>Ga0256839_1000112_pt1 | contig 106404 bp, 105 predicted proteins | sample 354166metaG_FD_185968 | JGI IMG/M metagenome (GOLD analysis project Ga0256839, IMG submission 185968) | Hydrothermal vent microbial communities from Mid Atlantic Ridge, Atlantic Ocean - 354-166 | ecosystem: Environmental > Aquatic > Marine > Hydrothermal vents | place: Atlantic Ocean: Mid...
GGCAACCATAAGAAGCTTATCTTCTCCTAAGAGGCTACGAGCTCTTTTTATGATGTTTACAGCCTCGTCAAGCTCGATGTTTCTTGTCTTGATGGGTAAGGCTGGGTTAGGGTGGTAGAAGTTAAGCGGAGTCGATTCTGGGGACAAAGAAGCTATAGAGTTGAGTAAATCAGTTCTATCTTGGGTTGTTTCTCCCATGCCAAAGATCCCACCAGAACATAAAGCAAGTTCTACTGACTTTACATTTTCACAAGTCTCATAACGTTCAGACCAAGGATGCGTGGTGCAAATATCAGCATAATAGCGTTCTGAGGTCTCAAGATTATGGTTATAGCTGTCAATCCCATGTTCTTTTAGGTACTGGAGTTGCTCTTTATTGGCTGTACCATTGCAAGCAATAAGGTTTAACCCTTCAATCTCTTTTTTGATAGCCTGTGCAGCACGTGCAACAAAGTCTACTTTTTTGTCATCAAGTCCCTTACCTGCAGTGACAAGGCAGTAGCCTAAGGCACCATTGGCTTTTGCTTGCTTGGCTTCTTCCACGATCTTTTCTATTTTTTTGTAGGTGTAGCGTTCTATATCAGCATGGTATCGTACCGATTGTGTACAAAACTTACAGTCCTCTTGGCAAGTGCCTGAAAGGATGTTGTTAATGGCACATAAAAATATTTGTTTCATTCGAAAATTATAGCAGAAGCTGGTTGTATTTAGATTATTTTAGAAGATTTAGGTTTATTAAATACTATATATTTATGATATGATAAAAAATTAATACTTAATATGGGGAGTAACGTTTATGGTGCAATGAAATATTTTATTTTACTTTTATTGTTCTGCCCTATATTAGAAGCACAAACATTTAATGAGTATGTGATATTAGATGTATCTTCAACTAAGAATGAAGCAAAAAAAATGTTTGATGATATCAATACCTATATTGGTACGCAAGAGAAACTGCAGGCGTATCTTTCTAAGCATAAAATAGACTTGACTTCTCGAAAAGTTTCTCCGTATGTTTTTTATATATTGGGACCTCTGACTAACATGAGAAATCAACATGAATTATATTATTTTTTACACAAAAAGTTTCCAAATATGTTTAGTGTGAATAATATGGTCACATACACGACTAATATGCTAGTAAAAAAGAAAAGTTCAGTGCCTATCATCAATGTAGAAAAAGAAAAACTACCCGAGAAAAGAAGTATTGCAAATATGCATAAAACTGAGAATACGTATATAGTCTTTTTTAGTACCTTATGGAAAAACTTACAGAGTGAATGGATTGGACTTTTGGTTTTGGCGTTTGTTGGCTTTATACTTATCTTGCGGAGTGCAAAACAAATTTCTAAAATTAAACATCTTCAGCAGGAAGTAGAGGCGTATCAACAGACTATGAGTACAAAGGTACAGTCAATGGGAGAAATGTATGAATAAACTAAAACAGTATATCTATATCATCATAGGTATGTCATTGCATGTATATGCTCAGATACCTCAGACTTTTATTGTATTGGGAGTAGATGAAAATATGTCTAAGATTCTAGAAACAAAAGATGCATATACTAAACTTTTACGTATAGATAGTAATCTTGCTGCTGTGCAGAAAAATGAAAAATTTGAGATTAAGATAGAAGAGTCTCAAGGTATGTATGTGTTAAAAATAGGGCCTTTGTTGCATGGAGATATGACGGCACTTACCTATGTCATACTAAGAGACAACTTTCCTCAAGCATTTCTCTTAGATGAACCTTTTGTAAAAACTGTCATTAAAAATAAAGTTCAATATATTGAAAAAGAAATAATCACTAAAGACGAAGACCTATCATTATGGATAGCACTTTTTGGTTTAGGGGTTATCGGTATTTTGGCTTTATTTTTTTCTTCTAATCAACTAAAAAATCTTCGGCTTAAACATAAACACATACAAAAAAGACAAGCAGAAATAGAAAAAACACAAAATATGTTATTGGAAAAAATGGGTGAAAAAATACAGACAGTTGCTTTGAAAACAGTAAAGGAAGAAAATCTTTTTTTACAAAAGTCATTAGCCGATATCGATAAAGAAGAAATTGTTACGCAGCTTGTAAATTTGAAAAAGAATGATGAAGAGTTACTCCATGCTACATATGAAATGATTGATTTTTTGAAAATAAAATCAGGGAATATTGTCATCAAAGAAGAACCTTTTCAGTTAAGCAATATGTTACACAAACTAACAAATGTGGTTGCCCCATATATTAAAGATCATGCACATACATTACAATATAAAATTGACCTGAATTTAACACGTTATATTGTGGGAGATACCACAAGAATTTTTCAAATATTACATAATATACTTATCGATGTTTTTGAAGATGAAAAAGCAAGAGATGTAACGTTAAGTATCTATCTAGATACAGAAGATAAAATTATTTATTGCATAGAAAATAAAGAACAATACCTTACGATCAATGAAATTGAAGACCTTTTTGTACCGATTAGTTGGGAAGATGTTCAAAAAAGTAATAAAGAATTTAGCTTTTTCTTTATTAATGAGTTAGTTGATAATATGCAAGGAAAATTTATTGTAGAAAGTACGCATAAGCAAGGTACTCGATATATATTGACACTTCCTTATATTAAAGATGGAGACAATAGAAGTAAAAAAGAAGCACTGAAGAATGTGCTTATGGGTAAAAAAGCATTAGTGATAGATACAAATAGAGAGAAGATTGAACCACTAAAAAATATTTTAGAATCCTTTGGCATAGAGGTTACATTTAAAGATTCAGAAAATGTAGCACTTTATAAACCCAATATGAATGGTGTTAGTTTTATTATCATAAAAGAAGATGATGTAAGTAAAAAAGTATTCGATTATTTAAAAATGATTTCAGCTAAACATACGTTTAAAGTTGTGGTTATTTTTGATATATTTGAAAATGTAACACGCGATGACAGGGCAGTACATATAGCAGATGCTGAACTCTATTCTCCTTTAATTGTTGGTGATGTTGAAGAGGTATTAAAAGAGTTGTCTTTTCAGACCAATAAGGCAAAAAAATTAAATATTAGGCAAGAACTACAAAATTTCTCTATTGCAGATAAAATCAAGGTTTCTAGAGAAGATTTTAGAATCTTTGGAAAAAAGAAAATACTTCTAGTTGAAGATAATATTGCAAGTCAACAAGTTACAAAAAGTATTTTAAGTGCAGGAGATTTTGATATACATCATGTAGAGAATGGTGTAGAAGCATTAATATTTTTAGGTAACAATATGGATGTCGATATTGTATTGATGGATATAAATATGCCTGTAATGGATGGATATGAAGCTACCCGAAAAATACGTGAAAATGAATTATTAAAAGATATACCAGTGGTTGCAGTTACAGGTTTAGGATTTTATAATGAATTAGAACAGATGGTTTTTGCGGGACTTGATGCTTGTGTGATAAAGCCATATAAAATAGGTCAATTTTATACTGTGTTTGAACGATTTTTTGACTCAGATAAAGAACTTAAAATTAAGGGAGAACAATGTGTAGTCAAAGAGCAAAGAGGAAACGATATACTAGATATAGATAAAGGTATTTCCTATGTACGTAATGAGCAATTTTACCAAGAAATTGTATCTGAGGTATTGGTTGCTTTACACAATTCAGATATATTAGTTGAGGAGATGCTTTACGAAGGAAAGTTGACAGAATTACGGGCTTTTTGTGTCGATGCAATAGGATTATGTGGCACTATTGGAGCACTTGAGTTTGTCAAGGTATTGCATAGTATGTTGGTAGAAATGAAGAAAGATGAATATGCATTTCTTGTAGAGTATATCATGCCTTATAAAGAGGCATGGAAACGTCTAGAGCTTGAAATGGAAAACTACCTTATTTCGTAGCATCCACTTTTGTTTTACATTTGAAACATTCATACACATCACCAGCTTTAAGATGTTTAATCCCCATGGTGTAGTCACACTCTGGACATTTTTTATCTACAGGTTCGTAGTTGGCTATAAATTTACACTTAGGGTAGTTCACACAACCAAAGAACTTACCTCTCCTACCTTCACGTTCTTGGAGTTTTCCTCCACATTCTGGACAAGGGACTGTGAGTTCTTTGGCAGGTTCAAGTGACTTAGCATTTTTGCATTTAGGGTAGGCAGAACAAGCAAGAAACTTTCCACGTTTAGAGTTTTTTATGACCATCATAGAGCCACATTTTTCACATTTTTGGTCTGTCTCTTCAGGTCCTTCTATCTCTGTGCCGTCTGTATTTTTTGTGTACTTACATTTAGGGAAGTTAGAACAAGCGATAAACTCTCCATAACGTCCTTTACGCAGTAAAAGCTCAGACTCACATTTAGGACAGTTCTCTCCTGTAGGAATGGCTATTTTTAAACTCTTAATGTTCTTCTTGCCCTCCTCAATTTTATTGAGAAAAGGGGTATAAAAAGCTTTTAAGATAGTTTGCCAAGAGGTTTTCCCTTCAGCGACTTCATCTAGTGTCTCTTCCATACTTGCGGTAAATCCTGAGTCCACTATCTCAGGGAAGTGTGCTTCAAGCATTTCTATGACCGTAAAAGCTATCTCTGTAGGGTGGATACGCTTTTTCTCTAGCTCTATGTACTTACGTGTTTGCAAAGTAGTGACAGTAGGTGCATAGGTACTTGGACGTCCTATGCCAAGTGACTCTAGTTTTTTAATGAGACTCGCTTCGTTGTAGCGTGCAGGTGGTTCTGTAAAGTGCTGCTCTGGTGTAATGGCATCCAGACTTACTGCTTGACCTTTTGTAAGGTCTGGTACAAGTTTGTCTTTATCCCCATGTCCCGTGACTTTGTAAAAACCATCAAAAAGAAGTTTTCTACCAGATGCTTTGAAGGTACATTTATCACCTTTAAATAAGATGCTCTGTGATTCCATTTCAGCTTCTGTCATTTGACAGGCTAAAAAACGGTTATAGATAAGTCTGTAAAGTTTCAACTCATCTACTGAAAGGTAATCAGCGGCCATTTTAGCATCAAAGTCAACCATGGTTGGACGTATGGCTTCGTGAGCTTCTTGTGCCCCTTTTGACTTAGTGACGTATGATTTTGCTTTGGCAGGTAGATATTTGTCGCCATAGGTAGCTTTTATGTACTCACGTGCCGCCTCTACAGCTTCTTTAGCAAGGTTCATAGAGTCTGTTCTCATATAGGTGATGACCCCCATTGTTCCTTTGTCCGTCTTAACGCCTTCATAGAGCTTTTGAGCTACCATCATAGTCTTTTTAGGTGAGAAACCTAACTGTGTTGATGCTGCTTGTTGAAGGGTAGATGTCATAAAAGGGGAAGGTGTTTTTGTTTTACGCTTCGTTTTATCTATAGAAGCAACAGTAAAAGACTCAGTTTTTGCTGCGTCAACTATCTCTGTGGCATCTGCTTCATTTTTTATGGTTAGTTTATCGATTTTTAGACCATTGTAGTCATAGATAGATGCATCTATATTTTTTTGAAACAGTGCGTCAATCGTCCAAAACTCTTCTGGCTTAAAGGCTTTGATTTCACGCTCTTTGTCAACTACAAGTTTAAGTGTAGAGCTTTGTACTCTCCCTGCACTTAGTCCTTTTTGTATCTTGGATGCAAGCAAAGGAGAAAGCTTATACCCCACGATACGGTCTAGTAAACGTCTGGTTTGCTGTGCATCAACAGAATCCATATCTATCTTACGGGGTGTTTCTAAAGCGTGTTGTATGGCAGATTTGGTAATCTCATGAAACACGATACGTGGAAGTTCTGTCGGCTCTTTACCTATAGCCTTAGCGATATGATAGCCAATCGCCTCACCCTCACGATCCTCATCGGTTGCGATAAAGACAACTTCAGCTTCTTTGGAAAGTTTTTTGAGTTCTTTGACGGTCGCATTGACATCTCTAGGGATGGAATACTTAGGTATCAAGTCCCCAGTCTCATCATCAATAGTAATACCAAAAGTACTTTTAGGCAAGTCACGTATATGCCCTTTAGAGGCGATGACTTTGTAGTCTTTACTTAGAAAGTTGGTAATGGTTCTTGCTTTTGCTGGGGATTCGACGATAATTAAATTTTTCATATATGCTTACTTTATGCGATTGAATTTTTGGCATTGTAGCACATTTGTATGGAAAATCATATATAATGGTATAAAAATAAATAATGATAAGATTAATTATGTCGGTGTAATCTACACTTGAAATAGCGTAGCTAATAAAGACAAAATGAAAATATCGCTAAAATAAGCGTTCTTAATTATACAAAAGGCAACATATTATATTGAATTCTAAAAATAAAATGACTATTATTGTTCCTGTGTACAATGAAAATGAGAGTCTCGATAGGCTAAGTAATGTGTTAAAAGAGTATCTTGGCCACTCAAGTATTAAAAGTGAAGTACTTTTTGTTGATGATGGTTCTTCGGATGGAAGTATTGAGAAGATAATAGATATATGCAAAGACCCGCTTTTTTCATACATAAAATTTAAAGAAAATAGAGGTTTGAGTACAGCCATCAAAGCGGGTATTGACCACTGCAAGACACCTTTGATTGGCTATATAGATGCTGATTTACAAACGACCCCTTTTGATTTCGATATCTTGCTTGAGCATATTGATTCCTATGATGCAGTCATAGGTTACCGTGCAAAACGAAAAGATACATTAAGCAAAAAAATTCAATCCAAATTTGCAAATAAGATTAGACGTTCTCTTATAGATGATGGTATTATTGATACGGGTTGTCCGCTAAAAGTCATCAAGACGAATGTAGCACAACGCTTACCTTTTTTTGATGGCATGCACCGATTTATACCAGCACTTATACTACTGGAACAAGGAAAAATAAAGCAGCTTGAAGTAAGTCATTTTGAACGTGAAGCTGGAGAATCTAAATTCAATATCTTCAACCGTTCTATCCGTCCCTTGCAAGATCTTTTTGCCTATAGATGGATGAAAAATAGGTATATACAGTATGAAATAGTAGAATATAAGCACAATGGGAATAGATGAATCAATACAGTACTTGGGTTTTTTTAGTAGGCTTTCTTGCACAAGCTCTGTTTTCTGCTCGCTTAATAGTACAGTGGGTCGCTTCTGAAAAAGTCAAAAAAGTTTTAACCCCTCAACTTTTTTGGCAATTAAGTATTGTTGCATCTTTGCTGATGTTTATTTATGGATGGTTAAGAGATGATTTTGCTATCATGCTTGGTCAGACCATCACCTATTTTATCTATATACGTAACATACAACTTCAAAAACAATGGAGAGGTATTCCAGCTGTAATACGTTATACACTTATTGTATTCCCTTTTTTTACAGTATACCATGGTTTTAACAATGGAGAGATAGATACCCTTCGCCTTTTTTCCAATCAAGATATACCTCTTTGGTTGCTTCTTTGGGGAAGTTTTGCACAAATTGTTTTCACTTTTCGTTTTATCTATCAGTGGCTCTACTCGGAGAAGATGAAAAGCTCACATCTTCCTTTTGGATTTTGGGTTTTAAGTCTGGTAGGTTCTGCTATGATTTTAATCTATGCAGTAATAAGGGAAGACCCTGTATTGTTTATTGGGCAACTTTTTGGATTTATAATCTATATCCGAAATATCATACTTGGACAGCGTTTAAAAAAAGAGGAAACGATATGACACAACACAAAACAATGGTTATACTAATGATGCTTGCCTCTTTTTCTCTGCTTATCACTGTGGGTACTTATGGTGTGATAGAGACAAGTGATGCTCGGTATGCAGAGATAGCAAGAGAGATGTTTCTTTCAAAAGATTGGCTTCATCCAAATTTACTCGATATTCACCATTATCATAAACCACCAGTCACTTACCAAATAACAGCATTGGGTTATGATATTTTTGGAATAAACCCTTTAGGGGCACGGTTTTTCCTGCAAATATCCATTATACTCCAAATGCTTTTGGTTTATCTATTGACACTTCAGTTTACACAAAAACAAAAAATAGCACTCTGGGCTGCGGCAATCTATTTTACTTTTCCATTGGTACTGGTTGCTTCACGTAACTTAACGACAGATTCTTTTTTAACACTTTTTGTGCTTCTTTGTATATATGCTTGGGTACGCTATAGAAAAAGTGGATTTTACGGCTGGATATACCTTTTTACCATCTCGTTGGGCATTGGTTTTCTTACCAAAGGTCCAGTTGTTTTTTTAGTACCATTTATATTTGTCCTTCTATATAATCGCATGGAAAATGCTAAACAATCATGGAGTCTGCACCATCTTTTCGCATGGGGGCTTTTTCTTATCATTGCCTCATCATGGTTCATCTATCTAGCCGTAGATAATCCTGCTTTTTGGGATTATTTCATAGGAAAACAGACCGTAGACCGATTTTCACATAATGTGTTTAACCGCAGTGAACCTTTTTGGTATTTTATCGTGTTTGCACCACTTCTAGGGATGCCTTGGCTTTTGGTTTTTCCATGGATGATAAAAAAAACAAAACTGCTTTTCAATACAAAAAGTATAGAGATTATTTTGCTTCTTTCTGTGCTGATACCTCTGGTTTTCTTCTCTATTTCAACCTCAAAAAGAGTGCTGTATATTTTACCACTTTATCCGCTTCTTGCCGTAACTATAGCACTAATTTTGGAAAGACTCCCGATACAAAGTGAAAAAACACTACTAAAGAGTATAGCCTTCTATGCCATTTTTATTTTTACAGCTCTAGGTATTGCCCCTTTGATAGATGGAAAAATCATCTTTCCTCCATACTTGAGTGGCAGCTCTTTATTGTTTATTGCCATGCTTTTATGGTTTGTATTGAAAGGTACTATGCAGACAAAAAGCAAAACTGTACTTATCTCATTTGTCACCGCGGTCTATTTTCTTTTGGCAGCAACTACACTATTTTCATATAGTGTAAAAAGTTTCAAAATAGCCACACCAGTTGTGCAATGGCTAAAAGAGAAAAATCTTGATAAAAGAGAAATACTCGTTTACAACAAAAGACTCCCCTCACTTGCTTTTGAACTAAATCGTTCTACCATCTCTTTATATGATGGCGACCGTTCACTCAATAGGGAAGTACAATTTGAAAAAGATAATAAATGGAAATCTTTCCTCTATAACATAAGTAAAGAGGAAGATAGACTACGGTTAAAAAAGTATCTTCAAGGTAAAGACTCTTTGCTTGTAACATACAAGAAAACACTACCAAAAATACAGCTTTGGCTTATAGAAAAATACGCTCATACGAAAAAGTTGGGTAAATGGACAATTTACTATTGAAAAAATGAAATATAAAAAAAGGTAAAGATATAAACAGAAATATCCTCTTCTGTACTATGTTTGAACAGTGCAGGAGAGGTATAAGGTGGAAATGTGTGTTATGCTATTAGCTCAGGTATACGGATAGCCTGCCCTGGATAGATTTTATCTGCATCTTTAATAACTTCAAGATTTGCTTCAACGATAAGTGGGTATTTGCTTCCATTTCCGTAAAATTCAGAAGAGATGGCCCAAAGGGTATCACCTTTTTGAATAGTGTAAAAAACAGGATCAAATACTTCCTCTGTACTCACATTTTCTTCTGAAATCTGTGCGAGGGTAACAAGCTGGTCTGCATTTACTTTAGAGATACCCTCAACATTACCTGCAATGAGAATGGCTTTTTCTTTGGTTGCTACATCTGGGGCTACCCCACCTAATGCAACAGTTTCTCCATCTACTTCTACTACAAGTCCTTGAACGGGAAGTTCTGAAAAGCTTGACTCTATCTCATTTTTGATGGCTTCATTGTCATCACCTTTACCGAGCAGTTTTTTACCTGCGTTACCTAAAAAATCAAAAAATGCCATTCTTTTCTCCTAATATATTAAATGTATGGTCATAAATTATAATAGGTTTTTCTTAAAAGAGCTTAACTCTTTTTCAAAATTCTTGGAAGGGTAATCCCCGTTTGACTCTGGTACTTACCTTTTCTGTCTGCGTAAGTTGTTTCACATGCTTCATCCCCTTGTAAAAATAGGACTTGAGCGATACCCTCATTTGCATAAATCTTAGCAGGCAAAGGTGTCGTATTTGAAATCTCTATGGTAATGTGTCCTTCAAAGCCAGGCTCAAATGGCGTGACATTGACGATGATACCACAGCGTGCATAGGTACTTTTACCTAGACAGATAGCGAGGGTGTCTTTGGGCATCTTAAAGTACTCGACTGTCCGTGCTAAGGCAAAAGAGTTGGGAGGTACGATACAGATGTCGCCTTTGAAGTCTACGACGTTGTTTTCATTAAAGTCTTTGGGGTCTACTACTTCTGCGTTGATGTTTGTAAAGATTTTAAACTCATCTGTGACGCGAATGTCATAGCCGTAAGAGCTAAGTCCATAGCTTACTACACCTTCTCCTACTAATCCTTCGCAAAAAGGGCTAATCATAGCCTCATTGAGTGATTTTTCACGTATCCAGTTATCGGATTTTAATCCCATGGTTTTCCTTATTCTCTGATGTATTGTACATCAGCATTTGTTTTTAATTTTTCAAAATAGTCTTTGAGTGCTTTACCTTGTTGTTGTTGTCTCCATCGTGAAGCTACTGCTCCAGAGGCTACTTCAAAAGGCATAGTGACTTTACCATTTTTTGAAAGTACTTTGTAAGAGATATATTTATCCCCTGCATTAAATGGACGTGTATAAGAACCATCTTGAGTTTGCAGTATGCTTTCTAAAAGTGTGGGGTTTAGGTCTTTTGTTTTTTTTGTAACAGAACGGCTTTTTATGCCTTTTTGCTTTTTAGTTTTCAAAAAGTCTTTCATCTTGCTCTGCGTTGGAGCAGAATACTCAATAAGACTTACACTAGCAGGTGCGAAAAATTCATCTTTATGATTGTTGTAGTACATTTTGAGTTCATCTTGAGAAGGTTCAGGTATGCTGCTAAGTACTTTTTCTTTAAAAAATTTCTCTTTTTTCATCGCATTTCTAATGCTTGATCGGTATTTACTCCATGAAGTACCTTGCTCTTCTAAGATTTTTTGCATTTTAGGAACAGTTAGATTGTTTTGTGCTGCAATGCTAGATATTTTACTATCTATATCGGCTTCATCTATGGTAATGTTTTTCATTGCAGAGCGTTGGAGTCTATCTTGGATAAGCATACTGCTTGCCTCTTTTTTAGAAACAGCAAGTTGTGTTTGAATCGCTCGTATTTCAGCAGTGGTGATAGGCTCACCTTCAACGATGATAGCAATACCATCAACCATCTTTGCTTCTAAAGATGGAAAAAGTGTTAGAAACCCCAGTAAAAATAATTTTTTCATCATCGTATGTATGTCCATTTCTATATTTAAAGTGTTTAAATTATAACATATTCGTGTAAAGGTAATATGAATAAGTGCTATAATAAAAAACTTTCGTGTAGGAGTTGTGAAAATGAAGAAAATCATCATTTTATTTATGTGTATAGGGGTATTTTCTCTTACTGCGATGCAAAATGAGTGTATCGTATGTCATGAGGGCATCAAAGATATACGTGACAAAAACTCAGGTATGATGCAAGCTATTTTAGCCAAAGCAGAAGAAGCAGGAGCAAAAGGTAACGACTGTGTAGTTTGTCATGGGGGTAACCCTCGTGCAACAACAAAAGAAGAAGCACATAAGGGGACATTGGAGTACTTCAAAAACCATGAAGGACCTAAGGCTTATTACCCTTACCCTGCCAGTCCGTGGATAAACAAAAACACTTGTGGCATGTGCCATGCCACACAAGTATCGGCCCAAGAGAACAACCTTATGGCAACAGAACAAGGCAAGATACATGGTGCCTTATGGGGGTTTGGTGCAAAAGAGGGGTATAAGCACACCTACACAAACTTTGGCACAAAATCCATACATGAACGTATAGGCACAGAAGTTTACAAAGAGTACATGGCAAAACTACAAACCTTGGAACCACAAGGTTTTTTAGATGAGACCAAAGAACTCCCTGCCGCTCCAACAGCGGAAGAAGTAGAACGTGACCCTACGCTGTCAGTGTACACCTATCTACGTCAAGAGTGTTTGCGTTGTCACACTGGAGGAAAAGGACGCGAAAGAAGAGGAGACTATCGTGGCTTAGGCTGTGCCTCTTGTCATGTGCCTTACTCAAATGAGGGGCTTTATGAAGGTAAAGACAAAAGCATCCCGACACAGGAGCATGGGCATATGTTAGTGCATGCCATACAGTCATCACGTGAAGTGAAAGTTGAGGTAAATGATGTCAACTACTCAGGCATACCAGTAGAGACGTGTACGACGTGTCATAATCGTGGTAAACGTATAGGGGTGAGTTACCAAGGGCTGATGGAAACAGAGTATAAAGCGACTTTTGATGCACAGGGTAATGGACAACCTAAACTACATACCAAACGCTATTTGCACCTCACAGAAGACATACACTATTCTAAAGGCATGCTCTGTCAAGACTGTCATACTTCAAATGATATGCATGGAGATGGTTTTGCAAGAGGGGCAAACTTGGGTGCCGTGGAGATAGAGTGTCAAGACTGTCATGGAACGACACAAAAGTACCCATGGGAACTGCCTTTAGGTTACTCAGACGAATTTGCCACTATGCCTAAAACAGGTAAAGCTAGAGGCACGACTAAAACCCTTGCCAAATACCTAGAACAAGGAGCTATCCCTCCAGATAAAGGAGATGGATTTTTGCTTTCAGCTAGAGGTAACCCTCTTACTAAAGCCGTGAGAAAAGGCAACAAGGTTATGATGCACCTCTCTTCCGGAAAAGATGTAGAGCTTAAGCCACTCAAGTTGCTCAAAGCAGAAAACAAAATCTCTAAAGAGGGCTTAGTGGCGATGGATCAGATACAAGCCCATACTGACAAGCTAGAGTGCTACACTTGTCATGCTACATGGGCTCCTCAGTGTTATGGTTGTCATGTAAAGGTTGACTACTCAGGAGGTAAACAAAACCCTGACTTCTTAGCTGCATCTAAACACCATGTCAATGGTAAAACAGGAGATGTTGACACACTCAAAGACTTTTTGGTTGACGGCAAAGTCACAGAGACACGGAGCTACTTACGTTGGGAAGACCCAGCTCTCTCTCAAAATGGAGAAGGACGGGTTTCTCCAACCATACCTGGTTGTCAAGTGACCTTGACAGTTATAGGTAAAGAGGGAAATACACTTTTGCAAAACCACATTTTTAAACTCAAAGGTGTAGAAAACGATGGTACAGTAAACGTGCCAGATGATGGAGTAAACTCTATCGTGATGTCGCCTGTACAACCACATACGGTGAGCAAAAAGTCACGTAGCTGTGAGAGTTGTCACACGAGTCTTAAAGCACAAGGAAAAGGCATCAACGGTGGAAAGTATTTCTCTGACCAAAGTAAAACCACCATCGTTGACCTTATGGCTGCAAACAAAAAACTGCTTGTTAAACAAGTAGACGAGCAAATCCCTGCCATACCAAACCTCAAACACGACTACTCTGTAATGATAGATGAAAATGGCACACAAGTACAAACCGTAGGAAACCACTGGAAGCTTTCACAGGCACTTGACAAAAAAACACTTGACAAGCTAGACAGACAAGGGGCTTGTTTGGCGTGCCATCAAGAACTGCCTAGTAAAGATTTAGCCGTATCACTTATGGTACATACGGCGAAGTATGCAGGTGTAAACATAGACAACGCTATGCATAAAACTATTGTTCACAAAAGTATCCTGCTTTCGGCTTGGGTACAGGTTTTGGGCGGGTTATTACTTGGAAGCTTAGTGGTGTATTGGTATATGAGACGACGTAAGCAGATGCGGTGCAATACTAAGTAAAATTTAGTAAAATAAAAATAAAAATTTTGATGGAGAAAACAATGACAATTACAAAACGTGTAACATTTATAGCTAAAAATGATGAGAAAAGCATCGCAAAAATGAAGGAACTCCTCTCAGCGATGGTGAAGCCTAGCAAGGCTGAAAAAGGGGTGATTTTTTATGAGATATTTCAATATGCAGACAACCCTAGAAAGTTTATGGCGTATGAGTCTTGGGAAGATGAAGCGGCACTTGACGGACATAAAGCTTCAGCCCACTATGCAGTGTATAAGTCAAGCTACGAGCCATACTGTGAACACAAGTACTCAGACAACTTAGAAGTGTTAGGCTAGACCTTGAAAAATCTATGGGATGATGCTAAGGCATCGAAATGCAAAATAGACCTTGACATGCGTGTCTACACTTCAAACCTCTTAGGACAGAGTGATGAATTAGTCCTTCATGGAGGGGGCAATACCTCTGTGAAGTCTATGGTAAATGGTGAAGAGATACTCTATGTCAAAGGCTCAGGTTGGGACTTGGTAAGCATTAAGGCTGAAGGCTTTGCTCCTGTAAAGATGGCAACACTTTTAGAGATGACAAAGCTGGAGAGCTTGAGTGATACAGAGATGGTTTCCGGACAAAAAGCAGCGATGATAGACCTCTCTGCCCCTAATCCTTCTGTAGAAGCCATACTCCATGCACTCATACCTTTTAAAGTGGTTGACCATACCCATGCAGATGCAGTGGTGACTATCTCTAACTCGGTCAATGGCAAAGCACATATAGAAAAACTCTACCCTAACTTTCTCATAGTACCTTATGTGATGCCAGGATTTGTTTTGGCTCAAAAGATTTATGAGATGACCAAAGAGGGGTTTGACTGGGATGCCTGTGAGGGAATTATTTTACATAATCATGGCATTTTTACTTTTGATGATGATGCTAAAAAATCGTATGATAAGATGATAGAAGCAGTTTCAAAAGCAGAAGATTTTTTATCCCAGAATGCTGAGGTGACGTTGGGTGACATCGAACCTACGACATTTGAATTGGATGATTTGAAGATAGACAAATTTATGCATATAAATCAAACTCCTTTGGCCGTGCATTATGCCTCACAAGAAGACTTAAGAGCGAAAGTGACAAGAGGGGTATTGACTCCTGAACATATCATACGTACCAAACGTGTACCATTGGTAGTGGAAGACTGGGATGTGGAAGATGCTTTAAAACATTTTAAAGTGGCGTATGAGACCTATTTTAATGCCTATAAAACAGATGAAATCATGCTTGACCCAAATCCTAAATATGCCGTCATCAAAAACTTTGGTGTAGTGACTTTTGGGAAGACACAAAAAGAGGCAGATGTCATTAATGATGTGGTAGAACATACGATGATGGCAGTACTTCGTGCAGATAAGTTAGGTGGGTATAGGAGTATCTCTGTAGCAGATAGTTTTGCTATGGAGTATTGGGAACTGGAACAGGCGAAATTGAAATGATGGTTTGTCACCTTTTTTTCTTTGTTTCGCAACAAAAGAAAAAGAAGTAGCAAAAAAAGAAAATGTGAAGGGCTGTCGCACATCATGAACGTTATTTGATGCAAAGTCAAATGTGTTAGATAGATTGCCTTCATACTTTTATAAAGCGGGTAAATAATGAATTATTTAATGGCAATAGATGCAGGTACAGGTTCGGTTAGAGCTGTTATTTTTGATACCACAGGCAAACAAATCTCTGTGGCTCAAAAAGAGTGGATACACCTAGAAGTAGAGGGTATAGAAAATTCTATGACTTTTGATGTGGAGAAAAACTGGGATTTAACTGTGTGGTGCATACAACATTCTTTAAAAGAAGCGGGACTTCAAGGCTCAGATATCTTAGCAGTAAGTGCCACGTCTATGCGTGAGGGCATTGTAGTCTATGACAAAGAGGGTGAAGCCATCTGGGGTGTTGCCAATGTGGATGCACGTGCAGACAAAGAAGTGCGTTATCTTAAAGAGCAGTATGAAGGCATAGAAGAAGCATTTTACGCAGAGTCAGGGCAGACTTTTGCTTTGGGTGCATTGCCTCGTTTACTTTGGCTTAAAAACAACGAGCCATCACTTTATGAAAAAGTAGACTCCATCTCCATGATAGGAGACTGGATACTTGCGAAACTCTCTGGCATCATCGCTACAGACCCTAGCAATGGTGGGACAACGGGTATCTTCTCATTAAAAAAGCGTACATGGTCAGAAGAAATGGCAAAAAAAGTAGGTATAAAAGAAGATATCTTCCCTCCCGTGCTAGAAACAGGTACACCTATGGGAAAGGTGACAAGTAAAGCCTCAGAAGAGACAGGCTTGTCAACGTCAACCTTGGTAGTCATGGGTGGAGGAGATGTGCAGTTAGGAGCTGCTGGTTTAGGTGTTGTTAAAGAAGGACAAGTAGCCATACTCGGAGGCTCTTTCTGGCAACAAGTAGTAAACATAAAAAGCACAGTCACACCCCCTGAAAATATGAGCATAAGAGTCAACCCTCATGTTATAGAAGGACTTTCACAAGCAGAGGGCATCACCTTTTTCTCAGGACTCATCATGCGATGGTTTAGGGATGCTTTTTGTGATTTAGAAAAACTAGAAGCTAAAGAGAGAGGGATAGATGTTTACGAAGTGCTAGAAGAAAAAGCCAAAAAAGTACCTGTAGGATCACACGGTATTTTACCTATCTTCTCAGACAGTATGAACTACGGGAAATGGTACCACGCAGCACCCTCGTTCATCAACCTATCCATAGACCCAGAGGTCTGCAACAAGGCTTCTATGTTTAGAAGTTTGGAAGAAAATGCCTGCATAGTCTCAGCGATAAACCTAGAGAAAATAAAAGCATTTACAAATCTTGAGATAGACGAGATAGTTTTCGCAGGCGGAGCAAGTAAAGGAGATTTATGGTGTCAAATACTCGCAGATGTGACAGGATGCAAAATAAAGATACCCCAAGTCACAGAAGCCACCGCACTTGGGGCTGCTATAAGTGCAGGAGTAGGGGCAGGTGTGTATGATGGCATGGAAAAAGCAGCAGCAGATTTAGTAGTATGGGACAAAGCATATATACCAAATGAGAAAAACCATACAATATACAAAGGTATTCAAAAGCGTTGGGTAGAAGTATATGAAAATCAATTAAGCTTGGTAGATAGAGGATTGACACAGAGTATGTGGATGGCTCCTGGTGTTTAAAAATAAGGAAAGATTATGAAAGTGTTAGTGACAGGTGGTGCAGGGTATATAGGTTCTCATACAGTGGTGCAACTTATAGAAGAAGGACATGAAGTTATCGTTTTTGATAACTTTTGTAATGCTTCTCGTGAAAGTATAAAAAGAGTAGAAAAAATAGTAAAACAAGATATCGAAGTGATTGAAGGCGATATACGTAATGCAGAAGATTTAAGTGCAGTGTTTACCTCCCATACGATAGATGCTGTTATCCATTTTGCAGGTCTTAAGGTAGTCCATGAGTCTGTCGAAGAACCACTAAAATATTATGACAACAATGTTTATGGAACCATTGTCTTGTGTGATGTTATGCAAAAGTTTGGATGTAAGTCCATCATTTTTAGTTCTTCAGCTACCGTATATGGTGATTCTAAAAGTGTTCCTATCACAGAATCATCTCCTACAGGAGCTACAAACCCTTATGGTAGAAGTAAGCTTTTTGTTGAAGAAATACTGAAAGATCTCTATGTCTCAGACAAGACTTGGAAGGTGATACTTTTGAGATATTTTAACCCAGTAGGTGCACACAAGTCAGGCACGATAGGAGAGAATCCCAACGGTGTTCCTAACAATCTTATGCCATACATCACGCAAACCGCAGTAGGTAAACGCAAAAGTTTGCAAGTGTATGGTAGTGACTACCGTACAGTAGATGGAACAGGTGTGAGAGACTATATCCATGTTGTAGACCTCGCAAATGGGCATTTAAAAGCATTAAGCAAAATGCAGGATGATATAGGAGTACTCACCGTAAACTTAGGTACAGGCATAGGGTATTCTGTTTTAGAAATGGTACAAGCATTTGAAAAAGCATCAGGACAAAAAATACCCTATGAAATCGTAGGACGAAGAGCAGGCGATATTGACCAATGTTATGCAGACATAACTTTAGCAGAGAAGGTGTTAGGATGGAAAGCAAGCAAAGATCTTAGTGAGATGTGTGAAGACAGTTGGCGATGGCAGAAAAATAATCCGATGGGTTATATGTAGAATTTAAAGTGTCAACTTCCAAATGGCACACAGTTTAAGATAGCACAGGGTTCAGCAACAAAGAGAAACATATTTTTCTCCACATAAGAGAGAAAGTTGCTTTTAGTTATCATACACTTATGAAGTATGGGAGACCTAGGTTTTCAGTTTTTTTTAAGGATAAGAGGTGATGATTGACTCATGTATTCTGCAATATTGTAAAATTAAAATTAAGAAAAGGTGTATAGCTTGATTAGTGAAATAAAAGAGTTTAAAATATTAGGTGATTATCGTGGTCAGTTGGTCGCACTAGAAGGCAATATTGATATCCCATTTGATATAAAAAGAGTTTTTTATATCTATGGTACAGAACAAGGCGTATCAAGAGGTAATCATGCACATTATAAAGCAAACCAATTTTTAATAGTGGTCAACGGTAAATGTAAGGTTACACTAGATGATGGTATAGAAAAAGAAACTTTTGCACTAGATAGGCCGAATCTAGGTCTGTATCAACCTACAATGATTTGGGGGACTATGCATGATTTTAGTGCAGATTGTGTATTGTTAGTGCTTGCTGATGATATATATAATGAAAAAGATTATATACGAAGGTATGAAACTTTTTTAAATGAGGTTAAACGATGATACATCCTTTATCCGATGTCCAGACTTTAAATATTGGGACGGACACAGATATTTGGCAGTTTTGTGTAGTGCTTGAAGATGCTAAAATTGGAAAAAAATGTAATATTAATGCTCATGTGTTTATAGAAAATAATGTTTGCATAGGAAATAATGTTACTATTAAGTCTGGTGTGCAACTTTGGGATGGCATAACGATAGAAGATAATGTATTCATAGGACCTAATGTGACCTTTACAAATGATATCTTCCCGCGTAGTAAAAAATATATGGAAAATGTGCTAAGGACAACTATAAAAAAAGGTGTTTCAATAGGGGCCAATAGTACAATTATTGCAGGCATTACTATAGATAAATTTTCAATGATTGGAGCAGGTAGTGTTGTTACTAAAGATATTCCAAAAAATGAATTATGGTTTGGTAATCCTGCTACTAAACAAGGGTATGTATGTGAATGTGGGAATAAGTGTGAAGAAGATTTATATTGTGACATATGTCAAGGTAAGTACTAATGATTCCATTTCTAGATTTGAAAAGTATTAATGCAGAATATAGAGATGAATTGGTTTTGGCATGCACTAGAGTAATTGACAGTGGGTGGTATATTCAAGGTAAGGAGTGTAATGCATTTGAAAAAGAATTTGCAGAATATTGCGATACAAAATATGCTGTTGGCGTAGGTAATGGGCTGGAGGCTTTAACCTTAATACTTAGGGCATATAAAGAAATGAAAGTATTAAAAGATGGAGATGAGGTGATTGTCCCTGCTAATACTTATATCGCTTCTATATTGGCAATCTCTGAGAATAATTTAAAGCCTGTTTTGGTTGAACCAAATATAAAAACATATAATATAGATGTTGAAAAAATAGAAGAAAATATAACGGTAAACACTAAAGCTATCATGGTGGTGCATTTATATGGGCAGACAGTAGAAATGCGTAAAGTCTTAGCCTTGGCAACAAAATATGACTTAAAGGTAATAGAAGACTGTGCACAAGCACATGGGGCTCTTGAAAATGGTAAAAAAGTTGGCTCTATTGGAGATGCGGGAGGATTTAGCTTTTATCCTGGTAAGAACCTAGGTGCTTTAGGAGATGGAGGAATGGTAACAACCAATGATGGATTATTGGCAAGTACCATTAGGGCATTAGGTAATTATGGAAGTCATCAAAAATATGAAAACAAGTATAAAGGGAAAAATAGTCGTTTAGATGAAATACAGGCAGCTATGTTGAGAGTAAAGTTAAAATACTTAGACGATGAAATAAAAAAGAGAAGAGAAATTGCAAATTATTATTTGGAGCATATCCAAAATGAGTATATCTCCCTTCCCTTTGTAGGAAAGTCTGGTACTCATGTGTGGCATTTATTTGTTATTAAAACAAAAAAACGCAAATTATTACAAGAATATTTACAAGATAATGGTATTCAAACTTTGATACATTATCCCATCCCTCCTCACAAGCAAGAAGCTTATAGCAAATGGAATAAAGAGAAATACTCCATATCAGAAATAATACATAATGAAGTATTAAGTTTACCTATTTACGGGGTACAGACTTTAGAACAGACCATGAAAATTGTAGAAGTGTTAAATGACTTTAGGTAGACTTTGGTGGAAAATTGTAGAAAAAAGTATAGAAATATTTTTTCAAAAAAGTAGAGTTGTTTTTTATAGTATGCTTTCCAATATAAAAATTAGTGCAAGAAAAAATCAACCAGTACTTAGTAACGGAGAAGGGCGTATTAAAATAGGAAAGAATGTAGTTTTTGGTGTTAGATATGCGAACGATTATTATACAAGATATACATTGTTAAATGTCCGTAATGCACAGAGTTATATAGAAATAGGGGATAACTGTCAAATAAATAATAATTTTACAGCAATCTCAGATGGACAAAAAATTATTGTATCAAAGGATTGTTTGATAGGAAACGATGTGACGATTATTGATTCAGATTTTCATGATTTGGAAGTGGATAGTCGATATGGAGGTCAAAATATAATTAAAAAAGATGTGTTTATATCGGAAAATGTTTTTATTGGAAGTCATGTAACAATTTTAAAAGGTGTGACTATTGGTAAGAATAGTGTAGTTGGTAGCAATACAGTGGTAAGTAACGATGTCCCTGAAAATGTCATCGTAGTAGGCAATCCAGCAAAAGTACTTAGGCATCTATGACACTGATAAAAACTTCTATGCTTTCTGCAGTGGCAACGCTGATAAAAATTTTGAGTGGGTTTATTATCACTAAAGTGATTGCTGTTTATATAGGGCCATCTGGTTTAGCACTTATAGGACAGTTACAAAACTTTATTATGCTTGTTAAGACTGTGGCTGGGGATTTTCTAAAAACAGCCATCACTAAATATACTGCAGAGTATGAGAATGATGAAAATAAAAAATATGACTTATGGTCTTCATCTTTTAAATTGGCATTTATTTTAAACTTTGTAGTTCTCATGGGTTTAATATATTTTTCTAATGATTTATCTTATTATTTATTTCATACACTAGAGTATGCTTTTGTATTTAAAATTTTAGCGATTAGCTTACCTTTTTTTGTATCAAATACAATATTGTTAGCTATTTTAAATGGACAAAAGCAGATTAAACAGTACATATTTTTGAATATTGTATTAAGTATTGTTTCATTATTTATTGTTATTATATTAAGTGTATTGTATGAAGTAAAAGGAGCCTTGGTCGCATATGTAGTGAGTCAAGCTATTGTTTTTTTCATTACACTCATTTATTTGCGTAAAGAGACATGGCTAAAACTAAAACTTTTTTTATTCTCTGTAAGAAAAGAAAACATTAAGAAGCTATTAGGGTTTGCAATAATTACACTTTCAGCAGTCTTGGCATCAAATACTTCAATGATATATATACGAAATTATATAAGTGACACATATTCTATGAGTGATGCAGGGTATTGGCAGGGAGTATGGCTACTTTCTCAAGTGGCACTGTCCTTAATTACTACATCTTTAGCCACTTACTTTTTACCTACTTTATCAGTATTGACAAATAAAAAAGCACTAAATAAAGAATTGACAAACGCAATTTATCTTATAATACCTATAGCTATTGTGATATCGTTTGGTATGTATTTTTTACGCGAATATATTATTATAGTGCTTTATAGTGACAAATTTATGCCAATGAACCAATTATTTTTATGGCAAATGGTAGGAAATGTCATTAAAGTACTTAGTTGGCTATTTGGTTATATATTGGTGGCTAAAGCCATGGTAAAATATACGGTGGCAACAGAAATTTTATTTGCAGTTACATTTATTGTGTCAAGTATTTATTTTATGAGGCTTTGCGGACTTGTTGGTGTTACTTATGCTTACGCGGTGAGTAGCCTATTGCATTTAATAGTTGTATCATTTATTTATAAATTTAAAGTAGATTAGGAAATTTATGGAAATTTTAGTTTCAATCATTATCCCTGTGTATAATGGTGAAAAGTTTCTCAAAGAAACAATAGAAAGTTGTTTGAATCAAACTTTTGTAGACAAGATTGAAATTATTATTATTGATGACTGTTCAAAAGACGACTCAATACAGGTTATCAAGGAGCTATCATCACAATATATTCGTTTTGTTCAAAATGACATAAACTTAGGACTGATGAAGACAAACAATAAAGCAGTAGAAATGGCAAGGGGAAAATACTTATTATTCTTAGGTCATGATGATATCTTAGTGCCAAACCATGTGGAAATCATGTTCAATGAACTTAATGATAATACAGCTATTCTCCATTGTAATTCTAACCTTATAAATGAAAACAATAAAATTTTTGGAAGAGGTGTGAACGATATAAAACAAAGATATAGAAATTATTTTATAAAATACTATTTGTCATTGGGAAATGTTATCCATAGTACAGGAGCCTTAGTAAGTCATAAGCATTTGAAATTGGTAAATGGATGGGATGAAACATATAAAAATTATGGAGAATGGCTATTATGGTGTAAATTAATGGCTGTAGGTGAAATAAAATATACTACTAGTGTAAGAGCACTATATAGAAAACATGCTACCAATATAACCAATACTTTTACAAAACCTGAAGTCCAACGAGAATTACATCAATACGCTTTGTTATGTAAAAAAGAAGGAATCAAAAATATACATAATGCATTAGGTAGATGGTTGGTAAATACCATCAATAAATATAGAGAGAATAAAGTAAAATAAATGATAAAAAATATTTTAAAGTATTGCATAAGAAAAACACAATTTATTTTTACAGATATGTGTCACCCCAAATCCGTCAAGCTTTTTTGGTTTAAAGGAAAACATAACTTTGGTGATGCCATTAATCCTTTACTCGTAGAAAAAATAAGTGGAAAGAATGTTGCATGGGTAGATCCGCTATATTATAGTAAAGAAAACTATTTGGCGATTGGCTCAATACTTGAACGAGCATCAAATCAAACGATTGTTTGGGGTTCTGGGTTTATATCTAGTTCTGGGTATTGTAAAGAGACTCCAAAGAAAGTATGTGCAGTAAGGGGTCCATTAACGAGAAATTTATTATTGCAGAAGGGCATAGCCTGTCCTGAAATATATGGTGACCCTGCATTGCTTTTGCCTACAATATATAATCCTGCAACCAAGAAGAAATACGAATTAGGCATTATCCCGCATTATGTGGATAAAGATAATGACTGGTTAGAAACAGTACGACATCTTAAGCATATTGAAATTTTAGATATACAGACAGAGAATCCATATAATTTTATCGATGATATATTGAAATGTGACAAAGTTATATCAAGTTCTTTGCATGGTATTGTTGTTGCAGATGCATATGGTATACCTGCTATTTGGGTGGAATTTTCAGATAAAGTGACAGGAGATGGGTTTAAGTTTTTAGATTATTTTGCATCGGTAAATAGAAAAGATAAAAAGCCATTAAAAATAGATGAAAATATAGAATTAAAACATATCTATAGTCACTTTTATAAATATGAAATCAGTATAGACTTGGATGTATTAATGCAGGCTTTCCCAATAAAAAGTGTATGAGATGATTCTTAATATATTAATCGCATCCTTCAATAATAGAATATTGGGTCTTAAAAATATTATTACATACGATGCAAATATTGTATATACAGTAAGTCACCAAGTTACGATAGCTTTAGATATTGAAAGTAGACAATATATTGAAGAGTTGCGTAGATGTAAAAATGTCATTTATTCTAAAATACACTCAAAAGGTGTGGCGATAAATAGGAATAATGCTTTAAAGCATAGGGTAAAAGGGTCAATATGTCTACTTTCTGATGATGATGTAGTCTATTTCGAAAATAGCTTTAAAAAAATTATTCAGGAATTTAAAGAAGATACTGCTTTAGAGTTTTTAACCTTTAAAATAAAAACATTTTCAGGGAAAAATTATAAAGAGTATAAAGAACATGAATTTAAACATACACTTAAATCTCTGAGCATCATAGGGATTGTAGATGTTGCATTTAAGGAAGAGATGATAGAAAAATATAGCCTAAGGTTTGATGAAAGGTTTGGTCCTGGAGGTGAATATAGTATAGGAGAAGACTTTATATTTATGACGGATGCTGTAAAGAAAAAAGCCAATATACAGTATAAGCCTATAGATATAGTACAGCATGAAGATATGGGGACAGGTATGGTACTTAGAGATGATATAATCTTTGGGAGAGGTGCTATGTTCGCTCGGGTTTTTGGAAAGTTAGGTTCCATAATCAATATTTATTTTGCAATAAAAAATAAAAAAAAGTATAAATCAAAATATACATTTTGGGAATACAATAAACTGTTATTCCAAGGAAATCGTAGTTATACAAGGAGGAAAGGTTGATAGCCTCCATAATCACTCCATCCTACAACAGCGAACAGTTTATAGGACAAACCATAGATTCCGTCATAGCTCAAACATATACAAATTGGGAAATGATAATAGTAGATGATTGTAGCCCTGATAATTCAAATGCAATCATAGAAGAGTATATAAAAAAAGATAATCGGATAAAACTTATAAAACTGGATGAGAACAGTGGAGCAGCAGTGTCTAGAAATAGAGCTATGAAAGAAGCTAAAGGACGATACATTGCTTTTTTAGATAGTGATGACTATTGGCATGAAGAAAAACTTGAGAAACAGATAGCACTCATGAAAGATAATGATATTGCGTTGAGTTTTACTGCTTACGATAGAGTAGAAGAATCTTCTAGTAAATTTATTGATACTCAATTTGTGCCAACTAAAGTGGATTATAAAACTCTCTTGAAACAAAATATTATGGGGTGTTTGACTGTGATGTATGATACTAAAAAATTAGGGAAAGTGTATATGCCTAATATTTTAAGGCGACAAGATTATGCATTATGGCTAAAAATTTTAAAACAAGTACCCTATGCCCATGGATTGGATAAGTCTTTGGCATATTACAGGGTAAGAACCTCTTCAATATCTAGTAATAAAATTATTGCTAGTGGGTACCATTGGAAAGTACTTCGTGATATTGAAAAATTACCCATATATAAAGCTATCTATTATTTCGGATGGTATACTTACAAGAGTATTATGAAGTATAAATAAAAAATAGAGGAAAAGATGCAAAAAAACTTAAAATTAAATGATGGTATAGAGACTAAATATTTGTTTTTATTGATGCTGATTGCCTATGCTTTCAGCTTCGCAATTCGTATGATATGGGTCTATCAATTCCAAGACAATCCAAACTTTTATTGGAATGGTGAGTTGATGATAAATACGAATGATGGGTATACCTGGGCAGCAGCAGCACAAAATGCACTTTTTGGGTTGCATGAACATAATTCAGGCATACGTAATATATGGTCTAATGGTACTATCTTTTTCACGGTTCTTTTTACAAAGATAACCCCTTTTTCTTTAGAAACGGTCATACTCTATATGCCTACGGTCATATCTAGTCTAGTTGTTATTCCTATTATATTGATTGCAAGATTGTATACACAAAGTCTATGGGGCTTTTTTGCAGCATTGTTGGGGTCTATCGCTTGGAGTTATTATAATCGCACGATGACAGGGTATTATGATACAGATATGTTCTCTGCCATGGCACCGATGTTTATATTGTATTTTCTCATGAAAAGCACGATGGATTTTACGGCAAAGTCTGCACTCTATGCGGCAATAGCTATTGTCTTTTATCCTTTTTTATATGATGCTGGAAAATCCATTGTATATGCGATGGGGATTATCTATGCGATGTATATGATGTTTTATCATCGTGAAGAGCGAACAACCTATATATCGATGATATTGGTTTTTATGGCATTAGTCCCTTTTCCTATTGTCGCACCCTTTGGCTATTTGGTTAAAATCATCGTGTTGATAGCGTTATATTTTGGCTTGCAACGTACAGCAATGGAACAGAGAAAAATGATGATTTTCTCTGGAATATTATTTATTCTTTTTATGTACTTTGGAAATGTTTTTGGGCTTATTATTAGTAAAGTGATGAGTTATATAAATACAGGTACAAGCTCTGAAGGGTTACATTTCTATGGTGTACATCAGACTATTCGCGAAGCAGGACAAATACCTTTCCAAACTTTTGCCAATCGTATCTCTGGGTCTCAGTTAGGTGTGATTATCTCATTTTTAGGGTATGTGGTTCTTGTGGCTAAACACAGAGCATTTATATTGGCGTTACCACTCATTGGTATTGGAGCATTTGCACTATGGGGTGGACTACGTTTTACTGTCTATGCTGTTCCTGTCGCTGCGATGTCTGCGGTGTACCTTTTTCATGTGATAACCCAGGCTATATCTGATAAAAAGAGCATTTATTTCTTTGCTATGAGTATAATGACTGCTGCGATGATATATCCAAATATCACGCATATTATAGGGTATAAGGTACCTACCGTACTTAATAAGGCAGAAGTGCAAGATTTGGTGAAACTGAGTAAAATATCTACCAGTAAAGATTATACCTTGGCATGGTGGGATTATGGTTACCCTATTTGGTTTTATTCTAATACCAATACAATTATCGATGGGGGTAAACATCAAAATGATAATTTTATTATTTCTAAAATCATGCAGACCACATCTCCTGAATTAGCAGCGAACTTAAGTCGTTTAGCAGTAGAGACCTATGTGGATGCTAACTACTCGATTATTGCAAACACATTGTTTAAAAATGGAGAAGAAGATCAAGTTGACCCTAACGTATTTTTATCAGAATTAGAAAATGGTACGTATGATATACCTGAAAAATCTAGAGACATCTTTTTGTATCTTCCATACAGAATGTTAAATATCTTCCCAACGGTGGCTATTTTTGGGAACATTGATCTCACGACTGGGAAAGCAGAACGAAATATGGCTTTTTATCCTACAAATGTCATAAACAATACCAATGGAATACTTACTTTCCAAAATGGCATAGTGTTTGATTCTCAAAAAGGGCAGGTAAAAATAGGAAGAGATACTAAAAATGTAAAATATTTTATTGCAACGCAAAATACCAAGGAGGGCAACATACAATTACAGTCACAACTTTATCATGCGGATGGTGAATATACGATTGTATATATGAAGAGTTACAATCGATTTATCATCATGGATACGGAAACTTTTAAATCTACCTATGTACAGATGTTTATGCTTGGAAAATACGATAAAAATCTTTTTGATTTGGTTATCTCTTCCCCTTATAGTAAAATATACAAACTGAAGAAGTAAAACCTAAGGGCTTCTTCTGTCTTTTTTGTAGAGATAATAATAAAGTAGAACATAACAAATAATAAAGGTGCAAGAAATTAGCATATTGGTTTTTGATTGATTGTGTACAAAGGTTGCATACGCTATAAATGGTGCAGTGGTAGTCAAGATAAATAGGGTAGTTAAGGGGTTGTTTTTGGTGATCTGTCTATATATCAGCATGTGCATATGGTATGCATCTGGAGATAAAGGAGAAAGACCAATAGTGAGTTTTCTGATAATAGAGAATATTACTTCCCAAACAGGATAAATAAAGACAGCGATAATATACCAAGGACTTACATCGGCATAGTTACTAGCGAGCATGATCCCAATAGTGGCAACAACAAAACCTAAAAGATATGCACCTCCATCCCCAAGAAATATTTTTCCTTTTGGAAAATTTAAAATAAAAAACCCAAAAGTGCTTCCAGCTACAATCGATATGATGGAAAGTATTTGATGATCTCCTGTCTCATAACTTGTTAGAGCAAAAGATGAGAGGATGAGTAATATAATACCTGAGGCAAGACCATTAAACCCATCAATAATATTTATGGCATTCATCATGCCAACTATGGCGAAGACACTAAAAATAATACCCATCCAATAGGGCATAGTGATACCAATACCTAAGTATGTAACGACTGATCCTGTTAAGAATACAGCACTTAAGGCTGCGATAAACTGGAGAAATAATCTAAACCGAGGGCTTAATGAACTATGAAAATCTTCAAAGATACCACTCATGAAAGCGAGTAGTATAGAGGGGAGGAATTTAAAGCCAAAGGGCATTAAAAGTATGAGCATCATGCCTAGTAGTATACCTATACCACCTGCACGAGGGGTAGAAGTCTCATGATAGTTTTGTGGTTTGTCTGAATTTGAGATATCCATAAATAATTGGTATTTATGTGTGAGATAAATAACAATAAGTAGAATAGACACCGATATTAAAAAGGCATAGATGAAAAGAGATAACATGGGTATTAAGTACTTTTTAAATCTATTATACACTAAGGATTTATTTTATGTGCTTATGATATGGATTTAGAAGAAAAAATTAGTTATAATATTTTTGTTATAGAAAACTATAATCTAAAAAATAAATACATAGGGAAAAGAAAAATGTTTAAAAAAATAATAGCAGGATTTTTAATACTTGCAACGACAACACTGTTTGGTATGAGTCTTTCGGCACTCAATAGTGCATCTAAAGCAGAGCTTATGGAGATAAATGGAATTGGTGAGGTGAAAGCCGCAGCTATCATCAAAGAGCGTAGAAAAGGTAAGTTTAAATCTTTTGAAGATGTTCAGAGAGTAGAAGGTATAGGTAAGCAGACTGCTGATAATATCAAGCGTGGGGTGAAGTCAAGTGATAGTGTGAAAAAAGTTTCAAAAAAGAAAAAGACAAACGCTAAGAAAAAAACAAAAACATCTACAAAAACAAAAGCAGATAAGAAAATCAAGAAACGAAAAATAAAAACTACCGATGAGAAGAAAAAAGAGTTAAAGAAAAAAGAGAGAAAAACGAAAACAAAAAAGACTAAAGCTAAAAAAGAGAAAAAAACTAAGTCTAAAAAGAAGAACTAAAAAGCGTATTTTAGAGTTTACTCTGGCGTGGTGCAAACATGAAAATCGTTAACAAAGGCAAACTTCTTTGCCTTTGTAGATTTGGAACTGAAATGGTCGTAATGAAGTGTAGCCATGCAGGCTAGCCCATTGGATGGGGTGCATCACTTGTCGCAAACTATAAAATACTCGTAGAACCTCCCAACAACAACTCCTTAACCACATTTTCGCTACAATCACATAATTTATTACAAGGTATTTCTATGTCTACAGTTACACGTTTTGCACCCTCTCCTACAGGGTATTTACATATTGGTGGTTTAAGAACAGCTCTTTTTTCATGGTTAACAGCTCAGCATAACAAGGGTATGTTTTTACTCCGTATAGAAGACACTGACATGGCTCGTAACTCCCAAGAGGCGAAAGATGCCATACTGAAAGCTTTTGATTGGGTAGGTATGGGGTGTGATGGTGAGGTGGTATATCAGTCTAAGCGTTTTGATATTTATAAAAAATATATAGATCAGTTGTTAGAAGAGGGTAAGGCATATAAGTGTTATATGTCTAAAGAAGAGTTAGCTGCTCTTCGTGAAGAACAGATGGCAAAAAAAGAAAGAACCCGTTATGATGGACGTTACCGTGATTTTATAGGCACGCCCCCTGAAGGTGTAGAGCCTGTCATTCGTATAAAAGCACCACAAGAGGGACGTATCTCTTTTTGTGATGGGGTAAAAGGTGAATTTTCAGTGGAAGCTTCTGAGGTGGATGACTTTGTCATCGCACGTGCAGATGGGTCTCCTACTTACAACTTTGTAGTAGCCATAGATGATGCCCTTATGGGGTGTACGGAAGTCATACGTGGAGATGACCACCTCTATAACACACCTAAGCAAATAGTGGTGTATAATGCACTAGGATTAAAACTACCAAACTTCTACCATGTAGCGATGATAAACAACGAGCAAGGTAAAAAACTTTCCAAGCGTGATGGTGCAACAGATGTAATGGAGTATAAAGCCATGGGCTATTTGCCAGAAGCGTTGCTTAACTTTCTTGTACGTCTTGGGTGGAGTCATGGTGACCAAGAGATATTTAGTATTGATGAGATGATAGCACTTTTTGACCCCAATGACATTAACAAGTCGTCGTCAAATTACAACCTTGATAAACTACTGTGGCTCAATGCTTATTACATTAAAAATAAGCCAGAGAGTGAGCTTATTGAACTGCTAAAAGAGTTTGGTGTTGACCTAGAAGGTAACGAAAAAGCATCCTTGCTCTTAAGTGCTACAAAAGAGAGAGGTAAAACACTTGTTGAGTTAGCCGAACAAATAAAACTTATCACTACAGCACCTGAGGATTATGATGAAAAATCAGCTAAAAAGGCCTTCAAAGGTGAAGCAAAAGAGATACTTTCTGCTTTTGCAGATATGTTAGCTTTGGCACAGCCTACTACCAAAGAGGCATTTCACGCTGTGATGGAGAAAATCGTTGAAGAAAAAGAGATAGGTTTTGGAAAAATAGGTATGCCATTACGTGTGAGCCTTATGGGGAGTATGACAGGATCAGGGCTTGATGAGATTATGGCTATTTTAGGTACGCAAGAGACTATCAAACGTATAGAAAAGGCGATAGAAACTATTGGCTAGTCAAACCAAACCTTTATGTGGCATAGATGAAGCAGGAAGGGGCTGTCTTGCTGGTTCTCTTGTGATGGCGGGGGTAGTATTGACTGAAGTACTTGAGGGCTTAATGGACTCAAAGAAACTTACGCAGAAAAAGCGTGAATCGCTTTACCCACTGATACTCAAAAACAGTCACTACCACATAGTCTCTTTTTCGGCACAAGAGGTAGATAGTTTGGGAATATCAAAATGTTTACAAACAGGCTTGCTTAGCATACAAGAACATTTGAAAAAATGTCATTATCTTTTTGATGGTAACAGTACTTTTGGTGTTGACAACATAGAGACCATGGTCAAAGCAGATGACAAGATTGCTGAAGTCTCAGCTGCAAGTATACTAGCCAAAGTGACACGTGACAGAGAGATTATAGCTTTTGCAAAAGCGTACCCCCAATATGGGTTTGAAAAACATAAAGGATATGGAACGAAAGCCCATATGGAAGCTTTAGCGAAGTATGATAGATGTGAGGTACATCGTAAGACATTTCGAGTAAAAGTCTTAGATGAACCTACATTGATTTAACTACATTACAGGACGTTCGTTTACTGTTAGTTTTCCATTTTTTAACTCAACTTTATAGACTTTCTTTCCATTGACATCTTTGGGAGCAAAGAGCATCATAGCCATGACTGCTTGTGGCTGCTGTGCGATGAGACCAAAGAGTTGGCTTGAGAGGGTTAGTTTAAGATTTGCATCCATGGCACCTATAGCAGCCATAGGGTTTTTTTCTAATGATGATAAGTCTAATGATTTGTCAATGTCAAAAGTAGATGTCAATGTAAAGCCATCCAGTTTTTTCTTGTCAACTTCTATCTGCTTGACAGAAAAGTTTGAAATACTAAACTGTATGCCCTTAGAGATGAGTTGTTGGGCAACAGAACGGAGTTCTTTTTCGTTATTTGGGTCAATGGTCTCTAGTTTACTTAGTGCTTCTATGTCGAAGTTGTTGGCTTGTATGTCAAAAACAAGTGACTTTAGACTACCACTCTTTTGACCGTCTTTGAAGTCAATGGTATCGAGGGTTGAGTTTGCCGTGACTGAGAGAAGACCATCTTTTTCTTTTGAAGTAGAATCCATTGTAAAGTTTTTCATAGTCATTTTAAATGAGTCATCTGCAAAAATGCTTATATTTTCTACTGTATAGTCGGTGACATAGTCATAGTTAGATGCTCCCGTTACTTGGTAGTTGCTTGTGAGGTTGTCCATTTTGACATCTAAGCCATTGTCTTCTTGTTGTATAGCTATGTGTTTGAGTGTTTGCTTGATGCCTGCGAGTTTATTATCATCAATATCTCCTGTAAATTTTAGGGATTTCATAGAGAGTTTTACTTTTTTATCATCTTCTATCACTTCATCTATATCTTTCATATAGCCTTTAAAGCCAGAGCCAAGTTTGTTGACATCAAGGTGAAGTAAAAATGTTTTTTTCTCTATCATCTTTTCGATTTGCTTGAGAACCTTTTTATCATCTTCAGATACGTTTGCTGAAGAGAAAGAAGTTGGTAGGGAAAGAAGATACATATCAAATGAAACTGCACTGTATGCATCAGCTAGATACTCTACATCCACACCAATTTTTAAACCCTTAAGTGACTCCAAATCTTTAGCCGTTGTCTGCATGCCTTTGGCAGTAAGAAATGCTGCAATCTTCTCTGAGTCATCCATCGTGATGACAAAATGTTCTTTTTTTGTATCTATTTCTTTCGCGGTAACGACAAAGCCTTTGTTTTGAAGTGTTGCTATTTGGGCATCTACTTTTTCTTTCATCTGAAGTGCCAGTTGTGTAGAACCTGAAGTGAAATAATAAATAGCCGCAACTACAATGAGTGTAAGTAGAGATAATCCTAGTTTACGCATGTGAATTTCCTTTATATATGTTTTTTAAATGATTCATTTTCTTGCCCATGTTGAGCAAGACCATGTCTGCGAGTGTCAGTGCCATCATCGCTTCACACACAACAGCCCCTCTTATGGCAACACAAGGGTCATGTCTGCCTTTGAGATTGCACTTTACCTCTTCATCGTTTGTGGTGATAGTGTCTTGCTCTTGAAAGATGCTTGGGGTTGGTTTAAAATGTGTTTTTACGATGATAGTATCTCCATTTGAGATCCCCCCTAACATGCCGCCTGAATGGTTAGACTTGAATCCATCTTTACGTATTTCATCATTATTTTGACTCCCTTTTAGGTGGGTTGAGGCGACACCATCACCTATTTCCACTGCCTTTGCTGCATTGATGCCCATCATCGCTTCTGCTAGGATGGCATCTAGCTTATAGTAAAGAGGCTCTCCTAGTCCTATGGGGACTCCTGTGGCTGTAGTAAGTACGACACCACCTACAGAGTCATGGTTTGCTTTTGCAGAGAGTATGGCTTCTTCTTGTGCTTTTTCAACGGCAGGGTCAAGAGCATACAGTTTAGAACCACGTGCATGAACAAAGTCTTGTTCGGTGCCTTTGATGCCATCTACCTCACATAGTCCAGACTGTATTTCGATATCAAGTTCTTTTAGCATGAGTTTTGCTATTGCTCCACCTGCCACACGTGCAGCCGTTTCTCTTGCTGAGGAGCGTCCACCGCCACGGTAGTCTCTTAGTCCATACTTGTGAAAGTAGGTGAAGTCAGCATGACCTGGGCGAAAAAGGTCTTTGACATTCTCATAGTCTTTGGATTTTTGATTGGTATTAAATATCACCATGGCGATAGGCGTTCCTGTACTTAAACCTTCAAAAACGCCTGAGAGTATTTCAAATTTATCATCTTCTTTGCGACCGGTTTCTAGTTTAGATTTACCAGGCTTTCTTCTGTCAAGTTCTGACTGTATAAACGCTTCGTCTATGAGCAGACCCGCAGGTACACCATCGAGTATGCACCCAAGTGCTTTACCGTGGGACTCACCAAAAGTAGTGAGGGTTAGTTTTTTACCAAAGGTATTCATGATTTTAGCTCCTTCAAGGCTTTTAATTCTATAAGTGCTATTTGAGCAGCTTTTTGCTGAGCCTCTTTTTTGCTTTTACCTTTTGCTTTTGCAATGGTTTTGTCATTTAAAATAATGGCAATTTCAAACTCTTTTTTGTGGTCAGGCCCAGAAGAACCCAACATCTCATACAGTGGTGTCACACCATGTGTGGCTTGGGTAAGTTCTTGTAAAGCAGTTTTGTAGTCTTTTGATAAGGACTGTAAATCTATTTTAGGATGGCACTCTTCCAGAAGTTTGATGGAGATGTTTTTAGCTACTTCAAGTCCTGCTTCAAGGTAGATAGCCCCTATAATAGCTTCAAAGGCATTAGAAAGTAAGGATGGCTTGTCTCTTCCATTGTTATTCTCTTCTGCCAAAGAGAGAAAAATGTAGCTTCCAAGGTTCAGCTCTCGTGCTAAAAGTGTAAAGCCAGACTCATTGACAAGGGATGCTCGTATCTTTGACAAGATACCCTCATTTGATTTAGGAAATTTACTAAAAAGGTACTCACCTACGATGAGGTCAAGTACGGCATCTCCTAAAAATTCAAGCCGCTCATTATTGTAAGGCTTTTTATGACTTTTATGTGTCAAAGCCTCAATAATCAATTGCTTGTCTTTAAATGTGTAGTCCAGTCTTGTTTCAAGTTGACTGTAATCATTGTTCATGTTTATACTCCTAAAGTGTTATTTTCCCTTCAACAAGCTCAGGGAACGATAAAAGTCGTTGACTGAGCTTGTCGAAGTTATAGTGTTGCTTTGATGCGTTCTGCTTCGTTTCTTGCTAGTTCATCACAGCGTTCATTTTCTGGGTGTCCATTATGTCCCCTTACCCAAGTACCACGTACATTGTGTGGTTTGGCGGCTTCAAGATAGGCTTTCCATAGGTCAACATTTTTAACCTTTGCAAAGTTTTTACGTACCCAACCTGGGAGCCACTCATTGATGGCTTTTACCACATAAGAGCTGTCTGAGATGACTTCAACATCACAAGGCTCTTTAAGAAGTTTTAAGCCCTCGATGACACCTTGAAGTTCCATGCGGTTGTTGGTGGTATGCTTCTGTGCACCTGAGTACTCTTTACGCTTACCTTTAAACTCTAAAATACCACCATAGCCACCAGGACCAGGGTTGCCCAGGCTTGAGCCATCAGAGTAAAGAGTAATTTGTTTTCGGGCTTGATTTTGCAATTTTTTCCTTGACTTGAACTGAATTTATTGCCATACAATTTGGACAGCGTGAAAAGCTAACAGGAAAACTCTGTTTACACTTTTTGCAAAGATAAGAGAAGTTTAAATCCCCTTCTTCAAAACCACCTTTTTTGGCAGTAGCCAGCATGTCCAGTGCAAAGATGCCACTATGTATCATAGGTTTTTGTAAATACCCTTTTGCATAGTAGAGCGTATGAAGCTTATTGTCTGCTGCAATTATATCTAAATCGAGTTGTGAATTTGGCAAAAACCAAAGGATATCTATGAGTTCTTGAATACGCTCAGGGTCTATGATTTCCCATGCACTTTTTGTATCAAGCTGTAAGAGTGCTGTGACTATTTGGCGGTAAAGTGTGGGTTGTTTTTTAAGGAGTACTTTTATCTTTTCGACTTTTTCATCTGCTTCAATGGTTTTAGAAGCAATAAGTTGTGCAAAATCTAAAGAGTGTTCTAGCTCTTTCGTATTTTCCCCTAATACTTTTAGAGGTTCTAGTGTCTCTTTTGCTTTATCGTAACGGTGCATCGCTTCGTACACGATGCCCAGTTCATAGAGGACTTTTATGTTACGTGGTTGACGGCGGAGTATTTCAAGGTAGATTGATTTGGATCGCTCTAAAAAACCTGCATGCAAATAGGTATTTCCTAGACGTTCCATGAGTTCTACCTCTCCTGATTGATGTTGAATGTTTTTGATGAGGTAGAGGTAAATATTGATTGATTTTGGATACTCCCCACTGTTCTCAAAGGCTTTAGCAAGCAGACTAAAAGGTCTGAGCATATTGTCTTGAAAGGGCATATCTGAAGTGTCTAAAGCACATTCAGAACTGTCAAATTTTTCGAGAAATTTTAAAAGGTTTCCTTCTTCTTTTTGTTGCCTGTAAAGCCCCCAACCATAAGTAACAAGTGCGATAATCAAGGCAATGACAATGATGAGCAATATACTAAAAAGTGGGTCATCATAGGCAGGTAATAACTGTTCCAAAAGGGTCCTTATAAATATTCTATTGTAGATTATATCTAATTAGATATAATGTTGAAATGATAGACAACGCCTCCATAGAATCTTTAAAAAACAGTATCGATATAGTAGATGTCATAGGTAGCTTTATAGAGCTACGTAAAGCAGGGGCAAATTACAAAGCCAACTGCCCTTTTCATGGGGAAAAGACACCCTCTTTTGTGGTAAGTCCCTCTAAGCAAATATACCACTGTTTTGGATGTGGTGTAGGAGGAGACAGCATCAAGTTTGTGATGGAGCTAGAAAAACTCTCTTACCCAGAGTCCATAGAAAAACTGGCATCCATGCATAACTTTTCGCTTACCTACACAAAAGGCTCTTCAGATTACTCTGATGCAAAACGTGTGCTAGAGGCCATAGGTCAGTGGTACACAAAAAATTTAAACCAAAACGCCACTGCAAAACAGTATCTCTTAGATAGAGGTATAAACCAAAGCTCCATAGAACGTTTTGAGATCGGATATGTTCCCGCAGGACAGCAAGTGATGCAGTTTTTAACCTCTGCACTGCTCCCTTTACCTAAAGCTGTTGAAGCAGGTATTATCGCTCAAAGTGAAAATGGACAAGGGTATTATGCTCGTCTAGTGGAGCGGATTACTTTTCCTATCTACTCAGCGAGTGCTTCTATCGTTGGTTTTGGTGGACGTACGATTACAAACCATCCTGCAAAGTACATCAACTCTCCTCAGACTAAACTGTTTAACAAGTCTCGTTTACTCTATGGCTATCATTTAGCAAAAGAGAGCATTTATAAAAACAAAAAAATCATCATTTGTGAAGGCTATTTGGATGTGGTGATGTTCCATCAAGCTGGCTTTACTGAAGCAGTAGCGGGTATGGGTACGGCACTGACAACGGAGCATCTACCTATGCTTAGAAAAGGTGATCCTAAAGTCATATTAGCCTATGATGGAGACAAGGCAGGCGTGAACGCCGCACTTAAAGCTGCACAAATGCTCTCTGTAGCTGGGTTTGATGGTGGGGTAGTGCTTTTTCCAGATGGACAAGACCCCGCAGACCTCATAGCAAAAGGGCAGAGTGAAGCAGTCGCTACACTGTTACGAGAAGCAAAACCACTCATACCCTTTGTGCTTGAAAAAATAGTAGAACAGTATGACCTGCGTGACCCCAGAGCAAAAGAGGCAGGGTTTGGTGCAGTAAAACAATACATCGATACGCTTAGCCCCATCATCAAAGATGCTTACATTCCAACAGCGGCTACTTTACTTGGATTGTCACCTGGTTTTTTTGGTACTGGGGCAAAACCTGAGCGAGCCAGAGATAACTTTAGTCAAAAACGAGATGATGTGGCACAGTTGAGCATCTTAAAAACACTTATCGAGTACCCCAATCTCATAGACAATGTACTAGCCGTACTAGATGTCGATATGTTTGGACAATATGCGGGACTTTTTTCTGCTCTCATTAATGGTGAACATGAAAACCCAGGTTTGGTAGGACTAAGTCTTGATGAGGGGTTTGAAGTTCTGAGCGAAGAAGAACTGAACAATAGTTTACGTAACTTTCTCATCAAGCATTATGATATGAAGTTAAAAAGTGTAGCCTCATCTAAGCAAATCCCTTTTGAAAAGAAGAGTTATCTTATTCGTAAGATACGAACAGATATAATACCAAGACTTAAAAAAGGTGAATTGGTCGCATTTGACCCTTCACTTTAAACTGTACTATTAAAGGAAAACAACATGGCAACAGCATCAGCGAGACATATACTGGTAAGTGATGAAACACTTTGTAAAGAGTTAAAAGAAAAAATAAACGCAGGTGAAATCACATTTGAACAAGCAGCAAAAGACAACTCAACATGTCCATCTGGTAAAGATGGTGGAGCGTTAGGGAGCTTTGGTCAAGGACAAATGGTTCCAGAGTTTGACAAAGTAGTCTTTAACGATGAGGTAGGTGTGGTTCATGGCCCTGTACAAACACAGTTTGGCTACCACTTACTAGAAATTACAGAGCGTTCATAGCTTCGACAGGCTCAGCTACCGTAAGGCATGAGGTAGGTTTTACCTGCCTTATGATAAAATACTTTTCTACAAAATCTCAGGGGAATTAGCTCAGCTGGGAGAGCGCTTCGCTGGCAGCGAAGAGGTCGTCGGTTCGATCCCGATATTCTCCACCAAAAATAATCGAATAGCGTGCTTATTTGCACCTATCTTTCACACGCTTTTATTTGATGTACATCTCACTTAAATCACACAAAATCTAGGCATAACTAAGCACACTCTTCATCATTTTAGATTTTAGTCTCTATCCCCTCAAAAAAATCATTAATATCAACATTTAAAACAATAGCAATTTTAAGTAAATGTTCCAAGTTAAAGTGATGATTATCTTTAGCATTTTCACATTTGCTGTAAAAAGAAGTTGATTTTATTCCCATTTCTAGTACCAAATCAAGTTGAGGTTTTTTATGAGCTTTACGAATGCGTTTGACATTATTAGAGATGATTGCATAGTACTCTTGTAATTCATCTTTGCTAATAACAGCTAAACTTTTCATTGAAACTCACTCTATGTGCTAAATTTGTGTGAAAAGTTTATCTATAAGAAGTATATTTAACAATACTGTATATAATATTGCTATATATAGTAAATTTTAAATATGGAAGATTGCAATATGAACACCCTACCACTTATAGAACACATAGAGTCACTATTTAAACAAAATGATACGTTTTCAGATAAAGAGGGGAAACTTTTTGTTCCTAAGATTTTGGAGTCCATAGATAAGGTAGATGAGGAGTTGGTAAAGCTACTCATACAAGATGAAAAAGCCAAAGAACAGTTTTTTATGCGTTTAGAGGATGTTTATGTGCTTAAACAAAATGACCTCATAGAGTTTTTTACGATGAATGAGTATTTTAACCACTCATTTACAAGCTATACAAATAAAATAGGTTTGATAAGAAAAGATAACTTTATTAAAAAGTTTGATGATGTGGTGTTGGCTTTTCCATATAAAGATTGTGTGTTAGAGGGTGGGCAAACAAAAGATGATGAGAAAAATAATGAAGTGTTTTACAACTCCATACTAAGCCGTGATGAGATAGACAGACTTTTTGAGCCTAAAGTATTAACGAACATCAAGCGATTTGACAAAGAGGGAGAGCATGAGGTAAAGGAGATAAACAAAGAGGACAATCTCATCATAAAAGGAAACAACCTCTTGGCTTTGCACTCTTTGAAAAAGAGGTATGCAGGGAAAGTGAAGTTAATTTATATTGACCCTCCGTACAATACAGGTGGAGATAGTTTTGGTTATAACGATAGTTTTAATCACTCTACTTGGTTGACTTTTATGAAAAATAGATTGGAGGTGGCGAGAGAGTTACTAGGAGAAAATAGTGTCATATTTATTACGTTAGATGATAATGAAAGTGCTTACTTAAAAGTACTTTGTGATGAAATTTTTGGAAGAGAAAATTTTATTGCAGATGTTATATGGAATAGTAGGAAATCAGTACAAAATGATACGATTATATCTTTGGCTACTAATCATAATTTATTTTATGCAAAAAATAAAAGTAAACTTGATAAAAATAATTTTAGATTAGCAATTGATGAAAGTAAATTTAAATATGACGACAATGATGGAAGAGGTAAGTACAAAGCTGACCCTTTTGATGCACCAAATATAAGACCGAATTTAACTTATCCTATAATCAATCCAAATACAAATGAAAGTTTTATGCCACCAAATGGTAGATGTTGGAGAACAACAGAAGAAGAATATAAGAAATATTTTTATGATAACCGTATTCTATTTGGACAGTTAGGAAAAAGTAAGCCTCAATTAAAAAAATATCTTAATGAAGAAAAAGATAAAGGTTCTGTTTCTACAACATTGTGGAATGATTTAGATACAACCACAAATACAACTAAACACCTAGAGAAGATATTTGGTGAAAAAATATTTGATACGCCAAAACCTGAAAATCTAATTGAAAGAATTATTGAATTAGCAACAAACAAAAACGACCTAGTCCTAGATTTTCACTTAGGAAGTGGAACAACTTGTGCAGTGGCTCATAAAATGGGTAGAAGATACATAGGCATAGAGCAGATGGATTACATAGAAGATATAGCTGTTGAGAGAATGAAAAAGGTGATAGGAGCAGAACAAGGAGGCATTAGTAAAGCCGTAGAGTGGCAAGGTGGTGGTAGCTTTGTCTATGCAGAACTAAAAGAGATAGATACCTTTAGCGATAGCCCCATCAATAAACTCAATAAAAATATGCAATACCTCCCCATAAGTGAGATAGAAGATGAGGAGTATGGTGTAACTCCTAAAGAGATAGAGCTTAATAAAAAGTTTTATGGGGTAGAGGATGCGTAGTGCTTTATATCAAAATATAGAGACCTACTTCGATGTACTTGATAGACCTGTTGTCCCTGCGAGTATTAAAGATAATATGAGACAGTCATTAAGACCTTATCAGGTAGAGGCGATGGAGAATTTTATCTTTTATACTACCAATAAAAAGTATAACGCTATAGAGAACAAACACCTACTATTTCACATGGCAACGGGGAGTGGAAAGACAAACATCATTGCAAGTACAATTTTGTACCTTTATGAACAAGGCTATAGAGATTTTATATTTTTTGTAAATACGACCAATATTATTACCAAAACAAAAGCCAATCTACTTGATAAATACTCCTCTAAGTATCTCTTTAACGAGAGAATTATCATCAATAATAAAGAGGTATTTGTAAACGAGATAGAAGATAGCTTTGAGAGTAGTAAAGCAGATGACATCAACATTCTCTTTACCACAACACATAAACTACATAATGATTTGGAGCTAACGACCAAAGAGAACAGCATTACCTACGCAGATTTTCAGCACCGAAAAATAGTGATGATAGCCGATGAAGCCCACCACTTAAACAGTGAGATGAAAAAGAAAAAGAACAAAGAAGATGAACTCAATGTTCGTAGTTGGGGTATGACTTCTAAAAGACTACTAGGACAACATGCCGAAAATATGCTTTTAGAGTTTACTGCCACAGCCGAGATAGGGGCAAGTGCAGAATTGGCAGAACACTATGCCTATAAAATCATTTATGATTACCCTCTTGTTAAGTTCAGAAAAGACAGATACTCAAAAGATATTAGACTCATAAACAGTGGGCTTAGTCAGAAGTTTAGAGTGCTACAAGCCATTATGATAAGCGAATACAGACAGATAGTAGCCCAAGAGAATAACATGGCACTTAAACCTGTTGTGATGTTTAAAAACCCAAAAGGGATTAAAAATATAGATGCCAATTTTGATGAATTTGTAGCGATGATAGAGACTCTTAGTGTCGCCGATATAGATGAGGTCTTTGCTCAATCAAATATAGAGGCTATCAAACAATTAGAGCAGAGTCTCAAAGGGCAAAAAAAGGAGTTTGTGCAGAGATTACGCTATTCGTTTGATAAACGAAAATGTATCGTGATTTACAGTACGTCAGCAGACAAAGAGGAGATACTGAAAAATCTTAACAATCTTGAAGATGAACATAACCAAATACGGGCTATTTTTGCAGTAAATGTTCTTAATAAGGGGTGGGATGTACTGAACCTTTTTGATATAGTTAAACTAGATGAAGCTAAAAAAACAGGTACAAATACCACCAGTGAAGCTCAACTCATAGGAAGAGGGGCTAGGTATTACCCCTTTGAGTACAAAGATGAAGAGAAGTACAAACGCAAGTTTGACAAATATCCAGATGAGCCTTTACGCATACTTGAAGAGATGTATTTTCATAGTGTCAATCAAAGTGACTACATTCAAAAACTAAAAAGTGAACTCTCAAAAATAGGACTCATGGACAAAGAGGAGACGAGTCGTACTGTGACATTAAAACTAAAGCAGAGTTTTATAGAAGATGACCTCTACAAAAGTGGTGTTGTTTATGTCAATGCGAAAGTACCTATAGATAAAAAAGAGACCATCAATTCTATAGGTGATTACATGGAAGATGGCTATAAGCTACAAAGCATCTATGTGGACAATAGTAGTAGTGAACTTGTCATTTATGATGATGAGGTGCAAGAGCTAAGTTATGGTAAACCTACCATTTATAAACTAAGTGCGTTTGGTAGTGATATTATACGTGTAGCCATAAATAAAAATCCATTTTTTTACTACAGTAGTGTCAAAAAATATTTTCCAAATGTAAAAAGTATCCATGATTTTATCACCCAAGAGAACTACTTGGGAGCGATAGAGTTTTCTATAAGAAGCACTAAATATCTAGCAGTAACTACTGCGTTTAAAATCAAACTTGTTTCAGATGTGCTTGATATTATAGAAAAAGGCATCAAAAATAACTATAGAGAGTATATAGGGACTAAAGAGTTCTATCCTGTGCGTATTAGCCATAAAGTTGCTAAAGAGAAGAGCTTAAAACTAAAAGAGAGTGATAGTAAAATTAGGATTAATGAACCGTGGTACGTTTTTGAAGAACATTATGGAACAAGTGAAGAGGAGCATTTTGCAAGCTTTATCTATCGTATGATGAATGAGTTAGAAAAACGATATAAAGATGTAAAACTCATACGAAATGAAAAGTCATTTAATATTCACAGTTTCGATAAAAAAAGAGATGGAGCAAAGTTTGAGCCTGATTTTGTTCTGATGCTTAAAGACCAAGATAAGTGTTATCATCAAGTATTTATTGAACCAAAAGGGGATTGGACAAGAGATAAGGTAGATGACTTTGAACAGAGTAATGAGAAATGGAAAAATGATTTTTTGAAAGATATGACAAGATTAACCAATGAAAATAAGCTGACATTGGCAAAGAGTGAGAAACAAGAGTTGAAACTTTATGAAAATGGATGTTACCGTATATATGGGTTGCCTTTTTATAATAAGGAATTAGAGAGTGAGTTTAAAGAGGCGTTTGAGGAGCTTCTTGTAATATAGTTTTCAATAGGGATTTTATAAAACACAAACATTGAGCTATGCTAAAAAAAGGAGAACAAATGGAAGTAGAAAAATCAAAAGACAATCTCAAAGAAGAAGATAAAAAGATACCTAACGACATAACACTAGAAGCCATGAGAGATGTAGAGACGGGTGAGAACTATGAAGACATTACCTTAGAAGACTTAGCCAAATAATGCAACTCAAACGTCACAAGCACGTTATAAATCTATACACCTTAAATACACTACTTAAAGTAATAGTTAAGTGGAGTATGCTCCAAACAAAAATAATCAACCTATATTTATCAACATTACTTCAGTCTAGTAGGCTGAATATAAGCATCTTTGAACACTTTTCTGTAAGCAGGCAGTAGTTTTTTGAGCGTTTTCTTGTCTGCTGTTGGGAGCGTATAGGCATAGGTGAAACCTTTCTTTTTGTAGGTTCTGATAGTCTTTTTTAATGCAGGAGGATATGACTCAAGGGCTTGGGTTAGTTTAGCTGGGTTTTTATAAACAGCCAAACGAACAGTATAGTTGGATGAAGCAAAAAGAAAACCTGAAAGAGATAGAAAGAGTAATGTTTTAGAGAACATGAAGAGACCTTTTTTGTCTATTATAATAGAAAAATGCTAAATTGTAAAATAATTTTGAGAGATTAAATGAAGTTGGTGACCCCTAGGAGAATTGAACTCCTGTAACATGGATGAAAACCATGGATCCTAACCGCTAGACGAAGGGGCCAACAAAAATTTACAAGTACAAATGGTGACCCCTAGGAGAATTGAACTCCTGTAACATGGATGAAAACCATGGATCCTAACCGCTAGACGAAGGGGCCATTTACAACTTGTGGACGGAATTATAGTTGTTGAGTGCTTAAATAACTCTTAAATAGAGTATAATTATTTAAAAAAATAGGATGTTCCCTTATGCAGTTTAAAAAAAGTTTTTTACTACCCGTTATAGCATTTATATTGAGTGCCTGTGCCATGACAGAATATACAAACCAAAAAAGTGTTTTTATCGTCTTTAAAACCCCTACCTTTAAAGTAGCAGATTTAGGATTTATGTATGAAAATGAAGAAGAGATAAAGGTCGAGATGTATAGCAATGGACAAGCTATCATGGCATTGAAGTTAGGAGAAGAAAACATTTGTATGTCAACGTTTGAGTGCATGGATAAAAAAAGTTTTAACAAAAGTGTTTTAAGTGCAAGGTATCCAACAGATATATTAACCCATATTTTTAGAGCTGAACCATTGTTTGAGGGTAAAAATATGCACAAAACCCGTAACGGCTTTACACAACAGCTAATGAAAAAAGCTCAATACGACATAAACTACAGTGTTTTAAATAAAGACGTCATATTCCATGATACAATAAATAATATAGTAATTAAAATAAAGAGGCTAAAGTAATGTCCAAATTTGTAGGAGCTCATGTATCTGCGAGTGGTGGGGTTGACAATGCACCACTTAATGCCATGGCCATAGGAGCCAAGGCATTTGCACTGTTTACAAAAAATCAGCGACAATGGGTCGCAAAACCTTTAGAAACAAAAACCATTGATGCTTTTCATAAAAACTTAGAAAGCTCAGGCATCTTACCTAAACACATACTTCCTCATGACTCATACCTAATTAATCTTGGTCATCCAGAAGTAGAAAAACTTGAAAAATCAAGAGAAGCCTTTATGGATGAGCTTGAACGTTGTCGCATTTTAGGACTAGATAGACTCAACTTTCACCCAGGTTCACACCTAGTAAAAATACCTAAAAAAGACCCAGAACATATGGATAAACTGATGAAAGCTGAGTTAGGATGTTTGGATGTCATCGCTGAGTCTATGAATAGAGCTATAGAGGCTACAAAAGATTCAGATGTAAAACTAGTCATTGAAAATACAGCCGGACAAGGCTCAAACCTTGGGTATAAGTTTGAACATTTAGGGTATATCATCGACAAGATAGAAGACAAAAGTCGTGTGGGTATTTGTCTAGATACTTGCCATACTTTTACGGGTGGCTATGATTTACGTACCCGTGAAGCTTATGATGAAACGATGAATGCCTTTGGACGCATTGTAGGATTTGAGTACCTTATGGGGATGCACATCAATGACTCTAAGCCACCATTAGGATCTCGTGTAGACAGACACCATTCTTTGGGGCAGGGGGAGATAGGCTGGGATGCCTTTAAGTTTATCATGAATGATGCACGTATGGATGATATACCTTTGGTACTCGAAACGATAGATGAAAGTATTTGGGCAGATGAGATACAGGCATTGTATGATTTTGTAGAAGCGTAATGTGGAGATCGTTGTTGAACTTGGGTTTTACTCTTTGGGGTGTGAAACCCAAGTTCAACATGGGATGAACAAAAATATTTGGAGGAAGAGATGAAAAAAGTAGTAAAAGGTTTAGCACTAAGTGCAGTAGCGAGTTCAGTAGTCATGGCAGGTGGGTACAAGATACCTGAACAATCACTGAATTCAATGGCAAAAAGTGGTGCTAATGTAGCATATGTTACAGGAGCAGATGCCAATTACGATAATCCTGCTAGCATGAGTTTTTTAGATGAGGGAAAAAGTTATCTAGAGGGTGGTGTTACGTTGGTACATCTTCCTTCAAATGTTTATACATTGATAGAACCATATTCTGGTCAATCAGAAGTGGAAAATATACCTATTCCATTTTTTCATTATGTTTCGAAATCTATGGGAGATTTTAGATGGGGTGTGAGTATGGTAGTTCCTGGGGGACTTTCAAAAAGATGGGAGAGTCAACCACAACAGTCATTTGTAGAAGAGTTTACACTTAAAATCATAGAAGTAAATCCAAATATCTCTTATAAATTAGCAGATAATTTTAGTATTGCAGGTGGAGTAAGACTTATCTATAGTGAGGGGATAGTAAAAAGTTCAGGAGAAATTTCTCGTGATATGGAAGGGAGTACTTTTACATTTGGTTACAATGTAGCAATGCTCTATAAACCAACACCAGATATCAATCTTGCCGCGACATACCGCTCCAACATAGACTTAAATCAAGAAGGGAATGCAAAACTCTCTGCAGGAGCAAATGTTGTGTATGATGGAGATGCCTCAGTATCTGTCCCACTACCTGCAAGTCTAAATCTTGCAATATCTAAAACATGGGACAAAAAATTTACTTTAGAATTCAACTATGAAAGAACATTTTGGTCGAGTTATGAAAATTTAGATTTTGAATATGGTGGAGCAAATATTGGAGGGTTAACACCATTTTTTGACAACCCTATACCTAAGAACTGGAAAGATACGAATACGTTTAGGTTAGGTGTAACAGTCAAAATGGACAATAAAATAACAGCGATGTTTGGGGTAGCGATAGATGAATCACCTGTGCCAGCAAATACACTGGGGTTTGAAACACCAGATAGCGATGCAAAACTATTTTCAATGGGTTTTAGTTATCAACAAGCACAAGATCTTTCATGGGGACTTGCTTTCTTGTATGACAGTAAAGAGGCTATTAGGATTGAACCAGGTACTACTTTAACCAATAACCCTGTATTGGCAAATGGTGGTGGGTTTTCAGGTGGTGGTGCTTTCTTAACCACTGTAGGCATGACATACGAGTTCTAAAATGAGAAGCAACAAGATAGACTATCCGTTTAACAATCTTTATGAGCTCATTAGTTTTCAAGCAACTAAGCGTAAAAATAAGACAGCCTTACTGATAAATGATGATAAAATAAGCTATGGAGAAATAAAAGATGCTGCAGATAAACTTGCCGCATATTTATCTGAAAAAGGTATAAAAGAGGGTGACAAAGTTGCACTCTTTTTACGCAATTCGGCTGAGTTTATTTATAGTATTTTTGCAGTTTCTAAACTGGGAGCTATTTTAGTACCTATTAACACATTTTTAAAGTCAGAAGAGCTGAGTTACATTTTAAAGGACAGCGGAAGTACGATGCTCATCGCTTCAGCTCTTCATGACAAAGTGATAAACAGTTCAAATGCAAGTTCTTTATGTTCTTTCATTTTATGGGAAGGTGAAGAGGCTGTATTAGGTGAGACACATTTACATTTTGATGAGGCTTTGTCTCATGATACAAGCGTAAGCTCACAAGAAAGTACTCTGGAAGACACTGCCATCATCGTGTACACCTCTGGAACCACAGGGAAACCTAAAGGGGCGATGCTTTCAAACAAAAATATACTTTCAAATACTGAATCAGGAAGAAGAACTATAAACGTAAAATCAAAAGACAGAGCGATTGTTTTTTTACCGATGTTTCACTCTTTTACTTTTTCTATAGGTGTGATGTTACCCCTTTATGTGGGGGGTAGTATTGTTATTATCCAGTCTATTCAACCGTTTTCAAATATCTTTAAACAAACATTGACAAAAAAAGTGACACTCTTTTTTGGGATACCTGATGTCTATAACGCCTTGGCAAAAGCAAAACTACCATGGTACTTTATGTGGTTTAACCGCATTAGAGCGTTCATCTCAGGAGCAGCGGCATTACAGCCTAAAACACTTGATTCGATGGCAAAGAAGTTTAAACGTGCCACACTCCTTGAAGGGTATGGACTCTCAGAGGCAAGCCCTGCAGTGTGTATGAACACCTTTAAAAAACAAAAAGCAGGTTCAGTTGGTACGGCACTCTATGGCTACGAGATGAAAATAGTAGACGAAGAGATGAGTGAAGTACACAATGGAACCATAGGTGACATCATCGTCAAAGGTGACAACGTCATGCAAGGCTATCTCAACAGACCTACTGCTACAGAAGAGACCATAGACAATGGCTGGTTACTCACAGGTGACATGGGGTACATGGATGATGAAGGGTTTCTTTTTATTGTTGATAGAAGAAAAGACCTTATTATCTCTAAGGGGATAAACATTTACCCTAGAGAGATCGAAGAAGTGATAGACGCCTATGAAGGTGTAGGGGCTTCCGCGGTCATAGGTATTATAGATGAAAAAAGTGGTGAAGTGCCTATTGTGTATATAGAACTCTCCGAAGGTGTGTATACGCTTGATGAGGTAGGACTCAAAAAATACATGAGAGAACACCTAGCCAACTACAAAATACCAAAACAGATACATGTCATAGGGGAACTTCCTAAAAATGCAACAGGAAAAGTCCTCAAACGTGTCCTCAAAGAAAACCTAAGAGAAGAGGCATAACATCACTGCCATACTTAACGCAAAGTTCATCATGGAAGATGGCATTGTTGAAGATAAAATAGTGTTATTTGATGATAAAATCATTGACATAGTTGATGACATACTCCTTTGTGACAGTGACAATGTTGACATCATAGATGCAAAAGGAGCGTATGTATCTGCAGGGTTTATAGACTTGCATATACATGGCTCTGCAGGCGTAGATGTGATGGATGCAACGCCAGAAGCATTGCAAACACTCTCTGACATCCTCCCTCAAACAGGCACTACTTCATTTTTAGCAACGACTATGACTATGTCAACAACTGACATTGACAAAGCTTTACAAAACATACAACAACACAGTGCAGATGTGAATGGGACAAATATTTTAGGCATACACTTAGAAGGGCCGTTTATAAACAGCAAAAAACATGGTGCTCAAGATGTACACTATGTAAAAACCCCCAACTTCTCTCTCATCGAAAACTATATGGATGTCATAAAGATGATAACCCTTGCTCCTGAAGTTGAGGGGGCAGAAAGTTTCATCAAAAAGATGCAACGAGACTACCCTCATGTCATACTTGCAGCGGGACACTCAAATGCAAGTTTTGCTGAGGCAAAAGAGAGTTTTAGCTGGGGCGTGTCTCATGTTACACACCTTTTTAATGCCATGCCATCCTATCACCATAGAAAACCAGGTTTAGTAGGTGCAGTGTTTGACTCTGAAGTGACTTGTGACATCATCGCCGACCTAGTGCATACACACCCCTCTTCACTCTCTCTTGCCTATAGACTAAAAAAAGAGAAGCTCATACTCATCACAGATGCCATGCGTGCTGGCTGCATGAAATGTGGGACGTATGACTTAGGTGGACGTGCGGTTGAGGTGAAAGATGGCAAGGCCGTACTAGAAGATGGAACCCTAGCAGGCTCCGTCCTTAAGATGAATGAAGCCATGGCAAATATGTGTAAATATACGGACATGGGTGTAGTTGAAGTGGTGGGTGCAGTGACAAAAGTACCTGCACAAAAATTAGGACTACAAAAAGGTGAACTAAAAATTGGGTACGACGCAGATATAGTCTTTTTTGATGAAGATTTTAGTATCATAAGTACTATAGTTGGGGGGAAAGTTAAATATAAAAATCTGTAGGGTAATTTGTAACGTAAATTACTTTTGTTGTATAGAAATGATGGTAAAGGTTTTATTGCACAGTAATTTTTTAGAACTAAGGAATAGGTTTGAAAAATTCACAGATATCAATTGAGAGTATTTTAGAAATTTTGTGTAATTGGGAAATATTAAAATGACGTTTATTTTTATAAAGTTCTGCTGCACTAAGAAGACTAGGTGATTTATGACCCATTTCTAAAGAAAGTTCTAGTTGAGAGTAATGAGACATTTTTCTTAGACGAGCTACATTCTTTCCTATACGTTTATGCAGTTCATCTTCTGTTAAATCATTAATATTCAAACCTGTATTCCTTACACTCTAATAGTGGTGTAAGTATGACTATGTAATAATCTATTAGCAAACTACAGCTGTAGTGTAAGCATCATAAAAAATGCTATTTTTTGCACTTCATAACACTCTTGTGTTATACTTTTTGCAAAAGATATAAACTTTGGAGAAATCATATGTATCAAAAAAAGTTATTTTTGCTGTTGTGGGTATTTGTATATATGCCTATATCAGTATTTTCGAATACCTTATCGACAGACAAAGAATTTTACACACCTATTGTAATGGATGATATTACTATCATGATTCCTCTACGTCCTGCTGAGCTCATTTCACCACGCAATAATGCAAAAATAAATGGTAGATTAACTATGAAGTTTACTAAAGGTACAGGAGTTGAAAAAAGACTTTTAAAGGTTTATTATGAAAACGGCACAAGGCAGGCCATAAGCACATTGCTAACAAGTGATACCTTTAGTGTTAATTTACCTAAAGATGGAAAATATATTGATGTTACATTACGCTCTTATATAGCAGATAAATATTTTATAAAAAAATATAGATTTAGGCAATCAGTTGGTTCATCAGAGGTTATATCTCCTAGTCAAAATGCATATTTAGACAATGGTATGTTAAATTTACGTTGGAGTAATGGAGTAAATGTCAGTAAGAGATATATTTATGTAGGCACCTCTGGTTATATTGGTGGTGATATCTTTAAAGGATATGTTTCTGGAAACAGTAAAAGGTTTTATGGATTACCTCGAAATGGTGAAGCTATTTACGTAACCATCATGTCTATGATAAGTGGAAAGTGGTATTACCAATATTACAAATATTTTGCAACTGATGTAAGAAAAAAAGCTGAAAAGTTTGTAACGGCATATTTGACAAACAAAACATCTACAATGAGAAAAATTACAACACAAGCTCTTATCAATAAACTTAAAACAAAAAATAGCTTAGTAAGGAATTATTTTTCAAATATTGTAAGCTATCATAAATTACTCTATTTTCATGATTATAAAGCTATGGTTATAGGGAAGATGAGAGATGGAAAAGAGATTACGTTTTATTTTTCGTGGGATGGTACACGATGGGTTTTAGATAGTGTAGTTTAGGAGAAAAAAAATGATAAATAAATATAAAAATATTGTATGGGTTTGGTTCATATGTGCAGTAGGGTTAAGTGCTGAAAAAATAACCATGGAGATGATTCGGACGCATTATATATCACAAGTTAGTTCACCAATAAATCAAACAGAACATAAGACAAGTAATATTGATACTGCTACAGAAAAATATGTCAATGCATTTATACATGCTTACCTAAGTAATGATATGGATACCATGAATATAATGGCTACACAGGAAACAATAATACAACTCCAACACGCAGACAAAAAGATTCAAAAAGTTTTTCAACAAATTAAAAAATGTGCACCTATAGTTCCTATAAATACTTCAGAAGCAAAAGTGATATGTGGGTCTAGTCGTCAATCGATGAATATTGAATTTTCACTACTTTGGTGGAAAGATAGATGGATTATAGCAGGAGTAAATTGATATGAAACGATGGATTTATTTAATATGTTTGCTTGGTACGGTATTTAGTATAAGTGGCTGTTGCTGGACAGACCATTCAAAAGAAATAAAGAAAATAGCAGTGCCTATGGCAAAAGAACTAGAACACTTTTATAAAAAAGAGAAACGCTTCCCAACAATAAAAGAAAGAGATAAAATGCTTGAGAAGATAGGGTGTAGGATGGATGGGGATCTATGTATGTATGGGGTAGAAAAGATTGATATTGTTAAATCGGATGAAAAGTATAATACGTTAGATATATGGATGCAGAAAGAAAACACTCTTTGTTTTATTGTTATGCATAAGGAAGAGAATCAATCAACACTATGGTGCAGAAATAAACCTTGTATAAAATTCGGACAATAGGAAGAAAAAATGATAAAACAAAAAATAGTGTTGATTTTTCTTGTAGTAATAAAACTTTTCTCTTTTGAAGTAAATACTCACCAAGCATTAACGCGGTGCGCCATTACTGATAGTTGTGCTAATGGATATACACAAAATTTAGAAAGTTTTATAAATCATGGAGGATTACGGAATCAATCGTACCAGAATGAAATTTTTGAAAGTTACAATAGAAAATATATTGATTATGCTAGAACGGGAGAAGGTTTTAGTGATTGGGGGATAGCTGTTAGTTCAAACTACCTCGGCATAATAGAAGCAGGGTCTGTACTGGAAGATGCAGTGTATCCTGTGCATGACTTTGCAGGAGATGGACGATTTAACAACCATTTTTATGCAGAACAGTTTAACAGTAAAAGATGGTGTCCATTGACCCCTTATATGAAAACGTCAAAAACACTATGCTATGGGTATGGTACCCGTACCGATAATATAGATTGGGTATTCAATAAAAATGTGACATTGAGTCATAATTTTCAGAATCAGTATGGATTGACAGATGCTTTATATTATTTTAGTAAAGCCTTTCAAGGTAGTTTGGCAGAAAGACGAAAATACCAAGCTAAACTTTTTGTCTCTTTAGGGCATGTAGTACACATGTTACAAGACTTGCACTCTCCTGCACATTGTCGTGACAATTCACATGCAAAAGGGGATTACCTAGAGATATATGGACGCTACAATGGAGGCTTTAATCTTCGAAATGGTAATTTTAATGTAAGCAATAATCCTCATATAACACAAGCTATAAGAAGCAGGGGGCGGGCGAGTAGTATTTTAAATGGCACCAACTATTATACATACGAAGATTTTTTTAAAAAAGAAGCCAAGTGGGTGTCTAATAATTTTGCGTCAGAATCACATCTTGGGTTTGAAGATATAGATAACCAAACGGGAGATGGACTGGTAGCTGGGAATGGTTTAGATAGTTCTAGTCTATTTGGCAGTAATAATCCTCATCCATCTAGAAGTGAAACATTTGAAGGGTCAGCTATAGCAGGTTTTAGGAACTGGGCATATATCTACACGGAGGGGAACACGGTAAGTAATCTAGTTAATGGTACTATACCTTCGGCATATAGAAGAATAGGTTTAGTAAAGCATGGTCTATTGTTTGATTCTTATCATATGATAGCACCAAAATATAGTTGGGTGAGTGGAGGATTATCGTTAAGGCAGACAGGTTTGAATCAAAAACCATTAGAAGATACTGCCGTTAATGTTATGCCAAGAGCTGTTGCATCTACGCAAGCGTTTATAGACTTCTTTTTTAGAGGGCAGATAGATGTTACTATCAATACACAAGGAGATGTGACAATTAGAAATGTTTCTAATGCTTCTACATTGAGTGATAGTAGATTGGCAACCTTTAGAAGTGGTAAATTTATTTTTTATAAAAAAATTGGAAATAAAAATATACTTTTTTCTACTTGGGTCTTAGGCGGAGATATGCCAATAGGTCAGAGTGTGACGTTCAATTTAGGTAAAAGAGTATTTTATAATATACCCACAGGTACAAAAATAACAGTTGTGTATGAGGGGGATATAGGAGCTAATTTAGGCGGAAACAATAGTTATGGTGTAGGAATGAAAGGTTTATCCGTAGATGTCACTACTGCCCCTGATATACATCGAGATGTATATACCTTTTCAGTAAATGGCAGACATGAAACATACCCAAATCGGAATAATAGTGTAGCAAATTTTTCATTTGATGTTGACATCTATAAAAACGGTGTACGGATACGCAGAGATAGTCTTAATAATATCCTAAAACTTGCTTGGTATGACGGTTCTGCACATTTTCATAATAGTTCCAAGCATCATTTTGACATCTGGTGTCAAGGGAATCAAAGATTATGTAGTTATTTGAGACGTAATGTGGCTACTGATACGACAGTGGGGTATGAAAATTGGGTTATCGACTGGACAGTTTTTGACTATGGTATCTATGTTAATCATATTAGTTTATTTATTTATAATGTACGAAATCAAATTGCAAACTATTATACAGGGTCGTATACCTACAAATCAATAGGTGCAAAAATATCCAATAAAACAAATGAAGAAAAAACAGATAATTGGATATCAAAATTTAAAAGTCCACCTACTAATCTTTATTATATATCATCTGAGCAAATCATTTCTAATTTCTCCAGAGAAGATAATGCTTCAGATGATGACGTAGATACACAGATCGAAACTCCGAAAAAAGTTCAAGAAATTGATTTGTTTGATGGTATGTCAGAAGAGGAAAAGAAGACTATGCAAGAAATACAAGAAGAGGAATCTCAGGAATAAGAGTACTTATTTGTTGTGTGAGTGACTAGGAGACCGCACACAGTCATAACACCTTGACAAAACACCCCAACTTAGCTAACATTAGCTAAGTAAAAAGGAGTAAATTATGACTGTCAATATGCATGAGGCAAAAACAAACCTCTCTAAACTTATTAAACTTTTAGAAAAAGGTGAAGATATAGTGATTGCCAAGGCAGGTAACCCTGTTGCTAAATTAGTCGCCTATGTGGCACCTAAAACAGACAATACACAACTAAAACAATTTCGTAAACTTAGAAAAATGTCTAACAATAAAAAAGCTGTCACCATGAACAATACTATAGACACAAGTGAAATGGTAGATGATGGTTTATTTTGATACCAATGTATGGGTCTATGCGTTATCTCAAAATGTGGATAATGAAGCACAGCAACAATTGGCCATAAAACAGATAGAAGAAGCTATGGAAAATGAGACTATCATCGTTTCTGAAGTGTTACTCTGTGAACTTGCCTTTGTTTTGGCTAAAGTGGAAGAAGATGTTGAGGTTATAGATGCATTTTTAGCATTTGTGTCAAGCTATATGAAACCTACAGATACCATGATGCAACTTAGAATACTAGAGCTTTTAAAAGAGACACATCTTTATAAAAGTTCATTTGATGTGTATCATGTGGCATTTAGTGAATATTATGAAGCAAAGCTGATTACTTTCGATAAAGGCTTTGCGAAGGTGCAAAATTACACTAAAATAGCGTTAGAAATACTCTAGCAAAGAGGAAGATAAATGTTCGGATTTTTAAAACGTAAAGTAAGAGATGTCTACGCTCCTGTAGATGGTCAGATAGTAACCTTAGAGTCAGTAAATGATGAAGTGTTTTCACAAAAGATGGTAGGTGATGGCGTGGCAGTGATACCTGTTAGTAATACATTTACCGCCCCTATAGATGGTGTGGTCTCGAAGATATTTTCTACCAACCACGCCTACAGCATTAAAAGTGACAAAGATTTGGAAGTGATGGTACACATAGGGTTAGAAACGGTAGCACTAAACGGAAAGGGGTTTACACGCATTGCCTCTGAAGGGGATGAGGTTAAAGCTGGTGATGTCATTATTGAAGTTGACTTAGTCTACATCAAAGAACATGCTAAAGATACGATTACTCCTATTATAGTAACCGATAAGAGTGATGCAAAAGAAGTCATCAAAAAGTATATGATTGTCAAATCAGGTGATAAAATAATGGAGGTAAACTAATGCCTTTACAGGATAATATGTATTACTATATCGCCTATGGGCTTATTTTAGTGACCTTTGTCATCGTACTTAGAAGTCCAAAAAAAGACAAGTCTAAAAAACATAAGGACGATAATTCAGAAGAGAAGTAATACTCACTTAATGCTTCTTTTGTATACTATAGTATGATGAAGATATTATTACTCGAAGATGACCAAATTTTATGTGCAAGCCTTAAAGAATTTCTGGAACTTGAAAACTATAGTGTAGATGTGGCACATAGGGGGACAGACGTTTTTGACCTCACTTTTTCGAAAACTTATGACCTCTATATCTTAGATATAAACGTACCTGAAGTAGATGGTTTTGATGTACTTAGCTCACTAAAAGAGGCTGGGGATACTACCCCTGCCATATATATTACGGCATTGACAGACATAAACTCTATATCTAGAGGATTTAAAATAGGTGCGGAAGATTACATTAAAAAACCTTTTGACCCTGAAGAGTTGGTGATACGTATTAAAAGTAAATATGAAACAAACGAGACATTACTTCATATGGGTGATGTATGTTATAATCCAACCACACGTCTCATACAGAAGGAAGACAAAACCATAGGGCTAGGTGAGGTACAATTAAATCTTTTTCATACCTTGATGATACAGCAAAATAAAATTGTTGATACCTACACCTTGATGGACTGTCTTGATAAACCTTCAGCAAATGCATTACGTGTAAATTTGGCGAAACTAAAAACAAAGCTAGGTATTGAGATTACCAATATTAGAGGGCAAGGGTATATGATTGAAAACATATGAGCTAGAGTCATTTCTTAAAAGTTTTTTGATATTTTTTATACTTTTAGAAGTACTTTTAGCGATTAATTTTTGGCACGAATATCAAGTCAAGAAACTTGAAATAGAAGATAAAATACATATAGAAATGAAACTTTGTGCCTACACGCTACAGTGTGAGGGCGTAACAACTGACTTTGTAGATAAAGAAAAAGATAAAGAAGAAAATATACTCTATAAAAGTGGTGATTTTTATAGTTTTTTTAAGATACCTACAGCAGACAAATATTTGATGAAAGTAGTGTACCCTCAAGAAAAATTTATCTATAGAGTCACTAAACTTGAAGAGAAAATAAAACGTAAGTTTTTATTCTATTCACTTTTTGCAGCACTTGTTTCTTTTTTATTTGCTATCTATGCACTTACCCCGTTACGAAAAGCATTACGCCTCAATGAAGAGTTTGTAAAAGACATCTTGCACGACTTCAATACACCCATTAGTTCGATGAAAATAAACCTATCACTCTTCAAAAGAGAGATAGGTGAAAATGTAAAAATAAGAAGATTAGAAAACAATATTGAAAGTATATTGGCATTGCAAAATAACTTACAAGTTTTTTTAAAAGAGATACCTACGCAGTCAGAACAGTTTGCATTAGAAACACTCATCAAGAGTCGTATGGCTTATTTTACGACACTTTATGCAGATGTAAACTATACCTGCGACATTGACCCAGAACTTATAATAGAAAGTAACAAAGATGCCTTTACGCGTATACTAGACAACCTTTTAAGTAATGCAGGAAAATACAATAAATCAGAAGGAAAAGTACATCTTAGCTTACAAAATACTGTCTTGACTATAGAAGACACAGGTAAAGGTATTAAAAATCATATGAAGGTGTTTAAACGCTATTATAAAGAGCAAGACAGGGGCATAGGTATAGGCTTACATATCGTTAAAAAATTATGTGATGAACTTCACATTGGTATAAGTATAGAGAGTAAAATTCAAAAAGGTACAAGTGTTTTGCTAGATATCTCAAAGGTTATGTTTAAAGGCTAGGTTGGACCTGTACATTCTTCATCTCTTGCAAGATACGTTTTTTATATTTTGGGTTTTTATTTGTTTTATATAAGGCTATAAGTTCTTCAAGCGAACCTTCTTTTAACACTTTTTCTTCTTTGAGTATTTTATGGCGTTCTTGAAGTTGTTTATATTGGTTAAAAGAAAGCGTATCTTTTACATTTTTTTGACTTAGGTAGGTATGAAGCTCATCATAAGAAGCCTCTTTGTCGTAGTAGTCAAAAGAGGTAGTAGATATATAGTCACTAGGATTCTTTGTCTCTTCTGGTACTTCTTTGGCTAAGGCTTCTTGTACCTCTTTTTCATTGGAAATTTTACGCTTAGGTTCAGTTGTGTTTAGGTGAAGTTTATCAGCTATGTATTTTAGTTGGGTACGCTGTTTTTTATTTGATGCTCGTTTTTCATAGTTTTTATAATAGTTAACGATAAAAGATGAAGGTAGAACTGTTTTAATATTTTTTACTTTACTTGCATCATAATGTCGTATGGCATATTTGTACTTAGCCAGTAAACGACTATAGTCTTTTACTTCTACAAGTAATGTTTTGATGCCTTTGTATCTACGTAGTGCCACTTTGGATGTTGCCACTACATGAGAAGGTTTTGTGTGTTTGTACCCTTTTTGTTTCAAAATCTTTTTTACGGAAGCATAAGGTTTTTTTGTGTTAGCACGTAGGACTAGAGTTCTTTGTTCAGGATGATAGAGACTGTAAAGATAATAGGCGTTATAACGGTGTAAAAGTATGGCTAAATCTTTTGTCTTTTTGTTATAAAAATAGAGATATTTTTTATTTTTTATAATGGGCTTTAGCTGTGTACGTGTGAAATAGGCTCTATAGTGAGAAACAGAGGCGTTTTTTTTAACGACTTCAACTTTGTCAATTTCTCCTAATGCCAAGATGCTCTCAAATGAACAGCCATTAAGTAGCAAAAAAAATGAAAATAGTAAAGCTTTTTTCATAGACAAGAACCTTTTTTAATCATAATGATTTTGTGGGTACTAGTATATCCATAATAGAGAAATAATTCAAGCTAAAAGATTATCTCAGTGTAGATTATCTCAGTAACTCTTTTATAGACTCAGCAACACTTTCTGCTTTTGTACCTAAAATGATTTGAATACTCTTTTTATCAGGACGTATCACGCCTTTGGCCCCAAGAGCGGTAAAGCTTTCATCTGTGAGTATGCTACTGTCTTTTACGGACATGCGTAAACGGGTGATACAAGCATCTGTGTTGTCAATGTTTTCTTTGCCACCTAGTGCTTCTATAAACGCCAACGCTTCGTCACTTACAGTGCTTGTGCTGGTGTCATCATTCTCTTCTTCAAAAATCTTGAGTTTAAAGCGTTTGATAGTGTAGTAACTTACAAAGAAATAGATGAGTGCAAACACAGCCCCAAGGGGTAAAATGAGTAGAGGGTTGGTTGCTAGTTTATAGTTGATGACATAGTCTATGAACCCTGCTGAAAAACCAAACCCTGCATGGATGTCTAACATCTGTGCTGCTGCCAAAGCAAGCCCTGTTAAGAGTGCATGCACTACAAAGAGTAAAGGGGCTACAAACAAAAACAAAAACTCTAAAGGTTCAGTGATACCTGTAAGAAAAGACGTAAAGGCAACACCTGCGAGTATAGCCCCAACACGTTTACGTGAAGATTTAGGCGTGTTTAGGTAGATGGCATACGCCATAGCAGGTAGACCAAACATCATGACCACATAAAAACCAGACATATACACGCCTGCAGTTTTATCTCCTGCAAAGAAACGGTGCAAGTCACCATTGGCTACCACTTCTACACCGTCTTTAAGATGTGTGTACTCACCCAGTTGGAACCAAAAGACTGAGTTTAGGATGTGGTGTAGTCCTAGAGGGATGAGCAGTCTGTTCAGTACACCATAGATGAACGTACCTACTTCATGCAGTCCTATGATAGCATTGGAAAATGCATCTATGCCTGCTTGTGCAAAGTGCCAAAAGTACCCTGCAAGTACGCCGACTCCTATGGCAGTAATGGCTGTGATGATAGGGACAAACCTCTTACTCCCAAAAAAGCCTAAAAACTCAGGCAGTTTAATATCGTGAAAACGGTTATAAAGTAACCCAGCCAACACACCAATGATAATACCCACAAAAACACCCATATTGACATCTTTGTCAATGCTAATGTAAACAGCCTTGGCTATGAGTACCCCTATAGCACCTGCAAGTGCGGCGGCTCCGTCATTGTTCTTGGCAAGCCCATAGGCGATACCGATACCAAAGAGCAAGTCAAGATTTGAGAAGATGGCATCACCAGCATTTTTCATAATACTTGCAATCTGCCCATCTATGAAAGGGATGTCCCCAAGCCCTAGACGAAGTAGCAAAGCGGCTACAGGCAGAACGGCGATAGGCGTCATTAACGCTTTTCCTATTTTTTGAAGTAAGTTAAACATAACGTATGGTCTCCTTGGTTTGTGCGATGCTTTTTGGATTGACAGAAAGGGGGCTAAGTCCTAAGTTTACAAGTTTTTCTATGGCATCGGTATTGGCTGCAAGTTCACCACAGATACTTACAGGTTTTGTCGCTTGCTTGACAACACTTTCGAGTGCAGTAAAGACTACAGGTGAGAGTGCATCTACTTTCAGTAGTGGGTGGGTACGCTCTACAGCAAAAAGGTACTGCGTAAGGTCGTTGGTGCCTATGGAGTAAAAGTCTACCACGTCGTTAAATGACCCTATGAGAAACAGCGTAGAGGGTACTTCTATCATGATGCCAAACTCTATGTGGCTTATGTCGATGCTGTGCTTTTGTGCCACCTCTTGAGCAAAGGTTTTGGCGTTGCTAAACTCTTCTACCGTTGAGACCATAGGGAACATGACTTTGATTTTCTTACCTTCTGCTGCGACAAAGATAGCGTGTAGTTGCTCTGCAAGTATCTCAGGGTGTGTCCTAAAGAGTCGTACCCCACGTACCCCTAAAAATGGGTTGTCCTCTAAGGGTATATTGATGTAAGGCAGGGCTTTGTCTCCTCCTACATCGAGTGTACGTACGGTGACATCTTCAAAGGTGTTAAAGATTTCTGCATAGGCTTTGGTCTGTGTCTCTAAGCTAGGCTTGTTTGACTTAAATAAAAACTCAGAACGCAATAGCCCGATGCCTTCTGCTCCTTCTTCTTTGGCTACTTTGGCAGAGAGTACATCCCCTACATTGGCATAGACTTTAATGGTCTTTCCTTGTGTAGTTTGTGCAGATTCAAAACGTTTGGAGGCTGAGTGTGCTTTTTCTTTTTTGTTTTGCTCTTGTAATGCTTTTGCGTTTTGCATGTCTTTACTGCTTGGGTGAAGTATCACCACCCCTGCAACACTGTCTAAGATGATGTCTGTCTCTAAAGGTATCTGAGAGGTATCGGCTATGAGTGAAGGGATGCCAGAAGCACGCAGTAGTATGGCAGTATGTGAGTTGATGGAAGTCTCTTTGAGGATGACACCTTGCACTTGTGTACGTGAAAGTAATGCTATCTCACTGGGGAGTAAATCATCTGTAAGAAGTATAAAACTATCTTCAGGAAAAAGCACTTTTACCTCTAATCCTAAAGCTATTTTGACTTGTTGTAATATGTCTTGATAGTCTGTTATTTTGGCTGAGAGTTTTGTGCCTTGAAGTTTGCTAGACTCTTCTGCTACAACACGCTCTAGTGCTTCCAAAGAGTCACACTTCTCAGCGAGTGTAGAGAGTAATGCTTTTTGTGCCAAGTAGATGTCGGCATTGTTACTCTTTTTTTGAGCGTCATACATTTCTTCTAAAGCCTTGGTAGTTTTATCTACCGCATCTTGAAACGTTAGTGTGTTCTCATGTTGAAGTGTCTCTATCTTATACGCACTCGCAGGAGCGATAGCCACACCTTTAGCGATGATGTCCCCCTCTAAAGTTTCACCTTCGTAGTGTGTATGTTCTTTTGTTATGGTAGTCACTTCCACATCATCTAGCATGAGTGTTTCAAAAAGTGTTTGTAGGGAGTTGAGTGCTTTTTGTGCCTCTTTGCCTTGGGTGTTGAGGGTAAAGGTATCGTGCTTTTCCAAAGAGAGTGAGAGTAAACTATTGACTTTTTTAGCATCTACTGTCTTACCTTTAAAGGTAGCTGTCACATCACATCCAAATGATTTAGCCAAAGTCGTAAAACGTGCCACAGGTCTAAGGTGAAAGCCATTGGATGAGGTGACTTTTAGTTGTGTTGATAGTGGTTTGGAAAATAGGTTTTTGAAAAGTTTCATAACAAGGAGTATAACAAAATTTAGATTACCCTTAGACTCATCCTTTAAGACCTCTGGAAGGATAATTCAATTCAATAAACTGTGTTATAGGTTTTTGTTTACTTGTACACATCGGGCTAAACGTAAAAAGTGGTGATTGTTTTTTTCTTTCGGGACAATGATTGGAACATAATCTTTATTATCTGGCAATAGTATTATGGAGCCGTCATCTTGATAGTTTATTCGCTTTATTCCACTCTTACCCTCAAAGGTATAATGAACCAACCTATTATCTAATAGAGGCTTAGATGTGTCGCAAATTATTAAGTCACCATCTGTAATATCAGGTAACATACTATTATTATCTGCTATGACTGCATAAGAGTGCATAGCGTCTATTTGTGCTGACACAGATATATATTCTTTGTTCTCAACGTTAAAGTTGTTTGTAGGTATGTCATATGATGCTACACCTATGAGTGGTATGTATTTGTTTATTGGTTGCTCTTGATTATCATCAAGCAAGTAATCAACTGTAACATCTAGGTAGAATGCGGTACCTAATAGGTAATCTCTAGGAACGGGTTTGGTACCTTTTACCCACTTGTTTAGATAGGTGACATCAGCATTAAGTCTTCTTGCTAAATCTTTTTGAGATCCCCGACCTTTTTTATCTAGAAGGTACTTTATTTTTTCATGTATTTTCATTTTATTCTTCAGCTCCAATTCCAATTTGTAAATATTGTATCAAAAGTTGTATATCAATACGACAATTTGACAAAAAAACCTTAGTATGTCATAATACTGTATTGCAAAATACAAAAGGATGGACTATGACAGCGACAGTAAGACTAGACGATACCCTTACAGAAAAACTTAATACACTCTCTTCTAAGCTACATAAAAAAAAGAGTGATGTCATACGTGATGCCATTACCTTTTATGCTCAAAATATAGAAGCTACACATAAATCTAAGATGCTCAAAGCTGTAGAAAAAGTGATGCAAGCAGATAAAAATGAATATGAAGTACTAGAAGGTACACTAGATGATGGTCTCTAAAGGTGAGATATGGCTTGCCAATCTTAACCCTGTGAAAAAAAGTAATGAGGTAGGCAAGGTGAGACCTGTGTACATTTTGCAAACAGACGAACTAAACCATAGTCCATACCCCACAACCATCATACTCCCACTCACAACTGTACGCATAGAAGATACAGAACCTTTACGTATGCGAGTTGAGAAACGAGAAAAGCTAAAAGAAGACTCAGACATCCTCATAGCACAAGTGAGAGCTATAGATAACAGTCGCTTTGTAGAAAAGTTAGCCACTTTGAGTGCTACTGAGATGAAAAAAGTGAAGCGTTTGTTTGATGAGGTAGTGGGTTAGGCTATAACCTCTTCTCAAACCAAGATTTGCTATACTGATTTATAACCAAAACTAGGAACACCATTGAAACACCTTATTGACTTTATAGAAACAAAAGATGTGAGTAAGACATCTATATATGAACACCTCAAATGTACCAAAGAAGAGGCACAGTTGGTGCAGTATATTTGTAAGCGGTATGTATCTGGGCTTGAAGAGGTCTCTGTTTTGGAGATATTGCAAGACAACTTTTCTGCTGAGGGCTATGTTTATTTAAAAAAACTGGGGCTTATGAAAAACCTGCTTGACTTAGGGTGGATGATACAGGTGAGTTTTGGACAGGTCAAGGCACATGAAACATCTAAGTTGGAGCTGTTGTCAACCTCTGTCACGCCAAGCATCTCTCTTTTACGTTTACTAGAAGAGGGTTCATTAGAAATCTTTTTACCAGAAGTCAAACCCTACACAGACCACCTTGAGTACCTACAAGACCAGTTTGACATGGTGGCACTGTTGCACAAAATATCGACCTTTAAACAAGGCTTTGCTGACAACTCTTTAAGCATCGGACGTCTCAAAAATAAGTTGACACTTTTGACTACACGTATAGAAGAACGTGTCAAGATGACAGAAACCCCCATCGTAGTAGAGGAGTTTTTTAAAGAAAAAGAGCTGGATGAAAAAGAGAAACGTATCTTTTTAGCACTACTCAAAGAAGAGTACTCAGGAGGTGAAGGGCAGTTTAGAGATATGAACACCCTCATAGAACTCATAAGCTTTGATGAGTATGAAAAGATAAAAAACCGTGCCTTGCTAGAAGAGGGTGCGAAGCTCATCACCGAAGAGATTATAGACTATGAAGAGATACTCAATATGTTTGGAGGGGTGAGCCGTTCTTTTTACCTGCAAGAAGAGGTGATGCAACGTATCATCCACCCTAAGAAAAAGAAAAAAGTAGCCAAACTAAAACTCAATGAACTGGTGGAAGAGCAAGAGATTTTTGAGTACTTAAAGTCTACAACTACGTTAGATGATGTAGTACTTAACCCAAAAACGAGAGAAACACTTAACAACGTTGTCAAACAAGTTGACAAAGAGGTGTTTAAAAAGCTACGAGAGTGGGGCATAAAAGACAAACGTAAGGGCATAGATGCACGCATCATATTTTACGGTGTAGCAGGAACGGGTAAGACTATGACAGCTGTAAGTTTAGCTAAAACACTCAAACGTCCCATTTTGTCATTTGATTGTTCTAAGATATTGTCAATGTATGTGGGGGAGAGTGAGAAGAATGTACGCAAAATATTTGATGACTTTAAAGAGCTTAGCAAAAAGGCCAAAGTTGACCCTATCTTACTACTCAACGAAGCAGACCAGTTTTTATCTGCTCGAAGTGAAGGTGCAGGTAGCTCTGCTGATAAGATGCACAACCAAATGCAAAATATTTTCTTAGAACAGATAGAAAAGTTTGAGGGTATACTCATAGCGACTACCAATCTACTAGGTAACATAGACAAAGCATTTTCACGACGTTTTAACTACAAAATAGAGTTTAAAAAACCAGGCAAAAAACAGCGTTTACGTCTGTGGCAGTTTATGCTTCCTGAAAATGCAGACTATGAAGAGGGCTTTGACATGACTGAACTTGCATGCCATGAACTTACAGGGGGGCAGATAAATCTCATCATCAAAAACACTGCCTATAAAGTGGCAGTACGCGAGGAGTCAGTCTTTTCAAACCAAGACTTTTTAGAAGAGATAGAAAAAGAGTTAGGCTCTAGCTTTGAAGGGACGAAGAGCATGGGCTTCAAAGTGTGAGGTAATTTTCAATTAATACTATTTTGTTATAATATGAAAAAATATCATAAGGATTCATCTGATGAAAATACATTACTCCCCTCTGGCCATGGCACTACTTTTGCCTTTAACCTTTACTTACTCCCAAGCACTTTCGCTTACACCACCCAATGCAAAAGCAGGAGAGTGTTATGCTCGTGTTGTTTTACCCGCTCAGTATGAAGATGTAGAAGAAAAAGTGATAGTCAAAGAGGCTTCTGAACTCATAGAAATCCTTCCCCCAGAATATGGAGACTCTTCTGAAGAGGTAGTGGTCGTACCTAGTGTAAAAAAGTTAGTGCCAGTCCCTGCTACCTATAAAGAAGTACTAGAAACACTCGAAGTTAAACCTGCATTGCGTACATGGAAGACATCACTTAAGAAAAAAGCTTTGCCTGTAAGTCCTGTGATATTATCGGCGATAGAAACCAGTGGTGTGAACTTAAAAGTTGCAGAGCCTGGTGACTGCTATAAAGAGTATGTGGTTAAACCAAAATTTAAAAAAGTTACAGAAGACATCTTGGTAAGAAAAGAATATAACACCACAGAAGTCATCGAACCAGAGTTTGAAACAGTTGAAAAAACCATAATCGTAACGCCTGCAACAAAAGAGATAGTTGAGGTACCAGCAGAGTATGATGAGATAGAAGAAAAAGTCTTGGTTGAAGCTGAGAAAACGGTATGGAAAAAAGGTGAAAACCCCGCACAAGAAGTTTCAGGTGCGACAGGTGAAATCATGTGTCTAGTAAAAGTCCCTGCAAAATATAAAACCATTAAAAAAAGAGTACTAAAATCTCCTGCAAGTACAAAAATAGTCGAAATACCTGCAGAAACAAAAGTTGTAAAAGTTAAAAAGCTACTTGCAGATGCAAAGGTACAATATATCCCACAGCCTGCACTGTATGAAACAATAGAAAAAACTGAGCTAGTAAGCGAAGCAAAATTTAACTGGATAGATGCAAAACAGAAGGTAGATGAGGGGTATCACTATACTGGTCATCAGATTTGTCTTGTGGAGGAGAAAGCAAAAACAATAGAAATAAAAAAAGTAGTAGAAGATACTCCGATGAGAATTGTTGAGGAGACTGTACCCGCTGAGACTGTGATGGTTGCTGTAAAAACTTTAATTTCTGAAGCTAAAGAGATAAAAAAACCTATAGAAGCTGAATATAAAATGATGAAGAAGCGTAAAAAGTTGGCAGACACACAAATAGAGTGGCAACGTATCTTATGTCAGACAAATATGAATAAAGAGGTTATAGCTAAAATACAAGATGCCTTGAATAATAAAGGGTACAATGCAGGGAAAGCAGATGGTGTACTAGGTAAGGGTACCCGAACGGCATTAGATAAATTTCAAAGAGATAATAGTCTTGCTACCGGAGGCATTACTTATGAGACTTTGAATGCTCTAGAAGTTGTACTTTAGTATTATTTAATGATTTCAACGTTCTCAGCCATGAGTTGGATGATGCCACCTTTAACGTTGAGAGGGGTGAATCCATGTGCTTTTAAGATGCGTGAAGCAGAGACAGATCGGTTTCCTGTACGACAATATACGATAATTTTTTTATCTTTATCTTGTGTAAGCATGCCTAAGTTTTTTTCCAATGCTTGTACGGGGATGAGTGTTGCATCTCTCAAGTGTCCTGTTTTGTACTCTTGTATGGTACGCACATCAAGCAAGGAGACATTGTCATCCTCTTCGAGCAGTGTAATGGCTGTTTTTGCATCTATAGACTCAAAATCAGCTAAAATCCACCCTTTGGTATAGGAAAACCAAAATACCAATGCAAGCATGGCAATCCAATAGAGACTATTTGATACTTTCTTCACTATATTTCCTCACTTTTTGATATTTTAAATATTTTCGACATTGTAACCCTTTTTCCTTTGTTTCACATAGTTACACCGTTAAAACTAATCCATAAATCACTACAAAGCCAAAAATGATTTAACCATTTTTCAGCTAGTATGAAATTAATATTCTGACAAATTCTCTAAGTGATGATTGTATTGCTAAAGGGATGGATGAAAAAACTTAAGGGATCAATATGACTCATGTAATTACAGAACACCCCTTTTTTGGTGTATTTGTTTTATTCACGTTAACAGCTGTAGCATTTCCTGCAACATTGTGGGCCGCACGGTTTGTATCACGTAAGATGGCACGACTTGACACAGAAAAGCTTAAGCTTAGTATCTATGAATGTGGACCAGAGGTAACCAAACAACCAAACACTATCTCATCACAGTTCTACCTAATAGCACTCTTGTTTATTTTGTTTGATGTAGAGATTATCTTTATGTTCCCCTGGGCGATTGACTTTAAGCTACTTGGTTGGTTTGGGTTTGCAGAGATGTTACTATTTATATTATTACTTGCGATTGGATTCGTATATGCATGGAAAAAAGGAGCACTTGAATGGCACAGCATCAAGTAAATTATGCCAGTTCTGCTGGCTTACCGATAGCATTGACTTCGGTAGATAAACTCGTAAACTGGGGACGTTCAAACTCCCTATGGCCACTTACCTATGGACTCGCATGTTGTGCGATTGAGATGATGGCATCGGGTGCATCGCGTTATGACTTCGATAGAATGGGTACCATATTTAGAGCCTCTCCGAGACAAGCGGATGTGATGATACTTGCAGGAACACTGTCTAAAAAACACTCTGAGTTTGCTAGACGTTTGTATGACCAAATGACAGAACCTAAGTGGGTTATTTCTATGGGAAGTTGCGCCAACACAGGTGGTATGTTTAACACTTATGCAACCGTACAAGGGGTTGACCGTATCATCCCTGTAGATATCTATTTACCAGGGTGTGCACCACGTCCTGAAACACTACAGTATGCGATGATGATGCTACAAAAAAAGATTCGTAGTGAGTCTGCAGATATGAAGAAGAATACAAAGCAAGACCTGACAACACAAACAGGTAAAAGAGCGAGGTTAATATAATGCGTAAGTATGTACCAAAAGACAACGTTCAGAAAAAAGCGTACTATACAGATAGATATCATGTGGTACCAACAGTACCACAGTATGAAGTAGAAGCAGGATCCCATTTTGCAGAAGTACTTAGTGCTTTAGGTGATGTCGTGATTACTTCTTCTTTACAGTTAGGGCAATTGGTGATTCATATCAGTCCAGAAGATAACTTTTCTGTGATGAAAACACTCAAAGAGGCATGTGGATACAAACAATGTTCTGAACAATCTGCAGTAGATTATCTAGCAAAAGACAATGAATTTGAACTTTTTTGGCAACTACTCAATGTTGATGTGGCTAAAAGAGTAAGGGTCGTATGTCGTTTAGAAAATGGATCTGCTATTGAAAGTATAGAGCCACTCTTTAAGTCTGCTAACTTTGCAGAACGTGAAATGTTTGATATGTTTGGTATTAAAGTAAATAACCATCCATTCTTAAAACGTATCCTTATGCCAGATGATTGGGAAGGGCATCCTTTACTTAAAACCTATCCATTACATGGAGATGAGTTTGCTTCATGGTATGAAGTCGATAAAATCTTTGGTAAAGAGTACAGAGATATCATTGGACCTGAAAACAGAGACCCAGGAAAGATAGATATAAAAGATACAAAACGTTTCTCTCGTGTAGGATATGAAGTACCATTTGGTGCTGAGTATAATGTAGACAAAGAAGTACCAGTAGAATATAGTGAAACAGCACTTGTAAACTATAACAAAAAAACATCTAAGCAATTAGATGAGAGAAGATAGGGAGGAACCATGCAAGTATCCAACAAATTAACGCCATTTTTTGAAAACCTCAATTTTGAGCGTGATGATAATACAATGGTGATAAACTTTGGTCCCCAACACCCTTCAGCTCATGGTCAGTTAAGACTTGTACTTGAGCTAGATGGAGAGCAGGTAGTCAAAGCCTATCCAGATATCGGTTACCTACACCGTGGTATCGAGAAAATGGCTGAAAACATGACCTACAACGAGTTCTTGCCTACAACAGATAGACTTGACTATATCGCGTCAACATCTAATAACTATGCCTATGCATTGGCAGTGGAGAAGTTACTTGATATTGAGGCTCCAAGACGTGCTCAAGCCATTAGAACCATGTTACTTGAACTTAACCGTATCATTTCTCACCTCTTCTTTGTGGCTACACATGCTCTTGATGTCGGTGCGATGTCGGTGTTTCTTTATGCTTTCCGTGAACGTGAGTTTGCTATGGACCTTATGGAAGACTATTGTGGAGCGAGATTGACTCACTCTGCTGTACGTATCGGTGGTGTGCCACTTGATTTGCCAGAGGGTTGGCTAGAAAACCTTGCAGCATTTTGTGACAAGGTAGACTATGAAGTTGAACACACGTATGGTGCATTGTTAAATGAAAACCGTATTTGGAAAATGCGTCTTGAAGATGTGGGGGTTATCTCTGCGGATGATGCACTTTCTTGGGGTTGTTCTGGTGTAATGTTAAGAGGTTCAGGTGTTAAGTGGGACATAAGAAAAGAAGAGCCTTATGAACTCTATCCAGAACTAGACTTTGACATACCAGTCTCAGACAGATGTGACTCTTATGGAAGATTTAGACTGTACATGGAAGAGATGAATCAATCTACACGTATTTTGAGACAACTTATACCACTCTACAAAGAAACAGAGCCTCAATTGATGGCACATGCACCTAAGTATATCTCTGCTACTAAAGAAGATATCATGACGCAAAACTATGCGTTGATGCAACACTTTGTACTTGTTGCTCAAGGTATGAGACCACCACGAGGTGAAGTCTATGTCCCAACAGAGTCACCAAAAGGTGAACTTGGATTTTATATTAAGTCCGAGGGTGAACCTTACGCATATAGACTTAAGTGTAGAGCACCAAGCTTCTTTCATACAGGTTTACTGCAAGAGTTGCTTGTGGGTACATATTTGGCAGATGTTGTTACTATTATTGGGACAACAAATATTGTGTTTGGAGAGGTAGATAGATAATGAAGCGATATGATTTAAGACACTTACATGATGAATTTTATGATAGAATGGTTGAGCTTATAGACAAAGGTCTTAAAGTAGATGAAGTAGGTATATTCCTCTTTGAGGTAGGAGATTTCTCTTCTATTCAAAAATCTGCGGATGTCATTAAAGGGGCAGGGCATGAACTGATGAATTCACTAAAGTTTAATGAGGTAGATTGGACTGTTGTCGTAAAAAAAGTATCTGATGAAGTACGTAGAGAGCGTGCAGAAGTATTTGCTATTGAGAAAAAAGAAGCAGAAGAAAAAGAATCTGCTAAAGAAGAAGCATAAACATTTGAGCAAAGTAGCTTTACCTACTTTGCCTATTGTTTCCTACCTAAAGGGTTGGTTTCATATTAAATGAAATCCCCTTTTTTAGATACCAAACCTTTTTGCATAAGAGATGAAAAAAATGATTTCATTCCTTTGTTCTCTTCTGATGGGGCAATAGCATTTAAAAGTGCAAACTTCTCTACACGTTCATCTAAAAATGAAGTATCAAATTTACCAGAAATAAAATCAGCATCGTTTACAATATCTTTATGTAAAGAGATATTGGTGGTGATACCTTCTATATAGTATTCATCTAAAGCACGTCTTGCTTTTTTGACCACACCCTCCCAATCCAATGCCCAAACAATAAGTTTACCTACCATAGAGTCATAATTGGTTGGTAAGGTATACCCACTATAGATGCTTGTATCCAAACGCACACCTGGACCACCTGGAGTTAAATACTCACCAACGGTTCCAAATGATGGCATAAAGTTGTTATTTGGGTCTTCTGCATTGATACGAAACTCAATGGCATGGCCTCTGAAACTTATCTCTTCTTGTAGAAAATGAAGTTTATCTCCCTCTGCTAATTGAATCATACGTTGAATGATATCTACCCCTGAGGTGATCTCTGTGACAGGATGTTCAACCTGTACACGGGTATTCATTTCGATAAAATAAACATTGTCATCTTGGTCAACCAAAAACTCCATTGTTCCAACACTTTCATATCCTAAACGATAAACTGCTTTAATGGAGGTACGATAAATTTCTTTTCGTACCGCAGGGCTTAAAAGTGGTGAAGGAGAAATTTCTATCACTTTTTGATGACGTCTTTGGATAGAACAGTCTCGTTCACCAAGATGTACTACATTTCCATATTTATCAGCAATGATTTGTACTTCTATGTGACGTGGATTTTCCACAAACTTTTCAATAAACATGTCATCATTGCCAAAATATTTTCGTGATTCGGCTGTTGCTGCATCAAAAAGGGATTTAAACTCTTTTTCTGATCTCACGATACGCATGCCTCTACCCCCTCCACCAAAGGCGGCTTTAATCATCACAGGGAAACCTATCTTTTTGGCTATCTGTTCTGCTTCTTTTATATTTACTATAGGAGTTTCCGTTCCTTCTATAACGGGGACACCTATATCCCTCATAGCATTTTTAGAAGCAATTTTATCTCCAAAAAGCTCTATATGCTCTGCTTTTGGTCCAATAAAAATAATACCATTTGCTTCACAAGCTTTCGCAAAATCAGCAGATTCGGAGAGAAAACCGTAGCCAGGATGTATGGCATCACATCTATTCTCTTTTGCTATTTTAATAATGTTTTCATACTCCAGATAGACCTGTACAGGATGACCTTCCAGTTCAATGGCTTTATCTGCTTTTTTGACCCATACCCCTTGGTCATCGGCTTTAGAATGAACCACAACAGACATAATTTCTAATTCTTTACACGCTCTGATAATACGTAATGCTATTTCTCCACGATTTGCTATGAGAATTCTTGTAATTTTTTTGCTCATTTAAAGTTTCCTTATATATTTAATGTATTATAGGGCATTCAAGAACTTTATACTATACTTTTTTTGTTACAATTATTATCTATTTTTATATGAAAAGTTATCTAAAGTTGTTATATTTTGAGATTTATGTATGGGGTGTATCTAGATTGGTTTCCCAATAGTGGGCGGGAATTACAGTTAAAGCACGATATACCATCTATAAAACATCATCATTTAAGTGATATTAAGAGAGTTGAAGTACATTTTTATCTTTTTATTTTAGAAAATTTTAGAGTTTATTGTGGTACGGGAAGTAACCTCTTTTACATCAATGCAAAAGAAGTATATTTAGAAAGTAAGTAATTATTTGTTTTTAGAGGCTATGTCATTCATAGCAAATGATGCATGGTTAAATGCAAGAGCAATACTTCCTGTGTCAGTTACAACATCACCGATAGTATAAAGACCAGGTATGTTTGTTTCCATTGTTTTTGCATCAAACACAGGTACATCCCATTCACCAGTTTGAATGTTAGAGTTTACAAGGATGTCTTTAGGCGTTGTACCACCAAGAGCATAGACAGCTCTATCGTATTCTTCACTTGTACCATCTGTAAAGTTCACTTGTATCTTACCACTTGGTGAAGGTTCGACACTTTCGATATCAACACCCAGTTTATTGGCAATTTTACCATTTTCAAGATACTTAAGTGTCATCTCTGTATTGATTGGGTTCATTCTTGTGATATCTGCTTTTCTGTAGTTAAGTGTTACTTTACAATCTTCCATGCCTTCCATTTCAACTAAACCATAGGCATATTCACCAGCAGTATCTCCCCCACCTACAACCATAACTCTCTCACCATTTTGTACTTTAGAAAGGTTAAAGTTTAGTAGAGGTTTGATGTCTTTAGGAAATTTATATCTCGGTTTATTTGGTTTACCCATTCTACCAACAGACAAGATAACATTTCTTGCTCTTAGACTTTTTAGTTCATCTGATACTTCTTGACCATAGATAATTTCAAATAAACCATTTTCGTCTTTGTTGACTCTCATGATTTCTGTGTTGTATACAAATTTATCTAGTACACCATGGCTTGCAAGTAGGTCATCCATTTGTTGGATATAATCTTCTTTTGAACACTCTTCGAAGGTTACGTTTCCTTCAAATTCAAATTTGATTCCCATCCAGTCTCTATCAACTCTTTTACCTTTTTTGTAAAATTTGTCAATCATATCATTGTGGTATGATGCTTTGTCAAAAACGATGATATTGTCGATTCCTGCTAGTTTTGCTTCAATGGCAGATGCCATTCCTCCAGGTCCAGCACCTACAATTGCGATGTCAACTATATTTTCAGAAGCCATATTATTTCCTTGTATATTAAAATTTTAGCGATTATAGCAAGTATAAATATAATTTGAAGTGATTAAATTCTTAAATAATGGTCGTAAATCATAAGTTGGGTAGTTATGTAACTAAAATATAGGAATTATAATGTTGTAAAGTGATGATTATAAAATATGATGATTTAGATGTAGAGAAGTGTAACAAAAATGGTGACGGAGAAATATGAATCACTAAGGTGTTTAAAATTGACACACATTGAAAATGAATAAAAAGACTCTTTAAGCTTTAGTGACAGCCTTAAGGGCATCTTTGATATCCTCATACTAAATTTATAAATGTTGATTGTTAAAGGTCAATAATTAAAAGTAGGAAACAAAATGGGTGAAGTACAAATAGTAGACAACATGGTTGACATCACCATTGACGGTGTTAAGTGTAAGGCTAAGGAGGGTGAGTTTATCTTAAACGCGGCACGTGCTAATGATATATTTATCCCTGCGATATGTTACTTAACAAGATGTTCACCAACATTGGCCTGTCGTATCTGTCTGGTGGAAGCAGATGGAAAACAAGTGTATGCGTGTAATGCCAAAGCAAAAGAGGGGATGGAGGTCATCACTGAGACTGAAACGATTCTTGAAGAGCGTAGAGCTATTATGGAAGTATATGATGTAAACCATCCATTACAATGTGGTGTGTGTGATAAGTCTGGAGAGTGTGAACTGCAAAACTATACACTTGAACTTCAGGTAGACTCTCAATCATATAGTATTCCAGATACTAAACGCGAGACAACAAACTGGTCATCAGTGTTGCATTATGATCCAGGTCTCTGTATCGTGTGTGAGCGTTGTACAACAGTTTGTAAAGATATGATAGGTGATGCAGCCATTACCACAGCAAAACGTGGTGGTGCAGACCTAGACAAAGCATACAAAGAAACGATGCCTAAAGATGCCTATTCTATGTGGAATAAATTACAAAAATCTGTTATCGCTCCAAGTAATGGTACGGGTGAGACTAACTGCTCTGACTGTGGTGAGTGTATCGCTGTATGTCCAGTGGGTGCGTTAGTGTCTCGTGACTTTGTGTATCAGTCAAATGCATGGGATTTAAAAAGAGTACCAGCAGTTGCGGCTCACTCAAGTGATGGAGCACAGATTTACTATGAAGTGAAACCAACTTCTATAGAAGATAGAACAGAAAGAATCTATAGAGTCACTAACGAGTGGAACTATGTCTCTTTAGATGGTTCAGCACGTTTTGCTTACGATTTCCAAAACACAACAGCCACCAAAGATGAAGATGCTTTCAATGCAGCTATTGAAGCATTCAAAAAAGCAGAAACGATTCGTTTTAACGCAATGATTACAAATGAAGAAGCAGCCATGCTTCAAACCTTAAAAGAAAAAATGGGAGTGAAGCTGTACAACCCAGAAGTAAGAGCTTTCCAAAAATTCTTAAACCACTACGAAGCAGCATCAGGTAATAGCCTTTGGTCAACAGATACGGATAGTATGATGAAAAGTTCTGATTTTGTTATCTCTATAGGTGCAGCACTTAGAAATGACTCACCTGCTATGAAATATGCCTTTAACAATGTCCAAAAGATGAACAAAGGGGCAGGACTCTACTTCCATCCCGTAGGAGATACACTCATCCCAACTTTTGGTAAAAATGTTGAAATCTTTAACCATAAGGTAGGACTAGAGGAAGCAGCACTCTATTTGGTACTTGATTTGTTTGCAGATAAAGATCTCCTTCCTGCAGAGGTGAAAGAATATATAGAAAGCTTTAAGACATCGTCAACGAAGACCATTAAAGAAAAAGAAGTTAAAACCGTTAAAGAGATGGTGCTTAACGAAGAGACAGGTGAAGAGGAAGAAGTATCTAAAAAAGTTACTGAGATGGTAGAGAAAGAAATTACTGTTATGACTAACGAACTTGTAGAGTTACTTGGAGGTGATGCTTCTAAATTTGACGAAACATTTGAAAAAATGATGAAGAAAAAAGAAAACTTCTCTATGATGCTAGGTGAAGACCTCTACTACCATGAGAAAGCAGAAAATATCGCTAAACTTGTGGCTCTTGTCGAAGCAACGTGTCCAATCAACGTGGTGATGACACCACCTAAGTCAAATGCTCTTGGTGTTGCACTTATCTGTGATCTTGACGATACACAAAGTGGTTACACTGTAGGGTACAATGAAAAGGCAGACTTTACACTTTCTGCTTTAGGTACAGGTGACCTTGATATGCCTGCGATGAACCAACAAGAAGGAACACTGTGTAACATCGGCAAACGTGTACTCCCTACCAATGCAGCAGTTGAGTATAATGGGTATGAACTTAATGACCTTATGAAAGTACTTGTTGGAGCCCCTGAACTGACAATTGACTGGACAAAAATATTGCCAACAGATAGAGGCTTTAAAGCTCTGGACTTTGACAGCCTTCCAAACTCTTTTGAAAATGACGGTACAGACAATAGAGGGTACACGCTAGAAACAAGCAATGTTGAAACTGAACTACCAGAAGTAGAGAAGTTTGATGAAAAAGCTGTACTTGAAGGTGACATTGCATACAGATGTAATCCAGCTAGACAGTTCAATGACTTTACAGACAAGTCACATGAAATTTTTGAAGCATATGGGTTATATGCAAGTGAAGAAAAAGCAGAAAGCTTAGGCGATAAAGTAGAAGTGGTATTTGAAAATGGAAGCATCACTTTGGATGTCATTGCAGATGCAAAAATAACAGGTGATATCGTAAAAGTACCAGATTATAGAGCGTTTGAGGGTGTTTATGACCTCTTTGGTGAAGCCAGATATCAAACAGTAACATTGAGAAAGGTATAATATGGAAGCAGCACATTTATTACCAGAGGTCACTTGGATAGGGGTATTGATTAAAGCTATTCTTATCTTGGCGATTATTTCAGCCTTGGCTGGGTTTGGTACTTTTATAGAAAGAAAAGTACTTGCCTTTATGCAAAGACGTCTTGGACCAATGCATGTAGGACCTTATGGTTTACTACAAATTGCAGCAGATGGGATTAAACTTTTTACCAAAGAAGATATCATCCCTCAAAATGCAAATAAACTTATCTTCATGATAGCACCGATTATTACTGCAGCTACTGCATTTATTGCACTTTCAGCTGTACCGGTATTTCCAGATTTTACCATTCCTGAGTTTGTCCCAGTCCTTGGAGGGGTATTTGTACCTTCTATTGCTTCAGACTTAAACATCGGTATCTTGTTTGTACTAGGTATGATGGCAGCAGGGCTTTATGGACCATTGTTAGCAGGTATGTCTCAGGCAAATAAATGGGGTATCATTGGAGCAGCAAGAACAGCAGTTCAGTTTCTTTCTTATGAAGTAGTAACTGGACTTTCTATTTTAGCACCTATCATGTTGGTAGGGTCACTTTCTTTTGTTGACTTTAACAATTTTCAACATACAGAAGGGGTATGGATGATGTTTTATCAACCGGTAGCCTTTGTACTTTTTCTTATAGCAGGATTTGCAGAGACAAATAGAACACCGTTTGACCTTCTTGAGCATGAAGCAGAAGTTGTTTCTGGGTATGCAACAGAGTATTCAGGCATGAGATGGGGAATGTTCTTCATTGGAGAGTATGCAAATATGATTACGATTTCAGTTATCGCAGCGATAGTGTTTATGGGTGGCTATAATCCAGAAACAATGTTGTTCGGATTTTCAATTGGATGGTTACTTATTATACTTAAGATTGCATTTTTCTTCTTCTTAATGTTATGGGTAAGAGCAGCGTGGCCACACGTAAGACCAGATCAATTGATGTGGTTATGTTGGAAAGTATTAATGCCACTAGCAGTTGTAAATATTGTAGTGACAGCACTTGTGATGATGGTATAAGGAGTAAGTATGAGTTTAGACCAATTTAAAAACAGAAATGTAGGTACACAAAACTACACAACACTTGATGTAGGAACCACACCAGTTACTGGCATGGATAAATTTACACAAGTCATAAAAAGAACATTTTCTGGAGAGTTATTTGTAGGACTGTGGGTCGTGCTTAGAAATATGTTTCAAGCACTTTTCAAAAATGACATGCACACAGTGCAGTATCCATTTGAAAAAATGCCTATCTCTCCAAGATACAGAGCCATACACGATATGTTAAGACTCATGGAGTCTGGCAACTATAGATGTATTGGTTGTGGTCTATGTGAAAAGATATGTATCTCAAACTGTATCTCTATGGATACACGTTATGATGAAGAACAACGGAAAGAAGTGAGTGAATACACCATTAACTTTGGTCGTTGTATCTTCTGTGGGTACTGTGCCGAAGTCTGTCCTGAACTTGCTATTGTTCATGGACCTCGTTATGAAAATGCTTCACAACAAAGAGCAGGCTTTTCACTCTTTGAAGATATGCTAACACCTATCGACAAACTCAACTTGCAACAAGAGTATGATGGCTTTGGTGCCATTTCTCCAAATGCAGATGAAAATATTAAAAAAACGCCACTAGCGTATTAAGGGAAGAGTAAAATGTATGAAATCGTAGCCTTTTACCTATTTTCGGCTTTAACAATAGGACTTTTCTTAGTCACAGTATTGAGTAAAAATGTACTCTATGCCATGACATCGCTCGCAGCTGCTATGGTGCTTATCTCAGGATTTTTCTTTATCTTGGGAGCAGACTTTCTTGGTGTGGTTCAACTCATCGTATATGTTGGAGCTATTATGGCTCTTTACGCTTTTGCGATGATGTTTTTTGATGCAACCAGAGACATCAAAGAAAAAAATACAAATCCTGCCCTAGTCTTTTTACTAGGTGGTTTGTCAGCATTGGTACTTGTACTTATGTTCGCGGCCCCTATCCACTCAGATGCTATCACTGCACTGTACCCGATGACTGAAGGTGTAGGTAATGCACAAGATGTAGGTATGGTTCTTTTTACAAAGTACCTTGTACCGTTTGAAGTAGCTGCACTTATGTTACTTGTTGCCATGATAGCAGGGATTATCCTTGCAGGCAAGAAGATGGATGACAGTCTTACTGAAGACATGGAAGCAGATGATGAAATTATGATAGTAAAGGATAAAAAATGATAGGCTTGTCTCACTACCTAATCGTATCAGCGATAATCTTCTCCATTGGTTTGGTAGGAGTACTTAGAAGAAGAAACCTATTGATGCTTTTCTTTGCAACAGAAGTTATGCTCAATGCAGTTAATATTGCCTTTGCAGCAATCTCGCACTATTACAATGATTTGACAGGGCAAATGTTTGCTTTCTTCATCATTGCTATTGCAGCGTCGGAAGTGGCTGTGGGTCTTGGTATTTTGATTGTATTGTATAAAAAACATGGAAGTCTTGATTTAGATGACCTAGCAAGCATGAGAGGATAATGATGGAAAATTTAGTATACGTTGCACTTTTTGCACCCTTTGTTAGTTCATTATTTGCTTCACTCTTTGGCATGAGTGAAAGAAAGATGTTTGTCGGATATGTAGCATCAGTACTGCTTGCTATTACTTTTTTAGCTTCAGCTACATTAGCATATCATATCTATTTTGAAAATATTGAAAATCCAGGATATGCAATACATGTTACTATGATGGATTGGATTTCAGCTGGAGATTTAAGCATTCCATTTGGTTTTGTCATTGACCAAATTTCTGTGACTATGATGGTTGTGGTATCGTTTGTTTCAACTATTGTACACATCTATGCCATAGGCTATATGGATCATGACAAGAGTTTTAACAGATTTTTCTCATACCTTTCTGCCTTTGTGTTTTCTATGATGGTACTTGTGATGTCTGACAACTTTGTTGGACTCTTTATCGGTTGGGAAGGCGTGGGTGTCTGTTCTTGGTTACTTGTTGGTTTTTGGTACCACAAGCCAGACCAAAAAAGAGAAGACAATCCTTCTATTTCCCCATCATGGGCAGCAAACGAAGCATTTATTATGAACCGTATCGCTGACCTTGGAATGCTCGTAGGTATCTTTATAATTTACTGGAACACAGGTTCGCTACAGTACGACGAAGTATTTGCTCAGATTCCATACCTAAGTGATACCATTTTAACGACAGCAGCTATCGCACTTTTTATAGGTGCTATGGGTAAATCAGCACAGTTTCCACTACACACATGGCTTACAGATGCAATGGAAGGCCCTACACCTGTTTCTGCATTGATCCACGCAGCAACGATGGTAACAGCTGGGGTTTTCTTGGTCATTCGTGTGAACCCACTGTTTGCAGAGACGTCTGAAGTATCATTTTTCATCGCTAGTTTAGGTACATTTGTAGCCTTTTATGCTGCTTCTATGGCATTGGTTGAACGTGACTTAAAACGTATTATTGCGTACTCGACACTTTCACAGCTTGGGTATATGTTTGCAGCCGCTGGACTTGGTGCATACTGGATAGCACTTTTCCACCTTGCAGCTCACGCATTCTTTAAGGCACTTCTCTTCCTTGGTGGAGGTAACGTGATGCATGCCATGCATGATGAACTTGACCTCTTCAAGATGGGAGACCTAAGAAAGAAAATGAGAGGCACATGGATTTACATGACCATCGCCTCAGTAGCCTTGGCAGGACTTCCTCCTTTAGCAGGATTCTGGTCCAAAGATGCCATTATTGAAACTGCATTTAACGAACACACTTATATTTTATGGGTGATGTTAGTGATTACTGCGGGTATGACAGCATTTTATTCATTTAGACAAGTATTTTTGTCATTCCATGGTGAAGACAGACACACAGCACTTGGTTTCCACCCTCACGAAATGTACAAATTTGTACTAGTAGCGATGGCTCCACTTGCAGTACTTGCGATTATCACTGGTTGGTTTATGGGAAGCTACAAAGCTTTTATTTACCAAATAGGTGAGGGTGTGCAGTATGAAATGTCTGAGCATACACACCACTTAGCGACATACTTAGGACTCATTGTTATTTTCTTTGCAGTCTCTGGTATCGCTCTTGCTTATTTCAAATATGCAAGAACAGGTGAAAAAGCATGGAAGCGCGATGAAGAGCAAGAACAAGGCTTCTTCTATAAACTACTTAAAAATCAGTACTATATACCTAAGCTTTATGAAGAATTTATCACTAAACCATATGCTATGGCATCAGAAGTGTTCTGGACAAAAGTGGATTTAAAAATAGTAGATGCAACGGTAGATAACATCGCGAAATTCTTCTATACTACAGGTGATAAAACAAGAAGTATGCAAACAGGTAACCTCTCTAACTATCTAAATTGGATGGCTGTTGGTGGTGTGCTACTATTACTAATCGCTGCAATTTCAGCGATGATAGGTTAAGGGGACAAAATGGATAATATTTTAAGTATATTGGTATTCTTCCCAGCAGTTGCAGCACTGCTTGGGTTTATAGTAGATAAAGAGAGTGCAAAAACCTATGGTATAGCGGTTGCTGCTATTGAGTTTTTCCTCTCTTTATGGTTATGGTTTAGTTTTGATATGAGTAACGCAGGTATGCAGTTTGTAGAACTTATACCGCTTATTCCAGATATGGGTATTTCATACTACTTAGGTGCAGATGGTATCTCATTGTTTATTATTATAATGACTACGTTGATGACACTTATAGGTATGGCATCTATGGGTGAGACAAAAAACATTAAAAATATGATTGTTACACTTCTCTTTTTAGAGATGACTATGGTTGGAGTCTTTGTGGCACTTGATGCTATTATCTTCTACTTATTCTGGGAGCTTTCTTTGGTACCAATGCTTTATATCATTGGTGCTTGGGGTGGACCACTTAGAGTCTATGCGTCTATCAAGTTTTTCTTGTACACCTTTACAGGGTCGCTTCTCATGTTAGTAGGTATGTTATTTGTCGCGTATATTTATCATAACCTTACAGGGGTTTGGTCATTTGCGATTACAGATTGGTATGCCTTGGTGTTGCCAGTTGATTATCAGCGATGGCTTTTTGCAGCATTCTTTATTGGGTTTGCTATTAAAGTACCGATGTTTCCATTCCATACATGGATTCCTTATGCTCATGGACAGGCACCTACTATTGGTTCTGTTATCCTTGCAGCGGTACTCCTTAAGATGGGTACGTATGGATTTGTAAGATTTTCACTCCCTATGTTTCCTGATGCTTCAGTGATGGCTATCACGCCTATTGCTGTGTTGTCACTTATTATGATTATCTACACAGCGATGATTGCCTATGCACAAAAAGATATGAAGCAAGTGATTGCTTACTCGTCTGTGTCTCACATGGGTATCATCATGTTAGGTCTTTTTGCTATGAATGCAGAAGGACTTTCAGGTTCAGTCTTCCAAATGCTTTCTCATGGGATTGTCTCAGGTGCATTGTTTATGTTGGTAGGTATGATTTATGAAAGACGTCATACTAAGTTACTTTCAGAGTTTGGTGGACTAGCAGCTGTGATGCCTAAATTTGCTATCATCTTTGGTGTGATGCTTATGGCATCTGTTGGACTACCACTTACCATTGGGTTTGTGGGTGAGTTCTTAGTCCTTTTAGGTTTCTACCAAGTATCACCGATGATGACTATCTTAGCAGGTACGTCTATCATCTTGGGTGCAGTCTATATGTTAAGGGTTATGAAACTTGCTTTCTTTGGGCCGCTTGATAACGAAGAAAACAAAAAACTAAAAGATTTAAACCGCAGAGAAACATGGTCACTCATCCCGCTTGTGGCTATTGTCATCTGGCTTGGTGTCTATCCTAAGCCTGTACTAGGTCCTATAGACAACTCAGTTAAAGCACTTTTAACCTTTATGGATGAAAAGGCAGTGACGCAAGAAGCAAAAGAGATGATAAGAGTTGCAAATAAAACGAAGGAGGCAAAATAATGTTAGAGCCTATTAACGTCAGTTTAGAAAGTCTAAATCTTATTACCCTTGCCCCTATGCTTATAGCTATTGCAGGTGGTCTGATTATCCTTATTATTGACTTACTCAATGATAAATTGCACAAATCACTCTATGTGATGCTAACAGTGTTGGTACTCTTTATAGACTTTGGTTCAGTACTTGGACTTACTGTAAATGAACGTGGTTTCTTTGATGTGATGCTTATAGATGGTATTTCTATTATCTCCCAACTGATGATTATTGGTGGGTCTATGATATTTATACCGCTTGCGTTAACCTCAAAAAGATTCCATGAGTACTCATACCCTGAGTTTTTTGCACTCTTTTTGTTTATGATTGCAGGATTCCAATTTATGGTGGCTTCTGATAACCTTATCCTTATCTTTGTAGGACTTGAGACTGCGTCATTGTCACTCTATACGCTTATTGCTCTACACAACAGAAGCAACTCATATGAAGCAGCGGTGAAGTACTTCACTATGGGTGCTTTAGCAGCAGCATTTTTTGCTATGGGTTCAGCTGTAGTGTATGCTTTGACAGGCTCAGTAGAGCTTTACAAAGTAGCAGAAGTGATGGCAACACGTTTAGATGAACCAGGACTTATGATAGCCATCTTTGGTTCTTCCGTCTTGTTGCTTGTTGCCTTTGCATTTAAGTTATCATTGTTCCCTTTCCATACTTGGGCTCCAGATGTCTACGAAGGTGCTTCTGCACCATTAGCAGGATACATGTCAGTGGTTCCTAAGATTGCAGCCTTTGTTGTGAGTATTAGAATCTTTGGTATGTATATAGACCTTGGGGTAGAGTGGGTAAGATGGACTATCCTCATCCTAGCGATACTTACAATGACACTTGCAAACATCATGGCACTTGTACAAAACGATGTCAAACGTATGCTTGCATACTCGTCAATCTCTCATGCAGGTTTTATCATGGCAGCACTTGCTCTTGATACTACAGAGGGTAACACAGCGATATTCTTGTACTACGCACTCTTTATGTTTACAAACCTTGGAGCCTTTGCTATGTTATGGATATCTCGTCATAAGACAAGAAGGTTCGATAAACGTTATGATCACCCTTACGAGAAGTTCGCAGGACTTATCCAAATCATGCCAGTGGGTGCTGTGATTATGGCTCTGTTTATGCTTTCTCTTGCGGGTGTACCACCATTTTCACTCTTTTGGGGTAAAATCTACGTGATGCAAGCAGCAGTGAATGCAGGCTACATCTGGCTAGCCATCATCATGGGGCTAAACTCAGCCATAGCTGCGTACTACTACTTGAAACTCATCGTATATATGTTCCTAAAAGAACCAACTAAAGATGTAGATACCGTCTATTACAACATCTCTAAACCACTTATGGTCATCATCGGACTAGCCACTGTTGCAACAGTGACTGCTATCTTCTATGTGCAACCACTACTTTCTTACTTGTACTATATGATATCTGCTAGTGGGTATTAATTTATTCCTATCTTGTTACACCAGTCCTCTGGTGTAACTCATCCTACTATTTAAATAACATCTGCTTCAACTCTTCCACACTTCCTTTTATCACATTTTTAAACTGAGAGTTATTGAACGTTGTTTGACGTTTTGCGAGTCTTGCTGTGTTGGTGGTTATCTTTTCTATAAGCATTTTTTTATCGTAGATACCATCTAGGTAAGCCAAGGTTTCTTTGATACCTATAGACTTCATGCAGTTAGGGATTCTTCCATACTTCTTTTCAAGCACGCAGATTTCATCTATGAGTCCATCGTTAACCATGCATTTTGTACGTAAGGAGATACGCTCCCTAAGTAATGCTTTATCCCATACAATCTGGTAGATAGGCAGTGGTTCTTGTATGGTGGCTACAGGAGGATGAAGTGCAAAATAGGCACTAGGGGTAAGTCCTGTCTCAAAGTAAATGTTGAGAGCTTTCTCTATGCGGTAGCTATCTTTTGACTCTATGCTCTTCATATACGCACCATCTAGGTTTTGTAAAAAAGCATGAGCATCTTCAACATCTTGTAGTTTTTCTTTTGTGCGTGAATGTGTATCATCACAGAAAGAGGGTAAAACAGATATCCCCTCTATGAGCATCTTTAAGTAAAAACTTGTCCCCCCAACAATAACAAGGTTTTTACCTTCTTGGAGACACTGTGCATGGACTTCATGATAGAGTTTTATAAAGGTAGTGACATCAAAATTTTCATCAGGGAAAATAGTATCTATACCAAAATGCCTGATATCACCTTGTTCTTTTTGTGTAGGTTTAGCAGAGACTATGTCTATCTCTTTGTAAATGGAGAGTGAATCGAGCGAAAGTATATGTGCATTCATCTGCGTGGCAAGCTGTATGGAAAGAGCAGTTTTACCAGATGCGGTAGGTCCTATGAGGGCTAGTTGTTTGAAACTATTTCTTGGCTTATTCATGTTGTAATGATAGCATAACAACAAAAAAGGTAAAATATATTTTTCAAAAGGAATATAAAACATGGATTTATTTGAGAAAGACAACCGTTTTAACATAGCAAACTTAGTAACGTACTTGAACATTACTATGGGCATTATGGCGATTTACTTTATCGTAAAAGGCGACTTTTTTACAGCTATCATCTTAGCATGGATAGGGGGTGCATGTGATATTGTAGATGGAAAACTGGCACGTAAATATAACTTATCTACAGAGTTTGGCATACAGCTTGACTCTTTTGCTGACTTTCTCTCCTTTGTTGTGATGCCTGCATTTTTACTTTTTTACGCAGTAAAGCAGTACAGTAGTGTGACAGGCATTGAAGAACTTGTATTGGGACTAGTCTTTATCTGGTATATTATCAACGGGCTGATAAGACTTGTTGAGTTTAACCTCAAAGTAGATGCAGGTGAGGTAGCAAAGTTTTTTGAAGGTGTACCTACACCACTTGGCGCTATCTTGTTGTGGATATTATATTTACTAACAGCCTATGGAGTCATAAATAGTGGGTATATCATAGCATTTATAGTAATGGTTATAGCATGGTCTTTGAACTCCAAATTAAAAATACCACACCCCTAAAAAATTAGAAAGTAGAAATTAGAAATTGAATGTAAAAAAAATTATTAGTGATTTTTCTGAACTGGTGATGTTTAAACATTCTGTGTTCTCTTTACCATTTATATTTATAGCGATGATTGTTGCCTCTTATCTTGAGAGTGGCTCTGCTTGGTTTGGGTGGAGACTTCTAGTGTTGGGTGGACTTGCTGCGGTGACTGCTCGTAACTTTGCTATGGGTGTGAACCGTTATCTAGACAGAGACATAGACGTATTAAACCCACGAACAAAAAATAGACCTTCTGTAGATGGTCGAGTCTCAAATGTACAGATGCTTGGGTTTGTAGTCGTGAATGCACTACTGTTCATAGTAATTGCATATCTTGTAAACACCTTAGCCTTTCAGCTCTCACTACCTATCTTAGCTGTGCTTGGAGCCTATACACTTTTTAAACGTTTTTCATCTTTGGCACATCTTATTTTGGGGGTGAGTTTAGGTTTAGCACCCATCGCAGGTGTGGTAGCTGTACTTGGAGATGTTACTTTATGGTCACTCTATCTGGCACTGGGTGTCATGTTTTGGGTAGCAGGGTTTGATTTATTGTATTCACTACAAGACATAGCGTTTGATAAAGCACATAACTTGCATTCCATTCCTTCTAAATATGGTGCAAAAAAGACGATGCACATTGCAAGGGTATTTCATGTATTGGCAGTGATATTTTGGGGTTTCTTTGTGTGTGAAGCAGACTTAGGGGTGTGGGCAACGTTAGCAGTTTTATTTTCTGCTATCATGTTAAGCTATGAGCATTACATCGTCAACAAAGACTTTAAGAAAATAGACAAAGCTTTTTTCACCGTCAATGGCTACTTAGGTTTTGTGTTTATACTATTAATAATATTGGAGGTATGGTAATGGAAATAATAGATATGATTGTGTTGGGCTTGTTGGTACTTTTGGTTATCATCTTGTTTGCACTGATGCGTAAAAATGCTAAACTAAGTGATGAAAACAAAAAACTTACAGAGATATTGGAAGTAAAAGACGTAACCATAGCAAACTATGAAGCTTCACGTGTTGCAGTGAAAGATGTCATAGAAAACTTCTCATCTTTAGATGACGTGATGATGCTCATCAATCAAGGAGAGAGTAAAGCTTCCATCTCACAAAAGTTAAACATGCCACTTTCAAAAATAGAACTTATCATAAAGTTCGATAAGATAAAAAACAAAAATAGTTAAGAACCTAAGGCTAAACACTTAAAAGATAAAGCTATTTTAGTTATACTTTCGCTCTAAATATCGCTACTACATTTTAAATGTGCACTCATAGCTCAGCTGGATAGAGCATCGGTTTGCGGTACCGAAGGTCTCAGGTTCGAATCCTGATGGGTGTACCACCTCTTTTCCCAAAATTTTAATCCATATTTCTTAACTGTATGTTTATAATCTGTTTACTTTACCTTAACCTTCGAAGTACTATTTATAGTATAGTGCTAATAATTCTGTGTTAGATGTAGTAATAATGCCTACTATATAGGCATCCGCAAGCAAATATTAACTTCTTGTTAACTTTTTATTAATTCTCTTGACATTTATAAACAAATAGTGTTATACTTCTTTTGTATTCAAACAAAATTCAAGGAAATTACAAATGAAAAAAACATTATTACTTTCAGTAGTAGCATCAACAATGATTATGGCGGGTGGTGATATAGCACCAGTTGAGCCAGTAGTAGAAGCACCAGTAGTTAAAGAGACAACATCTGGTTGGGACTTTAGCGGTGAGGCAGCACTTTACTTCCAAACAATGGATCAGTCTCAAAATGCTGGTGTAGTAGGACCACTTATAACTGGTACTCCTGATTTATTTGCTCAAGAGAGTTCAGCAGCAAATGTTGGTCTTAGAGTTAGTGCTGTAAACACTAATATGTTTGCAGGAATCGGTGCTGGTTTTGAACTCGTAGGTCTTGGCACTCTAGGTCTTGAAAACGATATTGTTTCTAGTGTTATGCAAACTGGTGACGGTTCACTTAATTCTGGTGCAATTACACAAGCTTACTTAACATATGGTATCGGCAATACAAGTCTTAAAGTTGGTCGTCAGACTCTTCCAAAAGCACTTTCACCATTTGCTTTCTCTGAAACATGGAATGTATTCCAAAATACATTTGGTGCAGCACTATTAGTAAACTCTGATCTTCCAGATACTACTTTAGTTGGTGCATATGTTGCAGATGCAAATAGCCATGTAAACCTTTCTGCCTTTGATGAACTTAATCAGAAAGGCATTTATATGCTCACTGCTCAAAACAAGTCAATTAGCGGTTTAGCATTAACAGGTACATATTATTATGCTCCTGAAATGTTTATTACTGAAGATGCACATATCCTTTGGGGAGATGCACTATTCTCAATCTCTGATTACGCTATAGGTCTTCAAGGTGGTACTATATTAACCGGTGAACCAACTGGAATTACGGATACTGTTGCCTTTGGTGCAAAAGCTGGGGCAACATTTGGTATGTTTAATGTTGGTGCAGCCTATACATCAGTAGATGAAGGAACTGTTGGTATTGCAAACCTTGCAGGTGGAACAACATTTAGTGAGACGCCACTTTATACACAAATGCTTGCAAACGTAAATCATATTGCAAGAGACAATGATACATTTGTAGTAAATGCTGGTATCGATATTCTTGGTGGAAACCTAGGTGTTGTTTATGGTTATACTACAGATAATCAAACAGCAAACAGTGATTATACGGAAATTGATGTAGCATTTAAAACAAATATTACTGAAAACACATCACTTCTTGCAGCTTATATTTATGCTGATGATGAAACTGCTACAGACGTGAATAACATCATTCGTGTATGGGGAAGATACAACTTCTAAGAATCCCTTCTTTGGAAGTAAATTCCGACACCCCCGTTTCTAAAGTAGTAAGAAGGGGTGTTAAAATAAAACTACCTTTTAGGGTTAGACTTCGGTCTGGCTCTTTCATTTTTCTATCACAAAACAGAACTTCATAGTTACTCTTAAATATATTAACTATTAGTTAACTTTTTATTTAGTAGTTCATAAGTTATTGTCTTTCAAGTTTTCTAACTGCTACATTTTACTACATAATATAGTTGGACGATAGCAACAACTAATCCAATACATTGAACCTCTTTAATTTACTATCAGCCACTTAATTAAGAGCTATAGAGATGACAAGAGTAGCTTTTATCTTTTTTAAATCAAGCTAAATAAAACGAGAATTGGAAATTTTATTAAAAGGCTATACGTGCCTAAACCATGTGAACTATAAGGGAATTAGCTATTTGACTCATTATTTCAATTAGATACGTATTGTACAGTTACGGTAGCTTAAATTTTGGAAGGTATTTTAGTTTATTATAATAATAATAATATAATATTTTGTGTAACAATAATACACACAATATAAATACTTTTATGTAAATATTACTTTTTGTTAACTATTTTGATACTTATAAATAAAGTCAGTGTTATACTCCTCTTGTATTCAAACAAAATTCAAGGAGATTACACATGAAAAAAACATTATTACTTTCAGTAGTAGCGTCAACAATGATTATGGCGGGTGGTGATATAGCACCAGTTGAGCCAGTAGTAGAAGCACCAGCACCAGTAGCGGAGGCCTCAGGTTGGGATTTCGGCGGACAATTAGTTGCATTTACAATGAGTGTAGATAAATTTGGTGAAGAGAGCCTATTTTCTAAAGGAACAACATATGCAGCAATTGGTGCACAACTTAGAGCAGTAAATAAAGATCTTTTTGCAGGTATTGGAGCAGGGGTTGAAGTATCAGCTATTGAACAAAGTTCTGATCTTACAAACATTCCAGCGGCAACACCTACAAACCCAAATAACTTTGCTTTCCCATTCTTTGGAGGAGGAGATGCACAAGTTCAATCAGCAGCTCTTACTCAAGCGTACTTAACATACGGATTTGGAAACACAGCTATTAAAATAGGTCGTCAAACACTTCCGAAGTCACTCTCTCCATTTGCATTCTCTGAGGGTTGGCAAATGTTTAAAAACACAATGGAAGCAGCTTTAGTTGTAAATACTGATATTCCAAACACAACATTGGTGTATGCTGCTGTTGGAAGAACAAATTCAAGTATCGGTAGACTCGACAACTTTGAAGATATGGGAACTAGATGGGGACTAAGTGATACAGTAAGATTTGATATTGTACATATGCTTACAGCACAAAATAAATCTATTGATGGTTTAACATTGACAGGTACTTACTATTATGCACCTTTTGCACATGATACTTCACTGGGTGCAAACATTGTTTGGGGAGATGCTAAATATAAAGCGTCTGGTTTCTCACTTGCCCTTCAAGGTGGTTTACTTACAGCTGATGGCTTAGAAGACACAACTGCGTTTGGCGCAAAAGTAGGAACAAGCTTCGCTGGAATCAATGCATCTGTTGCTTACTCTAGTGCAAATGGTCCACTTAGAATTTCAAACCTTGCAACATTCCAAAGTGTATTACCAAATGTTGGTATCAAATCTCCACTCTATACACAAATGGTATTGAACAACATTGGTGTACACCAAGCACAAGATGCAGATTACATAAAAATTGCAGCTAGTACTAAAGCGTTAGGTGGAACATTTGGTCTAGCTTATGGTCAAACTTTAGACAATAGAAATGTAGAAGATGGTACAACAATCAATGCATATGGTGAAAATCCAGTTGAAGTTGATGTAACATATAAAACAAAAATTACAGAAAACACAACATTATTTGCTGCATACGTTTATGTAGATAGAGATGATACAGCAAATGTTGAAGATAGCAATAACTTCTTACGTTTCTGGGCAAGATACAACTTCTAAGAACCCTTTCTTAAAGTATTACGCTCTTTAGAGGGAGGATTTTCCTCTCTCTAAACTCTTTTTTAAAAAAATTACATTTTTTCAACCTTATACATTACATCTACATTTTGCTATAATGCTGCAAAAGTCTAAATACAATATCAACCATAAAGAAATAACCCTATGCAAAATACAAAAAAACTCCACCTCGTCAGCCTAGGCTGTACTAAAAACTTAGTAGACTCTGAAGTCATGCTCGGTCGCCTTAAAGAGTATGAAATCTCTGATGACCCAACGACGGCAGATGTTATCATAGTCAATACCTGTGGGTTTATAGATGCAGCCAAAGAAGAGAGCATCAACACGGTACTTAACTTACACGATGAGAGAAAAGAAAATTCTATACTTGTGATGTCTGGCTGTCTTACGGAGCGTTACCGTGAAGAGTTACAAGCAGACATGCCAGAAATTGACATCTTTACAGGTGTAGGAGACTATGAGAAGATAGACCAACTCATCGCAACGAAACAGAGTACGTTCTCTCCTGAAGTATACTTAGCTACTGAAAACTCTGGCAGGGTCATTACAGGTTCTAGCTACCATGCCTACATCAAGATAGCAGAGGGTTGTAACCAAGCCTGTTCTTTTTGTGCCATACCATCGTTTAAAGGCAAGTTGCATTCACGTTCACTCTCTTCTATTATCAAGGAGGTGACTATGCTTGTCAAGGAGGGTTACTATGACTTCTCTTTCATCTCACAAGACAGCTCTAGCTATGGACGTGATATGAAAATGTCAGATGGACTCATAGAACTCATACACGGTGTAGAAGCTATAGAAGGTGTGAAGTCCGCACGTATCTTGTACCTTTACCCAAGTACGACTACCTTTGAACTCATAGACACCATAGCAAACTCAAAAGTCTTCCAGACGTACTATGATATGCCCATTCAGCACATAGACAACCCTATGCTCAAAATCATGAAGCGTGGTTTTGGAGAGAAAAAGACTATAGAACTTTTAGCTCACATGAAGAGTAAGCCAGATGCATTTATACGTACTTCACTCATAGCAGGACACCCAGGTGAAGAAGAGTGGAACTTTGAAAAACTGTGTGACTTTATGAAAGATTTTGAATTTGATAGATTTAATACTTTTCATTACTCAAATGAAGAGACCACCTCTGCCTATACACTTCCACAAGTAAGCCAAGATATCATAGATGCAAGAGCAGACATTTTAGGTCAAATAGCCGAGGAATGTACACAAAGATCTTTAAAAAACATGGTAGGAAAAACCATCACCTTGGTCATAGATGGAGAAAGCAATGAACACGAGTACCTACTCTCAGCAAGACCCCTCAACTGGGCAGTAGACATAGATGGAGAAATACTCATAAACGATACTTCTGACTTAACAGTGGAGTATGGGAAACTTTATGAAGCAAAAGTGACTGAATTAGCAGGAAATCAATTGCTAGCCACACTTATCAAGCCACTATAAGAGTTGTTTTGAAGATTGATGTATCTTGTTTAAAGCATTCAAAAAATTTACTTGCATTTTCTGCAGGCATAGACTCTTCCGCTCTTTTTTTTCTACTTATAGAAAACAACATAAAGTTTGATATCGCTATTGTTGATTATGGGGTTAGAGAACAGAGCAAAGAAGAAGTTGCCCATGCAAAAGCTATGGCAAAAAAACATAAACTTTTTTGCCATAGCATACAAGCTCCCAACTTTGACACACATTTTGAAAAAAAAGCAAGAGATTTTCGTTATGAGTTTTTTGATTCACTTGTTACGATAGAAGGCTATGACAACATACTCACGGCACATCAACTCAATGACCAATTAGAGTGGCTCCTCATGCGACTCACCAAAGGAGCAGGGGTCTGTGAACTTATAGGACTAGAAGGGGTGAGTAAAAGAAAAAACTATAGCTTAGTACGTCCCTTGCTTGGGGTTGCTAAGGCAGAACTTTTAGCGTACCTAGAAGCACACGATTACCCGTATTTTATAGATAAAAGTAACATAGATGAAAAGTATGAACGTAACAAGTTTAGACAACAAATTTCAAATGCTTTGATGGATGAGTATAAAGAAGGGATAAAACGAAGTTTTGAGTATCTCTCTAAAGATAAAGCACGTCTTGAAAGTGGTTTTGAAACGGTATACCAAACAAAAGAGCTTTACATCATTAAGCTACATGACAATACACTCAAGTCAAAAGCAGTTGACATCACACTCAAGAAGTTAGGATACTTACTCTCTGCATCTCAGCGTAAAGAGATAGACAAAGAAGAGAGCTTGGTTGTGGGTGGTCAATGGGTTGTTGAGTTGCAAGATGAATTACTCTATATCTGCCCCTATCTCAACGTAGATATGCCTAAAGAGTTTAAAGAACTATGTCGTGTAGATAAAATTCCTGCAAAAATTAGACCTTATATGTACAAAAAAAATATCGATCCTTCACTGCTAGTTGCTCACTGCTAGTTGCTCACTTATCATTTGCAAGAGGGTGTGCCTTCATATACTCTTGCATTTTTTTCACAGAGCCTAGTTTGGTGTATACTTGGGTGGTTGCCATAGTCTCATGTCCAAGCAGTTCTGAAACATCTGCTATTCTTGCTCCGTTATTTAGTAAATGTGTGGCAAAAGAGTGTCTCAGTTGGTGTGGTGTAACTTTTAAGCCTTGAGATTTAAAAAGTTTTGTCAAACTATAACGCAGTTGTGCAGCATTCATAGGAGCATTTCCTTTTTCAAAAAGATACACTTTTGGATGTCTACTCTCTTTGTAACGATATATGAGTTGCGTAAGTTCAGGTAATAAAGGTAACTCTCTTACTTTGTTCCCCTTTCCCTGTATTTGCACCCATTTTTCTTTAATATCATCCAATTTTAAATCGCTAAGCTCGGATATACGTAAGCCTAAGCCATAAAGCATAGAAATAAGCAATTTTTCTTCTAAATCAGCCTTGGCCAGTACTTCCTCTATATAGTCTTCTTCTATGGGTTTAGGTAGGCTTTTTGGGGCTTTAATGGACTCATCTCCCTTTAGTGTAATACTTAGTAAGCATTGGTCTTCCAAATAGGTGACAAATGAGCGTATGGCAGAAAGTTTCTTGGCAATGGTTTTTTTACTATTTTTAACGATGTTAAAACGAAATGGGGTGATGTCTAAAATACTTATAGAATCTTCCTCATAAAAATGACTGACCTCGAGCATTTGATTGAGTGCTATTTCATAGGTAATGATAGTTTGCTCTGAATACCCACGTACATCTAAAAGATACGCTAAGAAATCTTCACAGTGATTAGATAATCTTTCATTTCTCATTTTTTATTTCTCACTAAATGATAGTGTTTGCTAACATTTTGTCGTAAAGATAAGACTTTGCCTCTTCATGTTCCTTGTCATCTAAAGAGAGGCTTTGCATATAGAAGTCAACCTTGGAAAAAGGTTTAGGTATGGTAAACTTGTCCCAAGAGTTAAACTGCCAATAATTTGAACAGGTGTAGTTCATGATAAAAATAGGCAGTTTACTTTTTAAAGCAATACCTACAGCTCCGTCATGCATAGTATGTCTAGGTCCTTTGGGTCCATCTGGGGTGATGAGTACTTCCTCGCCACTTTTGATGCTTTTAAAGGCTTGCAAAAGTACCTGTTTTGCACCCCTTCTACTAGACCCACGCAAGGCACGTATGTGTAAGAAGTTAAGCGTACCAGCCATCAGTCCACCGTCATGGTGAGAAGAGATAATAGCTGAGGCTGGATGGTGTTTGTGTATGGTTCTATAGGCTTGAGGACTCATGAAAAGCTCGCAATGCCAAGTCACACAGACATGTTGTGACTCTGGAATGTCTGTGATAAAATGAAACTTTTTACGTGTGGTGTACCATATAAAACGCATAAAGAGATAGACAAGTGGAGGGATGAGACTCTCTCCTAGCTTACGTAAAAAGTTTTTCATCTAAAGAACCTAGAGGACTACGCCATCTAAGGCTCCCCTAGAGACTTTCGTTACTTTCACAGGAACGATTTTACCTAGAAGTTCTTCACTGCCTTCTACAAAGAAAAGTTTACCATCATCTGAGCGTCCTGAGACCCTTCCGTTTGCTTTGAGTTCATCAAAATAGACTTGATGTATAGCACCCATTTGTGTTGCCATGATTTCATCGAGTATCTCTGTGTGTCTGGCCTGTAGTCTAGTAAGTCTTGCACCTGCTAAGGCATTGTCTATCTGGTTTTCAAACTCTGCGGCTTCTGTGTGGGGACGTGGAGAGTACTTAAACGAAAAAAGTTGTTCAAAACGTACTTTCTCTAAAACATCCATTGTCTCTTCAAAGTCTGCATCGCTTTCCCCTGGAAACCCTACGATGATGTCAGTAGAAATGGTCGCTTCTGGACATAAAGAACGTATTTTTTCGCAACGGTTTATAAAGTTTTCTTTCGTGTATCCTCGCTTCATCGCTTTGAGCAATGAAGTAGAACCACTTTGTAAAGGTACATGTATCTGTTTACATATTTTAGGATTTGAGGCAAACTCTTGTAAAAATGTATCATCCATGTGTAGTGGGTGAGGGGAGGTAAAACGTATACGCGCTAAGCCTTCTATGAGAGAGATTTTTTGTAAGAGTTGTGTAAAGTCACAGCTTTCTTCAGTAGAGGAAAAACGTCTGCCGTAATTGTTGACATTTTGACCAAGAAGCATGACTTCTTTTGCTCCTGTGGCAACGGCTTTACGTATCTCTTGTATGATGAGGTCTGAAGGGATAGAAATCTCATCTCCACGTGTCGCAGGTACGATACAGAAGGTACAGGCTTTGTCACAGCCTATGGATATATTTACCATAGACTTAAAGGGGTTGCTTCTATACTCGCCAAAGTCATAGGTACTTTCATCAAAATCTGTACTGACTTCAACGGCATGTTTTTTATCTAGCACTTCAGAGATTTTGGAGACATTTCTAGCACCTAGTACAAAATCAACTGCAGGGGCGCGTTTGATGATGTCTTTTCCTAAATGAGAAGCGGTACAGCCTGCCACACCTATCTTGGCACCCTCTTTTTTGTGTTTGTTAAACACACCTATCTCTGAGAAAAGTTTTGCAACAGGTTTTTCTCTTACCGAACAGGTGTTGATAATGATAAGGTCAGCGTCGGAAAGTTCTTCTGTAAGTTCGTAGGGTTCTTTTTTATTAAGCTCTGCAATCATATGTTCGCTGTCGCGAACATTCATAGCACAGCCAAGTGTTTCAATAAATAGCTTTTTCAATCACGTTCCGTTATGCAATAATATGGACTTCATAGATGTACTCATTTTCATCTAAACCATATTTAACTTCTCTCATGTAGACTGAAAAACCTTTTTCTTCAAAATACTCTATAAGTTCTTTAAGCTCTTTGTGTGAGTTGTCTTTGTCAAAATAAAATATAGATTTATTTACTAGATCTTCTTCTATTTTTTTTAGCTCAATACTCTTTGGTTTTGCTTTCAATGTTGTTCTAGCAAGTTTCAATTTCATCTAGTGTGCCTTTAGTTAATACTTTAAATTTTTCTTAATTGCTTAAATTATACTTTATTTTCAGTAAAGGTTTGGTTAGATATAATATCCAACTTCAAAAGTACTCCTCCCAAGATGTTATTGACACTGTTATGTTACCTCTTGTAGCGATACTTTTAATGTATATAAACCAATTGATATGAGAGTTAAATTAAAACGTAGGATAAAAAGTTATGGAAAAAATATTAGACATTATAGAAGCGATTGCGCATGAGAAAAATATTAGCAGAGAGCATGCGATGGAGGCTTTTACTGAAGCCATAAAAAATACAGCAAAAAAACTGACTACCTATACCAGTAATTTTGAAGTTATCATCGATAACGATACAAAAACCTATAGTGTAAATAAAGTTATCACCGTTGTCCCTGATGGTGACCCACAGCTCTTTACAGAAGTAGGAAGAGAGCCAAACATCGAAACAGTTGAGTCAGATGCCTTTATCTCTTTATCTGAAGCCAAAGAGTTTGATGACTCCATAGAAGTTGGTGATCAACTTAAAGAAGAGTTTGTACTTGAAGACCATGGACGTACTGCTTCTGCAAACCTTTTTAGAGAACTTGAATACCACGTGCAAAGACGTATAGAACAAGACCTTTTTGAAAAGTATAGAGATAAAGTAGGTACTGTGATGCTAGGGACGGTTAACCGTGTAGACGCAGAAGAAAACACCCACGTAGAGATCGGTGAACTTAAAGGCATTATGAGTCTTAGAAACCGTATAAAAGGCGAAAGCTATAAACGTGGAGACAGCATAAGGGCATTACTGCGTTATGTATCTGTTGACCCTCAGTATGGACTTTTTCTTGAGCTTACACGTACTTCACCAAAGTTTTTAGAGTCTCTTATGGCACTAGAAGTACCTGAAATAGCAGATGGTGTAGTAGAGATAGTGGGTGCTGCTAGAATCCCAGGTGAGAGAGCAAAAATAGCCCTTAAAACTGAACAGATGAATGTTGACCCTATCGGTGCTGCTGTAGGGGTCAAAGGGGTACGTATTAACGCAGTAAGCCAAGAGCTTAATGGTGAGAACATTGATTGTATCGAGTACTCTGCTATACCAGAAGTATTTATTACAAGAGCGTTAAGTCCTGCTATTACTCAGAGTATCAAAGTAGATGTGGAAGAGAAAAAAGCGGTGATAAACATCACAGGTGATCAAAAAGCAAAAGCCATTGGTAAATCGGGTATTAACATTCGTCTGGCTTCTATGTTGACAGGTTACACGATAGAGTTAAATGAAGTAGAAGGTGTAGCTGAAAGACAAGTTGACTCTTCTTCGCCAGAAGTAGCGAAGACTACAGATACTACTGCGTTATCTGATTTGTTTAAATAGTCGATGTGCAAGGTGGATTATCAACCACCACATCGTTGAATACACAATCACACTAATACAAAAACCCAAACACCCATAGTGGTATCCTATTGCCAAATCCTATCTCGACATTGTCAGCGACTATAAACGAGTTTGGTATATCTTTTATCTGCTTAAAACTTTTGCTTTTACCACCTATCTCAAACAGATACTTACCATCGATCAAGAAATCGCCTTTTTTAGGTATCTCTAGTGCATGTAAGGTTTTAAGCAAGGTGGCAAATATCGTTTCTCTTATGCTTCCTATAGGGGCTTCATTACAATAATGGTAGTTCAAGTTTGGGTTGTTTAGATATATCTTGTCTGGTTTAGTGAAAATGTTATCACCTTTACTTTTAGAGCGAATGACATTAAAAATCTTACCTCTGTCAAGATAGGCTATATATTGGTACAGTGTGTCCCTGTCTATACCTATCTTGGCACTGAGTTCTTTGATGTTGAGCTTAAAAGGTTCAGAGTTACAGATGAGGGTAACGAGTTTTTTTAGATTGACTATATTTTCATACTTTATCTTAAAAAGTGAGGGGATGTCTGTCTCTATGGCAGTATTTATCGTAGCATTGAGCTTGATGGGGTATCGTGTTGTATCGTTAAAATAAAAAGGATAGTATCCACTTTTTAGATACTCCTCCCAAAACTCCAAAGGGTTGAGCTTTTTTTTGATAGCAAAGGTAATGTCCGAATGATTTACCAAAATCTCTTCAAGCGTATAACTCTCCAAAGATACATCTAACTTAAACTCCAAAAATTCACGATAACTCATGCCTTGCACTCTATAGAGTACCGCTCTTCTACTCAAGTCTGCGGTGGAGTGTTCTAGCTCTATCGCTGACGAACCTGAAAATATCACCTGAAGGTTTAACATATCGTGTATTTGTTTTAGTTCTATTTCAAAATTTTTGTATTTGTGTATCTCATCGATGGCAAGCACCTCGCCACCTTTGGCAGAGAACTCTTTAGCAATGTCAAGTAGTGTGGTGTTGGCTAACATGATGTTATCTACACTCATATAGAGTTTTTTATCTATAGGCAAAGAGAGTTTACTAAGGTAGTCTAGTATATAAGTGGTCTTTCCCACACCCCTAGCCCCTACGATACCTATAAGCTTATCGCTTTTTTGTATAGTATCGTAGAAGTATCTCTCATGGGTTATCTGTGATGACCCTATGTAGATGGCAGAGTTTTCCAAAAGTGTTGCTAACATCACAAGCCTTTTTTCTTGTATTGTAGCATAACTATGAGTCTATTCCTATTTTTTGTTAATATATTTGGTATTTACTCTTATTTAAACTCAACCTTTAACTTCTAAGTTTCGGAACTTGGGTGCATGTAGGCTAGGCTGGAAAAGCTTTGTCTTGTGAATACATAGATTTTGTTTTTTGAAGAGTTATGGTACTTATCTTTTTTATCAGAATTTGAACTACTTAGCAAAATAAATACCGATATGCTTTCTACAGCTAGAGCTGTTGTGGAACGAGTAAAAAGATATATCAAGATGGCTAAGAAAGCACCATCTGCGAAAAACTACTAGCATCCAGAGATGCACTGCCTATCAAGACACCATCTACACCAGCGATACTCACGATTTCTTTTATGTTCGCAGGTTTAGCAGAACCACCATAAAGTAAGGGTTTGTTGTTGATGGCTTTTTTTAAGGCTCTGTGGGTTGTAGATATCTCTTCTACAGTGGCAGAGCGTCCTGTACCTATAGCCCAGATAGGTTCATAGGCTACGATGAGGTTTTCATAGGTGATGTCTATACCTTCAAACTGTGCCAATAGGTATTGCATCACAGATTCAAATCCTTTTTCACGTATGGCTAAAGGTTCACCTATACAGTAAATGATTTCAAAATCATTTTCTTGAAAGAAAGCAAATTTTTTGGCTACGGCTTCTTGTGACTCTAACAGATGTTCTCGTCTCTCACTGTGCCCAATGAGTATGGTTTTTATGCCAAATTCATCTAGCTGTTCTAGACCTATTTCACCTGTATATGCTCCATTGTGAGTAGGGTACGCATTTTGTGTCCCAACTGTAAAGTCACCGTCATAGCTATCAAGTGCAGTGGCTGGAGGAAAAATGTAGACTTTGTCTTCAGGGTTTTTAGCACGAAGTTTCACATTGAGTTCTTCTACATAATTTTCTGTACTTTTACGCGTATGGTTGGTTTTAAAGTTTGCTGCATAAATCATAGGGTTCCTTTAATGTAACTAGTTACATGAGCCTACTGCTGAAGTAGTCATAGCGACAGCGTAGTTTTTTGAGCTTTGCTCTAAAAGCGTTCTAGCAATGATATGGTTGGTTTTAAAGTTTGCTGCAAAAATCATTTTTAGCCTTTTTTTATGCTTTCAGGGCTTCTATTCCAGGTAGTTTTTTGCCTTCTAGTAAGTTTAAACTTGCCCCTCCACCCGTACTCACAAAAGTCATTTCATCTACATCGCCTGCTTTTTGTGCTACATCTGCGGTGTCTCCACCCCCTACAATAGTTGTAGCATGGGTATCGGCTATGTCATGAGACATTTTTAGGCTACCTTTGGCATATTTGTCCATCTCGTACACACCCATAGGACCATTCCAAATGATGGTTTGAGCATCATTTAGCACTTCTCTAAACAGCCTTGAACTTGCAGGTCCAATGTCTAAGCCCATCCAATCTTTTGGAATCTCTTGGGCTGGTAAATACTTGGCAACACCCTCTTCGCTAAACTCTTGAGCACAAACGATATCGACAGGCAAATAAAACTTTACACCTTGTTTTCGAGCTTTTATCATAATGGTTCTGGCCTCATCTAGCAAGTCATCTTCAACAAGAGAGTTTCCTATCTCATACCCTTTGGCTTTCAAGAAAGTAAATGCCATACCGCCACCTACTATCACCTTATCTACTTTGTCTAGTAGTTGTCTAAGGGCTTCTAGTTTTCCTGAAACTTTAGAACCACCGACTACTGCTACAAAAGGTCTTACAGGATTTTCAAGGGTTTTTGCAAAGAAGTTTACTTCTTTAGCTAACAAAAATCCTGCCGCTTTATGGTCTAAGTCAAATTCATTTGCTATCGCGTCGATAGAAGCATGAGCTCTATGACAGGCACCAAATGCATCATTGATATAGATATCTGCCATATTGGCTAGGGCCTTAGCAAACGTCACATCATTTTGTGTTTCACCTGCTTCGTAACGTAAATTTTCTAGTACCAACACTTCACCATTTTGAAGGTTAGTAAGCTTTGCTTGTGCATCTTCACCTATGACATCAGTAGCGAGCTGTATGTCTTCAGCAATTTTAAGTAAACGTACCAATCTTTGCACTACAGGTTTGAGTGAATATTTCTCTTCATATTTTCCTGGCTCTGGTCTTTCGTAATGTGATGCCAATATCACTTTACAGTCTCTGTCTATACAGTAACGTATCGTTTGTAAGGCAGAACGTATACGTCTGTCATCTGTGATGTTTCCAAATTCATCTTTGGGAACATTAAAATCACAGCGAATAAATATTGTTTTTCCGTCTATATCTAAATCTTTAATTGTTTTCAAACTTAAAATCCTAATGTTTTAGTTATTTACTTATATGGACAGCCATGTCTACGAGTCTACAAGAGTATCCCCATTCGTTGTCATACCAAGAGAGTACTTTGACCATGTTCCCACCTATAACTTGGATGGTGTCAAGTGGTACAACGGTACTAAGCTCTTCACCCACGAAATCCATAGAGACTCTGTACTCTTCATCGACACCTAAAATGCCTTTTTGAGAACCTTGAGAGGCTGTTTTAAAGGCTTCTTTTACGTCTTCAACTGTTACATTTTTTGTAAGTGTCACAGTCAAGTCTATCATGGAAACATCTGCGGTAGGTACTCTGATGGCTTGACCGTTTATTTTCCCTGTGAGGCTTGGAAGTACTTTAGAGATGGCTTTAGCTGCTCCTGTTGTGGTAGGTACAAGGTTGACTGCCCCAGAACGACCTTTTCTTGGGTCTTTTTTATGTTTGGCATCTAAGATAGGCTGTGAGGAAGTGTAAGAGTGGATGGTTGTCATAAGGGCTTTTTCTATGCCAAAGGCATCGTCAAGGACTTTGGCAACAGGAGCTAGTCCATTGGTGGTACAACTTGCATTGGAAACCACGCTTTGTCCTGCATATTCGTCTGCATTGGCACCCATGACAAATGTTGCTGTGTCATCTTTAGCTGGGGCTGAAAAAAGTACTTTTTTTACGCCATTATCGAGGTAAGGTTGTACAGACTCTGCGGTGAGAAATGCTCCTGTACACTCTAAAACAACTTCTGCTCCCGTAGAGGCAAAGTCTATTTTAGACAAGTCACGCTGGGCAAATATTTTGGCTCTTGTTGTACCGATGTTTAGGTAGCCATTGCTCACAGTTACGTCATTGCGTCTACCATGTACTGAGTCATACTTTACTTGGTACGCAAGCATCTCTTCACTGGCAGAGGCATTTACTGCTACTAGTTCTATGTCGTTTCTATCTGCGATGATACGTGCGACACATCTACCAATGCGTCCTAGTCCGTTTATTGCTACTTTTACAGCCATATTGTTACCCCTCTTGTTACCCCTAAAGTTACCCTTAGAGCTTATTATGCAAAACTATGCTAAAATTCGTATAATTTTACAGTAAATGAGGTTAGTATTTGGTTAATCAATCTAAGCCTATCGTAGCAATATTTGGAGGGAGTTTCGACCCTCCACATCGTGGACATCAACAGATTGTTCAGCGTGCCATAGATACCTTAGATATAGACCATTTATTACTTGTGCCTGCGTATTTAAATCCATTTAAAAGTGCTTCTCTTGCAAGTGCAAGTCAACGCTTAACATGGTGCCATACTCTCTTTGATAATTTTGATAAAGTCATTGTGAGTGAGTATGAAATAGAGAAAGGTAAAAGTATACGCACTTCACAAACTGTAAAACATTTTAACATGGCATATACTGTAAAGTATGTGATAATTGGATCTGACAACTTAGCAACGTTGACAACATGGCATGAGTTTTCATGGCTCAATGCACACATAACTTGGGTCATCGTTACACGTGAAGGGTATCCTTTATGTACAGATGCACTAGGTAAATGGGAGCTTCTAGCATTAGATGCCCCTATGAGTTCTAGTCAGATACGTAGTGAAAAAGCGTTAGACCATGTTGACAGCAAAATTAAAAAATCAGTACACAAAGTACTGCAAGGAACTAACATAATGACAACAGAGCAAAGAGTAGAGAATATAGTAAAAATTCTTGATGATAAAAAAGCAGAAGAGATAGAAGTATTTAACCTAGATGACGCAGACTACATTGCCAAGCGTGTGGTTATAGCAAACTCACTAAACGGTAAACATACTTTGGCACTGTATGACCATCTGAAAAAAGGGTTAAGAGAACAAGGTGACCCGATATTGGCATCAGATACAAGTGATGACTGGGTTGTAGCAGATTTAGGTGATATTCTTATTCATATTATGATAGCAGAATACAGACAGCGTTATTCACTAGAGCAGTTTTTAAGTGAACTAGTAGAAAATCAGAAAAAAAATAAAGATATTGACCCTGCGTAAAATCTTAGGGTAAATCTTTACCCTAATTCATGTCCCGAACCACTTACAAGCTCAAGCAATAAAAACAAACCTATCGTAACAAAAGGTGAAAAAATAATCCACCAATAATATTTGTCTTTTATCATATAAAAAATGACAGCTCCCCACGCAATGATGATGAGAATGATATGGGCTATAAAGAGAGGGAAAACTTGTCTTGTAAGGTTACCAATGGTTGCTAGTGAAAGCAGCAGAGAAAAACTTCCCACAATAATAAGAAGTTTCTTAATGTCTTTGTTTTTTTTGTAGTGTAAAAAGATAGAACCCAGCGTAAGTAAAATAGCTAAAATAATGAGAGCTTTCATCTTGTTGTCCTTTTTAAAGAGGTGTTAGAGTTTGTCTACAACACTGATGCCAAGTATAGCTAAGCCTTGCTTTATGGTTTTAGCGGTTAAGTCTGCCAACTGTAGACGGCTCATTTTGCTTTGCTCTTCTACACCAGGTTTAAGTATAGGGTTTTGTTCATAAAAACGCATAAAGAGTGTCACAAGATCATAAAGATACGTAGTTATCTGGTTTGGGCTAGCATCTACGGCTGCACGCTCTAAGACATCTTCAAAACGCAGGAGCATAGTAGCTAGTCTATGTTCCAATGCATCTGCTATGACGATGTCACCTGTAACTGTACCATCAAATTTTCTAAATATACTCTGAATACGTGCATAAGCATACTGCATATACAAGGAAGTATTGCCTTCAAAAGAGAGCATTTTGTCCCAGTTGAAAATATAGTTTGACTCACGGTTTATGGAAAGATCAGCATATTTAACTGCACCTATACCTATGATTTTGGCAAGTGCGTCTATTTGTTCTGGAGTATAGTCCTCTTTGTTATTGATGGTCTCCTTGGCTTTTACTACGGCTTCATCTAGTAGGTCTATGAGTTTAACTGTACCACCATCACGGGTTTTAAAAGGTTTTCCACTTTTGTCCATCATTGTACCAAAGCCAATGTGTTCAAGTTTGACATCTTCAGGTACAAAGCCTGCTTCTTTTGCTACACGAAATACTTGTTTAAAGTGTCCAGCTTGTCTAGCATCAACCACATAAGAGATACGTTTTGCTCCAAGCTCTAGGGCTCGGTAACGTAAAGCTGCAAGGTCAGTTGTAGCATAAAGGTACCCACCATCTCCTTTTTGTACGATGACAGGTACGTCATCCCCTTCTAAAAATACACATTTTGCACCGTTACTTTGAGTGAGTGTGCCTTTTGCATCTAGTGCTTCTATGACTTGAGGTAAGGCATCATTGTAAAAGCTCTCTGCACGGACATCATCACGTGTGAGGTTTACGTTTAGTTTTTCATACACTTCTTCACAGTGTCCTAAAGAGATATCTATAAATTTTTGCCATAAGCTCAAGCAGTGAGCATCACCTGATTGTATTTTGACTACGTACTCTCTGGCTTTGTTAGCAAAGTCTGCATTGGCATCGAACTCACCTTTTGCATCTTTATAAAATTGTTCTAAATCTTTAAGGCTTACAGAACCGTCTTCATCTTTCATCTCAAGGTAAGCGATGAGCATACCAAACTGCGTACCCCAGTCACCAATATGGTTTTGACGTATGACATCATCTCCTAAAAAAGTAAGTAAGTTAGCAAGCGTATCACCAATGATAGTAGAACGTAAGTGTCCCACATGCATCTGTTTTGCCATGTTAGGTCCTGAGTAGTCTATCACTACTTTTATGGGTGTGTCTCTCATAGAAACACTTAGTCTTTTGTCAGCTAGTGCTTCTTGACTTTGTTTGGCTATCCAAAGAGGGTTCAACCACAGGTTGATAAACCCTGGCCCTGCTATCTCAGCTTTAGCGAGCATACCCGTAAAGTCTAGTGCATCTATGATGCTTTGTGCAATCTCTCTAGGGTTTTTCCCTAGTTTTTTAGACAGAGCCATTGCCCCGTTAAATTGGTAGTCACCAAATTCTGCTTTTGTAGCTTCTGAGACAGAGATAGGTGTATGGTCTATATTTGCTTTGATAAAAGCATCATGTATAACGTTATTGAGTTGTGATTTTAATTTCATAGGTGTTCCGTACGGATAGTGTAGTTATTCCAAGCAAATGCTTGGAAATGAAGGTGAAGAACTTAAGCGTTTTTACTTGCTTCTGTTGTTTTCTCTTCAATTTTTGTTTCAACTTCTTCAGTTGTTTTTGATGCAACTTCTTTTACATCTTCTTCATCATCTTTGATGGCTTTTTTAAAGTCTTTAATACCTTTTCCCATTCCTTTTGCAAGATCTGGAATCTTCTTAGCTCCGAAGAGTAATACTACGATTGCAAGTACAATCAATAGTTCTGGCATACTTGGCATACCCATTGTCTATCCTTTTCATTTTGCTACATTGAGCATTGATTTCAATAATTATACTGCAATAAAATTAAGTTTACTTATTGCCTAACCACTTCGTTATAAATTTCTCTTCATCTGCTGTACTTTGTTTCAATCTAGCTGCTTTTGCAACGATAACAAATTGTTCTGCTGCTTTTTCAACGGTATCGTTAATGATGGTAAAGTCGTATTCGTTAAGAGCAGTTATTTCACTTTTGGCATTTTCTATACGTCCAACGATGACGGCTTCTTCATCTGTACATCTGGCACGTAAGCGTGTCTCTAAAGCTTCAAGTGTTGGGGGTGTAATAAATGCAGAGGTGGTGATGTCATCCATCTTATGACGCACTAGCCTATGTCCTTGCACGTCAATGTCAAAAATAACAAGTTTCCCAGATGCCAATGCTTCACGGACAGGTTTTAGTGAAGTACCATAGTAGTTTCCATGTACTTGGGCGTATTCTAAAAAGTTACCTGCTTTGATGTCTTCTTCAAACGCTTCTTTAGAGACAAAAAAATAGTCTATACCATTTTCTTCACCCGCTCTTGGTAAACGCGTGGTGGTTGAGATGGAGAAGTAGTATTCCCCTATCTTATCTGAAGCAGCGTTGATGATGGTACTTTTCCCTGCACCACTAGGACCAGATAAAACTAAGATAGCACCTTTTTGCATTAGTTTAGATCCTGAAGTTTTACAGAAATCTCTATGGTTTTACCTTGCAGAAGTTTTTTCATCTGCTTTTTTGTCATACTTGCCATAGCCATTTCAACAGCATCTTCTATATGTTCCATGTTTTCTTCTGTAAATTTGATTTTTTTAGATTTAGACTTTTTCTTTTTTGACTTAGATTTTTTTTCTTTAGCTTTTGAACTCTTTTCAAGTGTGCCATCTAGTGAGATACTCAGCTCTTCAACAATCTCAGCTTCATCTACTATCTCTAAGCCATCAGCTATGAGTTGTGCTTTAATCAGCTCTATTTTACGTGTTTCAAGAGCTTCATCACTGAGTATTTCATCGTTACTTGTTGTTTCGTCATTCATCTCAAGTAGCGTTTTTATTTTGTCTATCTCATTTGCATCCAGTACGGCAGTTACAGGAGTTTTTTCTGAGGAAAGAGGAAAGATTGTAGGTGTCTCGTCATCTTCTGCATTTTCTTCAATGTGTAATGCTTCACTCTCAATATAATCAGCTTCTTTGCTAGCGAAAGGAGAATGCTGTGCAGGAAGGATGCGGTGTATGATATCTGTAATTTGAGAAGGTAAAAAAGGTTTTTTAATGGTGATATCAAACCCTCGCATTTCATCATTACGGTAAGAGATAAGTATCTTTTTGGCCACATCAAGCTTGGAAAGTAAATCAGACACATTTCGACCATAAGAAGCCTCATCTACAAAGACAATATCATAATCAAATTGAGTAACCTCATTAGCTGTTGTGACTTCATGAAGTACTTCGCTTTCATCACGTGTACAAAGTACCAATAATCTTGAAACCACTGGATTTGCATTAATAAGTAAGATATTCATATAGTTTATCCCTTAAATATAGTGGATATTATTATAGTATAAATCTTGTTAGGACTTGGTTTACTGGCACTAGCATATATATTATATGGGAGAAAAAGTTGTACACCTTAATAGTTCTTTCATTGCATCTTAGCTATTATTATATGATTTAAGTTAAAAAATGAAAAGGTTGTCCTATCTTTAAACGATACTCTTGGGAACACATATATTATTTTATTTTCTTTACTATAGTTTCATTTCTCTATATTGTGAATGGCTATGCCTCTTTAGCAACCAATGATGATTGGGCTCTTAGAGGTATGTTGGTTGCAAAAGGTATTTATGGCACTCTCATAATGAGTTATCCCTTCTCTTATATTATGAGTCATTTGTATGATTTCTTTCCCTCGCTTCACTGGTATAGTATTTTATTGACAGTGTATATGGGGTTAAACTTTTATTTTGTATCGCTTTATATCCAAAAATGTGATTCCTATATACATAAAGCACTATGGTTTATTTTGGCATTACTCTGGATGACCTTCTTATGGTTCAATATGTCTATAACCATTTTAACGATTACCACGATGCTAACAGCAGTTGGGCTTATACGCCAAAACTTACTTCTTTCTTTTTCTTTTATTTTCTTAGCATCATTATTGAGAATAGATATGATGTTTATTCTTATGCCATATTACCTTGTATCCTATTTTATTTTACGAGAGAAACTTACTATTGATAAAAAAGAAATATTTGCTTTGATTGTTTTGATTGCTTTAGTTGTTGCTTCAATCGTT
>Ga0256839_1000113_pt1 | contig 105934 bp, 88 predicted proteins | sample 354166metaG_FD_185968 | JGI IMG/M metagenome (GOLD analysis project Ga0256839, IMG submission 185968) | Hydrothermal vent microbial communities from Mid Atlantic Ridge, Atlantic Ocean - 354-166 | ecosystem: Environmental > Aquatic > Marine > Hydrothermal vents | place: Atlantic Ocean: Mid...
CTGGACCGGATCGCCGAAACTCGCGGCTATCCCTGCATGGTGGTCAGCGACAACGGGACGGAACTGACCTCGAATGCCATCCTCAAATGGCAGGAAGACCGCAAGGTCGAGTGGCACTACATCGCCCGTCGTGCCGAAGGCACGCTTCCAGCGTGACGCAAACCGATGCAGAATGGTTTTGTGGAAAGCTTCAATGGCCGGATGCGCGACGAATGCCTCAACGAGCACCTGTTCGATACCCTGCTGCCCGAGCCCGTCATCTGATTGCGGCATGGCGCGACGACTACAACAGGCACCGCCCGCACTCGAGCCTGGGTGGATTGACGCCATGGGAATATGCCAACCGGTCTATCATGGACCAAAACCTGAACAGAGCCAACCTATAGGCACGGACTCTTTGGGGAGCAGGTCAGGTCCTGCAGAGCTCTTCTTGGGCTGCTGACAAGCGGGGTTCTCCGTTCAGGCCATGCGATGCTCGAAGGCGTGCCATTCCCCGCCGGGCCCGCTGTCGGGGGCGGTCACGAAAGGGGCCTGCGGCAGCGATCCGGGGCGAGGAGCCAGTCATCGCCACCCGGCCGGGCAGGCGGAAGGCGAGCTCCGGCTGGGTCTTCGGCTTTCAGGCGAGCGCGATGCGGGCGGCGCTTTCGGGCAGTTCCTCGTCGAAGCAGCGCTGATAGAACTCGGCCACGGTCTGGCGCTCGAGCTCGTCACACTTGTTGAGGAAAGTGAGGCGGAACGCATAGCCGACCTCACCGAAGATCTCGGCATTCTGGGCCCAGTTGATGACGGTACGCGGGCTCATCACCGTCGAGATCTCGCCGTTCATGAAGGCGGTGCGCGTCAGATCCGCCACCCGGACCATGCGCGCGACCGTCTCGCGCCCTTCGGGGGTGTCATAGCTTGGCGCCTTCGAGATCACCACCTCGACCTCCTCGTCATGGGGTAGGTAGTTGAGTGTGGCGACCATCGACCAGCGGTCCATCTGTGCCTGGTTGATCTGCTGCACGCCGTGATAGAGCCCGGTCGTGTCGCCGAGGCCGACGGTGTTCGCGGTGGCGAACAGGCGGAAGAAGGGGTGCGGGTGGATGATGCGGTTCTGGTCGAGCAGGGTCAGCTTGCCATCGGCCTCGAGCACGCGCTGGATGACGAACATCACGTCGGCACGGCCGGCGTCGTATTCGTCGAAGACGATGGCGACGGGGTTGCGCAGCGCCCAGGGCAGGATCCCTTCCTGGAATTCGGTCACCTGCTTGCCGTCGCGGATCTTGATGGCATCCTTGCCCAGAAGGTCGATCCGCGAGATGTGGCTGTCGAGGTTGACGCGCACGGTCGGCCAGTTGAGCCGGGCGGCCACCTGCTCGATATGGGTGGATTTTCCCGTGCCGTGATAGCCCTGGATCATCACCCGGCGATTGTGGGTGAAGCCCGCAAGGATCGCCAGAGTGGTGTCGCGATCGAAACGGTAGCTCGGGTCGATCTCGGGCACCCGGTCGGTGCGTTCGGCAAAGCCCTTCACCTTCATGTCGGCGTCGATGCCGAAGGTTTCGCGCACATCGATCTCACGGGTGGGGGTGGTGAGCGTGTCGAGGGTGCCATCGGCCATGGCGGGCTCCATCTCCTGGCTGTGCGCCGGGCGTCCGGCGTTCGGGGGTTATATATGCCCGGACGGAGGGGAGGGAAAGGGGCACGCATCCGCGCCTGCGGGGTCGGTGTGCGGGGCGGCGGCGGTGTCGTCCGAGGCCCGTTGCGGGACGTGCGGGGCGGAGCCGGAGGCAAGGGCCGCCGGCCCCCCGATTCGGTGCGTGTCTCCCCTTCCCAGCCGGATCCTGCCGGTCGTTTCCTGCTCTGGTCGTCTTCGTTCCACGGCAACGTGAAGATGCGGCAGTGGACAGGAGGCCCCCGCGAAGGCGCTCCATGGTCGGGCTGTCAGGGTGGCGGCCGGGCGATGCGCGCTGCGGAGGGGAGCTCTCCCCGGCTCCGGTTGTCCCCGGCTCCGGTTGTCGCCGGTCAATGCTTCCCGGCGCAGGCCACTGCAGATGCCGGTCCTGCCGGTTCTCTGCAGATACCGCGCCGTCAACTCCGCCCCTCCTGCCGATGACGGGGGGAGACCATGCCTCGTGCGGAGGGGGCGGGGCCGAATCGCGCCGTAACGCAGGCCAAGGGGCCGGCGGGCCGGTCGATGGCCGGATCGGTGAGGCGGTAGAATCGCGCTGTCATGCAGGCGCGCCGCTGCGGTGCGGCGAGGCGGCGTCAGTCGGGGATGTTGCGGCTCTCGCGCAGCTGCTCCCAGGCCCAGACCACCTGCTGCAGCCGCTCCTCGTCGGCCCGGTTTCCGCCGTTCATGTCGGGGTGGAGGTCCTTGACGAGCGACTTGTATTGCCTGCGGATCTCCTTGCGCGTCCAGTGTTCCTGCGCGTCGAGGATCTTCAGCGCGCGCCGTTCGGTCGGCGAGAGCCGCCGCCCGGCCGGGGAGACGGTCGGCCGCCGCGTGGCCTTGTCGCCGAGGATCTGGAACGGATCCTCGATGCCGAGCCGCGACCAGGCCCGCGTCTGCCGCCCCGGATGGCGGGCGAAGGGGTGGGTCGGCCGCTCCCAGATGCGGGCCGATCGGAGCTTCTCGAGCAGCACGTCCTCGCCCTGGGTGGCAAAGTAGTTCCAGTTGCGGTTGTATTCGCGGACATGCTCGAGGCAGAACCAGAGATAATCCCCCTCGACATCGGGCGAGCGCGGTGCGCGATAGAGCCCCCGTTCCCTACAGCCGGGGTATTCGCATTGTCGGGTCGAGCTCTCGACCTCGCCGGTCATTCCCCGCCGCCGCCTGCGCTTCTTCTTGGCGGTGGAAACGCGAATGTCGAAATCGAAAGGGGACTGCTCTGCCATGCCTGCCTCTTCTTCCGGGCCTGCGCCCACCCTTCCTCCGCTCCGGCCTGCCGGGATTTCCGCCCCTTTGCGGCGCCGCGCGCGGAGGGGCGATTCGGCCTCGCCTTGCCGGGGGCAAGAGAATAGACATTCACGGCCGGGAGGAAAATCACTTTCTGGCGCGCGATGTGAAATCGTCCCGGATTACCGGAATGGAGCGAAGGATGGGAAAAGAGGCGCAAGGCAGATCACCCGAGGGCCCCGTCGCGACCGAGATTCGGCGGCGGATCGAGGCGGCGCTCGCACCCGAGCAGCTCGAGATCATCGACGAAAGCGAACGTCATCGCGGCCATGCCGGCTGGCGCGAAGGGGGCGAGAGCCATTTCCGCCTGCGGCTTCGTGCCCCGTCCCTTGCCCGGATGAGCCGGCTCGCCCGCCACAGGGCGATTCACGCCGCGCTCGGCCGCGATCTCATGGCGCGGATCCATGCGCTGGCAATCGAGATCGAGGAAGGCTGAAGCGCACGGCGTGCTCCCGGCGAACGGGGCTTTGCGGCAGGCTCCCGCCGGTATCGGTTGGCGCACCCACCGGCGGACGGCGCGGCTTGCGGGGCACCGGAAGGGGGCATGGAGAAGCCCGCCGCAGGGGGTGCGGCCTTTCCCGCGGCGTTCATGCCGGGGGTGCGGGGCCACCACCGGGTCGAGGCGGCGAAGGCGCCGGCTGTCGCCGCGCCTCCCCTTTCGATGGGGTGTCCGTTGGGCAGGCGCATGGCTCCGGGGCAGACCCTCCGCCGCCTTGCCCACCGCCCCGCAACGCCCCGAAGGTGCACTTCCGCATGCTCCCTCGTACGGCGGGGGATGGGTGGCGATGTCGCGCAGCCTGTCGAGCGGAGCTCACCCTCCCGCGCAGGGAGAAACGCGGAAATTTTTCCGGTCACGGATAAGGGGAAAGCGCCTCCTGTGCCGGGAGGAAGGTCAGGAGCAGCAAGGACTGACGGGACGCCACCCCCAGTTCGGGGAAGGCGGGTCCTCCCGAGCCGCTCGTGCCCCCTGCGCCCCGGCGAGGCGCCCTGTCTTCAGCCCTTCGTGCGGTGAATGCCCATCGGCCGGCCCAGCGCTTCGGGGCGGGGAAGGGCGGCGTGCGCTGCGGCCAGAGCGTCGATCCGGGCGCGCAGATCCTCGGGCATCGGCGCCACCTTCGGACCCGACTGATCGACATGCAGCAGCAGCGTCTCGCAGGTGGCGGCGCACCATCCTTCCTCTGCGTGGCGCATCTCCTCCCACAGGTGCAACCGCTTCTCGTCGTGGTCCACCAGCTGCAGCGTGACGATCACCTCGTCGCTCGGCTTCACCTCGCGCAGATAGCGGATGTGGGCCTCGGCGGTGTAGGTGGTGCAGCCACGCGCCTTGCGGTAGTCGGGGCCGAGACCGACCGCCTCCCACAACTGGTCGAGCGCCTGATCGAAGAGAACGAGATAGTAGGCCATGTTGAGGTGGCCATTGTAGTCGATCCATTCGGGCGCGATCGCCCGGCGCGCGGTGCGAAAGGGCGCCTCGAACGAAAGCGCCGATCCCGCCATCCGGTTCCCATCCGTCATCGGCTGCATCCCTCCTCCCTGTGTCCTCCCCTGTCGCGTGCCCACCGGCCGGGGCGGGGATGTTTCGGCAGGCCGTGCCCGTCCCCGCGGTGCGACCTTCCCGCCTGCCGCGCCGTGCGCCGATCAGCCCGCGAGCTTCCTGCGGACGATCTCGTTCACGACCTGGGGGTTGGCCTTTCCCTGGGTGGCCTTCATCACCTGACCGACGAACCAGCCGGCGACCTTGGGGTTGGCCTTCGCCTTCTCGAGCTGGGCGGGGTTGGCGGCCATGATCTCGTCCACCACCTTCTCGATGGCGGCGCTGTCGGTCACCTGCTTCATGCCGCGCTCCTCGACGATCCGCACCGGGTCGCCGCCTTCGGTCCAGACGATCTCGAACAGATCCTTGGCGATCTTGCCCGAAATGTCGCCCTTGCGGATGAGGTCGAGAATGGCGCCGAGCTGGGCGGCCGAAACCGGGCTTTCGCCGATCGTCCGGCCTTCCTTGTTGAGCCGGCCGAAAAGCTCGTTGATGACCCAGTTGGCCGCCATCTTGCCGTCGCGGCCACGGGCCACCTCCTCGAAGAAGTCGGCGGCCTCGCGCTCGGCGGTGAGCACGCCGGCGTCATATTCGGTGATGCCGTAATCGCGCACGAAACGGGCCTTCTTCGCGTCGGGCAGCTCGGGCAGCGAGGCGCGGATCTCCTCGACCCATGCCGCCTCGAGCTCGAGCGGCAGGAGGTCGGGGCAGGGGAAGTAGCGGTAGTCGTGCGCCTCTTCCTTCGAGCGCATCGAGCGCGTCTCCCCCTTGTTCGGATCGTAGAGGCGGGTTTCCTGCACCACCTCGCCGCCGTCTTCCAGAATGGCGATCTGCCGCCGCGCCTCGTATTCGATCGCCTGCTGGATGAAGCGCATCGAGTTCATGTTCTTGATCTCGCAGCGGGTGCCGAGATGGGAGAAGTCGCCCGTCTCGCGGTATTTCTCGTAATCGCCGGGCCGGCAGACCGACACGTTCACGTCGGCGCGCAGGTTGCCGTTCTGCATGTTGCCGTCGCAGGTGCCGAGATAGCGCATGATCTGCCTGAGCTTGCCGACATAGGCCGCCGCCTCCTCGGGGGAGCGGATGTCGGGGCGCGAGACGATCTCCATCAGCGCGACGCCGGTGCGGTTGAGATCGACGAAGGAATATTCCGGGTCCATGTCGTGGATCGACTTGCCGGCGTCCTGTTCGAGATGGATCCGCTCGATGCGCACGCGCCGCGCCGTCCCTTCGCCCATCCACACGATCACCTCGCCTTCGCCCACGATCGGGTGATAGAGCTGCGAGATCTGATAGCCCTGGGGCAGGTCGGGGTAGAAGTAGTTCTTGCGGTCGAAGGCCGAGAACAGGTTGATCCGCGCATTGAGGCCGAGCCCGGTGCGCACAGCCTGTTCGACGCAGAACTCGTTGATGACGGGCAGCATGCCCGGCATGGCGGCATCGACGAAGGAGACGTTGGAATTGGGTTCGGCGCCGAATTCGGTCGAGGCGCCGGAAAAGAGCTTCGCCTTCGACGACACCTGGGCATGAACCTCCATGCCGATGACCATTTCCCAATCCCCCTCGAGCCCGTGGATGACCCGGGGCGCAGGTTCCGTGAACGTCAGATCGAGCATGATCGCCTCGCTGCCTTGGCCTGTCTGCCGGGAGCGCCGCCGCTCCCGGCCCGTCTCCTAGACGAGCCGGGGCAGGGGAGCAAGGGCGGGCCGGGCGCGGCAGGCCCTGCCGCCTTCAGCCTGCGGCGTCTCCCGCCGCGAGAATGCGGCCGACCACTTCCGCCAGATCGCGCGAGAGCCCTTCGGTGGCGGCGATGCGCCCGAGGGCCTGCCGCGCCTTCGCCTGCCGCGCCGGGTCGTGCCGCGTCCAGGTCTCGAAGGCGGTGGCCACCCGCGCGGCCGTCTGCGGGTTGACCGGGTCGAGCCGGATCAGCCAGTCGGCCAGAAGCGCGTAGCCCGCCCCGTCGGCGCGGTGGAACCCGGCAGGATTGCGCATGGCGAAGGTGCCGAGAAGGGCGCGGAAGCGGTTAGGGTTCTTCCAGTCGAAATCGGCCCGTTCGGAAAGCGCCCGCACCCGCTCGACCGCCTGTGCCGCCGGTGCATGGGCCGCCTGCAGGGCGAACCACTTGTCCATCACCAGCCGTTCGTGCCCCCATTTCCCGGCGAAGCGCTGCAGCTCCCTCCCACCCCGGCCGATGCGCTGGAGGGCGGCGAGAGCGGCAAGTTCGTCGGTCATGTTGCCGGCCTCGGCAAAGGCGGTGCGGGCGGCTGCCCCCTCGTCGAGGAGCGCGAGAAGCCGCAACGCGGTATTGGCCAGCGCCCGCCGTCCGGCGGAGGCGGCGTCGGGCGAATAGGGGCCGGGGGTCCGCATTCGCTCGCGCAGCCGGGCCAGATCGTCGGCCATGCGCCGCGCCACCGCCCGTTCGAAGGCGCGTCGTGCGGCATGGATCGCCTCCGGGTCGGGCACATGACCCTTCTCCTGAAGCCGCTGGGCGATCTCCTCCTCCGAAGGCGGGGTGAGCACGAGGGCGCGGAAGGCCGGGTCGAGCGCGTCGTCGAGGGTCAGGCGGGCCACGGCGTCGAGATAGACCGGGCCGATTTGCCCGCCCCCCGTCGCCATCGCCTCGAGAATGTCGAGCGCCAGCGCATTGCCCGCTTCCCAGCGGTTGAAGGGGTCGGTGTCATGGGCAAGCAGAAAGGCCTGCCGCTCGGCCGTGGTCTCCTGCTCGAGAATGACGGGGGCGGAGAAGCCGCGCAGGACCGAGGGGATCGGCCGCGCCGTCAGCCCCTCGAAGGCGAAGCTCTGTTCGGCCCTGGTCATCTCGAGCATCTGCGTTGGCACCACTTCCTCGCCGCTCGGGTCGAGCAGGCCCACGGCGATCGGCAGCACCAGCGGCCTCTTCTCCTCCTGGCCCGGGGTGGGGGGTGTCCACTGGCGGAAATGCAGGGTGAGGCGGCCGGCCGCCTCGTCCCAGCTCTCGCGCATCTCGAGCCGCGGCGTGCCGGCCTGCTCGTACCACAGGGCGAATTGCGAAAGGTCGCGTCCGGTGGCGTCCTCGAACACCTCGAGCCAGTCCTCGATGGTGGCGGCCCTGCCGTCATGGCGTTCGAAGTAGAGGTCGAGGGCCCTGCGCCAGCCCTCCTCCCCCACCAGCCTGTGGAGCATGGCGATCACTTCCGCGCCCTTCTCGTAGACGGTGGCGGTGTAGAAATTGTTGATTTCGGCATATTCGCGCGGACGGACCGGATGGGCGAGCGGCCCCGCATCCTCGCGGAACTGCCGCTCGCGCAGCAGCCGCACATCCTCGATCCGCTTGACCGCGGCCGAGCGCATCTCCGAGGTGAACTGCCGGTCGCGATAGACCGTCAGCCCCTCCTTGAGCGAGAGCTGGAACCAGTCGCGGCAGGTGATGCGGTTGCCCGTCCAGTTGTGGAAGTATTCGTGGGCGACGATCCCCTCGATCAGCTCGAAATCGCCGTCGGTGGCGATCTCGGGACGGGCGAGCACGTATTTGGCGTTGAAGATGTTGAGCCCCTTGTTCTCCATCGCCCCCATGTTGAAATCGTCGATGGCGACGATGTTGAACACGTCGAGATCGTATTCGCAGCCGTAGCGCCGTTCGTCCCAGCGCATGGCGCGTTCGAGCGCATCGAGGGCGTAGCCGGCCTTGTCCTCGTCGCCGGGGCGGGTCCAGACATTGAGGGTGACGAGCCGGCCCGACCGGGTGGTGAAGGGGCGGGAGGTGGCGACGAGATCGCCGGCCACGAGGGCGAAGAGGTAGGAGGGCTTCGGCCACGGGTCATCCCATACGGCCCAGCCTTCGCCGGCGGCCACCGGGTTGCCGTTCGACAGCAGCACCGGTGCTTCGCCCTCGATGCGGACGGTGAAGCGGGCCATCACGTCGGGCCGGTCGGGGTAGAAGGTGATCTTGCGGAAGCCCTCCGCCTCGCACTGGGTGCAGTAGATGCCGTTCGAGAGGTAGAGCCCTTCGAGGGCGGTATTGGCCGAAGGGTCGATCTCGACCTCGGCGGCGAAGGTGAAGGGCCCCTCGGGGAGCAGCTCGGCGGGGATCTCGATCCCTTCCTCGACCGGGCGGATCTCGGCCCGCTGCAACGGCCGCTCGTCGATCTGGGCGGCGACGAGGGCGAGATCGACCCCGTCGAGCCGCAGCGGCCGACGCTCCGGCACCGCCGGGTTCGGCACGATGTGCAGCCGGCTCCTCACGCGCGTCGCCGTGGGATGCAGTCGGAAGACGAGCTCGGCCTTCTCCACCAGCCAGGGAGGCGGGGCGTAGTCCTCGAGCCGCTTGAGGGGCGGTGTCGTCGTCGCGCCCTCGCGAAGGGTCGTCTCGTCGTTCCTTGCCGTGTCCCGGTTCATCTCCGTGCCTTTCCTCATCGCCCGATGCGCATTCCCTGTCCGATATCGGCTTCCGGCGGCGCCTTGGCAAGCGGTCGGCCCTCTTCCGGCGTCGAGCCGCTCCTGTCGTGGCGCCGTCCGCTTTCGCCGCGATGGTGAAAATGTTTTCCATATCCGGCAGGTGCTTTGCCCTTGCCCATGCCGAAGTCGTTGCATAGAGAACAATCATGGTCTGACAGATGCGGGAACAACCATCAGGGCGGAGGGAAAGATGGCATCCTTTGTCGTGCGTTGCGGGTTCTCGGTCGATCCGTTGCTTGCGCGGTTCCTCGAGGAGGAGGCGCTGCCGGGAACGGGAGTTTCGGCGGAGGATTTCTGGAAGGGGTTTTCGGAAACGGTTTCCGAGATGACGCCGGAGAACCGTGCCCTGCTGGCGCGGCGCGAGGAACTCCAGCGGAGGATCGACGCATGGCACAGGGCCCATCCCGGCCGCCCTGCCGACATGGATGCCTATGAGAGCTTCCTGCGCGAGATCGGCTACATCGAGCCCGAAGGACCGGATTTCTCGATCGATCCCGTCAACGTCGATGACGAGATCGCCGTCATCGCCGGCCCGCAGCTCGTGGTGCCCGTCACCAACGCCCGCTATGCGCTCAACGCCGCCAATGCCCGCTGGGGTTCGCTCTACGATGCGCTCTATGGCACCGATGCCCTGGGCAGCCCGCCGCCGGCCGGCCCCTACGATCCGGCTCGCGGTGCCGAGGTCATCGCCTGGGTGCGCGCCTTCCTCGACGAGACCGTTCCCCTCGCCGGGGCGCGCCATGACGAGGTGACCGGCTGGCGTGTCGAGGACGGGCGGCTGCTCGCGCTCACCGGGAAGGGCTCCGTGCCCCTGGTCGAGCCGACGGCCTTCGCCGGCTGGCAGGGGGAGGCGGCGGCGCCCGAGGCGGTGATCCTGCGGCACCACCGGCTTCATCTTCTTCTCCGCTTCGACCGTGCGCACCCGATCGGCCGCACCGACCCGGCCGGGCTCGCCGATGTCCGTCTCGAGGCCGCGATCTCGACCATCATGGACATGGAGGACTCGGTGGCCACCGTCGATGCCGAGGACAAGGTGCAGGCCTATCGCAACTGGCTCGGGTTGATGAAGGGCACGCTCGAGACGCCGGTGGTGAAGGGCGGCAGACGCTTCACCCGCAGGCTGGCCGGGGACATCGCCTTCACCGCGCCGGACGGCCGCCCCGCCCGCCTGCCGGGCCGCGCGCTGATGCTGGTGCGCAATGTCGGGCATCTGATGACGACGCCGGCGGTGCGCGACCGGGAGGGGAGAGAGGTTTTCGAGGGGTTGCTCGACGCCTTCGTGACCACCGCCATCGCCCTGCACGATCTGAGGCGCACCGGCCGCTTCGTCAATTCGCGCAAGGGGTCGGTCTATGTGGTCAAGCCCAAGATGCACGGTCCGGCGGAGGTGGCCTTCACGGACCGGCTCTTCGGCCGGGTCGAGGCGGTGCTGGGGCTCGCCCCCCATACCGTCAAGATCGGCATCATGGACGAGGAGCGGCGCACCTCGGTCAATCTCAAGGAGTGCATCCGTGCCGCGCGGCACCGGGTCTGCTTCATCAATACCGGTTTTCTCGACCGCACCGGCGACGAGATCCACACCTCGATGGAGGCCGGGGCCTTCCTGCGCAAGGAGGAGATCAAGCAGGCAACCTGGCTCGAGGCCTACGAGACGCGCAATGTCGATATCGGCCTTGCCTGCGGTCTCCACGGCAAGGCCCAGATCGGCAAGGGCATGTGGGCCATGCCCGACCGGATGGCCGACATGCTGCGCGAGAAGATCGCCCATCCCCGGGCCGGCGCCAACACGGCCTGGGTGCCGTCGCCGACTGCGGCGGTCTTGCATGCAACCCATTATCACAAGGTCGATGCCTGGGCGCGCCAGCGGGAGATTCTTGCACGGATCGAACGTTCCGGCCCCAGGGCCGGCCTGCGGGAGCTCCTGACGCTGCCCCTGGCCGAAGGGCGCCGCTACGGCGCCGGCGAGATCCGCGAGGAGGTCGAGAACAACGCCCAGGGCATCCTCGGCTATGTCGTGCGCTGGATCGATCAGGGGGTGGGCTGTTCGAAGGTGCCGGACATTCACGATATCGGACTGATGGAGGACCGCGCCACCTGCCGCATCTCCTCGCAGCACATCGCCAACTGGCTGCATCACGGGCTGGTTACGGCAGAGGAGGTCGAGGAGATCCTGCGTGCGATGGCCGAAGTCGTCGATCGGCAGAACGCGGCCGATCCCTTCTACCGGCCGATGGCCCCCGCCTTCGACGGGCCGGCCTTCAGGGCCGCGCGGGAGCTGATCTTCCGCGGCCGCGAACTGCCTTCGGGCTATACCGAGCCGGTGCTGCACAAGTGGCGCCGCCTCGCCAAGGAGGCCCGCGCGCGGAGCTTCGCCGAGGGCGGAAGCAGTGGGGATATGTGATCACAACGATGAACGGGAGAATGTGATCACAGAATGATTGCAAAGAACGCGTGACTTCGTCCATGGCGGAATATGTGATCGCGAACGATCCGCGAACGATCACGGGGGCGATATGTGATCACGGGGCGGCTCATGTGGTGTTGCCCCTTGCGTCTGGCCGGTGCGTCCGCCATCTATGAACGGTCCGGAAGCTCCGGCTGTGCGGCGCAAGGTGTGACATGGTTCGACCCGTCATCGGCATCATCGGCAATTCCTATCTCCTCGACGGCCACTACCCGGCGCATGCCACCGGGCTGATGAACTCGGCGGCGATTGCCGAGGTGGCCGGTGCGCTGCCGCTGATGGTGCCGGCCGACCCGGCGCTGGCCGATTTCGACACGCTGCTGGCCCGTTGTGACGGCTTTCTCTTCACCGGCGGCCGGCCCAATGTCCATCCGTCGGAATACGGACGCCCCGAGACGCCGCGCCATGGCTGCTTCGACCGGGCGCGCGACCGGCTCACCCTGCCGCTCATCCGGGCCTGCATCGAGCGGGGGCAGCCGATCTTCGGCATCTGCCGCGGTTTTCAGGAGTTCAACGTGGCGCTCGGCGGCACGCTGCACCCGGAGATTCGCGACCTGCCGGGGCGGATGAACCACCGCATGCCGCCCGATGGCACGCTCGAGGAGCGTTTCGCCCTGCGCCACAAGGTGCGGCTCAGGGCAGGGGGCGTTTTCGCCCGTCTTCTCGGCGCCGAGGAGATCATGGTCAATTCGCTGCACGGTCAGGGGATCGAGCTGCCGGCACCCGGGGTCGAGATCGAGGGGTTTGCTCCCGACGGCACGCCCGAGGCGCTGGTGGTGAAGGACGCGCCCGGTTTCGCTCTCGCCGTGCAGTGGCACCCCGAATGGCGGGCCGCGGAAGACCCGGTGTCGCGGGCGCTGTTCGGTGCTTTCGGCGAAGCCGCCCGGGCCTGGCAGCGGCGCCGGCTCGCCGCCGAATGAAGGCCGGACGAAGATCGTGATCACGGAGCTCCGGTTCCGTTCCCTCGCATTTCCGCGAAGGGGCGGTGCGGCGGCAGGTCACGTGATGGGGCGGTGCGGCATCATGTGATCACGAAACCTCGGCCACTCCGCGATCATGCTGCCGCCCCGGTTCGTGATCACATGTCGGGCGGGAGTGTCACTCCGAGCGCTTCGGCCGCCAGCGGACGACGCCAGAGCTGCCACAGATCCGCCCCGACGGGCCGGCTTTCGATCAGCGTGTAGCGCGGCGCCGCGGCAAGGGCGGCGATGCCGAAGGGGGCGAGAGCCGCCCGGCCGTCGCCGCCGACGAGTCTGCCCGCGCTCACCCAGTGGAGATCATCGACGAGATCGGCCTTCACCAGGCTGGCGGCAAGCCGGCCGCCGCCTTCGCACAGGAGGCGGGTGATGCCGGCCGTGGCGAGAGCCGCGAGCACGCCCCCGATCGCCAGTCGCCCGTCGGCATCGACCGGGCAGGGCAGGAGCCGCGCGCCCGCCTCTTCCCATGCGGCGCGTCGGGTGGCGGGCGCTTCGGGGCCGTGACAGATCCAGAGCGGAGCTTCCCCGATCGTGGCAAGGAGACCGGCCGTCTCCGGTGCCTCCGGCGCGAGGGACAGGCGGCTGTCGGGAATCACCCGCACCGGCTGATGCCGCATGCCGAGCCCGCGCACGGTCAGCGTCGGCGTATCGGCCCGCACCGTGCCGGCACCCACCATCACAGCATCATGGCTGGCACGCATCAGATGCACCCGTCGCCGGGCCTCGGGGCCGGTGATCCAGCGGCTCTCGCCGGTGGCGGTGGCGATCCGCCCGTCGAGGGTGGCCGCCAGTTTCAGGCTGACGAGGGGGCGGCGCCGCGTGATGCGGAGAAGGAAGCCGCGCTGGTCGAGCGCCGCTTCCGCCGCCCGGCAGCCGAGATCGACCGTGACGCCGGCCGCCGAGAGCCGCTCGAGGCCGCGCCCCCGCACCCGCGGGTCGGGGTCGGGCAGGGCGACGACCACCCGCGCCACCCCGGCCGCCACCAGCGCGTCGGCGCAGGGCGGGGTGCGGCCGTGATGGGCGCAGGGCTCGAGGGTGACATAGGCCGTCGCGCCCCGGGCCCGCTTCCCGGCGCGTTCGAGCGCCACGCGCTCGGCATGGGGGCGGCCGCCGGGCCGGGTCCAGCCATGACCGACAAGCACACCTTCCTTCACGATGACGCATCCGACGGCGGGGTTGGGCCAGACATTGCCCCAGCCGCGCCGGCCGAGACGCAGCGCATGGGCCATCCAGCGGGCGTCTTCAGGGTGCGGGCAGGAGCGGCTCATCCCTTCTCCGGTTGCACCGGTGGCCGCAGCTGGGCGACGAATTCCTCGAAATCGTCGGCCGCCTGGAAGTTCTTGTAGACGGAGGCGAAACGCACATAGGCCACCGTGTCGATCCGTGCCAGCGCGTCCATCACGATCTCGCCGATGGTCTTCGAGGGAATGTCCGTGTCGCCCATGGTCTCGAGCCGGCGGACGATGCCGGAGATCATCTGGTCGATGCGGTCGGGTTCGATCGGGCGCTTCTGCATGGCGATGCGGATCGAACGGGTGAGCTTGTCACGGTCGAAGGCCTCGCGTCGCCCGTCGGCCTTGATGACGACGAGGTCGCGCAGCTGCACGCGTTCGAAGGTGGTGAAGCGGCCGCCGCAGGCGGTGCATTGGCGTCGGCGGCGGATGGCCGTGTGATCCTCGGCCGGGCGCGAATCCTTCACCTGTGTCTCGAGATCTCCGCAGAACGGGCAACGCATCGGCTCTCATCCCCCCTGTCAGCCTCCTGCGGCCGGATTGCGCGGTGCCGCAAGGCGATCGCGTTTCGCGGGTCTGCCCCCGGTCCGGCCTGCCACGCAAGATCTGGCTCGCTCTTTCGCGGTCATGACTATAAACGGGGGCGGGAAGCTTGGATAGGGGGCGCGGCAGCATGTCGGACAGGATCGGCACGGCCCGGGGCGCATGGCCGGTGGGGGCCGGCGGGGCCGGAGCCGCGGAATGCGGCAGGGGCGGGGAGTGCGGCGGACGCGGGGCCCAGGCTTTCGTGGCGCTTCTCTTCGTGCTGCTGCACCTGCCGGCGGCGGCGCTGGTGCCGCTCGTCGATGACGAGGCCTATTACGCGCTCTGGGCCGACTGGCCGTCGCTTGCCACCTACGATCACCCGCCGATGGTGGCGTGGCTGATCCATCTCGGCAAGCTGGCGGGTGGCGAGACGCCCCTTGCCATCCGCCTGCCTTTCGTCATCGCCTGGGGGGGGGCGGTGTTCCTCGCCGGCCGCGTCGGCACGCTGGCCACGGGGCGGGCCGTCATCGGCACCTGGAGCGCGCTCTTTGCCGCCGCGACCGTGCCGTGGATGGTGCTGGGTTTCACCGCAACGCCCGACGGGCCGCTCGCCCTCTTCTGGACCGCGGTGATGTGGACGGTCTTCGCCTGGCGGCGGACGGGGCAGGGGCGCTGGCCCGTTCTCGGCGGCGCGTTCCTCGCCCTGGCCCTGCTCTCCAAGCTGACGGCGGCCTTTCTCGGCCTTGGCGTTCTCTTCTGGCTGGTGCTCACGGAAGACGGCCGCGCGGCGTTCCGCCGCCCGGCGCTGTGGTTCGGGGTCGGCGTCTGCGCCCTCCTGCTCGTGCCCTGGCTCTGGTGGAACGCCACCCATGGCTGGCACGGTTTCGTTCGTCAGACGGCGCGCCTCGGAGAAGGGCATTTCGGGCTCCGCCTTCTCGTCGAGTATCTCGGCTCGCAGATCCTGCTCGTCACGCCGCTCGTCGCCTGGCTGGCGCTCAGGGGGATGGCGCGACCCTTGGCGGCGCGTCGGCATCTTCTTGTCTTCGCCCTGCCGCTGCCGCTCTTCATGCTGTGGCATTCTCTGAAGGCGGCGGTGCTGGCCCAATGGGTGCTGCCGGCCTATCCGGCCTTCGCGGTCTTCGCCGCCGCCGAGGCAGAGGGGCGGCCGCGGCGCTGGCGCGTGACGGCGCTGGCGCTGGCGTTCCTTCTGGCGGTGCTCGCCGTCACCCTCGCCTTCCGCCCCGGCCCGCCGCTCTTCCCCGGCAACAACCCGCCCAACCAGACCAAGGGCTGGTCGGCCGTGGCGGGGGACATCGCCGCGGCGGCCGAAAATGCCGGGGCGCGCTGGGTCGCCACCACCCATTACGGGCTCGCCGGCCAGCTCCATCATCATCTCGGCCGGCGCTGGCCGGTCTGGGACGTGGCCGCTCCCCGGCGCTATCTTTTCCGCGACCCGTTCCCGCAGGCGTTGTGTGCCGCCCCGGCCCTTCTCGTCGCCCGCAACGGCACGCGGACGGGGGATGTGCGCCGGCTGTTCGCCGAAGTGGTGTCGCTCGGAGAGGCGGTGCGGCGCTCGCGGGGAGCTGAGATCGACCGCTATCCGCTCTTTGTCGTGCGGGGGCTGAAGCTGCCTGCCCTGTGTCCCGGCGCGGAAGAGGAGGCCGCGTCTCAGCCGTCGGTGGCGAAGTGAAGCACCACCCGCCGCCGTTGGGGGCGGAGGCGGTGCTCGACGAGATAGATCCCCTGCCAGGTGCCGAGGAGCGGCGCACCGGAAGCCACCGGGATCGAGAGGCTCACGGGCATCATCGCCGCCTTGAGGTGGGCCGGCATGTCGTCGGGTCCTTCGAGCGTATGGCGCAGCCAGCGCATCGAGGGGTCCGTGGCAGGCGGCACGAGCCGATGGAAGAATTCGACGAGATCGCGGCGCACATCCGGGTCGGCGTTTTCCTGGACGAGGAGCGAGCAGGAGGTGTGACGGACGAAAAGGGTGAGCAACCCGTCTGCGCGCCCGCGGCAGAAGGCGCGCACCCGGTCGGTGAATTCGTGGAGGCCGGGACCCCGCGTGGCGATGACGAGCTCCTCGCGTGCCATTTCCGTCTCCCGTCCTCGCTTCCGCCTCAGCCCGCTTCGAGCCAGTCGGCCGGATCGACCGGGGTCGTGCCCTTGCGGATCTCGAAATGGAGCGTTGCCGGGTTCTTGTCCGCCACCTTGCCGAGGATCGCGCCGCGGCGCACCGTCTGCCCCTTGGCGACCGCCACCTCGCCGAGATTGGCATAGACCGAATAGAGGCTGGAGCCGTGGCGCAGGAGCACGATGCGGCTGCCATCGACCGCCTTCGAGACGAGGGCCACGGTGCCGTCGGCCGCTGCCCGGACCGGAGTGCCCGGTGCGGCAGCGATGTCGATGCCCGGATTGCTGCCCGAGCGGGGCGAGAAGGGCCGGACGACCGGCCCCGCCACCGGGCGGAGGAAGCGCGTGGCCGGGGCGGCGCCGGCCGGGGAGGGTGTGGTGGTCGTCGGGCGGGGCGCCGTGGCTCCGCTGTCGCCGCTCCGGGGCGTGGCGGGCGCGGCGGTCGTTTCGCTCTGCGGAACCGGCACGACGACATACTGTCCTTCGCGGATCGAGAGGTCGGGACCGAGATTGTTCCACTCGGCAATGGCCTTCACCGGCACGCCGTAGAGCCGCGACAGGGTATAGACGGTTTCGCCCCGTTCGACCTTGTGACGGATGGGTTCGATCCGCGCGTCGCCGAGATTGCCTTCACGCACCGGCGTGCCGGGGGCGGTGCTGCCGGCGGGGCCGCTCCGGCCCTCGGCCTCGGCGATGGCGGCGGCGGCCACGGCGGTCACGGGATCGTTCGCCAGGGGCTCGGCCGTGATGCCGCCGTCGGCGGGGATCTCCGCCACCCGCCGCGGCAGGGCGAGGATCTCGCCCGGGCGCAGGCGATAGCTCTCGGGCAGGCCGTTGTAGCGGGCCAGCTCGCGCGGCTCGAGGCCGATCCGGCGGGCGACGTCGGCGACGGTCTCGCCGCCCCGGGCCTCGACGATCTGGTAGCTCGGATAGGAGATGACGCCGCGCGCATCGGGCTCGGGCCGCGGCGTGCTCTCGATGCGGGCTGCCGGCGGCGGCGAACGGAAATCTAGGCCGGGGCCGAGATTGGCGCCGTTGCACCCCGCAAGAAGCAGCGCCGTGCCGAGGAGGAGGAGCGGCCCGCGGAAGGCGCTCCCTGCTGCAGCCGCGTCCGGCGTCCTCTCCGCGATTCCGGCGCCTCCGGTGTTTCCGATTGCCCGCATGCCCACACTCCCTTTGCGATCGTTCCCTGGCAAGGCATCTCCTTGCAACGCATCCTGCGCGCCGCAGTCAAGCGCGGCGCGGCGCTCCGGCCACATCTAGCCGTCTTCCGCCACCCCTTCCACCAGAGGCACGAAGCGCACCGCCCCCAGCTCGCGATAGTCGCACGATCCGTCCTCGCGCTTGTGAACCGCGATCAGCGTCTGCATCCGGTCCGAGCGGCCGACCGGCAGCACCATGATGCCGCCGGGCTTGAGCTGATCGAGCAGCACCTGCGGCGGATCCTCGGCGGCGGCGGTCAGGATGATCCGGTCGAAGGGGGCCTGACGCGGCAGGCCCTCGGTGCCGTCGCCATGAATGACGGTGACATTGGCGAGATCGAGCCGTTCGAAGAGCCGCCGTGCCTCCCGGACCAGCGGCAGGTGCCGCTCCACGGTATAGACCCGCCGCGCCAGGAGCGCGAGCACCGCCGCCTGATAACCCGAGCCGGTGCCGATCTCGAGCACCTTGTGCCGGTCGGTGAGGCGGAGCGCCTCGGTCATCAGGGCGACGATCGAGGGCTGGGAGATGGTTTGGCCGCAGGCGATCGGCAGCGATACGTCGTCGAGGGCGTGTTCGGCGAAGGTCGGGCGCACGAAGAGCCGCCGGTCGATCCGTTCCATCGCCTCGAGCACCCGCCTGTCGGTGATGCCGCGGGCCCGCAGCTGGAACAGGAAACGCATCAGCTGTTCGGGCTCGATCGCGCTCATTCGTCGAGGGTCTCCACTTCGTTCGGGGCAGCGCCCTTTCCGGCAGAGGCGGCGAGGGTTTCGTCCAGTGCGCGGCCGAGGGCCACGAGGCGGTCATGGGCGGTGAGATCGGCCCGCATCGGGGTGACGGTGACGTAGCCCTCGAGGCACAAGGTCACGTCGGAGCCCGGATCGGCCGGGCGGTGCTGCGGGCCGCCCCGCACCCAGAGGAACTTGCGGCCCGAGGGCGAGAAATGGGGCTCCACCGAGAAGTGCGCATCGCTTCGCAGCCCCTGATGGGCGATGCGCACGCCGCGCACCGCCTCGGCCGGGAGCGGCGGAAAGTTGATGTTGAAGAACAGCCGGTAGCCCTCGCTCTCCCAGGGGGATTCGGCGATGAGGCGTTCGAGGAGCGGCCGCGCATGGGTCCGGGCGGCGGCGAAGATGTCGCCCGTCGCGAGATTGCCTTCGCCGATATACTGGGACAGCGCGACGGAGGGGATCCCCTGCAGCGCCCCTTCCATCGCGCCGCCGACGGTGCCCGAATAGAGCACGTTCTCCCCGGCGTTGTTGCCGCGGTTGACGCCGACGAGGACGAGATCGGGCGGGGTGCCGTCGAGCACGTCGTGGAGCCCGGCGAGCACGCAGTCGGCCGGCGAGCCCTCGGCGACGAAGCGCCGCTCGTCGAGCCGGGAGAGCATCATCGGATGGGTGTAGCTGATCTTGTGGGCCACCCCCGACTGTTCGAAGGCCGGGGCCACCACCCAGACCTCGCCCGCAGGGCCGGCCAGATCGCGGGCGATTTCCTCGAGCAGGGCGAGGCCGGGGGCGTTGATGCCGTCGTCATTGGTCACGAGAATGCGCATGGGGCCGGTCATTCCTCGACAATCGCGCCCTTCGGGGGGCGCCAGTGCCCGGTATAGGGCCAATGGCGGGCGCTGTCACTTGGCACTCACCCGGTTTCGGCAAGATGGTCCGCAAGGGCCTGGCGGGCGGTTTCGCCGAGCCGGAGGCCGAGCTTGGAGCGCCGCCAGAGGATGTCTTCGGCGGTGCGGGCCCATTCCTCGGTGCGGAACCAGTCCACCTCGCGGGCAAAAAGCCCGGCGCCGAAATCCTGCCCGAGATCGGCGCGCTCCTTCGCATCGCCCAGAAGCGCGAAGCTCCCAGTGCCGTGGCGGCGGGCGAGGCGCAGGATCTCGTCTCCGGCAAGGAAGGGGTAGCGGGCGGCGAGATCGGCGACGAGGGCGGGCAGCCCGTCCCAGGGGAAGTCGCCGCCGGGCAGGGGGGCGGCGGCGGTCCAGGGGCCGGGCAGGTCCGGGAAGAAGGGGGTGAGCCTCTCGAGCGCATTCTCGGCAAGGCGGCGATAGGTGGTGATCTTGCCGCCGAAGACCGAAAGCACGGGGCTCGGCGCTTCCGTCAGGTTCAGGACGTAGTCGCGCGTGGCGGCGGTAGCGGAGGAGGCGTTGTCGTCAAAGAGGGGGCGCACGCCCGCGAAGTTCCAGACGATGTCCGCGTGCGAGATCGGCCGTGCGAGGTAGCGGTTCACCGCCTCGACGAGATAGGCGCATTCGGCTTCGGTGCAGCGGGCGCTGCCGGGGTCGCCTTCGTGGTCGGCTTCGGTGGTGCCGATCAGGGTGAAATCCTCCTCGAACGGAATGGCGAAGACGATGCGGCCGTCGGGCTCCTGGAAGATGTAGGCCTTGTCATGGGGAAAGAGCCGCCGGGTGACGATGTGGCTGCCGCGCACGAGCCGCAGCCGGGCCGGGGGGGAGATGCCGACCCCTTCGCGCAGCACCGCCTCGACCCAGGGGCCGGCCGCGTTGACGAGAATGCGGGCCGCGAGCCTTTCGCGCCGCCCGCTGGTCGTGTCCTCGATCTCGGCTTCCCACCCTTCCTCCGTCGGGGTGGCGCGGAGGAAGCGGGTGCGGGTGCGGATGGTGGCGCCGCGGCGGGCGGCATCGCGCGCGTTGAGAACGACGAGGCGCGAATCATCGACCTGCACGTCGGAATATTCGAAACCGCGGCGGAAATCGCCCTTGAGCGGCGCACCCGCCGGATCGCGCCTCAGATCGAGCGTGCGCGTCGGCGGCAGGATCTTCCGCCCCCCGAGATGATCGTAGAGAAAGAGGCCGAGGCGGACGAGCCAGGCCGGCCTCAGCCCCGGATGGTGGGGCAGCACGAAGCGCAGCGGGCGGGCGATGTGGGGCATGTTGACGAGGAGCACCTCGCGCTCCTTCAGCGCCTCGCGCACGAGGCGGAACTCGTAGTATTCGAGATAGCGCAGGCCGCCATGAAAGAGCTTGGTCGAGGCCGAGGAGGTGGCGGCGGCCAGATCGTCCTGCTCGACGAGGGTGACCGAAAGGCCGCGCCCGGCCGCGTCGCGGGCGATGCCGGCGCCGTTGATCCCGCCGCCGATCACGAGAAGATCCTGCATCACGTCCTCCAGCCTGTCCCGTTTCCGCACCCGTGGCGGTCCTTTTCGAGATGCGCCTTTTGCGCAGCGGATACAAGCGCCACGCCACCCTGCCGCCCAAGTCCCTGGCGCCTGCGTGCTCTCCGAGTGACGCCACCCTGCCGCCCGCGTTTCTGCCTCGCAGTCCTGCGTCGTGCTTCGTGTCGGCTCGCCCCTTACTTGCCGCCCGTTGCCCCCGTTCGCGTTCACGGCCCTGCCGCCGCATCCCCTGTCGTCACGGCCCTGTCACCGTCTGCCGCCCCCTTTCCGGGAGCGCCCGGCGCGACCGGAGCGGGCCCTTCCCCCGTGTGCAGGGGAGGCGCCGGAGCCGCACCGGCGATGGGCGGGGCTTTTCAGCCGCCCGCCCCTGTGCTTGAGTGTCGGCAAGGCCCGATCCGGTCGGGCGTTGCGGGCAGGGGAGGGAGGCAGTCATGGCCGGTCGCCATACGCTTGCCATCGATCAGGGCACCACGTCGAGCCGGGCGATCCTTTTTGACGAGGAGCTGGCGCCGGTGGCGACGGCGCAGGAGACCTTTCGCCAGATCTATCCGCGGCCCGGCTGGGTCGAGCATGATCCGGAGGAGATCTGGGAAACGGTCGTCACCACCGTGAAGGGGGTGCTGGCGAAGGCGGGCGTCACCGCCGCCGACATCGTCGCCATCGGCATCACCAACCAGCGCGAAACGGTGGTGCTGTGGGAGAGGGCGACGGGCCGGCCGGTGGCCAACGCCATCGTCTGGCAGGACCGTCGCACCGCGGCCCTGTGCGAGAGGCTGCGGGCCGAGGGGCACGAGGAGAACGTCACCCGCACCACCGGCCTGCTGCTCGATCCCTATTTCTCGGCGACGAAGATCGCCTGGCTGCTCGACAACGAGCCGGGGCTGCGGGCACGGGCCGAGGCCGGGGAGATTCTCGCCGGCACGATCGACAGCTTCCTGCTGTGGCGGCTGACGGGCGGGGCGGTCCACGCCACGGATGCCACCAATGCCTCGCGCACGATGCTGTGCGACATCGGCAGCGGCCGGTGGAGCGAGGAGATGTGCGCCCTCTTCGCGGTGCCGATGGCGATGCTGCCCGAGATCCGCGACTGTGCCGCTCCCTTCGGCATGACCGAAGCGGCGCTTCTCGGCCGGCCCGTGCCGGTGACCGGGATCGCCGGCGATCAGCAGGCGGCCCTCGTCGGCCAGGGCTGCTTCGCCCCCGGCACGCTCAAGGCCACCTTCGGCACCGGCGCCTTCATTCTCGGCACCATCGGCGAGGAACCGGTGATCTCGCGCAGGCGGCTTCTCACCACCATCGGCTGGCAGGTCGGCGGCCGGCGGCATTACGCTCTCGAGGGCTCGATCTTCATGGCCGGGGCGATCATCGGCTGGCTCGAGAACGCGCTCGGGCTGATCGACGGACCCGCGGAGGCCGAGAAACTGGCCGCCGAGGGCGATCCCGAAGCGGGGGTGACGTTCGTGCCGGCCTTCACGGGGCTTGGGGCGCCGTGGTGGGATGCCGAGGCCCGCGGCGCGATCCTCGGGCTCACCCGCGGTGCCGGCCGGGCCGAGATCGTGCGGGCCGCTCTCGAGAGCATCGCCCTGCAGACCGCCGATCTTGTGGTGGCGATGCAGGAGGATGGGCTCGGCGGCGCGGCGGTGATGCGGGTCGATGGCGGTGTCGCCCGCTCCGACTGGGTAATGCAGCAGGTGGCCGATCTCGTGGGGGCGCCGGTCGATCGGCCGGTGATCACCGAGACCACCGCCCGGGGCGCGGCGGCGCTGGCCATGCTCGGGGCCGGGTGCCTGCCTTCGCTCGAGGCCTCGGCCGCGCTCTGGCGGCGCGACCGGCGCTTCACGCCCACCCTCGACGAGACGGCGCGCGCCGCCCGGCTCGACGCCTGGCATGCGGCGGTGCGCCGGGTGCTGAGCCGCCCGCCCGCGGATGGGTGACGGGCCCGTGCCGACGAGGTGCCGGCCGTCGGGTGGCGAGATCCTGCACCGGCGCCTCTTTCTCGGCGGCCCCCGGCGGGGGATGGGCGCTTTCCGGCATGGTCCGGCTGCGGCAGCCGGGCCGGCGCGGTCATCACCGCTCGATGACACGGCAGGGCCGGCAGAACCGTGGCGGCATGTGCGCAGGGAAGAGCGGCACATGCGCAGGCAGAAAAGGAGTTGACGGGTCGTTGTCGCCCTCCTGTCGTGGTCTTCGCGGGGGGTGTGTGCCAGTCGGCGGGGGAAGCGCCGGGAAGGAGCACTCGGAATGATCGTGCGCAAGCTCAGGCTCGAGAGGGGCTGGACGCAGGAGCAGCTGGCGGCGGCCGCCGGCGTTTCGGTGCGGACCGTTCAGCGGATCGAACGGGGCCTGCCCGCCTCGGTCGAAACCCGCAAATGCCTGGCCTCGGCACTTCAGGTGGACTGGCGCGATCTGCAACCGGAGGTGCGGAATATGCGAACCCGTGAAACGGACATGACGGACGAGGCGCCCCGCCCCGGGACGCACGGCCATGACGACGCGCTGCGCCTTGATCCGCTCGAGGCGGAGGTGATGGAGCATGTGCGCGACCTCAAGGCCTTCTACAGCCATCTCGTCATCTATCTGGCCGTCAACTCCCTGCTCGTTCTCGTCAATCTGGTGAACTGGGGCGGCTATTTCTGGGCCGTCTGGCCGGCGCTCGGCTGGGGGATCGGCCTCCTCGTGCATGCGGCGGGCGTGTTCGAGATCATCCCCTTCTTCGGCCCCGAATGGGAACGACGGCGCATCGCCCGCGAGCTTGCGCGCCGTCGCGGCGCACGGGGCAGGGGCGACGAGGAGGCGTGACGAACCACGGGGGGCGGGGCGTCTTCGTCATCCCCGTTTGCCGCCCCGTCGGCGGGAATGCCGGCATGGCGCCCTTTCCCCTCCGGCCGGGCGGCATCGGCCGGCCGCCCCGCCGATCACGCCCTCCCGTCGTCCTCCCTTTCCGCCCTCCCTCCCCACTTGAACCGGCCCGATCGTGCGCCATATCGAGGGCAGGACGATGCCGGGGCGCCTCAGGGGGCACGGCAGAGAATGGAGGGACACGACGATGGTGCAATACAGGGAAGACAGCCGCTGGTGGCCGTCGATCACCGAGCCGCTGCGCCAGTTCGGCGCCAAGGTGGCCGAATGGTTCGCTCCCGCTTCCGAGGCGGCCCGGACCGAAGACAGCTATGTCATCCATCTCGAACTGCCCGGGGTGGCGGTCGAGGATGTCGACATCACCGTCAAGGAAGGCGTGCTCACGGTGAAGGGCGAGAAGAAGGTGGTGCGTGAGGAGAAGGGGGCCGATTTCTTCTTCTCGGAGCGGCAATACGGGCTGTTCCAGCGTTCCTTCACCCTGCCCGAGGATGCCGATAGCGACAGGATCGAGGCCGAGATGAAGGACGGGGTGCTGACCATCCTCATCCCGAAGACGAAACCGGCGGCCGACGAGGGCACGCGGGTGAAGATCCGCCGGGCCGAGTGAGGGGCGGACACCCCGTCCGTGATCGATCGCGAAGGGGCCCTGCGGGGCCCCTTTCCGCGTGCGGCGGGATGCGTCGGATCGGGCGGCTCCTTCCGCATCGGGGCGGAGCCGTCAGGGGCGGCGGGTCACGGCATGGAGCGGCGATCGTCCCTTCCGGATTCGGGAGGCCGTCGATTCGCGACGATTTCCGGGGCTTCGCGGGGCCTGCCCCACCGAGGGCTCCCCGGCGCGGTGCGGCCGCCGCTCCCGCCGTCCGTCGGAGCGGGCAGGCCGGAGCGCCCTCAGCGCCGCAGGAGCGCGAAGAAGGTGGCGGCGATCCAGCCGGTCAGCGCCGCCAGCACGATGGCGAGGATGCCGTAGCTCAGGGGGCGCTCATGGGCGAGGCGCCAGATCCAGCGTTCGAGGCCGACCTTGTGCACCGGAATGACGGTTTCGGCCCGATCCACCACCTGCCCGCCGCGGGTGAGGAAGATCCGCGCCTCGTAATCCCCTTCGGTGAGATTGGCCGGCAGGGGGATGCGGGCATGAAACAGCGTCGCCTCGCTCAGCTGCACCGCCCCCTCGAGGAGGCGATAGACGCCCTTCCTTTCCTGAAGCCGGATGAGCGCCTCGATGAAGGGCGCCGCTTCGGCCGCCTTCGCGATGCCTTCGAGCGAGAAGATCTGCTGGCGGATGCCGATGCGGTAGCGCAATCGTTCCTCTGCGGTGACGAGCTCCCCGAGCGGCCCGTTCGTGGCGAGGGCGTAGAAGCTCGGTGCCGCCTCGATGACGAGCGAGTCCCGGTTGATCCAGAGCCCCTTCACCCGCTCCTTCCTGCGGACGACGATCTTCTCGGGCGGCCCGATCAGGGTGACGACCACCCCGAGCGGCCCGGAAGCCGGCTCGGGGCCGGTGCGCTTGACGGCGCCGAAGACGAAGATTTCCGATCCGTCGAAGCCGGCGGTGATGGCGACGCGGTTCTGGTCGAGATCGGCGACGATGCGTTCGCGGCCGCCTTGCGGTCCTCCGGGCAGCACGCCTTCGGAGACGAAGGCCGACTGGCCGCCGCCACCGTCCTTTCTCGTGCCGTCCCCCGCGGCCTGGGCGAGGCGGAGCGGGGCGGGAGAGGGTGGCGGGGAGCCGTGGGGCGAAGCGATGTGGATGGGAGCGGGGCTGCCCGGGGCTGCGGAGGACGCACCGGCCGCCTCCGCGAGAAGCGCTCCCGCGAGAAGTGCGGCGCGCAGCGCGCCCCGGAGCGGGCGGCGGCGCGTCGCGCCCGAGGGCCGGCTCTCGCCCCGCTGCCCGCCGCGCCGCTTCATCCGCCCCTCACGATCTCGAGGGAATAGAGCTCGTCCGGCTCGATGACGAGGCCGAGGCCGAGCCGGATGCAGACGGCAAGCACCAGGAGCGCCAGCAGGATCCGCAGCTGCTCGGCCGGCATCCGCGCCCCGAGACGGGTGCCGATCTGGGCGCCGATCGCCCCGCCGAGAAGAAGGAAGATCGCCAGCACGAGATCCACCGACTGGCTGTTGATCGCATGCAGGATGGTGGTGAAGGCGGCCACGAAGGTGATCTGGAAGAGCGAGGTGCCGATCACCACCTTGGTCGGCATTTCGAGAAGGTAGATCATCGCCGGCACCATGATGAACCCGCCGCCCACGCCCATGATGGCCACGAGCACGCCGACGCCGGCGCCGACGAGGAGCGGCGGGAAGATCGAGATGTAGAGCCCCGAGGTGCGGAAGCGGATCTTCACCGGCAGGCGGTGAATGAGGCCGTGTCTGTGCAGCTTGCGCCGCACGGGCCCCTTGCGCGACTGCACCATGGCCTTGAGGCTCTCGACCAGCATCAGCGAGCCGATCGCGCCGAGAAAGACGACATAGGAAAGCGAGATCAGGAGGTCGGCCTGTCCCATGCGGCGCAGCTTCTCGAACAGGATCATGCCGAGGGCGGCACCGGCAATGCCGCCGACGAGCAGCACGAAACCCATGCGGAAATCGACCCCGCGGCGGCGGATCTGTGCCAGCACGCCCGATACGGAGGAACCCACCACCTGATTGGCGACGGTGGCGACCGAGATCGTCGAGGGCACGCCGAGGAGCATCAGGAGCGGGGTGAGAAGGAAGCCGCCGCCGACGCCGAACATGCCCGACATCACGCCGACCAGCCCCCCCAGCCCGAGGAGCACGAAGACGTTGACCGACATTTCGGCGATGGGAAGGTAGATCTGCATCGGAACCTCCGTTCCCTTCCCCTAGAATCCCCGTCCCGTGGCTGCAAGGGCGTGTTGCCGCTCGAACTGTCGCAGGGCGGGGCGCACGCCCCTTGCCCTCATGGCCGCGAACCTTCTTCCGGCCTGTCCCGTTCAGCCGCCTTGCGGTTTCGTGCCGGACGGAGCGGCAGGCTCACTCCTCCTTCACATAGGGTTCGCCGCCGGCCCGGGGCGGGATCGCCTTGCCGACGAAGCCGGCGAGGATCACCACCGTCAGTATGTAGGGCAGGGCCTGCATGAACTGCACCGGGATGGTGCCGATGCCGCCGAGCTCGACATTCTGGAAGCGGATGCCGATCGCCTCGAGCAGGCCGAAGAGGAGCGTGGCGAAGAGGGCGGGCCAGGGGCGCCACTTGGCGAAGATCAGCGCCGCGAGGGCGATGAAACCCTTGCCGGCGGTCATCTCGCGCACGAAGCCCGCATTCATCGAGGTCGAGAGATAGGCGCCGGCGATGCCGCACAGGATGCCGGTGATGACGAGGGCCTGATAGCGCAGCAGCGGCACCGAGATGCCGGCCGTGTCCACCGCCGCCGGGTTCTCCCCCACCGCCCGCAGGCGCAGCCCGAAGCGGGTGCGGTAGAGCACCCACCAGGTGAGGGGCACGGCGAGAAAGGCGATATAGACCAGTATCGAGTGCCCCGAGATCACCTCGGCATAGACCGGCCCGATCACCGGCACATCGGCCAGCCTTGCGGCCCCGGGCAGCTCGATGGCGTGAAAGCGGGCGTCGCCCACGAGCTGCGGCGTCTGCCCGCCCTGGCGGAACCAGGTGTGCCCGAGAAGGGCGGTCATGCCGACGGCGAGGAAGTTGATCGCCACCCCCGAGATCAGCTGGTTGCCGCGGAAGGTGATCGAGGCCACGGCGTGAAGCATCGAGAAGACGAGCGAGGCCGCCAGCCCCGCCGCCAGCCCGACCCAGGCCGAGCCGGTGACGGCGGCGGTGGCGGCGGCGAAGAAGGCGGCGATCAGCATCTTGCCCTCTAGGCCGATGTCGAACACCCCCGAGCGCTCGGAATAGAGCCCGGCGAGGCACGCCAGCAGCAGAGGCGTCGCAAGGCGCACGGAACTGTCGGCCAGTTGCAGAACGATGTCGAGATCCATCACCCGTTCCCTCCCGCGCCTGCCCGGCCGCCGCCCCGGCCGCGTCGATGGAACAGCCGGCTCACCGGCAGACGGACCATGTTGTCGAGCGCCCCGGTGAAGAGGATGACCAGGGCCTGGATGACGACGATCATCTCGCGCGAGATCGCAGGCATCTCGAATTCGAGCTCGACCCCGCCCTGATAGAGCATGCCGAAGAGGATCGCCGCGAGGATCACCCCCACCGGGTGGGAGCGGCCCATCAGCGCCACGGCGATGCCGACGAAGCCGGCGCCCTGCACGCTGTCGAGCACCAGCCGCTCGGCCTCGCCCTGCACGGCGTTCACCGCCATCATCCCCGCGAGCGCCCCCGAGATCAGCATGGTCAGCATGATGATCCGCACCGGCGCGATGCCGCCATAGCGCGCCGCCTCCTCCGAATGACCGAAGGCGCGGATCTCGTAGCCGAGGCGCGAGCGCCAGATCAGCACCCAGACGGCGAAGGCCGCGAGGAGCGCGAGAAGCAGGGCGATGTTGACCGGGGGCGACTTGGGAAACTTCACCCCCACCCAGGCCAGAATCTCGTGGGCTGTCGGCAGATGCGCTCCGGGCGGGAAGGGCGGCGTTTCGGGCGACATCGAGCCCGGCAGCTTCAGGTGGTTGACGAGCAGATAGACCAGGAGCGCCGAGGCGATGAAGTTGAACATGATGGTGGTGATGACGATGTGGCTGCCGCGTTTCGCCTGCAGCCAGGCGGGGATCGCCGCCCAGGCCGCGCCGAAGAGCGCCGAGGCGATTATGCCCGCCGGCAGGGCCAGCGCCCAGTGGGGCCAGTCCCACGCCATCATCACGAGCGCGACGCCGAGCCCGCCGAGCCCCGCCTGACCCTCGCCGCCGATGTTGAACAGCCGGGCGTGAAAGGCGACGGCCACCGCAAGGCCGGTGAAGATGAAGTTGGTGGCGTAATAGAGCGTGTAGCCCCAGGCGTAGGCGCTGCCGATCGACCCCTGAAGCAGCACGCGCATCGCCTTGACGGGGCTCTCGCCGATATAGAGCACGACGAGCCCCGACACGAAGACCGCCAGAAGCAGGTTGATCAGCGGGATGAGGACGACATCGGCCCAGACCGGGATCCTGCGCATCAGCCTTCCCTCCCCTCTGCCCCGGTGGCGGTGCCGGCTTCCGGCGCGCCCGGATCGACACCGGCCATCAGGAGGCCGAGTTCGCGTTCGTCGGTCTCCTCGGGGCGGCGTTCGCCCATGATGCGGCCGTCGAACATCACCAGGATGCGGTCGCCGAGGGAGAGCACCTCGTCGAGCTCGACCGAGACGAGCAGGATCGCGCAGCCCGCATCGCGCAGTTCGATCAGCTGTCGGTGGATGAATTCGATCGCGCCGATATCGACCCCCCGGGTGGGCTGGCCGACGATCAGCACGTCGGGGTTGTGCTCGATCTCGCGGGCGACGACGATCTTCTGCTGGTTGCCGCCCGAGAAGGAGCGGGCCTCGAGATCGGGGTTGGCGGGGCGGATGTCGAAGCGTTCGAACTTGCCCGCGGCGTCGCGCTTCATCTCCTTCTGGTCCATCAGCCCCCAGCCGCGGTCGAAACGGGGCTCGTGGTGATAGCCGAAGGGGGTGTTCTCCCAGCCGTGGAATTCCATCACGAGACCCCGCCGCTGCCGGTCCTCGGGGATGTGGGCCAGGCCCATTTCGCGGGCGAGGCGCGCATCGGGACGGGCCACGTCGAGGGGTTCGCTGCCGAGGCGCACCTCGCCGCGGGCGGCGCGGATGCCGCTCAGCACCTCGAGGAGCTCCGACTGGCCGTTGCCCGCCACCCCGGCAATGGCGAGAATCTCGCCCTCGCGCAGATCGAAGGAGATGTTCTTCAGCCGCTCGACGCCCTTTTCGTCCCTCAGGCAGAGATCGCGCACCTCGAGCACCCGGTCGCCGGGCCGGGCGGGGGGCTTCTCGACCCGAAGCAGCACCTTGCGCCCCACCATCAGCTCCGCCAGCTCCTCGGGCGATGTGGCGGCGGTTTCGCGCGTGGCGACGATCTCGCCCTGCCGCATGACCGACACCCGGTCGGTCACCTCCATGATCTCGCGCAGCTTGTGGGTGATGAGGATGATCGTCTTGCCCTCGTCGCGCAGCGAGCGGAGGATGCGGAAGAGATGGTCGGCCTCGGCCGGGGTGAGCACGCCCGTCGGCTCGTCGAGGATGAGGATGTCGGCGTGGCGGTAGAGCGCCTTGAGGATCTCCACCCGTTGCTGGAGCCCGACCGAAAGCGTCTCGATCACCGCGTCCGGATCGACGGCGAGTTCGTAGTCGCGGGCGAGCTCGACCAGCATCCTGCGTGCCCGCCGCAGGGCCGGGCCGAGCAGCGCCCCGCCCTCGACCCCGAGAACGATGTTCTCGAGGACGGTGAAATTCTCCACCAGCTTGAAATGCTGGAACACCATGCCGATGCCGGCGGCGATCGCATCCTGAGGGGAGCGGATCTCCACCTTTCGGCCATGCACTTCGATCTCGCCCGCATCGGCCTGATAATAGCCGTAGATGATCGACATCAGCGTGGACTTGCCGGCGCCGTTCTCCCCGACGATGCCGTGGATGGTGCCCTTCTCGACCTCGAGATGGATGTCGCGGTTGGCCTGCACCGGCCCGAAGCTCTTGGAAATGCCGACGAGCCTGAGCGCGGGCGGCGGGGCGGCGCGCGCTTCGCCGCTTTCGATGCCGGGCGCTCTCGTGACCTCTGCACTCACGGGGAACGGCCTCCATGCCGGGTTGGGCGCTCCCCCGCGGGGGCCGCGCGCGCCGGGGCCGTTCGGCGGGCGCTGCGGGGCGGGGGGCCGCAGGCGGGCGCTGGAAGGGAAGGGCCCGCCACGGCTGCGGCGGGCCCCGTCTCGACGAGGAAGGGTTACTTCACCGGGCAGCTGTTGTCGCTCATGTAGTCGTGAACGACGATCTCGCCATCGATGATCTTCTGCCGGGCCTCATCGACCTTCGCCTTCATTTCGGGGGTGATGAGATCCTTGTTGTATTCGTCATAGGCATAATCGACACCGCCTTCCTTGAGACCGAGAACGACGAGCCCGGTGCTCATGCCGGGGCCGTCCCGGAAGGCGTCATGGACGGCGTTGTCCACCCGCTTCAGCATCGAGGTGAGGACGTGGCCGGGGAACATGTAGTTCTGGTTGCTGTCCACGCCGATGCCATAGACGCCCGCGTCGGCCGCGGCCTGCAGCACGCCCCGGCCGGTGCCGCCGGCGGCGTGATAGATCACGTCGGCGCCCTGGGCGATCTGGGCCTTGGCGAGCTCGGCGCCCTTCACCGGGTCGTTCCAGGCGGCGGGGGTGGTGCCGGTCATGTTCTGGAAGACGACGGCGTCGGGGTTGACCGCCTTCACGCCCTGCACATAGCCGCAGGCGAAGCGGCGGATGAGGGGAATGTCCATGCCGCCGACGAAGCCGAGCTTGCCGGTCTTCGACTTCATCGCGCCGAGCATGCCGACGAGATAGGACCCCTCGTGCTCCTTGAAGACCACCGAGCGGACGTTCGGCTGGTTCACCACCATGTCCACGATCACGAACTTGGTGTCCGGATAGTCCGGCGCGACCTTCTCGAGGGTGGAGGCGAAGGCGAAGCCGACGGTGACGATCGGGTTGGCGCCGGCCTCGGCGAAGCGGCGCAGCGCCTGTTCGCGCTGGGCGTCGTTCTGCAGCTCGACCTCGCGGTAGTTCTCGCCGGTTTCCTTCTTCCAGCGCTCGGCGCCGCGATAGGCGGCCTCGTTGAACGACTTGTCGAACTTGCCGCCCAGATCGTAGATGATCGCGGGCTCGGCCAGCGCGCTCGCGGCCGAGACGGCCACGGCGGCGCCGGCGCCGAGAAGGGTTTGCATGAAGCTCATGGATGTCTCCCTGGAATGCTTGTTGCTGTTGTCGGGGCGGACGATGCGAGTCGCCGCCGAATGCAACGGATTTCACCCCCCTTTGCCGCCTGCGTCAATGGGGTTGACCATTCGGTTCGCAAAAAGCCGGACCGACGCGCCATCTGCGGGCGCAATGGTCAGGCAATTGGGGGCGTGACGCGGCGTCATCTGCCGGCACCCGGTCCGGCGGGGGATGGCCCGAGCCGTTCCTTGCGCGACCGACGCGGATCTTCGACGCGCATCAACGCCGTTCCTGCCCTCGGCCGTCCCCCCTTTGCGTCTGACGACGACCGGCGCCGGGGCGCTACCGCTTGCCCGCGCCCGTCAGATTCGCGACCGGGTCTTCCTTTGCGGGCGCGTCGGCGGTTTCCGCGGGCATGGGGGCGCTCGTCGGGAAGTCGTGCCCGCCGATCCGGGCGAGGGCGGGGCGTCCGGTCAGGATCTCCACCAGCATCATGCCGGGACGGGGGGCAAGGCGGGTGACGAACTGCCCGTCCACCAGCTCGGCCGCGCGCACCACGGGGCCCCGGCCCGGAAAGAGCAGCTGCCGCCAGGGCTCGAGCCGCACCGGCTGATCGGCGCCGAGAACGAGGGCGGTGCTCTGGTCGGGGCCGAAGACGTCGGGAGCGACATGCACCAGCGGCTTGCGCGGCCGGCGGCGGCGCAGGGCGAGGACCGGCATGGCGCCGCTTCGGGTCACGAGCCGGAGCCCGCGGGCGAGGCGGTCGATGTCGGCCGCTCCGGTCATCAGCATGACGGGGGTGCCGGCAAGAAAACCCCGCTCGGGCGGCCCGGCCTCGAGGGGTCCGGCGGTGGCGTCGGCGCTTTCGATGCCTGCGATCCGGGAGAGAGGAGGGGCAATGGTCGCCTCGCCGAGACGCAGGGATGGCGCCGGCCGTCTCTCGGCGCTCTCGACGCCGGTCGATCCCGCGACATGCCCTGTCCGCCCCGACCCGGCTCGCGAACTCCGCTGCCGGAAGATCCATCGCAGCAACGCACCGAAGGGGCGCGTCAGCTCCGGCAAACCCGTCGGCAGGCTCGGGCGCGCCCATCCTGCCCGATGCGCCCCTGCACGGTGGTTCCCTGCGTGGCGATGCGCTTTCCCGCTCGCATCACGCGGACAGGCCGGCCATGCCGCGGCGCCCTTTCGTGACACGGTGTTCTCTCGCGATGCGGGCGCGATCGGCCCGATCGTCGAAACGCGCCGCCGCCCAGCCGGCGGGACCCTGGCTCCCTCCGCCATCCTGCTCTCCGTCTTGCCTGTGCTCTGCCTTTTTTCTTTCAATGCTAGCTTAAATTTTCGTAAACATCGACAGGTTTTTCGGGAGAATGTGATGGATCACGCCGCTACCTTGCAGGAAGGGAAGGGAACGAGGCGCCCTTCTCGCGCCCTCGTCCGCGTTCTGGCCCTCCTGTTTCTCGGCGTCTGCGGCTTCGTCGCGCCGCTCCGGGCCGGGGAGCCGGCAGCGCTCGAGGTGGTGACCGATCTGCCGCTCACCGCCGCTCTGGTCGCTTCCGTGGGCGGGGCGGAGGTGAAGGCGGGCGCGCTGATCGACCGGCCGGTCTCGCCGCACGATCTTGCCCTAACCCCCTCTCTTGCCGGGCGCATCGCCCGTGCCGATCTCGTGGTGGTGACGAGCGCCTGGCTCTCTCCCTGGCTGATCGAGGCTGCGTCCGATCTGGCGCCGGGAGCGCCGCTTCTGGTCCTGTTCGGCCGGGGGGCGCGTCCCTCTCCTTCCGACTCTGCCGCCGGTGAAAAGAGCGGCTCCCGCGCGGCCGGTGATACCGCCGCGCCCTCTTCCGGCGCTACCGGGAGGCTTCCCGAGGCCGAGCTGATGCACCCCTGGCTCGATCCCGAGCGACTGGCCCGCTGGCCGGCCCGGATCGCCGCCGCCCTTGGTGCGGCGCGGCCGGATGCGCGGGAGGCGTTCGCGAAGAGGGCCGCCGAACTGTCGTCCCGGATCGCGGCGCAGGATCGCAGCATCGCCACGGCCCTTGCCCCCTACAGGCGCGTCAGACCCGTGATGTCGCACGACTTCCTCGCGCCCTTCGTGCGCCATTACGGCCTCGCTCCGCCCTATGCCCTGGCCGGGGCGGACGATCTGCCGCCCGCGCCGCGGCGCGTTGCCCGGGCGCGGCAGCTTCTGGCAAGCGGCGCGGCATCCTGCCTGCTCGTCACGCCCTGGGACGTCTCGGCCCTTTTCGCGCGCCTCGCCGCCGAAAGCGGCCGGCCGCTGATCGTGGTCGATCCGGTCGGCCTTGCCCTGCCACCGGACCCCGAGCTTCCCGGACGGCTTCTCGCGGGGGTGGCCGATGCCTGGCGCCGCTGCGCCGGTGCCGGGGGGTGAGGGCCGCGAGCGTGCTCCGGTCCCGCTGCGGCCCCGCCGCCTGCCCGCAAGGCCTTCCCTTGCGGCTGGCGCTTCGGGCCCTTTTCTTTCGGTGCGGGATCGGGCATGGCGAAGTGATGCCCGCCACGGGGCGGCCGCGGGCACGGAACGGGTCCGAGAGGAGAGAATGTCGAGGATGGCGGGCAGGGGAAGCGGTCCGAAGGGGGCGGCCGGGGCCGGCGCGCCCCTCCTGCGTCTCGAGCGGGTCGAGGTCGTTCGCGGCGGCCGCACGATCCTCGAGGACATCACCCTCGAGATCCGCCCCGGCGAGATCCTGACCATCGTCGGCCCCAACGGGGCGGGCAAATCGACCCTCGTCAAGGTGGTGGTGGGGGCGATCATGCCCGACCGCGGCCGCGTCTGGCGTCGCCCCGGCCTTGTCATCGGCTATGTGCCGCAGAGGCTGGCGCTCGATCCGTCGATGCCGCTGACGGCGCGGCGCTTCATCGCCCTTGTCGCCGGGGCGGGGGAGGGGGAGATCGCCGCCATGCTCGCGCGCGTCGGCACGCCCCATGTGTTCGACCGGCAGATGACGGCGCTTTCGGGCGGCGAGACGCAACGGGTGCTGCTGGCCGCGGCGCTGTTGCGGGAGCCGGATCTGCTCGTGCTCGACGAGCCGGCCCAGGGGCTCGACCAGCCGGGCGAGGCGGCCTTCTACCGGCTGCTCGAGGCATGCCGCCGCGAGGCCGGTTTCGCGATCCTCATGGTCAGCCACGATCTGCATGTGGTGATGAGCACTTCTGACCGGGTGATCTGCCTCAACCGGCATGTCTGCTGCACCGGCACGCCGGCGGCGGTGGAGGCGGCGCCGGAATACCGGGCCCTCTTCGGAACGGGCACGGGCGGGGCGCTGGCGCTCTATCGCCACTCCCACGACCATGCGCATGATGTGGACGGAAACTGCCTGCCGAAGAAGCCGTCCGCGGTGACGGACGCGGAGCGGCCGGCCGATGGAGGGACCACGGATGCCGCTGATTGACACGCTGCGCGCCGCCTTCGCCGAACCCTTCATGCAGCGGGCCCTTCTCGCCGCGCTGGCGGTGGCAGCGATGGCGGGGCCCCTCGGCTCGGTGGTGCTCTGGCGCCGCATGGCCTGGTTCGGCGACGCCACCGCCCATGCCGCCCTGCTCGGGGTGGCGCTGGCCTTCCTTGCCGACCTGCCGGCCCCGCTCGGCATTCTGGCCGCGGCGCTCGTGGCGGCGCTCTTCCTGCACGTCTTCTCGCGCCGCGAGACCGGCAACGACGCCCTTCTCGCGGTGATCTCCCATGGCGGGCTCGGCCTCGGCCTCCTCGCGCTGGTGCTCTCGGGCGGGGGACGGGCGCGGATCGAGGGCTTCCTTTTCGGCGACATCCTCGCCGTCGGCTGGGCCGATGCGGCGCTGGCGGTCGGGCTGGCGGCGCTGGTTCTGGCGACGCTGGCCCTGCGCTGGCGCGGCCTCGTGCTCTCGAGCCTGAGTGCCGATCTCGCCGTCGCCTCGGGGGTGCGGCCGCGGCGCGAGAATGCGCTGCTTCTGGTGATGCTGGCGCTGGTGGTGGCGGTGGCGATCCGCATCACCGGGGCGCTTCTCGTCTCGGCCCTCCTCGTGATCCCGGCCGCCGCGGCTCGTCCCCTGTCCCGCACGCCCGAGGCGATGGCGCGGCTCGCGGCGCTCATCGGCATGCTGGCCGCCCTCGTCGGCCTTTCGGGCGCCTGGGTGCTCGACGCGCCGGCCGGCCCCGCGATCGTCACGGCGGCGCTGGTGCTCTTCCTCCTCGCCGCTCCCTTCGGCCGGCGGCGCTGAGAGGCCGACAGGGGACGGTGCCCCCGCCTCAGTCGCGATCGAGGGGCGCGCCGTAGAATTTCGGCATCCGCGACGAAGGCGCCTTCCTGGTTTGTTTCCCGGCGGCGAGCTGTTTGCGGGCCTTGCGCACGGACGCCGACAGGCTGTCGATCTTCTTTATCAGATCCCCGAGGAATTTGCTCTCGTCCTTCAGGGCGCGATTGTAGGGTTGGTTCTGTCCTTTTGCGGGATTCTGCTCTCTCTGGAGCTTGCGCCGCTTGATCTCCGCGTCGATGATCTCCTTTTTCCTTTTCAGGGCGCGTTTCGCCCTTGCGAGATATTTCTCGAAACTCTTCAGCCGCGAGTCCATCTTCTCGCCCAGTCGCCGAAGCGTTTTCTTGTCCGTTGTCCTGAGCGCAACCTTGGCTTGCTGAGCCAGCTTTCTCCTGTAGTTATATATAGTCGCGCCAATGATATCGGCGATTCCGGTGCCGTATTTCCGCACCACGGACTTCCGGTTGAAGTCCTTCTTGCCATGCCGCCTTGCGTAATGAAGCTTCAACTCCCGGAAATATGCCCTTTCCCTCGCCGTGATCTGTCGCATCACGGTTCTTGCGGCGTCCTTTACCGACGGAGCGGCAAGGGCCGGGACAGGAGCCAGAAGAGCGAAAGCGAGAACGGCGCCTCCCTGGCGCAACACATCCCTGCGGAGCATTCCTCCCCCCTCCTTTCATCTATAAGCGGATCAAATCATTGATTTCATTTCCAATCATATCAAAAAAAGCCTGAATCGACAACTTTCCGACGGTTCCGGCAGCATGTGACCGGCACGCGAAAAGGGGGGAGCGTTGGACTCCCCCCTTCGTGCCGATGGTCGGATGCGGCAGGTGCGCGGCGCGGCGCTCCGGTCAGCCGCGGGCGAACTTCTTGTAGCGGATCCGCCGCGGCACGAGGGCGTCGGCGCCGAGGCGGCGCTTCTTGTCTTCCTCGTAGGCGGCGAAATTGCCCTCGAACCACTCGACATGGCCCTCTCCCTCGAAGGCCAGCATGTGCGTGGCGAGCCGGTCGAGGAAGAAGCGGTCGTGGGAGATGACCACGGCGCAACCCGCGAACTCCTCGAGCGCGTCCTCGAGCGCCCGCAGCGTCTCGACGTCGAGATCGTTGGTCGGCTCGTCGAGAAGGAGCACGTTGCCCCCCTCCTTGAGGAGCTTCGCCAGATGCACCCGGTTGCGTTCCCCGCCCGAAAGCTGGCCGACCTTCTTCTGCTGATCGCCGCCCTTGAAGTTGAAGGCGGCGCAATAGGCCCGCGAATTGACCTCGGCATCGCCGAGGCGGATCACGTCGAGCCCGCCGGAGATCTCCTCCCACACGGTCTTGTCGGGGTCGAGCGCGTCGCGGTTCTGATCGACATAGGCGAGCTTCACCGTCTCGCCGTATTCGATCGTGCCGCCATCGGGCGCCTCCTGGCCGGTGAGCATGCGAAAGAGCGTGGTCTTGCCGGCGCCGTTCGGGCCGATCACGCCGACGATGCCCCCCGGCGGCAGCGAGAAGCTCAGATCGTCGATCAGCACCCGGTCGCCATAGGCCTTGGTCAGCCCCTCGACCTCGATCACCTTCGAACCGAGGCGTGGCCCGTTGGGAATGATGATCTGCGCCCGGCCGACCTTCTCGCGTTCCGAGCGGGCGGCCAGCTCCTCATAGGCCCGGATCCGCGCCTTCGACTTGGCCTGCCGCCCCTTGGGAGACTGGCGGATCCATTCGAGCTCCTTCTCGAGCGCCTTCTTGCGGGCCTTGTCGGCCTTCGCTTCCTGTTCGAGCCGCTTCGCCTTCTGTTCGAGCCAGCTCGAATAGTTGCCTTCGTAGGGAATGGCGCGGCCGCGATCGAGCTCGAGGATCCAGCCGGTGATCTCGTCGAGGAAATAGCGGTCGTGGGTGACGATGAGGCAGGTGCCCTTGTAGTCGATCAGATGCTGCTGGAGCCAGGCGACGGTCTCGGCATCGAGATGGTTGGTCGGTTCGTCGAGAAGCAGCATGTCGGGCGCCTCGAGCAGCAGCCGGCACAGGGCGACGCGTCGCTTCTCGCCGCCCGAGAGATAGGCGGGCATGGCGTCGTCGGGCGGCAGGCGCAGCGCTTCCATGGCGATGTCGATCTGTCCGTCGAGATCCCACAGGTTCTCGGCGTCGATCTCGTCCTGGAGCCGCGCCATTTCCTCGGCCGTCTCGTCGGAATAGTTCATCGCCAGCTCGTTGAAGCGGTCGAGCTTGGCCTTCTTCCCGGCCACCCCGAGCATCACGTTCTCGCGCACGGTGAGATCGGGATCGAGCTCGGGTTCCTGCGGCAGATAGCCGACCCGGACGCCGTCGGCGGCCCAGGCTTCGCCGGTGAATTCCCTGTCGATGCCGGCCATGATCCGCAGGAGCGTGGACTTGCCGGCGCCGTTGACGCCGACGACGCCGATCTTCACCCCCGGCAGGAAGGAAAGCCGGACGTTCTCGAAACATTTCTTGCCGCCGGGATAGACCTTGGTCACCCCGTCCATGTGATAGATGTATTGCTGAGCCATGGGCTTCTTCGTTCCTCTGCTGCCCCGTCGTGCGGGTGGTGGTCGCTTGCGGACGCGCCGGCGGACGGGGCGCCCTCGGGCGCGTGGCGCTGCCGCGCATCCCCGTCTCGTCTTCCCGGCCGCATCGCGGCCACGCCGCCGGGGCGGGGCGCCGCCCGTCTCCTGCCCGGCCTTCGGGCGCGCGTCCGATTGCCCTTCATCTACGCATTGGCTCCGGCAGGTGCAACGGTGGCGCGCGCAAAGGTGATGGAGGGCCGGCGCGCCGCTTCGTGCTTCAGCCGAGGCCGAGCCGGGCGAGCAGGGCGGCCTCGGTCGCCGCGTCGAGCGGGGCCGCCCCGTAGATGCCGCCGCGCCCGCCTTCGAGGCGCAGCGCCGCATAGGCCGCCCCCACCGGCGCCGGCGCATGGCGCAGCAGCACCGAAGCCGTGAGAAGCCGGGCGAGGCTCTCGGCGAACCAGCGCGCCTCGCCCTCCTCGGGCAGGCCCGGCCAGCGTTCCCGATGGGCCGTCAGGGCGGCATCATAGGCGCGGCTCTCCCCGCGGGCCGCCTCCAGCTCCGAGGCGAGCGCCGTGCCCGCCGCCTCCTCGCGCGCCAGCGCCCGCAGCACGTCGAGCGCGATCACGTTGCCCGAGCCTTCCCAGATCGAGTTGAGCGGGCTTTCGCGAAACAGCATCGGCAAGGGCGTGTCCTCGACATAGCCCATCCCGCCGAGCGTCTCCATCGCCTCGTAGATCACGCCGGGTGCGAGCTTGTTCGAGAGGAATTTCGCCAGCGCCACCGCCACCCGCGCCAGCGCCCGCTCATGGGGGGCGGCCCCGTCGAATGCACGGGCGACCCGCAGTCCGAGCGCGGTCGCCCCTTCCCAGTCGAGCGCGAGATCCGCCAGCACCCGCCGCATCAGCGGCTGATCGACGAGCCGGCGCTGGAAGGCCCGCCGTCCCGCCACCCACCAGGCCGCCTCGCGCAGCGCCGCCCGCATCAGCCCCGCCGGCGCGAGTGCGGTGTCGAGCCGCGTGTGCTGCACCATCTCGATGATGGTCCGCACGCCGCGTCCCTCCTCGCCGAGCTTCTGCGCCCAGGCCCCGCGATACTCGATCTCGGCCGAGGCATTGGCGCGGTTGCCGAGCTTGTCCTTGAGACGCTGGATCTCGATCGGGTTGCGCCGATCGTCCGGCGTCCAGCGCGGCACGAGGAAGCAGGTGATCCCGCCCCCGGTCTGCGCCAGGGTCAGGAAGGCGTCCGACATCGGCGCCGAGCAGAACCATTTGTGCCCCGTGAGCCGCCAGCCGTCAGCCGTGCGTTCGGCGCGGGTGGTGTTTGCCCGCACGTCGGAGCCGCCCTGCTTCTCGGTCATGGCCATGCCCATGGTGGCGCCGCGCTTCATGTGCGCCGGCAGCGAACGCTCGTCATATGCGCGTGAAAGGAGGCGGGGCCGCCATTCGGCCGCCACCGCCGCATCGGCCGCGAGCGCCGGCACGGCGGCATAGGTCATGGTCATCGGGCAGCAGACGCCGGGCTCGATCTGGCTCATCATGTAGACCATGGCGGCATGGACGAGATGGCCGTCCGCCGCGCCTTCCCAGGGCCGGGCGGCATAGCCGTGGCCGATCCCGAGCGCCATCAGCCGGTGATAGGCGGGGTGGAAGCGCACCTCGTCGATCCGTCGTCCGGCCCGGTCGAACGGGACGAATTCGGGCGGGTGCCGATTGGCCGCGCGCCCGGCCTCGCGCATCTCCTCGGTGCCCGCCTCGCGGCCGAAGGCGGCCGCGGGGGCCGTGTCCCGGGCCCAGAGCGCCAGATAGTGGCCGAGGACGGCGTCGTCGGCGAACAGGTCGATGTCGCCGAGCGGCTCGGGCTGGTTCTCCACCTCATGGGTCGCAAGACGCGTGCGCGGACGAAAGGGCGGCATGGCATCCCCCGGTATCGCGAATGACGGCGTTGTCTTCCATCCTAGCCGATTCGCGCCTTCCGGCGGCCGGAACGTTGCGGCAGTCACGGCCCTGGGTCATGGCCCCGATCGTGTCGGCCGGCATGCCGCGGGCGGCCGCATCCGCCGCCGCCCGCAACAGGGAGGAACGCCATGCCCTGTCAGTCGTCCAGGACCGTGATCACACGAAGATCGCATCGCATTGCCTGCGACCATGTGATCACGTCAGTGCGCAATCGCACCGGGTTCATGTGATCACATCGGATTGTCCACCCGCACCGTCAGCTGCACCTTGCCCGATACCGGCTCGGGCCAGACGAGATCGACCGCCGAACGGCTCGCGCCCCGCTCGACCAGCACATGCGGCGCGGTCCAGACCGTGGCGCCGGCCCCGTTCTTCAGCGGTCCTTCGGCGAGGACCGACGTCACCGTCCGCGCCCGCCCGCCGAAGGGCAGGTTCGGTGCCAGATCGACGCGCCAGCTGGCCGCCGGCGTGTTCACCGTCGCCTCGCGGATCAGCGGGCTGGCGATCCAGGTGGCGATCTGGTGAAAACTGTTGCCGCTCACGGTGATGTTGCGCATCCGCCCCATGTCGAGCGGGGCGATGGACGCATCCACCTCCTCGACGCGCTCGAGCGTGCCGCCGCCGCCGTGCTTGAAGGCGTTGTCCGTGAGCGAGAAGCCGTTGAGGAAATGGCCGCTGCCGTGGGGCTTGATGCGGATGAAGCGCATCCAGCCGACCGAGCGCAGCGAAGTGAAGATGTTGCCCGTGATCACAAGCCCGCCGAAGGACAGCTCGTTGGCCTGATCGGGCGCCGGATCATGCTCGTTTCCCCATTCGATGAAGCAGTTGTCGATATAGTTGCCGGTGAGGGTGATCTTGCAGTTCGGCTTCGTGATCACGAGCCCCGCGGTCCGCAGCCCGTTGGCCTGGTCGTCGCCCTGGAAGAAATGGTTGCCCTCGATCATGTGGCCCGAACCGTGCAGCACGCCGAAATGCAGGAAGCGCACCGCCCGGTTGTCGCGGATCTTGGCGTCGTTGGCGTTGACGTTGAAGGCGATCGAGCTGCGGTCCTGCGGCGCCAGCGCCTGCTCGTTCGACAGGAACTGGTTGCGGTCGAGCAGCAGCCCCTGGCAGCCGGTGCCCGGCGAGGTGACGGCTTTGTCCTTCGGAGCGGTGAAGAAGCAGTCGCGGATGTGGAAGATACCGCCGGCCGGCGGCAGCATCACCCCGCTGGCCAGCCCGCCGCACAGGAATTCCACATTGGCGATCACGAACCGCCTCAGGCTGGTGAAGCCGCTGAAATCGAGGAGATACTTGTGTCGGGTGAAAGTGAAGCTGCCGGCCCCTGCCGCCGCCGGCTGCAAGGGCAGCGACAGGGTGAGCGTCCCCGCCGCCACGTCCTTCGCCTGCACATGGACCTCGCGCCCGACGCCGGTGCCGCTCACCCGCGCCCCGACCGGGATCGCCGCCACGTTCTGCACCGATGTCAGCGTCTGCGGCGCGGTCGGATCCCAGCTCGCGGTCGATGTGATCACATCGTCGTTCCAGGCGGTGCCGGCCACTGCGGCGATCTGGCCGTTCGTGATCACGCGGCGGCTGGCATGGTTGTCCACATCCACCGCCGCGGCATGCACGTCGATCGGCTGGCTGATCTCGATCCGCCGCCCGCCGAGATCGAAGCTCTCGTGATCGGTGAAATGGAACAGCGCCTGCAGGCCGCGCCGCAGCCCCTCCTCCTCGTCGCCGAAGGCCGCGGCATAGCTCGGGAAGTCGAAATTTCGGGTCAGCGCCAGAACTGCCGCGGCCGGCATCTGCACCGTGCCTTCGAAGCGCACCGCATGCGCCAAGGTCAGCGACTGGCCGATGAAGTAGCTGCCCGCCGGCACCAGGATCGTCCGCCCCCCGGCATCGGCATCGGCGGCGAGAAAGGCGGCATGGTCGTCGGTCACCCCGTCCCCCCTGGCGCCGTAGTCGCGCACATCGACCCAGTCCATCAGCTTGCGGTGGAAGAGATGGGTCGCGTCCTCGACCACGATGTCGTCGATCCGCACCACTCCGCCGTCGGCACCGGTGAGATCGAGCCCGACATGGGCCCTGGCAGCCTCCTTCCCCCAAGCCATGTCCACGCCGCCGCGATGGCCGGTGCCGATGATGGCACTGACCTCGACCACCTCGCCATAGGCGGTGAGCGCGACCTCGGGGCCGGTCTCGACCACGCCGGTCAGGTGGTTGCCGGCCGCGTCGCCGGCCCAGGCGGCGATCCGCACGTTCGGCAGGTTCCCGGAGACCGCCTTCACCCGCGCAGTCACCCTGAGATAGACGCCGGGCAGGATCGGTGTTTCCACGAAGGCCCGCAGCTTCTGCACCGCCTCGGTCTTCATCATTTCGAGACAGGTGCCGAAATCGGCATCTCCGCTCGCGAGGGCGGCGTTGATCGCGCCCTGATAGCTCGGATCGCCCGGCAGACCGTCACCGCTCGACCAGTTCTGCAGCCCCGCCGCGAAAGCGGGCGGCATCAGCGCCACCCCGTCGGTAATCGCCACGTTCATCTCGACATGCCCCCTTGCTGCCGGCCTCGTGCCGCCTCGCGACAGGGCTAGCAGGCCGGGAGCGTCTTCGGGTTAAGCCGGCGTTCGCCACGGGGCGGAGTGGCGCAACGGGGACGGGCGCCGCCTTTTTTACGCCGCTTCCGCCCCGGTAGGGGAAACGGCGCATCCGCATGGGAAGGGAGAACGCCGCTTTCACACCAGGATCCGCATCGGGAGAGGAGGGCCGCGCCCCGGTCGGACGTCATGCCCGCTTCGCTCCGAAGGGAGGGGCGGCAACCACAGCGCCCGGATGGCTCCGGCGGCGCGGTTCCCCCTCACCGCCCTCTGGCCGGCGGCCGGGCGCTCTTTCCCCCGTCGGGCGCTCAGCCCGTTTCCTGTCCGCCTGCCGCGCCCGTCTCCTGCCCGGCGGCAAGCTCCCCGGCCAGGGCCCGGCCGATCAGCCGGCCGGTGTTCTCCACCCCGTAAAGGGCGATGAAGCCACCGAAACGGGGGCCCTGGCTCGCGCCGAGCAACACTTCGTAAAGCGCCTTGAACCAGTCACGCATCGGTTCGAAGCCGTGCGCCTTTCCGACAGCGAAAACAAGGCTTTGCAGTTCCTCCGGGTCGGCAGGATCGGCCGTGTCGAGCGCTTCGAGCCGCGCCTTGAGGTCCTCGAGCGCCGCCCGCTCCTTCCCCTCGGGCAGCCGGAATCGCCGCTTGGGGGCGACGAAATCCCGAAAGTAGCGCACGGCATATTCGGCCGCCCTGTCGAGGTCGGGATGGGTCTCGGGCGAGGCATCGGGGTCATAGCGGCGGATGAAGCCCCAGAGCGTCTCCTTGTCCCCCGCCCCGGCCACGGAGGCGAGGTTGAGCAGCATCTGGTAGCTGACCGTCATCGTCGAACGGGGCGGCCGCCCCCGGTGGATGTGCCACACGGGGTTCGCCAGCTTCGCCTTCGGCTCCTGCGCCGGATAGGCCCGCAGATGCTGATGATACTCGTCCATCGCTTTCGGGATCACCCCGAAATGGAGCCGCTTCGCCGTCTTCGGTTTCTGATACATGAAGAGCTGGAGCGATTCGGGGCTGGCATAGCGCAGCCAGTCCTCCATCGACAGGCCGGTGCCCTTCGACTTGGAAATCTTCTGCCCCCCCTCGTCGAGGAAGAGCTCGTAGGTGAACAGCAGCGGCGGCGTCCTGCCGAGAATGCGGGCGATCTTCGACGAGATCTGCGCCGAGGGAATCAGGTCCTTGCCGTGCATCTCGTAATCGACCCCGAGCGCCGCCCAGCGCATGCCCCAGTCGGGCTTCCACTGCATCTTGACGTGGCCGCCCGTCACCGGGATCTCCACCTTCTCCCCGTCGGGTTCCTGGTAGACGATGGTGCCCTTCGCGACGTTGCGCTCGAGCGTCGGCACCTGCAGCACGCGCCCGGTCTTCGGGCTGATCGGCAGGAAGGGGGAATAGGTCCGGCGCCGCTCCTCGCCGAGAGTGGGCAGCATCACCGCCATGATCTCGTCGAAGCGCTCGAGCGCGGTCAGGAGCATCTCGTCGAACCGGCCCGAGCGGTAGTATTCCGTCGCCGAGGCGAATTCGTAATCGAAGCCGAACTGGTCGAGAAAGGCCCGCAGGCGGGCATTGTTGTGTTCGCCGAAGCTCCGATGGGCGCCGAAAGGGTCGGGCACGCGGGTCAGCGGCAGGCCGAGATACTGCTCCATTTCCTCGCGGTTCGGCACGTTGAGCGGCACCTTGCGCAGGGCGTCCATGTCGTCGGAGAAGGCGACGAGCCGCGTCGGCAGGTCCGAGATCGTCTCGAAGGCGTGCCGCACCATGCTCGTGCGGGCGACCTCGCCGAAAGTGCCGATATGGGGCAGGCCCGAGGGGCCGTAGCCGGTCTCGAACAGAACATGGCCCTTCTCGGGCGGGTTCTTCTCGACCCGCGCGAGCAGCTTGCGCGCCTCCTCGAGCGGCCAGGCCCTGGCTGCGAGCGCCGCCTCGCGCAGCGTTGCCGGATCGAAGGTCGGTGCCGCCTCCGCCGGGAGTTCGTCCTGCGTCTCGCGCGTGCGCTTCTCGTCGTTCATGGCTCCGTTCCCACCGCTGAGCCCCGCCTCGAGGGGGCGTCTTCATCTATTGGCCCCCCGGGACGGGGTCAACTGCCGCCGGCGAGGAGGTCCGGCGGCGCGCCGGTGCCGCCTCGCGGTGCGCCGCCCGCGGCGAACCATCGGCCGCCGGGCCGGGCGCCGCAGGGGAGAGAAGCCTGTCGCCTTCCTCCGGCAAGCGGAGTAGAAGGGGGCATGAAGGCGGGGCTTCCGGCCCGGCAGGGCGGCCGGGGCCCGGCCGCATGGGCCCTCATGGGAGAATCCGATGCCCCAGTCCGAACAGTTTCCCCACCCGCTCTCGCCCCAGGACGCCCTCGTCATGGTGATGCTGGCCGTCTCCGCCTCCGATTCGCGCATCTCCACCCCCGAACTGGTGGCGATCGACGCTCTCGTGAACCATCTGCCGGTCTTCGGCGGCTACGATGCCGACCGTATCCGCCGCGTCTCGCAGACCGTGTTCGATCTGCTCGAGGAGGAGGACGGGCTCGACGCCCTCTTCGGCCTCATTCGCGAGGCGCTCCCCGAAAGGCTCCGCGAGACCGCCTACGCCCTTGCCTGCGAGGTGGCGGCGGCCGATTCGCGCCTGCGGGAGATGGAACTGGCCATGCTGGCCGAGACCCGCGAACAGCTCGGCATCGACCGTCTCCATGCCGCCGCCATCGAATGGGGCACGCGCGTGCGCTACATGCGGCCCTGAGCCGCGGAAGCGGAGCCTGCGCCGCGGCCGCCCCGGCGCTCAGCCGCCCCGCTCCCAGGCCGCCCATTCTTCGGGCGTGTCGAGATCGAGGCAGCAGGCATCGTCCCTCATGGCCACCTCGCGCAGCCGGTCGCCATGGCGCGCGATCACGGCACGGGCGCCTTCGTCGCCGGTCAGCGCCGCAAGCTCGCCGAAAAGCGCCCGCGGAAAGATCACCGGATGGCCCGGTCGGCCGCTCGTGCCGCGGGGGCGGATGATGAAGCGGCCCGCTCCGGCCGCAAAGGCCGCGATCAGCGGGCGGAGATGGTCGGGGGCGAGGGCGGGCATGTCGGAGAGGGCGAGGCAGAGCCCGGCCGCATCGCCGGGCAGGGCCTCGCTCGCGCGGCGGATCGAGGCGCCGATCCCGTCGGCGCAATCGGGATTGACCACCGGAACGATCGGCAGACCGGCCAGGGCCGCGTGCCGGTCGGTCGGTGCGGGCGGCAGGACGACGAGCACCGGGTCGAGGCCGCTTTCGATCAGGAGCCGGGCCGTGCGGCGGATCAGGGGCATGCCGCCGACGGGCCGCAGGAGCTTGTCCGCGCCGCGCATCCGTCGGCAGGCGCCGGCGGCAAGGAGCGCGCCGGCGAGGCGAAGCGATGGAGGATCGGGCGTTTCCGTCATGTCGTCCTCGGGGCTGTGGCCTGCGCTCGGGGGGCGAAAGGGCTTGTCCGCATGAATCCTTTTCGCGCCTCTATCGCCGGATTTCCTGACGTTTCCTGCATGAATGCGAGGATCAGACGCTCGGCCGGGTTTCGGGGCGCCGCAGCCGCTCGGTCATCTCGGCCATGATCGAAAGGGCGATCTCGGCCGGAGAGCGGGCGCCGATGTCGAGTCCGACCGGGGCGTGGATCCGGGCCAGATCGGCCTCCGTGAGCCCGGCGGCGAGCAGCCGCGCCCGGCGCTTCTCGTGGGTGCGTTTCGAGCCGAGCGCGCCGATGTAGAAGGCCCCGGATCCGAGCGCGGTGACGAGCGCGGGATCATCGAACTTGGGATCGTGGCTGAGGGTGACGACGGCGGTGCGGGCGTCCGGGGCAAGCCGGGCTATCGCCTCGTCGGGCCAGTCGGTGACGATTGCCTCGCCGGGGAAGCGGTGCGCGGCGGCGAAGGTTTCGCGCGGGTCGATCAGCGTCACGTCGTAGCCGGCCAGCCTTGCCATGGCGAGGAGCGGCTGGGCGATATGCACGGCGCCGACCACGATCAGCCGCAGGGGCGGGTTGTGAACGTGGATGAAACGCCCCGCCTCGATCCGGGAGCGGTCGGCCACGAGCGCCGCGGTGATGCTCTCGGCCAGCGGCCCTTCCGGGGCGGCGAGAAGCTGCCGCTCCCAGCCGGCGAGATCGGTGACGAGAACGGCCGGTTGCCGCGCCGCCCGCCGCGCCACCAGCTCCTCGAGAAGCGCCCGTGGCAGGGCTTCGCCCGCCCCCGTGCCGATCGGTTCCACCATCACCCGGATGGTGCCGCCGCAGGCGAGGCCGACGGCGAAGGCGTCCTCGTCCGAAACGCCGAATTCGAGCACGCGGCAGCGGCCGTCCCCGATCGCTTCGATCGCTTCATGGATCACTGCGCCCTCGACGCAGCCTCCCGAGACCGACCCCGCCATCTCGCTTTCGGACGAGATGGCAAGCTGGGCGCCGACGGGCCGGGGGGCCGAGCCCCAGGTCTCGATCACCGTGGCCAGCGCCGCGCCCTTGCCGGCCTCGAGAAAGGCCAGGGCCGCTTCGGGAATGGCATCATGCGGGCTCGTCATCCTCTTTCCTCCCGATCCTTCTCCTTGCCGTCGTCGATCACCGCCCGACGGGCGGTTCGTGGTCACGAATCTCGCTCCAGCCGGGCATCGCAGTTGTGATCACATGAAAGTGTGATCACGTTCCGGGCCGCCATTCCGGTCACCTCCCGGCCCTGTCGCCGCGCGCCTCATCGGGTGCCTTCCCGTCGATCGAGGGCGGCCATCAGCCGCTGGTGCTCGCCGCCGTCCTCGGGGCGGGTGAGCGCCTCGGCGAGCGCGGCGAGACTCGCGACGTTGTGGCAGCTGCGGACGCTGTCCACATGGGGCAGGATCGCCCGCACCCCCCGTGCCTCGGGAGAGAAGCCGTCCCAGCGCAGGAGCGGGTTGAGCCAGATCAGCTTGCGGGCGGAAAGGTGCAGCCGCTCCATCTCCCGTCCGAGGCTCTCGTCCTCGGCCCGGTCGAGCCCGTCGGTCACGAGCAGCACCACCGCTCCCCGGGCCAGCACGCGGCGCGACCAGTCGCGGTTGAAGCGGGCGATGGCCGGGCCGATCCGGGTGCCGCCCTCCCAGTCGCTGGCGGTGGCGCCGATGGCGGCCAGGGCGGCGTCGGCGTCGCGCTGCATCAGGGGGCGGGTGATGTTGGTCAGCCTCGTGCCGAAGGTGAAGGCATGGACCCTGCCCCAGCCACCCCCCTCGGCATGGGCGCAGGCATGGAGGAAATGCAGCACCATGCGGGCATAGGCGATCATCGAGCCCGAAATGTCGCACAGGGCCACGAGATCGGGCCAGCGGGTGCGCCGTGCCCGGCGCGCGAGACGCTCGATCTCGCCGCCGCGGCGGAGGGCCCCCTGCATGGTCCGGCGCCAGTCGGGCGTGCGGCCCCGGGATGCGGGGATGGAGCGGCGGCTCCTGATGGGGCGGACCGGCAGGGCGAGGGTGGCGACGAGCCGGGCGGCTTCGCGGGCCTCCTCGGCGGTCATCTGTTCGAAATCCTGATGGCGCAGCCGCTCGGTCGGCGAGAAGGTGAGCGTGGCGTCGAAGGTCATCTCCTCGCCCGGCCCCTCCCCGGCCGTGGCGGGGGGCGGGGCCGCCCCCATCAGCGCCTCGGCCGCGCGGCGCTCGGCCGGTTTCGGCGCTCCGTTCCCGGCACCGCCCTTCACCGAGGGCAGGAGCAGCGCCATCATCTTCTCGAGAAATTGCGGATCGCGCCAGAAGAGGGCGAACAGCCGGTCGAAGAGGGGCAGGTCCTCGGGCCGGGAGACGAGGGTGGCTGCGAGGGCGGCGTGCACATCCGCACGGCGACGCAGGCCGGTGGCGGCCACTGCCTCGAGTGCGGCGATGCTGCGCGAGGGGCCGACCCGCACCCCCGCCCGCCGAAGCGCCCGGGCGAAGAGGAGGATGTTGTCGGCCAGCCGCCCGCCCTCGGGGAACGGGGGCGGGGCGCCGGGCAATGCGGTATCCTTCGTCGCGTCCCTCATGGCGTCGCGGTCCGTTCGAATGCGCGGGGCGGGCGATCGGGGTGCCGGGCGGCGTCCCGGGCGGTGTCGACCAGCCGCTCGACCGTCTCTCCCCGGATGCGGGCGATGTCGTCCTGATACTTGAGCAGGGCGCCCGCCGTGTCGGCCACGAGCTCGGGGGTGATGGCGACGGCATCGAGGGCGACAAGACAGCGGGCCCAGTCGATGGTCTCGGCCACGCCCGGCTTCTTGAAGAGATCCTCGGCCCTGAGCGCCTGCACGAAGGCGACGATCTCGCGCGAGAGCCGGGGGGCGATCCCCGGCAGGCGCGTCTCGAGAATCTCGCGTTCGCGCTCGAGCGAAGGGTAATCGACCCAGTGATAGAGACAGCGGCGCTTGAGGGCGTCGTGCACCTCGCGGGTGCGGTTCGATGTCAGGATGACGAGGGGAGGGCGGGCGGCGCGGATGGTGCCGAGCTCGGGTATCGTCACCTGGAAGGCCGAGAGCGCCTCGAGGAGAAAGGCCTCGAAGGGCTCGTCGGCCCGGTCGATCTCGTCGATGAGGAGGACGGGAGGGCGGCCGTCTTCGGGAGCGATCGCCTCGAGGAGCGGCCGGCGGATGAGATATTCCTCGCTGAAGAGGCTGCGCCGCAGCGCCGCCGCATCTTCCGCCGTGCCGGTGGCCTCGGCCGTGCGAATCGCGATCATCTGCGCCGGAAAGTTCCACTCATAGAGCGCCGAGGCCGCGTCGATGCCCTCGAAACATTGCAGGCGGATGAGCCGCCGGTCGAGGGTCTCGGCCAGGGCAAGGGCGATCTCGGTCTTGCCCACGCCGGCCTCTCCCTCGAGAAAGAGCGGCTTGCCGAGCCGGACGGCGAGAAAGGCGACGGTCGCGAGCGGCCGGTCGGCGACGTAACGGACGGCGCCGAGGGCCGCCTGCATCGCGTCGATCGAGGCGGGCAGGGCGGTTCCGGTTTTCGCGCTGCCGGCGGAAGGGGGGGTATCGGCCTGGGTCATGACGCTCTCCTCGGCGCCACTATAGGCGGAGAGGCTCCCTCCGCAAAACCCGGCTTTTCCGGCAGCTGCCACTCGGCCGCGGGGCGAAACGGGGGGCGGAGAGCCGCGCTTGCAATGCCGCATCGCAGAAAATAGGCTGCACGCGGCCCCGCCCGCGATCGAGGCATCGGGAGGGGCGGGTCGAGGTGTCGACAGGAGAGAGGCAGCGATGAACGGCAGGCGGCAAGCGGGTGCGGAGGGCGAATGCGGCACCATTCCGATCGAGGATCTCGAGGTCGGGATGAGCCGCTCGCTCTCGAAGGTGATCGGCGACAGGGAAATCGCGCTCTTCGCCGAGCTTTCCGAGGATTTCAACCCGCTGCATCTCGACGAGGCATATGCGGCCGGCACCCTGTTCCAGGGGCGTATCGCTCACGGCATGCTGGCCGCGGCGCTGTTCTCGGCGCTTCTGGGAGAGCGGCTGCCGGGACACGGCACGGTCTATCTGGGGCAGAACCTGCGCTTTCGCGCGCCGGTCCGGCCGGGGGACGAGGTGGTGGCGAGCGTCACCGTCACCCGGATCGACCGGGAGCGGCGGCGCGTCACCCTTGAATGTGTCGCCCGGGTGGGGGATACCGCGGTGATCACCGGCGAGGCGGTGGTGCTGGCCCCCTCGCGCGAGGGTTGAGCACCGGCCTCGGGCGCCTCGGGTGATCGGTTTCGTGGCGGCCGGTGCCGCGGCGGTCGTGGCGGAGCGCGCCGAGGCGCGGACATCGCCGGGCCGGGGCCGGAAGACGGGAAGGGCACGGCTGCCGGGCCGCGAGCCGGGGGGAGCAATGGACGTCTTGAAGGAGTATCGCGGGCTGCCCGAAACCGGGAAGGGGGCGGTGGTCGCCATCGGCAATTTCGACGGCATCCACCGCGGCCATGCCCATGTGATCGGCGAGGCGCAGGCGCTGGCACGGCGGCTGGGCGCGCCGGCGGGCGTCGTCACCTTCGAGCCGCATCCGCGGCAGTTCTTCGCCCCCGATGCGCCGCCCTTCCGGCTGACCGACAGCCCCACCCGGGCCCACCGGCTCGCGCGGCTCGGGGTCGAGAAGCTCTACGAGCTGCCGTTCGACGCCGCCCTTGCCGGCATGTCGGCCGAGGATTTCGTCCGCGAGGTTCTGGTCGAGGGGCTTGGGGTGAAGGGGGTGGTCGTGGGCGAGGATTTCCGCTTCGGCCGCGGCCGGGCCGGCGATGCGGCCCTGCTCCGCGAGCTCGGCGAGGCGCTCGGTTTCGCGACGCGGGCCGTGCCGCTCGTCCGCTTCGCCGATGGCGAAGTGTCCTCGAGCGCGATCCGCGCGGCGCTGGCCGAGGGGCGGCCGCGGGATGCGGCGCGGATGCTGGGGCACTGGCACCGGATCGAGGGCGAGGTGGTCCATGGCGACAAGCGCGGCCGCACCCTCGGCTTCCCGACGGCCAATCTGCGCCCCGATCCGGCGCTGCACCTGCCGCGCTTCGGGGTCTATGCCGTGCTCGTCGATGTGCTCGAGGGGCCGCGGGCGGGGCGCTACCACGGCGCGGCCTCGCTCGGCATCCGCCCGATGTTCGAAAGCGCGGTGCCGATGCTCGAGACCCACATTCTCGATTTCGACGGGGACCTTTACGGCAGGCGCCTGTCGATCGGCCTCGTCGAATGGTTGCGTCCCGAGGAGAAGTTCGCCGATCTCGACGCGCTCACGGACCAGATGCACGAGGATGTGGCCAGGGCACGGCGGATCCTCGGGGAGATCGACGCGACCGGCGAGGCGCAGGGCGAGGCGGCGGCGCCGCCCCGGTCGGGGGGGCAGGCCGATGGCTGAACGGGCGCACGGGGCGGCGGCCGCGATACCGGCCGCGAACGGCGCCGCCGGAGCCGACCGCCGGGCGGCGCATGGCGAGAGGGAGCGTGCCGGCATCCGTTCCGGGGCCGCGGCGCACCCGGTGCGGTCCGAAGGCGGTGCGTCGGAGGGCCCGTCCGCCGCCGGGCTGCGCCCCCGTTTCTGGGAACGGTTCCCGCTCGAAGAGCTCACCGGGGCCGAATGGGAGGCCCTGTGCGACGGCTGCGGCCGCTGCTGCCTGCGCAAGATCGAATACGAGGACACGGGGGAGGTGCTCTATACCTCCGTCGCCTGCAAGCTCCTCGATCACGAAAGCTGCCGCTGCGCCCTTTACGACCGGCGCCATGAATTCGTGCCCGACTGCGTGCGTCTCGCGCCGAGGAACCTGCCCGAGGTCGCCTCGTGGATGCCGACATCCTGTGCCTATCGGCTGCTCTTCGAGGGCCGTCCCCTGCCGGAGTGGCATCCGCTTCTCTCGGGCACCTTCGAAAGCGTGGTCGAGGCCGGCATCTCGATGCGGGGCAAGGTGGTGAGCGAGATCACCGTCACCGACGACGATCTCGAGGATTACGTGATCGGCGAATTGTCCTGAGCGTCGCGAACGCTTCGAGGGCGTGGCGCGGGTCGGGCAGGGCGGCGCTCGGAGCAGGCCGGGAGGATCTCGGAAGGAGAGAGGAAGATGCATTTCATGTCCGACAATGCCGCGCCGGTGCCTGCGGAGGTGCTCGCGGCCATGACCGAGGCGGCGCCGCATCCGGCGGCCCCCTACGGCAACGATCCGCTCACCGCCCGGGCCGAGGGGCTGATGCGCGAATTCTTCGCCGCTCCCGAGGCCGCCGTGCGGCTGGTCGCGACCGGCACCGCCGCGAATGCGCTCTCGCTCGCCACCCTGACCGCGCCCTGGCAGACGATCTTCGCCCACCGCACCGCCCATGTCGAGGAGGACGAATGCGGCGCGCCCGAATTCTTCAGCTGCGGGGCCAGGCTCACCCTGATCGACGGCGAGCACGGCCGGATCGCCCCCGAAAGCCTCGCCGCCGCCATCGCCGTCACCGGCAAGCGCGGCGTTCACGGCGTGCAGCGCGGCCCCGTCACCCTCACGAACGCCACCGAGGCCGGCACCGTCTACCAGCCCGGGGAGATCGCCCGCATCGGCGGGATCGCCCGCCGGCACGGTCTGCCGCTTCATCTCGACGGGGCGCGGATCGCCAACGCGCTCGTCCATACCGGGTCCTCGGCCGCCGATCTGACCTGGCGCGCCGGGGTCACCATCGCATCCTTCGGCGGCACCAAGCTCGGCGTTCCCGGCGTCGAGGCGGTGCTTCTGTTCGATCCCGATCTGGCCTGGGAGTTCGATCTGCGGCGCAAGCGCGCCGGCCATCTGGTTTCGCGCCATGTCTATCTCGCGGCGCAGATCGTGGCGCTGATGAAGGACGATCTGTGGCGGCGGCTGGCCGAGGCGGCCAATGCCGCCGCCGCTGCCCTGGCCGCACGGCTCGGGGCGCTTTCCCATGTGCGGCTGTGGCACCCGGTCGAGGCCAACATGGTCTTCGCCGAGTGGCCGCGGGCGCTGCACCGCCGGCTGCGGGCGGCCGGGGCGCAGTATTACATGTGGCCGGTGGACGCGCCGCTCGACGAGGGCGGGGATGACGAGCCGATCGGTGCCCGTCTCGTCACCTCCTGGGCGACGCGGGAGGAGGAGGTCGATCGCTTCTGCCGCATCCTGGAAGCCGGCTGAGGCGGCCGTCGCGCCCGCAAATCCGGGGGAAACCCGCGAGCGAGGAAGGAATGTCTCGGCTCTCCCGGCGTTCTCGCGGGCGGATCCGGCGTTACGGGCGGGGGCGACGGGGCGGGGCCGGTCGCGATTCCCCCGGGTTCGGGGCGCAAGACGCTGGAACACGGGCGGGGCCGGTGCTAATGGGCAGGCGAAGGCCGCCGCGGGGGGATTCCGCCCCCCGGCACGGACGGCCCCGCGACCCAGCCCCGGCCGGTCCTCCCGGCCCCGAGACGACAAGAAGCGGATGCCGCCATGATCCTGCCCCCCTTCGAGCCCAAGCTGATCGCCGGCAATGCCAACCGGCCGCTGGCCAAGTCCATCGCCCGCCGCCTGCCGATGATCCACGGCAAGCCCGCCCGGCTCGTGGATGCCCGGGTCGAACGCTTCAACGACAACGAGATCTTCGTCGAGATCTACGACAACGTCCGCGGCGAGGACATGTACATCATCCAGCCGACTTCGCGGCCGGCGAACGACAACCTGATGGAGCTGCTCATCATCACCGATGCGCTGCGCCGCTCCTCGGCGGCCCGCATCACCGCGGTGATCCCCTATTTCGGCTATGCGCGCCAGGACCGGCGAACCAAGGCGCGCACCCCGATCTCGGCCAAGCTCGTCGCCAATCTCATCACCGAGGCCGGCGTGGCGCGGGTGCTGACGATGGACCTGCATGCGGCGCAGATCCAGGGATTCTTCGACATTCCGGTGGACAATCTCTATGCCGCGCCGATCTTCGCCCTCGACATCCGTTCCCGCTTCCCGTCGATGGAGGAGATCGTCGTCGTTTCCCCCGATGTCGGCGGGGTGGCGCGGGCGCGGGAGCTGGCCAAGCGCCTCGGGGCACGGCTCGCCATCGTGGACAAGCGGCGCTCCAGGCCGGGCGAGGTGGCGGAGATGACGGTGATCGGCGAGGTCGAGGGCGCGACCTGCATCATCGTCGACGACATCGTCGATACGGCCGGCACGCTTGCCAAGGCCGCCGACGTGCTGTGCGAACATGGCGCCGGCGAGGTGCATGCCTACATCACCCACGGGGTGCTCTCGGGTCCGGCGATCGAACGGGTCGGGAATTCGCGGATGAAGTCCCTCGTCGTCACCGACACGATCCAGCCGCGTGCGGAGGTGCGGGCAGCGGGCAACATCCGGGTGATTCCCACCGCGCCGATCTTCGCCCAGGCGATCGCCAACATCTCCTCGGGAAATTCGGTCTCCTCGCTGTTCGACGACGAGGTGCTGGCGACGATCTACGAGGGCATGTTCTGACGGCGCGGCGGGCTCCGGGCGGGCGCCGCTCCGCCGGGTGCCGGTCCGTCGGCCATGCCCCTTCCCCGGCCGGTGACCCGGCGGACGTTCGCGAGCCGCAGGAACGAATCGACCGCCATGACGCCGGGGAGCACCGCGACACCGGGCCGGGCCATGCGGATGACGGAGGGGCCGTGATCGGCCGGCCGGTGGAGCCGCCCCCCGGTCATCGGCGCAGGGAGGCGCGCCCGCGGGTCACACGTCCCACAACTCCTCGTCCTCGAGTTCGCCGATCGCCATCCAGGCGGCATGCACCCGGGCGATGCGGCTGTCGCCCCAGGTGGTGAAGCGGATGGTGAAGCCCTTGCGGCCGATGCGCTCGGCCTTGAGGTCGATCCGCTGATTGACCGAGGCGTCCGTATCCCACAGGCTGAGAGCGACCATCACCGCCGGCGGGGTGCGGAAGGGTTCGGAAAACTTCACCCGCACCCGCCTTTCGCGCGGGCCTTCGCCGGTCCACATCTCGCCGCCATGCTCGAAGTCGTTGAACAGGGGCTCCACACCCTGATCGACCCCGATGAGCGCCGAACGGAATTTCTTCATGGGCCACTCCTGCCTGTTGCCGGCCCCGGGGCCGGCCGGCGCAAGGGGAACGGGAGCGGGCACGGTTAAAGGATGGGGCGGAGAGCGCGTCAAGCCGGGAAATCCCTGCCTTGCACCGGCGGGATCCGCTGCGGGCCGCTCCCCTGTGCCTCCTGCCGGTGGAGAGGCGCGACAAATCAGCCGGCAAATATCGCATCGGAGTGTTGCCACCCGTTCATCGGTTTGTTATCACCGCGCCGGCCTCGGAGGGGGGAGATCGCGTCCTGCGAGGCGGACGTGTCCGAAGCGGCCCGGGGCAGGCTCCGGGCCCGGCGCGTGATGAACGAGGGAACGCCCTGCGGGGCGGACAGACAACCGGAAGGGTACTCGTGTCCGAGAATGCTTCACTGTCCATGAGGATCGCTTCCCGCTATGCGCGGGCGATCTTCGAACTCGCCCGGGAGAGCGATGCGCTCGACAGGCTCGAGGCCGACATGGCCGCGCTCGATGCACTCCTTGCCGGGAACGCCGATTTCGGCACGCTCATCCGCTCGCCGCTGGTGAGCCGTGTCGAGGCCGTGAAGGCGATCGAGGCGCTGGCGCCGAAGCTCGGCCTCGGCGACATCGTCACCCGCACCCTGCTTCTGATGGCGACCAAGGGCCGGCTCTTCGTGCTGCCCGCCCTCGTGGCCGAGGTGCGCCGGCTTCTCGCGGAAGCGAAGGGCGAGATCACCGCCGAGATCGTTTCGGCCAAGGCGCTGACCAAGGCCCAGAGCGAGAAGCTCGAAAAGGTCCTCGCCAAGGCGACGGGCAAGAATGTCAAGCTGGATGTGGCCGTTGATGAGGATCTCATCGGCGGCCTTGTCGTGAAGGTGGGCTCGAAGATGGTCGATGGCTCGATCCGCTCGAAGCTCGCGGCACTCAGGAATGCAATGAAAGAGGTCGGATAAGATGGGTATCCAGGCGGCAGAGATTTCTGCGATCCTCAAGGAGCAGATCAAGAATTTCGGGCAGGAAGCCGAAGTGGCCGAGGTCGGTCGCGTGCTTTCGGTCGGGGACGGCATCGCCCGGGCCTACGGCCTCGACAACGTCCAGGCCGGCGAGATGGTCACCTTCGAGAACGGCGTCTCCGGCATGGTGCTGAACCTCGAGGTGGACAATGTCGGCATCGTGATCTTCGGCGAGGACCGGGGCATTTCCGAGGGCGACATCGTCCGGCGCACCAACTCGATCGTGTCGGTGCCGGTGGGCGAAGCGCTTCTCGGCCGTGTGGTCGATGCCCTCGGCAACCCGATCGACGGCAAGGGGCCGATCGAGACCGGCGAGACCCGCGTTGCCGACGTGAAGGCGCCGGGCATCATCCCGCGCAAGTCGGTGCACGAGCCGATGTTCACCGGCCTCAAGGCGGTGGACGCGATGATCCCGATCGGCCGCGGTCAGCGCGAGCTCATCATCGGCGACCGCCAGACCGGCAAGACCGCGATCGCCCTCGACACCATCCTCAACCAGAAGAGCTACAACGACGCCGCCGGTGACGACGAATCGAAGAAGCTCTACTGCGTCTATGTCGCCGTCGGCCAGAAGCGTTCGACCGTGGCCCAGCTCGTGCGCAAGCTCGAGGAGCACGGGGCGATGGAATACTCGATCGTCGTCGCCGCCACTGCCTCGGAGCCGGCGCCGTTGCAGTATCTCGCCCCCTACGCCGCCACGGCGATGGCCGAGTATTTCCGCGACGGCGGGCGCCACGCCCTCATCGTCTACGACGATCTTTCCAAGCAGGCCGTGGCCTACCGCCAGATGTCGCTTCTGCTGCGTCGTCCGCCGGGGCGCGAGGCCTATCCGGGCGACGTGTTCTATCTCCATTCGCGGCTTCTCGAGCGTTCGGCCAAGCTCAACGAGGATTTCGGCGCCGGTTCGCTCACCGCGCTGCCGATCGTGGAGACCCAGGCCGGTGACGTGTCGGCCTACATCCCGACCAACGTGATCTCGATCACCGACGGGCAGATCTTCCTCGAGACCGAGCTGTTCTATCAGGGCATCCGTCCGGCGGTGAACACCGGCCTTTCGGTGTCGCGCGTCGGTTCGGCGGCCCAGACCAAGGCGATGAAGTCGGTCGCCGGCACGCTCAAGCTCGAGCTGGCCCAGTATCGCGAGATGGCGGCCTTCGCCCAGTTCGGGTCCGATCTCGACCCGGCGACCCAGAAGCTGCTCAATCGCGGCGCCCGCCTCACCGAGCTGATGAAGCAGCCGCAATACGCGCCGATGACCAACGCCGAGATCGTGATCGTGATCTATGCCGGCACCCACGGCTATCTCGACCCGATCGATGTCGGCGACGTCACCCGCTTCGAGCGCGGCCTTCTGGCGCATCTGCGGGCGCATCATCAGGATCTGCTCGACGACATCACCAACAACGACCGCAAGGTGGAAGGTGAGCTCGAGGAGAAGATCCGGGCGGCGATCGACGCGTTCGCCAGGGATTTCGCGTGACCGGCCCGGCAAGGGGATGATGGATGCCTAGCCTCAAGGACCTGAAGAACAGAATCGAGAGCGTCAAGTCGACGCGCAAGATCACCAAGGCCATGCAGATGGTCGCGGCGGCCAAGCTCCGCCGCGCCCAGGAGGCGGCCGAGGCGGCACGCCCCTATGCCGAGAGCATGGGGGCGGTGCTCGGCAATCTCGCCCGGGCCGCCCGCGACAGCGAGAGCGCGCCCAGACTGCTCAAGGGCACGGGCTCGGATCAGACCCATCTTCTGGTGGTGATGACGGCCGAGCGGGGGCTGTGCGGCGGTTTCAACTCGTCGATCGTGCGCCTTGCGAAGAGTCGCATCGAGGATCTCAAGGCCGCCGGCAAGACGGTGAAGATTCTCACCGTCGGGCGCAAGGGTCGCGAACAGCTCAAGCGCGAATACGGCGATCTCTTCGTCGGCCATGTCGATCTCTCGGGGCTGAAGAATGTCGGCTACGACAATGCCGAAACCATCGCCCGCGAGGTGCTGGAGCGGTTCGACGCCGGCGAGTTCGATGTCGCGACCCTCTTTTTCAACCGGTTCAGGTCGGTGATCTCCCAGATCCCGACGGCCCGGCAGATCATCCCGGCGGTGGTCGAGGAGGAGGAAGGCGCGGCCGCGGAGGCGCCCCGGTTCTACGAATACGAGCCGGACGAGGAAGAGATCCTTGCGCGGCTCCTGCCGCAGGCGGTGACCAGCCAGATCTTCTCGGCCCTTCTCGAGAATGCCGCCTCGGAGCAGGGCGCGCGCATGTCGGCCATGGACAGCGCCACCCGCAACGCCGGCGAGATGATCGACAAGCTGACGATCCTCTACAACCGCTCGCGGCAGGCGGCGATCACCAAGGAACTCATCGAAATCATTTCGGGCGCCGAGGCGCTCTGACGAAGCGGAGACAAGGGAATGGCAGAAGCGAAAGCAGTTGGCAGGGTCACGCAGGTGATCGGCCCGGTCGTGGACGTTCAGTTCGAGGATCACCTGCCGGAAATCCTCAATGCGCTGGAAACCGAGAACAACGGCCGGCGCCTCGTGCTCGAAGTGGCGCAGCATCTGGGCGAGAACACCGTGCGCACCATCGCCATGGACGGCACCGAGGGCCTCGTGCGCGGCCAGGAAGTGACCGACACCGGCGGCCCCATCCAGGTGCCGGTGGGCGATGCCACGCTCGGCCGGATCCTCAACGTCGTCGGCGAGCCGGTGGACGAGAAGGGCCCGGTGAAGGCGGCGGAATACCGGCCGATCCACCAGCCGGCACCGCCCTTCGTCGAACAGTCCACCGAGTCCGAGATCCTCGTGACGGGCATCAAGGTCATCGACCTGCTCACCCCCTACGCCAAGGGCGGCAAGATCGGCCTCTTCGGCGGCGCCGGCGTGGGCAAGACCGTGCTCATCATGGAGCTGATCAACAACATCGCCAAGGTGCATTCGGGCTTCTCGGTCTTCGCCGGTGTGGGTGAGCGGACCCGCGAGGGCAACGACCTCTATCACGAAATGATCGAATCGGGCGTCATCAACCCCGAGAAACTCGACGAATCGAAGGTGGCGCTGGTCTATGGCCAGATGAACGAGCCGCCGGGCGCCCGGATGCGCGTCGCCCTCACCGGGCTGACGCTGGCCGAGAAGTTCCGCGACGATTCGGGCACCGACGTGCTGTTCTTCGTGGACAACATCTTCCGCTTCACCCAGGCGGGTTCGGAAGTGTCGGCGCTTCTCGGCCGGATCCCTTCGGCGGTTGGCTACCAGCCGACGCTCGCCACCGAGATGGGCCAGCTGCAGGAGCGCATCACCTCCACCAAGACCGGCTCGATCACCTCGGTGCAGGCGATCTACGTGCCGGCGGACGACCTCACCGACCCGGCGCCGGCCACGGCCTTCGCCCACCTCGACGCGACGACGGTGCTTTCGCGCCAGATCGCCGAGCTCGGCATCTACCCGGCGGTGGACCCGCTCGATTCGACCTCGCGGATGCTCGATCCGGCCATCGTCGGCGAAGAGCATTACAACGTCGCCCGGAAGGTCCAGTCGATCCTCCAGCGCTACAAGGCGCTGCAGGACATCATTGCCATCCTCGGCATGGACGAGCTTTCCGAGGAGGACAAGCTGATCGTTGCACGGGCGCGGAAGATCCAGCGTTTCCTCTCGCAGCCCTTCGACGTGGCCACCGTCTTCACCGGCGCGCCCGGCGTGCAGGTGCCGCTCGAGAAGACCATCGCCTCCTTCAAGGGGCTGGTCGAGGGCGAGTACGACCACCTGCCCGAGGCCGCCTTCTACATGGTCGGCGATATCGACGAAGCGGTGGCGAAAGCCGAGAAGATGGCCGCCGAAGCGGCATAAGGAGGCATCATGGCCGACAGTTTCGCATTCGATCTGGTGGCTCCGGAACGCCGGCTCGCGTCCTTCCCGGCCAAGGCGGTGCAGATCCCGGGCGCGGAAGGCGACTTCACCGCCCTGCCCGATCACATGCCCCTCATCAGCTCGCTGCGCCCCGGCATCGTCGAGGCGGAGGGGGCGGACGGCACCAGGGCCTTCGTGGTGATCCAGGGATTCGCCGAAATCACGCCCGAAGGGGTGACGATCATCGCCGAGCGCGCCTTCCCGCGCGAGGAGATCGGTCGTGCCGAGATCGAGGCGCTTCTCAAGGAAGCGCAGGAAAAGGCCGAGACCTGCCCGCCCGAGGAGAAGGACGTGGCCGACAAGCTCGTGGCCGACATCGCCCATCTCCTCGAGATGATGGTCTGACGGTCGCGCGCATCGACGCGCCTTGAGGGCCCGGCCGTTCGGCCGGGCCCTTCGCATGCGGGAGGGCGTCGCCACGCCTCGCGCAGGCTGCCGCCGCGGCAGGGGCGACATTTTCTTGCGCTGCGGCGCTCTCCGCCTTCCCTTTTCCCGACCCCTGCGGCAGATTGTCCCCGGCAGCGATTCGGGAATGCCGAAGGAGTGGCAAGGATGGCTCAGGCAGAACTGCACGAGGAATTGTGGCGCCCCTCCCGGGAGCGGGCGGATCGGACGCTTCTGGCCGATTTCATGCGCCGGGTCGGGATCGGCGTTCCGGTCGATGCCGCCGCCCCCTGGGACTATGATGCGCTGTGGCGCTGGTCGGTCGGGAACATGGAAGATTTCTGGACCGCGCTGTGGGACCATGCCGGCATGATCGGCGAGAAGGGGCCGGTGGTGCTTGACCGGGGTGCCGAGCTGATCGACGCGCGCTTCTTCCCCGAGGGCCGCGCCAATTATGCCGAGAACCTGATGGCCCGCCTGCCCGAGGAGGGGCCGGTGGTGATCTTTCACGGCGAGGACGGGAGCCGCCGCACGCTCGATGCCGAGGAGCTGCGCGCCCTCGTCTCCCGCATCCGCCAGGGGCTCGAGACCGCGGGGGTCGGCCGGGGCGACCGGGTGGCCGGGTTCGTTCCCAACACGCCGGAAACCCTCGCCGCCATGCTGGCCGCCACCTCGCTCGGCGCCGTCTGGTCCTCGGCCTCGCCCGATTTCGGGGTTCAGGGCGTGCTGGACCGTTTCGGGCAGATCGAGCCCAAGGTGCTGTTCGCGGCCGACGGATATTTCTACAACGGCAAATGGTTCTCCTCGCTGCCGACCGTGGCCGAGCTGGCGAAGGCCATGCCCTCGGTCGGGAAGGTCGTCATCATGCCCTATGCCGGCGCCGCGGCCCGCCCCGACATCGCCGCGGGCGGGGAGAAGGTGGAGCTTCTCGACGATTTTCTCGCGCCCTTCTCTCCCGCGCCGATCTCCTTCGAGAGGGTGAATTTCCGCGATCCGCTCTTCATCATGTTCTCCTCGGGCACGACCGGGCTGCCGAAATGCATCGTCCACTCGGTGGGAGGATCCATTCTCCAGCATCTCAAGGAGCACCGCCTGCAGGGCGACATCCGCCCCGGTGACACGGTGTTCTACTTCACCACCTGCGGCTGGATGATGTGGAACTGGCTGATGTCCACCCTTGCTTCGGGGGCGCGGGTGGTGCTTTACGACGGCAATCCGTTCCATCCCGCCCCCGACCGCCTGCCGAAGATGGCGGCGGCGGAGGGAGTGACCCATTTCGGCGTCTCGGCCAAGTATATCGATGCCTGTGCCAAGGCCGGGGTCGCGCCGAAGGAGACGCTCGAATGGCCGGCGCTCAGGACCATCTTCTCGACCGGTTCGCCGCTCCTGCCGGAAAGCTTCGACTACATCTATGACAAATGGGCCGACGACGTGTGCCTCTCCTCGATCGCCGGCGGCACCGACATCCTTTCCTGCTTCGTCGGCGGAGCACCGGTGGCCCCGGTCTATCGCGGCCAGTGCCAGAAGCGGCAGCTCGGCATGGACGTGCGCGTCTTCGACGAAGACGGCCGCGAACTCGTGGGCGAGCCGGGCGAGCTCGTCTGTGTCGGCCCGCACCCGTCGATGCCGACCGGCTTCTGGAACGACCCCGACCGCCGGAAGTATCGCGCCGCCTATTTCGAGCGCTTCCCCGGTGCCTGGCATCATGGCGACTGGGTGGAGCTGACCCCGGAAGGCGGCATGATCTTCTATGGCCGTTCCGACGCCACGCTGAACCCCGGCGGGGTCCGCATCGGCACGGCGGAAATCTATCGCCAGGTCGAGAAGATCGACGACATTCTCGAGGCCCTCGTCGTCGGGCAGGACTGGAAGGGCGACCAGCGGGTGATCCTGTTCGTGAAGATGCGCGAGGGCAGGGAGCTCACCCCCGAAATCGTCGATACCATCCGCCGCACCATTCGCGCGAACGCCTCGCCGCGCCATGTGCCGGCCAGGGTCATCGCCGTGGCCGACATTCCGCGCACCAAGTCGGGCAAGATCGTCGAGCTGGCGGTGCGCAACGTCATCCACGGCCGGCCGGTGAAGAACGTGCATGCGCTGGCGAACCCGGAGGCGCTCGACCTCTTCCGCGATCTGCCCGAGTTGCAGGAGGATTGAGCCGGGGGAGCGCCCGACCGGATGAAGGGAGGCTCATGGCACGGATCGAGAAGGGCGCCCATGCCGAGCTGGCCGATGGCGGGCCGATCCATGTGCGGGTGACCCCGCGTGCGGGGCATGAGGCGGTCGAGCCCGGTGCCGAGCCGCGGCATCTCAGGGTACGGGTGACGGTTGCGGCCGAGGGCGGCAAGGCCAACCGGGCGGTGACGGCGCTGCTCGCCCGTGCCCTGGGCGTGCCGCCTTCGCGTCTCCGCCTCGTTTCCGGCGCCAGATCGCGCGACAAGGTCTTCCGGGTCGAGGACTGACGAGGAGTGGAGAAGGGCACGGCCCATCCCCGGCCGAACGGACGGGGAAGGCGCTGCGCCATGTCGGCGGAACGTTGTCCGCCGGTTGTTCCGGGGCGCGCCGATGCGGCCCACGGGCAGGGCCGGGGTCGTCAGAGAGCGGCGGCGAGCGCCTCCTCGAGGGCAGCGGCGGTCGCGTCCACCGCCTCGGGCGAGAAATGGACCGGCAGGCGCACATCGGCCGCCCGCATCAGCATCGCCCGCGTGCATGGCAGGTCGGGGATCTCGCCGATGAAATGCCAGTTCCAGAAGGCACGGGCATTGTCGATGTCGCGGCCGAAGATCGAGACCTTGACGCCGCGCCGCCCGGCTTCGGCGACGAAGCGGCCGATGGCATTCTCGTCGAGCCCTTCGAGGAGGAACTGGAAGCTGTCGGGCGCGCGCTCCTCGTGGGGAAGCGGGGCCGGCACGATGATGTTGGGGTGGCGCGCCAGCCGCCCGGCGATGCGGTCATGGTTGCGCCGTCCCTGCGCCACTCGCCGCTCGATATGGGCGATCTGCGGGCGGATGACGGCGGCGGAGAGGTTGTTCATCCGCATGTTGTAGAGCGGCAGCCGGTTCTGGTATCGCGTAAAGGCCGCGGAGACGGCCGGGTGCTTCTTCCAGTTGTGCTCGTAGGCGCCCGACATGATGATGGCCCGGGCGATGATGTCGGCATCGTCGGTGACGAGCATGCCGCCTTCGCCGCCATTGACCATCTTGTAGGACTGGAAGGAGAAGCAGCCGATCTTTCCGAGCGTGCCGATCCGTCGGCCGCGCCAGAGCGTGCCGAGGGAATGGGCCGCATCCTCGATCACCGGCACCTCGGCCGCAGCGGCCAGTTCGAGGATCGTGTCCATGTCCGAGGTGTGGCCCCGCATGTGCGACACCAGCACGGCCGCCGGTCCTTCGGCCACCGCCTCGGCGAGTTTCGCGGCGAAATCGGCCATGTCCATGCGCAGATCGTCGCCGCACTCGACCAGCACCGGCCTGAGACCGGCATGAACGACCGCCGAGGGCACGGCGGCGAAGGTGAAGGCCGGGATCAGCACCGGGGCGCCCCGCGGCAGATCGAGGCAGCGCAAGGCGAGGAACAGGGCCGAGGAGCAGGAATTGACGGAAAGGGCGAAGCGGCTGCCGATGAAGGCGGCGAAGTCGCGCTCGAGGCGGCTGGCCGGTGTGGTGTCGCCGTCGGCGGCGGTGTAGCGGAAGAGATCGCCGCTCTCGAGCAGGGCCCGGATTTCGGCCCAGGCCTCTTCGGGAATCGGTTCGGCATCGGTGGGGGAAGGCGGCCGCAGGCCACCTGTGGGGGGCGTGTCATGGTTCCGAAGCTCCCGCAGAGGAAGCGTTGCCCCGATCGCCTGCTCGTTCATCCTCGTTCCTCCCTGGCCGTGCCGGGCTGGCCTTGCCGGCAGATCCGCCTGCCACCTGCGACAAACTAGACCAGCCGCTGGCAGGGTGAAAGGGGGGAAAGGCTTACCTTTCGCGGATGTGGTTTGCGGCTGCGACGGGGGAAGGGGCGGCGCCGGAGCCGTTCTTCGGGCGAAGGGCCCGGCCGGGGCCGTCTCCCGGGCGGAAAAGGGCGCGGTGCGGGGCGTCTCGTCGTCTCTGCCGCTCCCTGCCGTCTGCCTCAGATGCCGAGACGGTCGCGCAGGGCGAACCAGCTCATGGCAAGCGCCAGAAGCGGCGTGCGCAGGAGCGTGCCGCCGGGGAAGGGCGGTACCGGGATCGCGGCCATGGCGTCGAAGCGCTCGCTCGTGCCGCGAATCGCCTCGGCCACCGCCTTGCCGGCAAAGGTGGCGATCGAGATGCCGTGCCCCGAATAGCCCGAAGCGTTCCACACCCCCGGCCGCGGGCGGGAAAAGAGAGGCAGCCGCGGCCGGGTGATGGCCAGCGTGCCGCCCCAGGCGTAGTCGATCCGCACATCCGCAAGCTCGGGAAACACCTCCAGCATCGGCTTCCTGACGACGGCGGCGATATCCCTCGGGAAGCGGTAGCCGTAACTTTCGCCGCCTCCGAAGAGAAGCCTCCCGTCCTCGGAAAGGCGGAAATAGTTGATGACGAAGCGGCTGTCGGCCACGGCGACATCCTTGCGGAAGATCTGCCGCGCCCGGCGCCCGAGGGGCTCGGTGGCGATGATGAAATTGTTGATCGGCATCACCCGGGCCGCGACCTTGCGCTCGAGGGTGCCGAGATAGCCGTTGGCCGCCAGCACCACATGCTCGGCGATCACCCGGCCGCGCTCGGTGCGGACGATGGCATGGGGGCCGTGGGCGCCGTGCCCCTCGACATGGTGAACCAGGGTGCGCTCGAAAATCGCGGCCCCTGCCGCCTCGGCCGCCCGGGCCAGGCCGAAGGCGTAGCGCAGGGGGTGGATATGGCCGGCGCCGCGGTCGAGAAAGCCGCCCTGATAGGCCGGTGAGTCGAGGATGCGCCGCAAGGCGGTCCGGTCGAGCGGCTGAATGTGCCTGTAGCCGTAATCGCGTTCGACCTTCTCGGCGATGGCATGGGCATGGGCGACATCGGCTTCGTGCCAGCAGGCGTCGAGAATGCCGCCGCGCCAGTTGGCTTCGGGAGCGTGCCGGGTGACGAGGCGGCGCACCAGCCCCTTGGCCTCCTCGCCGAGATCCCACAGGATCCGGGCGACCCCGGCGCCGTATCGCGCCTCGAGCGTGACCGGATCGACCCGCTGGCCCGAAGCCACCTGCCCGCCATTGCGTCCCGAGGCTCCCCAGCCGAGGCGATGGGCCTCGAGGAGCGTGACCTCGTAGCCCGACTCGGCCAGATGCAGTGCGGCCGAGAGCCCGGTGTAGCCGCCGCCGATCACGCAGACATCGGCGCGTCGCTCCCCCTCGAGCCGCGGCTTCTCGGGAAGGGGGGCGGCGGTGGCGGCATACCAGCTCGGCGGGTAGCGGCCGGGGCGGTCATTGGCGAAGAGGAGCGATGCGCACATGAAGGCCTCTCGGGTTCGGCGGGAACACCCGGCGCCGAGCATGGGCCGGGGCGGTGGAGCGGTCAAGACGGGGGAACGGTCAGGGCCGGAGCCGTCGCTCCGGTCGCCGCTCAGACATTGAGCAGGAGATGCTCCCGCTCCCAGGGGCTGATGACCTGAAGGAACTCGGAGTGCTCGTTGCGCTTGACGCGCTCGTAGGTCCGGCAGAAGGTTTCGCCCAGAAGTTCCCGTATCGCGCCGGCCTCCTCGAACAGCTCCAGCGCCTCCCCGAGCCCTTTCGGGATGTCCTCGGCGATGTAGCTGCCACCGGTCATCTCCTCGCGGGGCGCCTTCTTCTCGATCAGTCCGAGCAGGCCGCAGGCCAGCGAGGCGGCGATGGCGAGATAGGGGTTGGCGTCCATCCCGGCGAGGCGGTTCTCCACCCGCCGCGCCTCGGGGGTGGCGACGGGCACGCGAATGCCGGTGGTGCGGTTGTCGCGGCCCCATTCGAGGTTGATCGGCGCGGCGAAGTCGGGAACGTAGCGCCGGTAGGAATTGACATAGGGCGCGAGGATCGCCGTCACCGACGCCAGATGGTTCTGCAGACCGGCGATGAAGTGGAAGAAGGCCTCCGACTCGCCGCCTTCTTCGGTCGAGAAGATGTTGCGCCCGGTTTCCAGGTCGATCACCGAATGATGGATATGCATGGCCGAGCCCGGTTCGTCCTGCATCGGCTTGGCCATGAAGGTGGCATAGATGTCGTGTCGCAGCGCCGCCTCGCGGATGATCCGCTTGAAGTAGAAGATCTCGTCCGCCAGCGCCACCGGGTCGCCGTGCTGGAGGTTGATCTCGACCTGCCCGGCCCCGCCCTCCTGGGTGATGGCGTCGATCTCGAAACCCATCTCCTCGGCAAAATCGTAGATGTCGTCGATGACGGGGCCGTATTCATCGACGGCCGACATCGAATAGGCCTGCCGCGCGGCGGCCCGGCGGCCGGTGCGGCCCATGGGCGGCTCGACCGGCTTTGCCGGGTCGAGATTGGGGGCGACGAGGTAGAATTCCATTTCCGGGGCGACGATCGGTTGCCAGCCCCGCCGGCGGTAGAGCTCGACCACGCGCTTGAGGACGTTGCGCGGCGCGATCGGCACCGGCGCCCCTTCCTTGTCGAACACGTCGTGGATGATCTGGAGCGTGTGATCGGCGGTCCAGGGAACGGCGGTGGCGGTGCCGTAATCGGGAACGAGGGTGGTGTCGGGCTCGGTCAGCCAGCCTTCGCCCGCCTTGCGCACCCAGTCGCCGGTGATGGTCTGGTAGAAGATCGAGATCGGCAGGTGGAGCGCGCCGGTGCGGGCGAACTTGCTGGCGGGCATGGCCTTGCCGCGGGCGATGCCCGCCATGTCGGGAACGATGCATTCGACCTCGTCGAGCCGCCGTCGCGATGCGAAGCTGCGGGCCGCCTCGGGCAGTTTCCCGATCCAGCTCTGGTCGAACTTCTTGCGCTTGAGATCTTCGGGCATGAGGGCCTCGCTTGAAAATGGTCCTGTGTCGATCGGGCTGAGAGCGGGCGCGAAAGGGCACCGCCCGCTGCGCCGGGCGGGGGAATGGGCGGCTTACCTTGCGCGCCGGCCCTCCGCGTGCCGGCGGAAGAAACGGATGATGATGTCGGCGGCCTTGTCGGCGTCGTTCGGCCCCTCGAGGGCGGCGAGGGCGGCATCGAGCCGGTCGTCCGGCACCACGCCGCGGCCGCGATGCGCGGCGAGGGCGCGGATCGTGTCGGCGTCGAATTCGGGATGGGGCTGGAAGGTCAGCACCCGCCCCCCGACGTTCAGGGCGGCGATCGGGCAGAATGCCGAGCGGCCGATCACCTCGGCGCCGGGAGGGGGGGTCGTCACCTGATCCTGATGCCAGGCGTTGAGCCTGAGCGACAGATCCGTGCCGCTCTCGGGGTCGCGGATCTCGTAATCCTGCGGTCCCACGGCCCAGCCGCCGGCATGTTTTTCGACCGTTCCGCCAAGAGCGCGGGCGACGATCTGATGGCCGAAGCAGATGCCGACCAGCGGCACATGCGCGGCCACCGCCTCGCGGATGAACCCCTCGAGCGGCGCGATCCAGGGATGATCCTCGTAGACGCCGTGACGCGAGCCGGTGATGAGCCAGCCGTCGGCCTCATGGGCATCGGCCGGCAGCTCCCCGGCCTCGACATCCCATGTGCGGAAGGTGAAACCGCCATCGGCCAGCAGCCGGGCGAACATGCGGGGATAATCGCCCTTCTCGCGGGCTATTTCCGCGGGAGCGTGGCCGGTCTGGAGAATGCCGATCTGCATGGGAACCTGCTCTTTGAGCGGAACCTAGCAAGCGGCCCCGCCCTCGGCAAGGGGCGGGCGGCGATCCCCCTTGCGGAGGGCGGGGAACACGGTGCCGCCGGGGAAATGGCCGATACCGCGCGGGTGCGGCGACGAAGGGGGAGAGGAAGTCCTGCCGGGGCGCGCCAGTGCCGCGCAGGAAGTGTTCCGGTCAGTAACCCGCCGCGCGATCCACCAGATGGAGAAGCGGTCGGCCGGCGATCAGCCGGGCGAGATTGTCGGCCACCACGGGGGCGGCGGTCTCGGGCCGGGTCTCGGCGGCGACATGGGGCGTGACGGTGATGCGGGGATGGTGCCAGAAGGGGTGATCGGGTGGCAGCGGCTCGGTGCGGAACACGTCGAGCGTCGCATGGCCGATCCGCCCCTCGTCGAGAGCGGCGAGAAGGGCCTCCTCGTCGATCAGGTTGCCGCGGCCGGCATTGACGAGTCGCAGGCCGGGCCGGGCGAGGGCGAGGCGGGAGGCGTCGAGCAGATTGTCGGTCTCGGGCGTGGCCGGCAGCAGGGCGACGGCGATGTCGGCCGCGCCCAGCACCGCCGCGAGCCCGGCCGGGCCGTGATGCATCGCCACCCCCTCGATCCGCTTCGGGCGGCGCGACCAGCCGAGGAGGCGAAAGCCGATCGGCCGCAGCATCTCGGCGACCGCCTGCCCGAGAACGCCCATGCCGAGGATCGCCACCTGCCGGTCGCGTGCCAGCGGTGGCACCCGCTCATGGTGCCAGACGCCGTCCTGCCCGAGAATGTGGCTGTCGATGTCGAGGTGATAGCGCAGCACATGGCCGGTGACATATTCGGCCATGCCCTGCCGCAGGCCCGTATCCACCATGCGCGTGAGCGGCACTTCGAGCGTCGGGTTGGTGACGATCCTCTCGACCCCGGCCCAGAGGCTGAACACGGCCCGGAGACGGGAAAAGGGGCTGAAATCGCTGACGGGGCCGGTGGGGGCGTAGAGGATGACATCGATCTTTCCGGGAGAGAATGTCGTGCCGGGTGCGGCGGCCGGGTGCGGCACGAGCCGCGCCTCGAGGCCGCGGGCGGCGAACGCCCTCTCGAGGGCCTTCTGCCAGCGGGGCCATTCGTCCGGCGGCCCGGCATAAAGCAGCGTCGGCTCGTGAGACCCCTTTCCGGGGGGTGGTGCGGATCCGGCTTCGGCGGTGTCGCTCATGCTGCATTCCTCCCGTTTCCCGGCCTCCTGGTCGGCTCCGTTTCCCGTCAGCGCGGCCGGTGCACGATCGCGCTCTGGATCAGCCCGAAGGAAAACATCAGCACCAGCATCGCCGAACCGCCATAGGAGACGAGCGGCAGCGGCACCCCCACCACCGGCGCCAGCCCCATCACCATCGCCATGTTGATCGCGAAATAGAGGAAGAAGTTGATGGTCAGCCCGTGCGTGAGGAGCGCCGGAAAGCGCTCTCGCATCGAGAAGGCCGACCAGGCGGCGAAGGCGATGACGAGCATGTAGAGCCCCAGAAGCGAGATCGAGCCGATGAAGCCGAGCTCTTCGGCAAGGGTGGTGAAGATGAAGTCGGTGTGCTTTTCGGGCAGGAAGTTGAGCTGCACCTGGGTCCCCTGCATCAACCCGCGGCCCGAGAGCCCGCCGGAGCCGAAGGCGATCTTCGACTGGGTGATGTGATAGCCGGCGCCCAGCGGGTCGAGATCGGGGTCGAGGAAGACGTCGATGCGGCGATACTGGTAGTTCTTGAGGAGTTGCCAGGAGGTGCCGCGGCTGAGGAAGACCGCGGCCACGGCGCCGGCGGCGGCGAGGATGCCGGTCAGGAAATAGCCCCAGTGAACCCCGGCCAGCCACATCACCGCCAGCCCCACCATCACCAGAAGGAGGGCGGTGCCGAGATCGGGCTGCTGCACGATCAGCGCCGCGGGCAGAAGGATCGCGAGAAGCGGGATCACCAGCCAGCGCGGCTGCGACACCTTCTCGGGCGGCAACCAGGCGTAATAGGCCGCGAGCGCCATCACCAGCGTGACCTTGGCCAGCTCCGAGGGCTGGAGGCGCAGGGGGCCGATCTGGAGCCAGCGTTGCGCGCCCATGCCGACGTCGCCGGCGACGGCAACCACGACGAGGAGAAGGAGCGTGCCCCCCCAGCTCCACCATGCGAGCCGGCGCCACAGCTCGATCGGGGTGAGGGCGACGGCGAACATCACCGCAAGGCCGACGAGGAACCGCCGGGCCTGCGGCAGCGCCCAGGGGGTGAGCGCCCCGTCGGCCACCGAATAGAGCATCACGAAGCCGATGCCGAAGATCGCCACGATCGCCAGCACCATCGGCCAGTGGATGGCGAGAATCTTGCGCCAGCCGGTGGGCGGCGTGCGGACGGCGTAGTCGATATGGCTCATGCGTCAACCATTTGTTCAGCTCTTGAGGTCGGTATCGGGAGGCGATTCGCGAAGGGCGGGTTCGTCGCCGATGCGGCGCTCCGCAAGCATGTTGGCCGACAAGCATGTTGAACGAAAGGAGGTGTGATCGGCAAGACGAGGAAGATGCGGAAAAACCGGCACGGAGCGTACGAGCTCGGCGCGGAGCGATCGGCCCGGAGCGATGAACTCGGTGCTGGACGACGGGCGCCGGCGCGTCGGGGGAAGCACCCGCCGGCGGGGCCACGTCTGAACCCGGTGCGGGATGATCGACATGGGCAGAGCGGCCGATGCAGGGTAGCTGGGGACGGTGCAGCACGCGGGAAGCCGACTGGCGCGACGGCGTTTGAACCCGATCAGGATGACTGGTTCGGGTGTCAGGATGACTGGTTCGGGTGACGGACTCGATGCAGGATGAGCGACATGGGCAGACCGGGCGGCGCAGGGCGACCGGCAGCGCGTCGCGAGGTGCGACTGCTGTCGGTGGGGGCCGGCCCTGCCCTGCCTGCCATCTCCGGCCTTCGGACCTTGCTCCCGCTCTGCCCTTCGGTTGCCCCCTCTCCAGCCTGCCTTCCTGCGCTCCTTCTCCGGTCCTGCTCCGCCTGTCCGGCTCCTTCCCGACCCGGCCCCGTCGGCCCTGCCTTTTCTCCAGATTCGCTGGCACGGCACTTCGGTCATCTTCTCTCCGCCGCCGTCTCTGTCTCTGCTTCTGCTCTCGGGCGCCTCTGCGATCCGGCGTCCGCAAGCCGGAGTCTGAAATCCGGAAATTCCGGCCTTTCCCGGAGCCCGTTCCGGGTTCCTGTCGCCTCCTGTCCTCTCCGGGGGCAGCGGCATCCGGGGCTTGGGAAAGGTGGGCCTTGGAGAAAGGTGGGCCTTGGAGAAGGTGGCGGCGTCGTTTTCTGAAGCGGCGTGCCTGTCTCGCCCTCGTCGGGGGGTGGTAGCGTCGGCTCATGCGCTCTTCTTGCGGGCGGCGCGGCGCAGGGCGGGCAGGTCGAGAAGGTGTGGCGCCATCGCCTCGAGGCGGTCGCGGATCTCCTCGCGCATGGCGGCGGGGTAGAGGTCGGGCGGTGGTGTGTCGCCATGAAGGGCCCGGAGCAGGATGTCCCGGGCGATGGGAGCGGCCGCCTTCGAGCCGCTGCCGCCATGTTCGACCACCACCGCCACCGCATGGGTCGGATTGCGCCAGGGGCCGAAGGCGACGAAAAGGGCATGGTCGCGCCGCTCCCAGGGCAGGTCGTCATTGTGGGTGATGCCGCGGGCGCGCTCCTCGCGGGTGATGATCCGCACCTGGCTGGTGCCGGTCTTGCCGGCGAAGGCATAGGCCTCGCGCACCGTCCGGGCACGACGGGCGGTGCCCCGGCGGCCGTTGACCACGCGGAACATGCCCTTGCGCACCAGCGCGAGATGGTCGGCCGGCAGATCGAGAGGCGGGGCGTCGGCCGGCTGCCGCACCTCGCCGCCGACGGACATCAGCAGCCGCGGAGCAAGCGCCCGGCCCGAAGCGAGGCGGGCCGCCATCAGCGCAAGCTGCACCGGCGTCGCCAGAACGTAGCCCTGGCCGATGCCGGCGTTGACCGTGTCGCCGACCTGCCACGGGCGATCGTAACGGGCTTCCTTCCAGCCCTTGTCGGGCACGAGGCCGTCGGCGATGGCCGAGAGCGGCAGATCGAAGGCGGCGCCGAACCCGAAGCGCCGCGCCATGGCGGCAATCCGTTCGATGCCCGTGCGCCGGGCGATCTCGTAGAAGAACACGTCGCAGGACTGTTCGATGGCGCCGACGAGATCGAGCCGGCCATGTCCGCCGCGCTTCCAGCAGTGGAATCGCTGGTTTCCGACCTCGTAGAAGCCGGGGCAGAAGATCCGCTCCGCCGCATCGATCTCGCCGGCCTCGAGCGCGGCGAGGGCCACGATCATCTTGAAGGTCGATCCCGGCGGATAGGCGCCTGACACCGCCTTGTTGGTGAGCGGACGGTAGGGATCCTCGAGCAGGGCGCGATAGCGCGTGGCGGAAATGCCGCGCACGAACAGGTTGGGGTCGAAGGCCGGGGTCGAGGCGAGGGCCCGGATGTCGCCGTTTCGCGTGTCGATCACCACCGCCGCCGCGCTCTCGCCGGCCATGCGCGCTTCGGCGAAGTTCTGCAGGCCGAGATCGATCGTCAGCTGCACGTCCTTGCCCGGCTCGCCCTCCTTGCGCTCGAGTTCGCGCATGATGCGGCCGGCGGCGTTGACCTCGATGCGGCTGAAGCCGGCCTTGCCTCGCAGCACCGGGTCCATCTCGCGCTCGAGCCCGTATTTGCCGATCTGGAAGCGCGGAATCCGCAGCAGCGGATCGGGATCCTCGATCCGCTTGAGATCGTAATCGCTCACGGGTCCGACATAGCCGACCACGTGCACGAGATCACTGCCGAAGGGGTAGTGCCGCAACAGCCCGACCTCGGCCGACACGCCCGGCAGGGCCGGGGCGTTGAGCGAGATCCGGGCGACATCGTCCCAGTCGAGATTCTCCGCCACCGTGATCGGCACGAAGGCGCCCGAGCGGCGGATCTCGCGCTTGAGGCCGGCCCGTTCGCGGGCGCTGATCGGGACGAGACGGGCGAGCCGGTCGAGAACGGCGTCGAGATCGCGTGCCTCCTCGGCCACGATCACGGCGCGGTAGTTCGGCACGTTGCCCGCCACCTCGATGCCGTTGGCATCGAAGATCAGACCCCGCGGCGGCGGCAGGAGCCGGATGTTGATGCGGTTCTCGTCGGCGAGGAGGCGATAGCGGTCCGCCTCCTCGATCTGCAACTGGTGCAGACGTGCGACCAGGAGGGCCGCCACCCCTCCTTGCGCGGCGAGAAGAAGCGCCGCCCGCCGGCTGACGGGATTGCCCGTCTTCCGCGCCTCCTTGCCGCGCGTCTTCGCCCTGCGGCGGGCCCTGTTGCCGAAGAGCCGTGCCATGCTGCGCCTTTGCCCCCTTGTGCGTCCCCGCTTCGAAGCCGCCCTGCCGCCTTGCCCGTTCTTCAGCCGCGTTGGCGCCGCGACCGCCGCCCCGTGAGAAGATGGACGAACCCCGCCACGGACGGCCAGAAGGCGGTCGTGAAAAGGCCGCTCACAAGATAGGTGCCGAGGGGGGGATGGGGAACCAGCAGGACGCCCAGAACGAGCGCCTCGGCCGGATATCGCGCAAGGGCGAGCGCGGTGACCGTCAGCCAGCGGCCCCAGAAGGGCAGGGCCGCGAGAGCCTTCGCCCGCGGGCGGAGGAATTCGCAGGCCGCAAGGGCAAGGGCGGCGCCCGCTCCCGGGGGCACGCCATGCACGAGGTCGGCCAGGAGAAACAGGGCGCCGAGGAGCCAGGGCGGCAGCTGGTCGGGCCGACGCATCATCCAGGCGAGGGCGAGGGCGAAGCCGGTATCGGGGGCGCCGCCGGGCAGGGGAAGAAGCCGGATCGGGGCGCTCTCGAGGGCAAGGATCACGAGGAGGGAGACGGTGAAGAGAGCGCTCCCTCCGAGGCGGGAGGCCAGCGGGGAGGAGGGCGCGAAATCAGCGGGCATCGGGGCTCTCCGGCCTCTCGCTGTCGGGGCGGCGGGGCGGGCGCGGCAGCGCCTCGAGAGCCTCCGGCGGGATCGGCGAAGGCGCCTCGGCCGTGGCAGCGTCCGCTTGTGCGGCGGGCGCCGCATCTTCGTTTTCGGTTTCCCCGGCAGGCGCGGATGGCAGCGTGTCTGGGGCGAGATCGATCTCGCTCGCGACCTTCTCGGGGGGGCGGGAGCGCAGGATGCGGAGAAATTCGAGGCGGCCGAGATCGGCGAACGGGATCACCCTCAGCCGCCCGTCGGTGCCGAGGGCGACCGTGCCGACCGGCAGACCGGCAGGGAACAGCCCCCCGTCGCCCGAGGTGACGACCCGGTCTCCCGGCCGCACGGCTTCGGGGTTCTCGACGAAATCGAGCAGCGGATAGGGGGAATTGTCGCCGGCGAGGATCACCCGCTCGGCGCGGCGGGCGATGGTGACGGGGATGCGGCTGGTGGCATCGGTGACGAGAAGTACCCGTGCCGTGCGCTCCGCCGTGCCGGCGATGCGGCCGACGAGGCCGAGCCCGTCCATCGCCGCCCAGCCGTCGCGAATGCCGTCGCGCCGGCCGACATTGATCAGCACCGAGCGCGAGAAGGGCGAACCGCTGTCGGCGGTGACGCGGGCGGTGACATGGGTCAGGCGCGGGTCGAGCCGCACCTTGTTGAGCGCGAGAAGCTGGGCGTAGAGCGCCTCGGCGGCGCGGGCCTTCTCGCGCCAGATGCGCATCTGCCTGAGCTGTTCGCGCAGCTCGCGGTTCTCGCGCCTGAGCTCGGCATAGCTCCTGAAGTTGCGCAGGAAATCGGCAGCACCGGTGACGGGGGTCGCGATGGCCGAGAAGACCGGCGTGAGACGCTCGAGGAGGGCGATCCGGAGCTGCTCGACGCGGGGGCTGTCGATCCGCCACAGGAGGAAGACGGCGACGAGGACGAGGAAGACGGCGCCGAGAGCCGCCCGTCCGAGAAGCGAACCGCCATTGCCTGCCGCCTGTCTCATCGCCGGAAACCCCGCTCCCCGAGATGCCCGGAAGGGACGCTGCGGGCTAGGGAGAGGGCGCGCATGGGGCATCGGGGCACGACCGGCACTTGCCTGCCCCCGGCCCCGGAATGCGGCCGCAGGGCTGGCGTGTGGCGCTGTCCTCTCCGGCCTCTGGCGGCGCCCCCCGTGGCCGGCAGCCGGTCGGGGAGACGCCGGCAGGGCGGATCAGCTGTCGTAATCGATGGCGTGGCGCAGCTGCTTTTCATATTCGAGCGCCTTTCCGGTCCCGAGTGCGACGCAGTTGAGCGGCTCTTCGGCGATGGAAATGGCGAGGCCCGTCTGCTCCCTGAGCGCCAGATCGAGATCGCCGAGAAGGGCGCCGCCGCCCGTGAGCATCACGCCGCGATCGACGATGTCGGCCGCCAGGTCGGGCGGCGTCGCCTCGAGCGCGTTCATTACCGCTTCGCAGATCTGCTGCACCGGTTCGGAGAGCGCCTCGGCGACCTGCGCCTGGGTGATCTCGGTTTCCTTGGGTACGCCGTTGAGCAGGTCGCGACCGCGGATCATCATGCTCTGGCCGCGTCCGTCGTCGGGCATGCGGGCGGTGCCGATGGTGGTCTTGATGCGCTCGGCGGTGGCCTCGCCCACGAGCAGGTTCTTGTGGCGCCGCAGATAGGCGATCAGGGCCTCGTCCATCCGGTCGCCGCCGACACGCACCGAGCGGGCATAGACGATGTCGCCGAGCGAGAGCACCGCCACCTCGGTGGTGCCGCCGCCGATATCGACCACCATCGAGCCCGTCGGGTCGGTGATCGGCATGCCGGCGCCGATGGCCGCGGCGATCGGCTCGGGGATGAGACCGGCCTTGCGGGCTCCGGCCGAGAGCACCGACTGGCGGATCGCCCGCTTCTCGACCGGGGTCGCGCCGTGGGGCACGCAGACGATCACCCGCGGCTTGGCGAGGGTGGTGCGACGATGCACCTTGCGGATGAAGTGCTTGATCATTTCCTCGGCCACGTCGAAATCGGCGATCACGCCTTCGCGCATCGGCCGGATCGCCTGGATCGAGCCGGGGGTACGACCGAGCATCAGCTTGGCGTCCTCGCCGACCGCCAGCACCTGCTTGTGACCGTCCTTGATGTGATAGGCGACGACCGACGGTTCGTTGAGCACGATGCCGCGGCCGCGCACATAGACCAGCGTGTTCGCCGTGCCGAGGTCGATCGCCATGTCGGCGGAAAAGATGCCCGAGAACAGACCCATGCTTGCCCCTTTCATCCGTCGCGGACCATTGGTTGCGGCCTGCGGCGGTTTCGCTTCCATGTGCCCGTCCGGTGCCCGACCCTCCGCCGGTTGTGCGGATCGAGGAGGGCGGAGCCGGCAGGCCGTCCCGGCTTTTATAGGGGCTCGGCGGGAACAGGGAAAGGGTGCCTTCCGCAAGGTTCGGCAGCTTTCCGCCACCGGAGGCCGGCAGGAACATTCTTGCACATATATCGCGCAATATCGCGTTTTATACCGTCATATATGGCAATTTATTGCACAAAAACGCGCTATTGTGGCTCGCCACGTTTCGTTGCCCGCTCCTTCGGAGGCGCCCCCGTCATGGGCGCGGGAGACGCGGTGCGGCCGGACAGGGGCATCCGTGGCTCCCGTGCCCATGGGGGGAACGGGAGCGGGAGCCGGTCGCCTGCGGCGGAGCAGGCGGAAAGGCAGATGGTGGGGTGGAGGGGGCCGCGGATGACGAGGCGGGCCCCGCATGTGCAGGGATTCTTGTGGCTGCGCGGCCGGCCATCGCCGGGAGAGCCCGCATGCGCAGGGAGGGATGAGGAGATCACGATGCCGGCAAGGGATGTCTTTCAGATGCCGTCTGCGACGGGATGAGGCCGGGTCGAAGGGGGCAGGCCCGTTTCCGGCTGCCGGAAACCGGAACCGTCAGGCAGGCCGGGTCGAGGAGGGCGTGCCGCGCGGTGGGAGTGCAGGGCATGATGCCATGACATGATCCTGTCGCAGGGCATGCCGCATGCAACGGGGCAGGCGACCGGGCGAGACGGCGACCGGGCGAGGCGGGCGGGGGAGTGAAGCGGGTGGCCGCGCATGACGGGAAAGGTCGCGAGGGAGTTTCCGCATGCGACGGGGAGGGCCTGCAGAGGCGGGCCCGACGGGGTCGGTCGTGAAGGGAAGCCGCCCGGAGAAGCGGAGGGCCGGAACCTTGCGCACCCGCCGGGCGGCGCCCGGTGCGGGGGATGCGGCAAGACGGTGCGGCCCTGCCGTCTTCTTCGCGCCCTTCTCCGGGCGGCTGCCCGGGATCTTGTCAGGATGTCGCCTCGATCGGGGCGGGGGTGCCCTTCTCGCGCTTGAGCATCAGCTTGTTGAGGGCGGCGACATAGGCCTTGGCCGAGGCCACCACCGTATCGGTATCGGACGCCTGGCCGGTGACGATGCGCCCGTTCTCCTCCATCCGCACCGAGACGGTGGCCTGGGCATCGGTGCCCTCGGTCACGGCATGGACCTGGTAGAGCTGCAGCCGGGCGTCATGGGGCACGAGGGCGCAGATGGCCTTGAAGGTGGCGTCCACCGGCCCGTCGCCGAAGGCGGTGGTGCGCCGCTCCTCGCCCTCGATCTCGAGGATGAGATCGGCCGACTGGGGGGCCTCGGTGCCGCAGATCACCCGAAGGAACTTCACCCGGATCCGCTCGCTGCCGACTTCCTCGGAACTGTCCTGCATGAGGGCGACGAGATCGTCGTCGTAGATTTCCTTCTTGCGGTCGGCGAGGGCCTTGAAGCGGACGAACACGTCCTTGAGCTGGTTGTCGGACAGCTCGTAGCCCAGCTCGCGCAGCTTCTCGCGCAGCGCATGACGCCCCGAATGCTTGCCGAGCACGAGGTTGGACTGGTTGAGCCCGACATCCTCGGGCCGCATGATCTCGTAGGTGCCGGCGTGCTTGAGCATCCCGTCCTGATGGATGCCCGATTCATGGGCGAAGGCGTTCTTGCCGACGATCGCCTTGTTGTATTGCACCGGGAAGCCCGTGGCGCGGGAGACGATGCGGCTCGCCTGAACGAGCTTCGTGGTGTCGATGCCGGTCTCGAAGGGCATGGCGTCGCCCCGCACCTTGAGCGCCATCACGATCTCCTCGAGCGCGGCGTTGCCGGCACGCTCGCCGATGCCGTTGATGGTGCATTCAACCTGGCGCGCCCCGGCCTCGACCGCGGCCAGCGAGTTGGCGACGGCCATGCCGAGATCGTCATGGCAATGGGTCGAGATGACGACGTCCTCGATACCCGGCACCCGCTCCTTCAGCATGCGGATGATGCGGGCGCTCTCGCCGGGAACGGCGTAGCCCACCGTGTCGGGAATGTTGATGGTGGTGGCGCCGGCCCGGATCGCGGTTTCGACCGCGCGGCAGAGGAAGTCCGGCTCGGTGCGGGTGCCGTCCTCGGGCGACCACTCGACGTCGTCGGTATGGTTGCGCGCCCGGCGCACCGAGGCGTCGATCGCCTCGATCACCTCCTCGGGCGTCATCTGGAGCTTGTATTTCATGTGGAGGGGCGAGGTGGAGATGAAGGTATGGATCCGGCCGCGCCCCCGGTCGATGGCGGGTTGCAGCGCCTCGGCGGCCCGGTCGATATCCTTGAAGGCGGAGCGTGCGAGGCCGCAGATGACCGCGTCCTTCGCCAGCTTGGCGATCTCGTTGACGGCCTGGAAGTCGCCTTCGGAGGCGATGGGGAAACCGGCCTCGATGATGTCCACCCCCATCTCGTCGAGGAGCTGGGCGATCTCGAGCTTCTCCTCGAGGCTCATGGTCGCGCCGGGCGATTGCTCCCCGTCGCGCAGGGTGGTGTCGAAGATGAAGATCCGCTCGCGGGGAGTGTCCGTGGGGGAAGTCGTGCTGGTGGTCATGCTTGTGGCTCCTGCATCGGCCCTGCAAGGCGCGGATGGCGCCGCGGGCGCGGAACGGTGGTGCTGACGGGTGGTGGTTCTGGGGGAAATCCCGCTCCGGCGCAAGGCGCGATCCTCTGGGCGGGTGCGCCGGGGCGGCCCGCTCAGAGGCTGGTAAGAAGAAGGAGCGTGGCGCGGAGAGCGCCGGTGCAGGGTGCGGTGGCGCACAGGCGATGCGCGGCTTCTCCGCCGCTCCTGCCCGCACGTGACGCGCCGCCGATGTCGCTCATGCCGATCATGGCGCGAAATATACACCGGCCGGCGGCAAGTGCAACGGGAAAACACCGGAGCGGCAGATGCGGGGCGGGGCTGGTGCGTTCGGGCGGCGACTGTTCCGGGCACGGGGAGCGCCGGTCCTCGCTTCTCCGACGAGGCGGCACGCGTTCGCAGACAGGCGCACCGGCCGGGCGGACGGGGCGGCGCGGTGGGCGGCGGGTCTGGGGAACCGCCCGTGGGTTCTGCGCTCCCTCGAGATCGCAGAACACCGGATCCGGCCACAAGCGCGGCAAGGCCGGAGAGTCCTTTCCCCGTTCTTCTTGTTCGTGACGCTCCGGTGCGGCCTGCGGTGTGGGCAGTGGATGCGCCGGCCCGTGAAGCGGGCGGAGACGGGCGATGATGCGCCCGCGCGGCGGCGCAGGCCATGCCATCATGCCCCACCGGGCACTTCCGGCGCCTGGCCGGGGAAACTCCCTCGGGAACGCGTCGAAACCGCCCCATCGGGCCGGGAGAGGGCCGGCCGCTGCCGCCGGCAGAGCCGTTCGGGCGGGTCTATTCCTGCGGCGCGGGGGCGGTGTCGGCCGGGCGGCCGTCGATCCATTCGCCTTCGTCCACCTCGCCGGTGGCATAGGTCATCCTGCCCTTCCCCCAGCGCTTGCCGTCGCGGAATTCGCCTTCATAGACATCGCCATTGGGGTAGATCGCCTTGCCCCGGCCGTGGATCCGCCCGGCCTTCCATTCGCCTTCGTAGACGAAGCCGTCGGGCGTGGTCAGCTTGCCGATGCCTTCGCGCTGCCCGGCGCGGAACTCGCCCTCGTAAATCGTGCCGTCGGGATAGCGGGCCTTGCCCTTGCCGTGGCGCTTGCCGGCCTTCCATTCTCCCTCGTAACGGTAGCCGTCGGGCGCGGTCATCACGCCGACGCCCTCGGAGCGTCCCTCGACGAAGTCGCCCTCATAGCTGACGCCATTGGCATAGACCGCCTTGCCCTTGCCGTGGGGCAGACCGGCATGCCACATGCCGTCGTAGGTGGCGCCGTCGGAATAGGTGATCTTGCCCTTGCCTTCAGGGAGCCCGTCCTTCACCTGGCCGACATAGATCGCCCCGTCGGGGTAGATGATGCGGCCTTCGCCCTCCATCCGGCCCTCGACCCACTGGCCTTCATAGGTGAAGCCGTCGGCGCCGGTGAAGCGGCCCTGGCCGTGGCGCTTGTCGTTCCTGAATTCACCGACATAGACCGACCCGTCCTTGTAGCGCAGCGTTCCCTTGCCTTCGCGCCGCCCCTCGACGAAATCGCCCTCGTAGACGTTGCCGTTGGCGAAGACGAGCTTGCCCCGCCCGTGCATCTGTCCGTTCTTCCAGCCGCCTTCGTAATGCGTGCCGTCGGGCAGGGTGAGGCTGCCGGTGCCCTCGCGCCTGCCGTTCACCACCTGGCCCTCGTAGATCGAACCGTCGGGATAGCGGATCCTGGCCTGACCGGTCTTGGCGCCCCGCACCCAGTCGCCCTCATAGACATAGCCGTCGGGCAGGGTGAGCTTGCCGCGGCCGTGGTGTCGGCCGTTCTCGAGCATTCCCTCATAGACCGATCCGTCCCCGTAACGGACCACGCCCTTGCCGGTGATCGCTCCCTCGACCCATTCGCCCTCGTAGCTGGCGCCGCCGGGGTAGGTGATGCGGCCCTTGCCGTGGGGATTGCCGTCCTTGAGCTCTCCTTCATAGATCGTGCCGTCGGGGTAGGTGATGCGGCCCTCCGGCTCCATCCGGCCCTCGCGCCACTGGCCCTCGTATCTGAAGCCGTCGGGGCGGGTGTAGCGGCCGAAACCGTGCTGCTTGCCACCCTTGAAACCGCCTTCATACACGGCGCCGTCGGCATAGGTGCGGCGGATGGTGGGGCCGGTGACGGACCCGGCCTCGGCGGCGGGCGGGGTTTCTCCGGCTGACTGTGCGAGCGCGGCGCCCGGAAGCGGGGCGGGGGAAGGGACGAGCCCCGGTCCGAACACGGCAAGCGCGGTCAGGAGAGAGACGGAAGCAAGACGTGGCATGGCTTTCCTGCGCGTTGAGCGGGCGGTCCCGTGCCGCCCCGGGCAACTCTAAGAGCGCCGCCGCTCCAAGGCAACGCCCTTGATGGAGCGGCAGGCGGGCCGGGTTCGGGACCCGCCCGCGGGATGGTCGGCCGGGCGGCGTGGGCCGGAGCGCCCGCCCTTTTCAACCGCGAGGCAGGCTTTGAGGAGCGATCCGGCCACCGGGCCAGGCGGCGACGGGGCCGGGGCGGCAGAAGGCGGCGGGAGCGGCATGCGGGCGGCGGAGGTGCGCATGTCACGGCATGGAAAAGTTGCGGCATGGAGGAGCTTTCCTTTCGCGCCATGCTCGGGCTATGAGCAGGCCGAGGGCGGCGGCCCTTCATCGGCACGGGGCCTTCGGGCCGTGCCCCGGGCCGCGCGCGTGACATGCCCGGAGGATGGCCGATGACCCAGCGCTTTCGCATCACCCTTGCCCAGCTCGACCCGACCGTGGGCGACATCGCCGGCAATGCCGACAGGGTCCGCGCCGCCCATGCCGAGGCCCGGGCGGCGGGGACCGATCTCCTGATCCTGCCAGAGATGTTCCTTGCGGGCTACCAGCCGCGCGATCTCGTGCTGCGCCCGGCCTTCGTCGCCCATGTCGCCCGCGAGATGGAGGCGCTCGCGGCCGCCACCCGGGAAGGGCCCGCCATTGCCGTCGGCGGCCCCCATGCCGAGGAGGGCAGGCTCTACAACGGCTACTGGATCCTCGCAGGCGGCCGGGTGGAGACCGTGGTGCACAAGCACGACCTGCCCAACGAGGAAGTGTTCGACGAATGCCGCTACTTCACCCCGGGCGCGATCTCGGGGCCGGTGCCGATCGGGCCGCTGCGGGTCGGCTTCCCGATCTGCGAGGACGCCTGGCATCCGGACGTGGCCGAGACGCTCGCCGAGAGCGGCGCGCAGCTCCTGATCGTTCCCAACGGTTCGCCCTATCACCGCGGCAAGCAGGATCTGCGCCTCGCGCACATGGTGGCGCGGGTGGTCGAGAACGAATTGCCCCTCGTCTATCTCAACATGGTCGGTGCCGAGGACGATCAGGTGTTCGACGGGGCTTCCTTCGCGCTCGATCTCGGCGGCCGGCTGGCGGCGCAGCTGCCGGCCTTCGACGAGCGGATCGCCCATCTCGATTTCGAGGAAGGGGCCGCGGGCTGGCGGCCGGTCGAGAGCGAGAAGGCGGTGCTGCCCGCTCCGATCGAGATGGATTACCGCGCCATGGTCGAAAGCCTGAGAGGGTATTTCCGCAAGACGGGCTTCTCGCGGGCGCTTCTGGGGCTTTCGGGCGGGATCGACAGCGCGATGGTGGCAACCATCGCCGCCGACGCGCTCGGCCCCGGAAATGTCCGCTGCGTGATGCTGCCCTCCCCCTATACCTCGCGCGCGTCGCTCGAGGATGCCGCGAGCGTGGCCGCCCGTCTCGGCTGCCGGCTCGACGAGGTGCCGATCACCGGCCCCTTCGCCGCCGTCGAGGAGGCGCTGGCGCCACTCTTCGCCGGCACCGGGCCGGACGTGACCGAGGAGAACATACAGGCCCGGCTGCGCGGCCTGCTGCTCATGGCGATTTCCAACAAGTTCGGGGAATTGCTGCTGACCACCGGCAACAAGTCCGAGATCGCCGTCGGCTATGCGACGCTCTATGGCGACATGTGCGGCATCTACAACCCGCTCAAGGATCTCTTCAAGATGCGGGTCTATGCCGCCGCCCGCTGGCGCAACGCCCATCATCGGCCGTGGATGAAGGGGCCGGCGGGGGCGGTGATCCCCGAACGGGTGCTTGAGAAGGCCCCCTCGGCCGAGCTGCGCCCCGGTCAGACCGACCAGGACAGCCTGCCGCCCTACGAGGTGCTCGACGACATTCTCGCCGGGCTCGTCGAGGAGGATGCCGCCATTGCCGATCTCGTCGCCCGCGGCCATGACCGCGAGATGGTGAAGCGGGTCGAGAACATGCTCTACAATGCCGAGTTCAAGCGCCACCAGGCGGCCCCCGGCACGAGGCTGACCCGCCGCTCCTTCAATCTCGACTGGCGCTATCCGATCGTCCATCGCTGGCGCGATCCGTCTTGAGGGGCGCGCGCCGCCGCGGATCTTCTGCCCGCGGCGAGGCGCAGGGGCGAGGGGGCACCCGTGGTACCGGACCCTGCCGCATCGTGTCGCCCCCTTGGGGCGCCGGTCATTCCCACCAGCGGTCGATGGCGGCGATGGCGGCGTCGGAGAAGCCGAAATGGTGAGCGATCTCGTGGATCAGCACGTGGGCAACGATCTCGCCGAGGGTGACCTCGCCCCGCTCGGCCCATTCGAACAGGATCGGCAAGCGGTAGAGGCGGACGAGATCGGGAGTGGTCGGCTGGTCGGTCACCGAACGATCGGTGAGGGGGGTGCCCTCGTAAAGCCCCGTCAGCTCCAGCGGATCCTCGATGCCGAGCGCGGCGAGAACCTCCTCGTCGGGCCAGTCCTCGACGACGATGCCGAGCCCTTCGCAGCGGGCGCGGACCGGATCGGGCAGCGCGTGGAGCGTTCGCTCGGCGATCTCGTGCAATGCCGCGGCGCTCGGGGCGGCGAGGGCGGACCAGTCGGAAGGGGTTGGCTGGGCCATGGCGGCGGCTCTCCTCGCGGTGGCGTTTCGGGCGCGCAGGCGGCGTTGCCAATATGGACAAGGGCGGGGCGATGTGAAAGAGAGACGCCGCATGAAAGTCGCGCCGCGCCGGCCCGCACCGCGCTGCGGCGGGGGGCCGGCCGGCACCGGCGGCCATCACCCCGGCCCGGAGCGTCGGTCCCAGAGAATCGGTCCCGAGGAGAGTTCCATGACCGTGACCCGTTTTGCCCCTTCGCCGACCGGCCATCTGCATGTCGGCAATCTGCGCACCGCGCTTTTCAACTGGCTCGTGGCCCGCAAGGGGGGCGGTCGTTTCATCCTGCGCTTCGACGACACCGACCCGGAACGCTCGAAACAGGAATATGTGGACAGCATCCGCGCCGATCTCGACTGGCTCGGCCTCGCCTGGGACCGCGAGGAATTCCAGTCGCGCCGTCTCGACCGCTATGCCGAGGCGGCCGACCGCCTGCGCGCGGCGGGGCGGCTCTACGAGGCCTTCGAGACCCCGGCCGAGCTCGATCTCAAGCGCAGGAAACTGCTCAACATGGGGCGCCCGCCGATCTACGACCGCGCGGCTCTGAAGCTCACGGAAGAGGAGAAGGCGGCGCTCCGGCGCGAGGGGCGGCGCGGCCACTGGCGCTTCCTGCTCGATCGGGAGCGGGTCGAGTGGCAGGACGGCATTCTCGGGCCGGTGTCGATCGACGCGGCCTCGGTCTCCGACCCGGTGCTCATCCGCGGGGACGGACAGGTGCTCTATACCCTCGCATCGGTGGTCGATGACATGGAGATGGGGATCACCGACGTGGTGCGCGGCGCCGACCATGTCACCAATACCGCGACGCAGATCCAGATCATTCGTGCGCTGGGCGGCGAGCCGCCGCGCTTTGCCCATCACTCGCTCCTGACGGGGCCCGAGGGCGAAGCGCTCTCCAAGCGGCTGGGCTCGCTCTCGATCCGCGAGCTGCGCGAGGCCGGCGTCGAGCCGATGGCGCTCCTCTCGCTTCTCGCCCGCCTCGGCTCGGCGAAGCCGGTCGAGCTCTTCTCCTCGCTCGACGAGCTGGCCGAAGGCTTCGATCTGGCCGATTTCGGCGCCGCGCCGACCCGCTTCAACCCGGCCGATCTCGGCCCGCTGACGGCCCGACACCTCGCGTCCCTGCCGCACGATGCCGTGGCCGGGAGACTCGCCGCTGCCGGCATCCCCGCCGACATCGCTCCCGCCTTCTGGCAGGCGGTGCGCGAGAACCTGACCCGCTTCGACGATGTGGCCGACTGGTGGCGCCTGCTCTCCGAGGGCGCGGCGCCGCTCGTCGAGGAGAAAGACCGCGAATTCGTGGCCGAGGCCCTCGCTCTCCTGCCCCCTCCGCCCTATGATGCGGAAAGCTGGAAGAAGTGGACGGCGGCGGTGAAGGAGAAGACCGGGCGCAAGGGAAAGGCGCTCTTCATGCCGCTGCGAAAGGCGCTCACGGGGCGCGATCACGGCCCCGACATGGCGGTGCTGATGCCGCTGATGCGGCGGGTGAGGGCACTGGAGGCCCCGCATGCCGACGGGGCGGAAGCCGATGGAACGAGCGCCGAGAGAGCCGCCGGGAAGACGGGCTGAGAGAGCGGTGCGTCCTGCGGGTGCTGCCTGCCGGGGCGTGTCGGGACAGGGAGCGCAAAGGGTGCCCTTCCGGGGTTCGGTGGCAAGGGTCACGGGCGGATGCGGCGCAGGCCGAGCGCCGCGAGCCGCGCGTCGATCAGGCGGGCGAGGGCCGGATCCGGCGCTCGGGCACGGCTGTAGATCGGGCGTGCACGATCGTCGATCAGGGGGCGGCCCCAACCGTCGGTGGTGGCGATGAAGCGGTCGATCCCCGCGATGCCGAAAAGGGCATGGTAGCCCGCGAGCACGCAATCGAGATAGCTCAGGAGGATCGGGTGTTTCCCGTCCTCCGCAAGGGCCGGGTCGATGCGGTAGAGCACCGGTGCTCTTGCGGGCGCGGGCCCGTCATCGGGGGGGCGGCCGTCGAGGGGCGTGATCGCGGCCGGCTGCCACAGATAGGCCCTTTCGCGCCGGTCGAGCGCGTCCCAGCCCCCGGCGGGCACGGCCAGAACCCCGTCGATCGTGTCGCCCGGCGCCGGGGCGACCGACAGGAAGGCCGGCCTTCTGAGATGCGTTCCTTGCCAGACGCGCCGCCAGCCCGAAAGCCGTGCGGGCCGGGCGGGCCGGTGTTCGTGGGTCGCGAGATTGACCAGCGAGCCGTAGCCGAAGAAGGCGTTGCGCGCCGGGGCCGGGCCGGGACCGGGCGCCGGGCGGGCGCGCTCGGGGAAAGGTGGTGTGAAGGTCATGGGCCGAGAATGGCGAAGGGGGGCGGCTGCCGCAAGGGGCGCCGGCAAGGGTGCCGGACCCGTCCTTCGGACGATTCCGTCTTGCGGCGCCCGGGCCGGACCGGTAACATTCGCGCGACAGGTCAGGGAGAACCGGCTTTGCCGGTGCCGAAGGAGCAACCGCCCCGGAAACTCTCAGGCTGAAGGACCGGCCTGTCCACATAACTCTGGAGAGAGGCCCGCCCGACGGGTCCGCCGAAGGGATAACGATCTCAGGCGAAAGGACAGAGGGGGCATCGCTGTGGCGCCTTCGGGCGTCTCATGTGGTGCCGACGGTGTCATCCCACCGGCCGCACCGACCTCGACAGGGAGGACAGGGATGGCCGAACTCAGGAAAACACCCCTTCATGATCTTCACGTGGAGCTGGGGGCCCGCATGGTGCCCTTCGCCGGCTGGGAGATGCCGGTGCAATATCCGTCCGGGGTCATGGCCGAGCATCGCCACACCCGCGCGAAGGCCGGGCTCTTCGATGTTTCCCATATGGGGCAGCTGACGATTCGTCCCCCGGCCGGGGGGGGCTGGGAGGAGGTGGCCGCCGCGCTCGAGACGGTGCTGCCCCAGTCGGTGCTGGGGCTGAAGGACGGGCGCCAGCGCTATGGCTTCCTGACCAACGATCAGGGCGGCATCATCGACGATCTGATGTTCGCCCGGCGCGGCGATCACGCCTTCGTGGTCGTCAATGCCGCCCGGTGCGATGTCGATCTTGCCCATCTGGCGCGGACGATCGGGGCGAAGGTGACGATCGAACCGCTCCGGGGCCGGGCGCTTCTGGCGCTCCAGGGCCCCTCGGCCGAAGCGGCGCTCGCCCGTCTTTCCCCGGAGGTTGCCGGGATGCGCTTCATGGATGTGCGGACGCTCACCCTCGATGTGGCCGGGGGGGTGCCGGCTCTCGTGTCGCGTTCGGGGTATACCGGCGAGGACGGTTTCGAGATCTCGCTGCCCGCGGAAAGCGCCGAGACCGTGGCCCGGGCGCTTCTCGACATGGAGGAGGTGGCGCCGATCGGACTCGGCGCCCGAGACAGCCTGCGCCTCGAGGCCGGGCTCTGCCTTTACGGCAACGACATCGACGAGACGACGACCCCCGTGGAAGCCGCGCTCGAATGGGCGATCCAGAAGCCGCGCCGCCGGGGTGGTGACCGTGCAGGCGGCTTTCCCGGTGCCGAGGTGATCCTCGCCCAGCTCGAGGCCGGGGCGCCACGCCGCCGGGTCGGACTCCTGCCCGAAGGACGCGCGCCGATGCGCCAGGGCACGCCGTTGCGGCCCGAGGGCGCCGAAGGGGCGCCGGTCGGCACCATCACCTCGGGCGGCTTCGGGCCGACCGCCGAACGGCCCGTCGCCATGGGCTACGTGCCGGCGGCGCTGGCCGCGGCGGGCACGCGGCTCGAGGGTGAGGTGCGGGGGAAATGGCGGCCGGTCGCGGTGGCCGATCTGCCCTTCGTCCCCCATCGCTACAGGCGTTGACTGCCCGCGGGGCGCCGTCGCGCTTCGCTCTTGTGCGGAGCGGCCGGCAAGGAAGATCCGCCGACAAGGAAGATTCGAAGGAAAGGAACGAGAGATGCTGATCGTGAAATACACCCCGGAGCACGAATGGCTCGAATACAATGGCGAGGTCGTGACCGTCGGCATTACCGAGCACGCCGCCGAACAGCTCGGCGACGTGGTCTTCGTCGAGCTCCCCGAGGAGGACACCTCCGTCACCAAGGGGGACGAAGTGGTGGTGATCGAGAGCGTCAAGGCCGCGGCCGACATTCTCGCGCCGATGGACGGGGTAATCACCGAGGTCAACTCCCTGCTCGAGGACGAACCCGAACTCGTGAGCAAGGACCCTCTCGGCCAGGGCTGGTTCTTCAGGATGAAGCCCGCCGACCCGGCCGATCTCGACCAGTACATGGACGAGGCCGAATACAAGGCCCATATCGCCGGCAGCTGAGGCGCCGCCGCGGCGCGCGGCCCGGCGAGGGGCCGGCCGCGGGGCCCTGCCGCCTGCGCCGGCCGGCTGGCGCGCCGTTCGCCTTTCCCCCGCGTCACGATTTCCGGCCCGTTCCCTGCCTTTCGATGGAGAGCCTGCCGATGTCCCGGATCCCGAGCGATTACGACCCCTACGATTTCGCCAACCGCCGCCATATCGGCCCGTCGCCGGCCGAGATGGAGGAGATGCTCGCCCTGATCGGGGCCGAAAGTCTCGATGCGCTGATCGACGAGACCATCCCCCCTGCGATCCGCACCGAAACGCCGCTCGACTTTCCGCCCATGGCCGAACACGAGGTTCTGGCCCGCATCCGCGAGATCGCGGTCGGTAACGAGGTCTTCACCTCGCTCATCGGCCAGGGCTTCCACGGCACCATCACCCCGCCGGTGATCCTGCGCAACATCCTCGAGAACCCGGCCTGGTACACCGCCTACACCCCCTATCAGCCCGAGATCAGCCAGGGGCGGCTCGAGGCCCTTCTCAACTACCAGACGATGGTGGCCGATCTCACCGGGCTCGAGATCGCCAACGCCTCGCTCCTCGACGAGGCGTCCGCCGCCGCCGAGGCGATGACCATGGCCCGCCGGGTGGCGAAGTCGAAGGCATCGGTCTTCTTCATCGACGAGAACTGCCATCCGCAGAACATCGCCGTGATGAAGACCCGGGCGCGGCCGCTCGGCATCGAGCTCGCCATTGGCGACCCGGAGCGCGATCTCGACCCCGCGGCGGTTTTCGGGGCGATTTTCCAGTATCCCGGCACGCATGGCGAGATCCGCGATCTGACCGATGCCTTCGCCGCCCTGCATGCCCACAAGGCCGTCGGCATCGCCATTGCCGATCCGATGGCGCTGCTTCTTCTGAAGACGCCCGGGGAGATGGGAGCGGACATCGCCGTCGGCTCGACCCAGCGCTTCGGCGTGCCGCTCGGCTTCGGCGGCCCCCATGCCGCCTACATGGCGACGCGCGAGGCCTTCAAGCGGGCGATGCCGGGGCGCATCGTCGGCGTCTCGCGCGATGTTCACGGCAGGCCGGCCCTCAGGCTCGCCCTGCAGACCCGCGAGCAGCACATCCGCCGCGAGAAGGCCACCTCGAACGTCTGCACCGCGCAGGCGCTCCTCGCGGTGATGGCCTCCTTCTATGCCGTCTATCACGGCCCCGAGGGGCTGCGGGCGATCGCCGAGCGCATCCACCGTCACACCGTGGCCCTTGCCGAAGGGCTCGAGAAGGCCGGCTGGGCCGTCGCGCCCGCCCGTTTCTTCGACACGATCACCGTCACCGTCGGGGACCGGCAGCAGGAGATCCTGGCCGCCGCCCGGGAGCGGCGGATCAATCTCCGGCCCGTGGGGGCGGACAGGATCGGCATCAGTCTCGACGAACGCACGGACGAGAGGATTCTGGGCGATGTCCTCGCCGCCTTCGGCGCCGGCGCGCCGCCCGTCCTGCCGCACGGCCGGCACCGCCTGCCCGAAGGGCTCCTGCGCACCTCGCCCTGCCTCACCCATCCGGTCTTCCACATGAACCGGGCCGAGACCGGCATGATGCGCTACATGCGCAGGCTGGCCGATCGCGATCTGGCCCTCGACAGGGCGATGATCCCCCTCGGCTCCTGCACGATGAAACTCAACGCCGCGGTCGAGATGATGCCGCTCTCCTGGCCCGAATTCGCCGACATCCACCCCTTCGTGCCGGCGGAGCAGGTGCGGGGCTATCGCGAACTCGTCGACGATCTGGCCGAAAGGCTGTGCGAGATCACCGGATATGACGCCATGTCGATGCAGCCCAATTCGGGGGCGCAAGGCGAGTATTCCGGCCTGATGACCATCCGCCGCTATCACGAGGCCCGGGGGGAAGGGCACCGGAACGTCTGCCTCATTCCGATGTCGGCCCATGGCACCAACCCGGCTTCGGCGGTGCTGGCGGGCATGAAGGTGGTGCCGGTGCAGACCACCGGGCGCGGCGACATCGACATCGAGGATTTCCGCGCCAAGGCCGAGGCGATGAAGGACGATCTGGCCGCCGCCATGATCACCTATCCCTCGACCCATGGCGTCTTCGAGGAGACGGTGCGCGAGATCTGCGACATCACCCATGCCTGCGGCGGGCAGGTCTATATCGACGGGGCCAATCTCAACGCCATGGTCGGGCTGGTGAAGTTCGGCGAGATCGGCGGCGATGTCAGCCATCTCAACCTGCACAAGACCTTCGCCATCCCCCACGGCGGCGGCGGGCCGGGGATGGGGCCGATCGGCGTCAAGGCGCATCTCGCGCCCTATCTGCCGGCCGATCCGCGCTCGGGCGAGGAGGGCGCGGTGGCGGCCACGCCCTTCGGTTCGGCCTCGATCCTCACCATCTCCTGGGCCTATGTGCGGCTGATGGGCGGCAAGGGACTGACGCAGGCGACGAAGGTCGCGATCCTTTCGGCCAACTACCTTGCCGCCGCCCTCGAGGAGGCGGGCTACGACGTGCTCTACAAGGGCCGCGGCGGCCGCGTCGCCCATGAGTGCATCCTCGATACCCGCCCCCTCAGGGACCTGGCCGGCGTGACCGTGGACGACATAGCCAAGCGACTGATCGACAATGGTTTCCATGCGCCGACCATGAGCTGGCCCGTCATCGGCACGCTGATGATCGAGCCGACCGAATCGGAACCGAAGGAGGAGCTCGACCGTTTCGTTCTTGCCATGAGGGCCATCCGCGAAGAAGCTGACCACATCGCCCGCGGCGAGTGGTCGCCGGAGGACAATCCGCTCCGCAATGCGCCCCATACCGCCGAGGATGTGCTGCGGGCCGACTGGGACCGGCCCTATTCGCGCGAGACGGCGGCGTTCCCGCCGGCCGCGCCCCGCCCCGACAAGTACTGGCCGCCGGTGGGGCGGATCGACCAGGTCTGGGGCGACCGGCACCTCGTCTGCGTGTGCCCGCCGATGGAGGATTATGCCGGGGGTGCCGGCTGAGGGTGTGCGGGGTCTTTCCCGTTTCCTTGGAGAGGCCGGTCGCAGGTCCTGCCCGCGGGCGCTCTTGAACCGCCCGCGACCGCTCCCATATTCGTGAAGTCGAATATGTCGCGCCGGAAACGGGGCCGCCGGGGCCGCGGGCGCGGATGAAGGAGAGACGGAATGAGCGACAGGATGAAGCTGACCTGCCTCAGATGCGGCACGGTCAACGGGTTTCCCGCCGACAAGCTGTCGGCCGGGCCGAAGTGTTCGAACTGCAAGACTCCGCTGGCGGACGGGCGGGTGATGGATATCACCCCGAAGATCCTCGACAAGGCGGCGAAGAACGATTCGCTGCCGCTGGTGGTCGATTTCTGGGCCTCCTGGTGCGGCCCATGCCGGATGATGGCGCCCGAATTCGAGAAGGCGGCACGCGAGCTCAAGGGGAAGGCCCGTTTCGCCAAGCTCAACACCGAGAAACATCCCGACATCTCGATGCGCTTCAACATCCGCGGCATCCCCTCGATGCTGATCTTCTCCGGCGGGCGCGAGATCGCCCGCCAGGCCGGGGCGATGCCGGCGGCGGGGATCGTCGCCTTCGTGCGCAACGGCGCGCAGAGGCGCTGAGCCTCGCGAGCGCGCGGCGGCCGGGGCCGCCGGCAGGACTTGTCCTTCGATCGGCTGCCGGGGCCTCCGCGCGGGCGGAGGCCTTTCCCGTTCCGGTCGGCAAATGCGCCCTTCCAGCCTTCTCCCTCTTGACAAGCCGCGCCGCAAGCGACAGATGGAGCCGCGACGGGGCCGTAGCTCAGATGGGAGAGCGCAGCATTCGCATTGCTGAGGTCAGGGGTTCGATTCCCCTCGGCTCCACCAACCCCGCAAGGCCAGCCCACCCGGGTTGGCCTTTTTCGTTGGGGAAGGCTTTGTATTCCCGGGGGTTCTTGCGGAAAGCTGCGGACTTCGAGAGCCGGCCATCCACCCTCTCCAGCCCGGGATTTCTCTCTGATCTGGCCATTCCTCTCTGCTTTCGAGAAGGTGAGCATGAGGCGAAGTCCGGAAGTCCACAGCCGAATAATATTTGTAATCAACAAGTTAGACGCGGACGAATCGAAGGGTTAGATGGCATGATTTGCTACCCGGAGGGGATACCACTTCGCTCAGGATTCATATCAGGTGTTTCTTTTTGTAGGTAATAATTAGCAAATACCGACACAATGAAACATACTGCTGTGCATGAGCGACACCTACCAACGCATTCTGGAGCTTGCACATACGCATGGGCTCATTCGCCCCCGCGATCTTGCGGCACTAGAACTGCCCCGTGTTGCGCTGACACGGCTGGTGCGGCAAGGACGGCTTTCTCGCGTTGGTCGCGGCCTCTACTCGCTCCCGAACCGCCCCGCATCGGAGCATAACGCACTGACTGAATTCGGGCGCAGGCACCCGCGTGCCATCGTCTGCCTGCTCTCCGCGTTGCGTTTTCACAACATCACCACGCAATCGCCATTCGAGGTATGGATCGCCATCCCGAACAAGGCTCGAGCGCCTCGAATGGACTATCCACCACTGCGCATCGTCCGTTTCTCCGATCCCCTGCTGACGGAAGGCGTCGACGAACACCTGATCGACAGTGTTCCGGTACGCATCACCGGCGTCGCGAGAACGGTGGCTGACTGCTTCAAGTACCGTAACAAGATTGGTCGGGATATCGCACTGGAAGCGCTGCGGGAAGCCTGGAGCGAAAGACGCACCGGATTGGAAGACCTATGGCATTTCGCCAAGCTGTGCCGTGTGGCCAACGTCATGCGACCCTATCTGGAGAGCCTGATGTGAGCAACCGGAGCACTGCCGACTCGGTCCTTGCACGACTGCTTGCCAAAGGCCGCACCGAATGACCATCCTGAGAACCGACATCGAAAGGGCACTCGATGAGCTCGCCTCCCAAGAGGAGGGGATGCGTTTTCAGGGGCTGGCGGTAGTACTCGGCAAGAAGCGCTGGCCCGAACTGATCGCCTGTGAGCGCAAGAACGATCTTGGCCTCGATGCCTACGCGCCCGCAACCCTGACTCCGGAGAAAATCGGAAAGGGGCTTTCTGCATCGATCACTCCAACGTTGGAGAAGATTTCTGGCGACGCGGCGAAAGCCAAGAAGAACTTTTCTGACCTGAAGGCTCTCCTCTTCGTGACGTCTGGCAAAGTGGGCAACCTCAAACAAAAGGAATGGAAAAAGGCAATTCAGAAAGATCATTGTCTCGAACTTCACATCATCTCGCGCGAGGACATCATCGTCGAAATGATGATGCCGGAGAACGCCTCGCTCCGTGCCAGCTTCCTTCACCTCGATATCGATGCCGAACCGCAGGTCGCAGACCTCATTGAAAGGGCGAGGCGCGCTGCCGACGCTGTCACGCGAACGTGGGCTGCCAAGACTAAAGGGCATCCGCTCATTGAGCTCACAGCAGAGCGGCTTGACCCGAATGGCGCAGAGTCTGCTGACGTGCTGTCGCTGGAGCAGATCTATCAAGCGCTCTTACAGAGCCGCCGCATCGTTCTCGAAGGGCCCGCCGGCTGCGGGAAAACCACGACACTGATACAGCTCGCGCAACGCGCGAGCACCACCGGTACGCCGTTTATCGTCGAATTTCCGGCGTGGACGTCCTCGCACCGGGGGATCCTCGAATACATAGCCGGCATGTCCGCATTCCAGGCCGAAGGTCTCACAGCCGCCGACCTCGCCCGCGTGCAGCAAACAGAACCTTTCCTGTTTTTGTTGAACGGTTGGAATGAAATTGCGGAGTCGAATTCCGTGCAGGCGGACAACGCACTCCGGGAGCTGGAACGGGAATTTCCGAGCGCAGGCATCATCATCGCAACGCGCACCCACCATTTGACGCCGCCGCTTCCCGGCGCCTTGCGGCTGCGATTGTTGCGCCTGCGGCGCACGCAGCGGGCCGCTTATCTGGCGGCCCGCCTTGGCGCGAAAGGCGCCGAGCTTAGTGCCCGCATTGATGCCGACCAGTCACTCGACGAGCTAACCCGCACGCCATTCATCCTCTCGGAAGTCGCTTCACTGTTTGAAGCCGGCGCCGAAATTCCCACCACGAAAATCGGAATCATAGCCCAAGTTCTCCGTTTGCAGGAACGACGCGAAGAACACAGAAACGCGCTGCAAACAGCACCGATTCATGGCCGGCAAACGGACTACCTGAAAGCCCTCGCAACAGAGATGACCCTCCACGGTGCGGTGGCATTGCCCGAGGCTGATGCCCGCGCTGTCGTTTCTTCCGTCGCACAAAAGCTTACGGACTGTGGGCAGATTGAGCCGGTAGGAGCGCCAGCGGTTCTTGCGACGCTCACGGCACACCACGTTCTTGAGCGCGTCGACTACCCGCAAACGGCGTTTCAATTCGAGCATCAGCAGATTCAGGAGTACTACGCTGCGCTCGATGTCCGCGCACGGCTTCTCGACCTGCAGGAGGATGACCACGACGCAACCGGCCGCTTCATGGCCGATTACGTGAACGATCCCGCATGGGCCGAACCGCTCCGTATGATCGCCGAGACGTTTGCCGAGCAGACCGGCGAGGGCGAAACCGACAAACTAAACACCAGCACCGGCGAGAAGCTGGTGACGATGGCGCTAGCCGTCGACCTCGTATTCGCCAGCGAGCTCGCGCGGCTTTGCGGTGCGGCCGTCTGGAATGAGGTTCGCGCGGCCGTCGGCGAGCGCATCCGCGCCGTTTACGCGATCCGCGACGGCCACTTTCGGCAGTATGCCATTGCCGCCATGCTCGCCACCGGCGCGGACGACTTCAGCGACATCATCGTGCCGCTTTTGTCGGGACAAGACCAACAAACACGGCTCCGCACATACCGGCTCTGGCCGGATATCCAGGTCTCGTCGCTTGGACCGAACTGGCGCGAGCATGTGCGCGGCTGGAGCGAGGAGGCACGAGCGGATTTCGTCTCCGAACTGCTACATCATCGTATCGATGGCGAGATCGCCGCCTTCGCTGCCGAGGACAAGAGCGTCGCGGTAAAGAAGGCCGCGGTCTCTGGCCTCATGTGGACCGGCTCTGACGACGCGCTGACCCGCGTCCTCGAGTCGATGGATAAGCAGACATTCGAGGAGGTCTCGCGCCAAAACGCCGACCGCATGCCCGCAGCCCTCAGGCCCAAGACCATCGCGGCAATGCGGAAATTCATCGAGAGCAGCACGGACCATCCCGCCTGCCTGCGAACTGCGCTCGATTTGATCGATTTTGGCGAGACAGGCATGGACGGCGTCATCAAGGATGCACTGGTGGCGCTGTCCGCCGGCGACATGCGCAATCTGGGTTCGCACTACATCCAGCCGGCGCTCGAGCATTTGCGCAAGACCGATCCCGCCTGGGTGAGCGAATGGGTGGCTACCCAGGTTGCCGAAGGCGTCCTCTACGACCACGAGTATTGGTTGCCGTTTGCCACAGACATTCCCGACGATCTCGTCGAGAAATCCCTGCAACGCCTCGAGACCGAAGACCTCAAAAACAGGCACTTCGGCGGCATGATTGCCGTCATTGCCGCGCGTGCAGACGCCAACCTTGCGGCGCGCGTGTTTGCAAGGCTGCGCGAGCTGCGGTGCCGGGTGGATGCGGAGCCTGGCGTGCGGCACGAACTTGAGTGGCAGGTGATGCGCCAACTGGAAGTTATGTTCCATCACCTTCCCGACGATATTGCTGTGGCTGGCCTTCTCTCGTCCGTTACTAGCGGCGATCCGCTCGACATCAAAGTCGCAATCGGCCTTTTGAGCAGAGTTGCCAGATCGGACGTGGAACCCCTGCGCATCACGGACGATAAACTGAAGGCACGCCTTCGGATCTACCTAAAAAGTAGCGTCGACATCATCCTGCGCCAAGACGACTTCAACGGCGAAGATAAAGCCAACCTGGCCTCGTCGATCGCGCAAGTCGGAAAACCCGAAGATATGGCTGACCTGGTGAGGCTTATCCATGCTGATATCGAGAGGGTACGCCGAGGACGGGCTGCTCGCGCTGCCGGCGACCATGGACCTATCGGAAATGGCGGCTGCATAAGCTACGCTAGCTGGCACATCGCCGCCGTCATGCACCTTGATCCGGATGGCGCCGAGCAGGTACTCATTGACCTGCTTGCCGAACCGGAATACCTCTCCGACGTGGCTGCTGCAATGGCGCGTGACTTCTTGCCAAAGCCGGAACACCCCTTCGGTCAGGCATTCCGTTACGACTTAATGTGGGCCACACGTGAAGGTCGCACTCCACCGACCGGCGACGGCCGGCGGCGCTCACGTTTTGCCGCCGCACTCAATGCAGAAATCAAGCGATTGCGAGAGCAGAACCAAGACGGGAAACACGCTGTAGGGCTGAAAGAGCTCGCAAAGGCGCTTGCTGCAATTGACGGCAGCGATTCCGCGTCAGCGGTGCTCGACGTGATTGCCACGCCTGGCCAATGGGACCAATACACCTGTCTCGACGCCGCCGAACGCCTATTGATAGCCGGTGTCGTCTTGCCCACGGCCACCGTGTTCGCTCTGGTCGATTCCGTACTCGAGCGGACAGAGAAATGGATGCAGGATTCAGACAGGTATCTTTTGCGTCGCGTCCTCGCGCTCTGCCCCTTCGTCGATGATCCTGCTGCAGGGATCGCCAAGATGCGTGATGTGCTTTCCAAACGGCAGCTGTGGGGACACGAACTGCGGGAGCTCGTCACTGCTCTCGGTGAGAGCCGATCGGATTCCGCCGTCGATCTTCTGTACGAGCTCGCGTCCGATGAGACGACGTTCAAGCAGTGCGAGGACAATTTTATCAATGCTCTCGCTGCACTCGACACGCCGCATGCACGCGAACTGCTGCTGGGTTTTGTCGATCCGGATATTCGTGGTATCGCGCTGGCACACCGTCCTCACCGCGAGGACGTTCTGGTCACACGACTCACGGAGCTGGCCGACCGTAGGCCCGAGGTGGCCACGCGGCTGCGAAATTTGTGCGAACGCGACCTGCCAGAACTCAATCGGCATGTCCTCTCGAAAGTAATGAACCGGCTCGAAACGCCCGAAGCTCTCGAAGCAAATCTGAACCTGATCGATGACGCTAAGCCATCGCCGGTTCCGCGAGGCATTTGGGACCAACTCGAAACCGCTTTCTTCGAGCGACGCCCCTATGGGCAAACTCCCAACGTCTTCACGCAACACGCACGGGCGTCAAACGAACTGCGCGTCCGGCTGTTCAGAATGGCGATTGGGGACGAGAAACGACGGAAGTCTGCCTCCATGCTTCTCGGTCAAATCGAGGAATGGCGCTTGGAGCATGGTAGGCCGACGGGTGAACCGCGTCATCCCGATCTCGCATCCGGCCATTCATGGCCACCCGAGGAGTCCTGATTTTTCCCCTGAATCCAAATAAATGGCCCCTGGTCATCCCCATCCTAGTGGAGCATCAAATCAGTCATCAGATGCCACAGAGGTCGTCGAAGAGCCCAACCAGTTCGGATCAGAGGGAAGTTCAGGTACTCGACAGTAGGCTGACATGAGCGACTACTGGGAGTCGAAACGAGTCATCTGATTATTTCAAGCAATCTCCGCTGCGCCTCCCACAACCTCGGCGGATTCACCGCCAAATCAAATATAGTCACATGATCGGGCAGCGTGTCGTCGAGTATGGCAGCCACGATGTCTGGCGCTAGGCAGGTCAGGTTGATCATGCGGCTCACATAGCTGTTATCGACGCCTTCCTTGTCGGCGATCTCCCGGAGTGAGCCAGCCTCGCCGGATTCCAGCATGGCCAGCCAGCGGTGCCCACGAGCCAACGCCAACTGCATGGGGGTGGGCGCATCGTCCCAGGGGCGTTTTGGGGCTACCCTCTCGCCACTGGGCAGCGTCACCAGCTTGCGCCGGCCCCGCTGTTTGATCCGGATCGGAACGGTGATGGCGAGCCGGCCGGCGCTGTCCTTAATGAGCTGTGCCTCACCTGCCTTTTCCACCCGCCGACCAGCGCTGGGCGAGGCGCGTTTCCTGGCTGGCTTCTTGGCGTCACTCATGCCGGCACCTCCTCGGCACTGCGCCGGAATTCCAGCGCCAGTCGCTCGATACCGTTTGGCCGCAGTCGTACCTCGATGTCATTGGGCGAGACGATCACCTTCTCGACCAGCAATTTGACGATCCGCGCCTGTTCATCGGGGAACAGCTGTTCCCAGATCTCGTCCATCCGCGTCATGGCTACGGTGACCTGCGCCTCGTCCAGCGTGGGATCGAGACGCACCGCCCGCCTCGCGGCCTCCTCCACCATCTGCGGAGCCCGCAGAATAGCGCGGATCTGCTCTATTACCGCCGATTCCAGATCCGCCGCCGGCAGCCGGGGCAGGCCCGACGCCCCGGCGTGCTCCTTGGCGTCGCGTTGGGGCTGGTAGTAGCGGTAGCGCCTGCCATAGCGGTTCTTGGTGTGGTAAGGCGACATGGCCCGCCCATCATTGCCGAACACCAGCCCCTTGAGCAGGAACGGCACCTTACCGCGGATGGCATTGGCCCGCTTGCGCCAGTTGGTTTCGAGGATGGCCTGGGCCTCATCCCAGAGCGCTTTGTCGATGATGGGCGGGTGCTCGCCTTTGTACCACTGCTCCTTGTGTTTGATCTCGCCCAGGTAGATGCGGTTGTTGAGCATCTTGTAGATCAGGCTCTTGTCGATGGGTTTTCCCTTCCGCACCCGGCCACTCTGGGTCACCCATGACTTGGAGGTGACGCCATCGAGCCGCAGTTCCTTTACCAGCAGGGTCGTGGAACCCAGCTGGACGAAGCGACGGAAGATGTGCCGGACGGTCTTAGCCTCGCGCTCGTTGACCACCAGGCGCCGGTCCTTGACATCGTAGCCCAGCGGCGGAATGCCGCCCATCCACAGGCCCTTCTTCTTGCTGGCGGCGATCTTGTCGCGGATCCGCTCCCCCGTCACCTCCCGCTCGAACTGGGCGAACGAGAGCAGAATGTTCAGCATCAACCGCCCCATGGAGTTGGTGGTGTTGAACTGCTGGGTCACCGAGACGAATGACACCCCGTGGCGCTCGAACAGCTCGATCATCTTCGAGAAGTCGGTCAGGCTTCGGGTAAGCCGGTCGATCTTGTAGACCACCACGATGTCGATGCGGCCCGCCTCGATGTCGGCCAGCAGGCGCTTGAGCGCCGGCCGGTCCATGTTGCCGCCGGAATAGGCCGGGTCGTCGTAGTCGTCGGCCACCGGGATCCATCCCTCGGCGCGCTGGCTGGCGATATAGGCGTGGCCGGCGTCACGCTGGGCGTCGATGGAGTTGTATTCCTGATCCAGCCCTTCGTCCGTGGAGACGCGGGTATAGACGGCGCAGCGCAGGCGGCGTTGAATGGCCTCACTCATCGCTCATCCTCCGCCTTGCGTCGGCTGCCCGGTTTGCGCAGACCGAAAAAGACCGGGCCGGACCACTGGGCTCCGGTGATCTCCCGGGCGATGCGCGACAGGCTCCGGTAGACGCAGCCCTGGTATTCGAACTGCCCGTCGTGGGTGACCGTGACCCGGTGCTCCACGCCCTTGTACTCGCGGATCAGCACCGTGCCCGGCACCGGACAGTAGTCCCGACTGCACTTGAGCAGCTTGCCGTTGCGGATGAGCGTCTGGATGCGCTTCTGGTTGTTCTGCAGGAGGTTCCGGTTCTCCTTGCGGAAGACGATCTCCTGCAGCTTGTAGGCGATGCGCCGTTCCAGAAACCGTCGATTGTGGGTGGGGGCCTCGAAATGGAACAGGCGTCGCCACAGCGCCCGGACCTCGTCGATCGGCAGGTCGGGCAGCTGGGCGATCTGCGCTACCACTGAGGGCGGCGTGGGCGGGATCTTGTCGGCTTTGCTCATGCGGACTCCTCTCCGGGTTCGTTTGAGGGAGTCACATGAACGCTCTCGTCGCCCCCGAAGCCAAGTCCCAACTCGCCCTTTCCAGTCCCGGCGTTGGCCTCCCGCAACCGGGCCAGCCCCGCCGCTAACAGCCCCGCAATCTCAGCCTGGCGCTGCTCCGGGCTCATGCGCTCTGGGGGAACCTGTTTGATGCTGTCCATCGGTAACCGCTCCTGACCTTCCAACTCGCTCGCAACCGTAAGTGTCTGTCTGAAAAGGTGGAATATCCAGCGGGACGTTGCGGGTTCATGGGGGAATATGGAGGGGTATGCCGACAGCCGCCAAGCGCGCCACTGAAGTACCGGGAAGTTTGCCGTCATGTTTACAAATGACAATAATTTTTCTATTCTGTAAACATGATGGAGAATCCCGTGTTTGGCGAACGACTAAAACTGGCCCGCAAGCGCGCCGGCCTCTCCCTGCGGGGGCTGGCCGAGGCCATCGACCATGCCGTGACTGCCCAGGCTATCGGCCGCTACGAGCGCGGCGAGATGCTACCCGGCTCGGAGGTCGCCATCCGGCTTGCCAAGGCGCTGGAAGTCCCGCTGAGCTATCTGTTCACCCCCTCGGACATCCGGCTCGAAGGCCTCGAGTTTCGCAAGACCGCCAGAACCTCCGCCAAGGACCGCGCTCGGGTAGAAGCCGCGGTGCTCGATCATCTGGATCGTTACCTGCAGATCGAGGAACTGCTTGGCGTGGCAAGCCACGAGTGGGACCGGCCCGAGGGTGCGCCCTACCGGATCCAGAGCCTGGAGGATGCCGAGGCGGCAGCCGAGCAGTTGCGCCGGGACTGGAACCTCGGTGGGGATCCCATCCCCAACATGACCGAGCTGCTCGAGGAGCGCGGCATCAAGGTCCTCAAGCTGAACTTTCCCCTGGCCGTGGACGGACTGACCTGTCGGGTCGCACGCCCAGACGACGAGGATGTGCCGGTCATCATCAGCTCAAACGCCAAATCGGTGGAGCGGCAGCGCTTCACCCTGGCCCACGAGCTGGGACATATGGTCGTGCACTTGGAAAACGGAGATCTGGACGAGGAAAAGGTCTGCCACCGCTTCGCCAGCGCCTTCCTGATGCCCCGCGAGGATCTGCTATTCGAGGTGGGTCAGCGGCGTCACAACTTTGGCTACACCGAGATCATCCAGATCAAGCACATGTTCGGCGTCAGCGCCGCGGCACTGATGGTGCGGCTCAAGGATCTCGAAGTCATTACCGAGGCAACCCTTACCCGCATCTTTCGTGGCATCGGCCGGAGTTGGCGCAAGTCCGAACCGATGCCGTTGCCCGACAACGAGCAGCCCCGCCGCTTCGAGCGGCTGGTGTTCCGCGCCCTGGCCGAGGACATCATCTCCTTGCCCAAGGCTGCGGAACTGCTTGGACAAAGTACGGCGGAGATCGCCCGCGCCATGGATGGACCCGGGGAGTAGCCGTTTGTGCGGGTGTTGGTGAGCGATGCTTCTGTCCTGATCGAGCTTTCGAAGTGGTCCCTCCTCGAAGCCATCTTCGAGCTGCCTTGCGAATTTGCGGTCCCGGACATCCTCTATGAGGACGAGCTGCTCGACCTGCATGGCCTGACCAGGGAAGACCTCGTGGACCTCGGCCTGCGGATTGAGCACCTGGACTCCGATGGCGTGACCCGGGCGGTTGGATACCAGGCGCGACGCCCGCAGCTGACCCTTCACGACTGTTTTGCTATCGCTCTCTCGGCGCTCAACGACTGGCCGCTACTGAGCAGCGACAAGCGCATGCGCAGGATGGCCGAGGAGGAATCCATCGAGGTTCTGGGCGTGTTCTGGGTCATTGATCAGCTCGAAGCCAAGGGGATCGTCCCGGCTGAAACACTGGCGGAAGCTCTGGCCGGCATGCTGGAGGACCCGCGAACACACCTGCCGGCTTCGGAAATCCGCAAACGGCTCAAGCGCATGAGAGGAAACGATTAACCACCACCGTCCCCTGAAAGCGGTCCTTCAAGGAGACATGCATGAAAGACGCCCAGAATCTCGCCAAACTGCTAGGCCACCTCCCGCCGAAGGTCTTTCGGGCCTTCATGATCGAGGAATTCAATGCCACGCTGCCTGAACTTCAGGAAAAGGATGGCAAGCGGAAACAACGTGCCGAGATGGCACAGGCCATCAACACCCTGCCAATCCCCAGCCGCCAGAAGATGGAGGAGATCGCAGAGAAGATCGTGCTTCTCTGTGATGCGCCAGGTCAAGATGCCATGGATGGCGTTCAGGATGAAATCTTCGATGACAACGGCCGCGAAACCTTCGACAAGCTGTCCAACCAATACGAACGAAGCCTGTGGCTCTACCGTAACGAGCAGGAACTTTTCCAGCGTGCGCTGGACTGGCGGCAGGCGGACTATCTGCACCAAAGCCAAATCTATTACGACGGCTTCATGGCACCGAAAGATCTCACCGTCTTGGATGACAAGACCTCCATTGACGACTTCCATGAGAAGCTGGCTGCGCATTTCAATTGCGACGTAAAAGACATCGCTGTACAGGTATTCCGCCGGCTACGGCCCAATGCCGAGGACGGTGACGACGTCGCCCTACATCAGATCAGCATCCACTACAACCGCCCACCTGAGTCCGTGGAGCGCGTGGAGGACAGCAATGTGGTCCCGCAGGAAATCATCCGTGCGGAGTCTTCCTTCGTCACCTACGAACCGGACAACGGAAACCTGGAGGTACTCTCTCGCGGTAAAAAGGGCCGAGAAGATCTGGCAAGATTGGTGGCGGACACCTTGCTGCAGTCGCCGATTACCGGCGAGAAGGTGCCCATCAAGCAATACGACTACCAGAGCCTGGCTGAGCCCAGGGAGTTCGATATCAGTGACGAGCCTGTCGCCTGGGTCAAGGTCACGGAACTGGGTTACAGCGTAGGCACTCGAAGCCTCCTGGTGAAGATGTGGTCCAATGATCCAGACGACATCTTTACCGCTGGTCGTTCTCTGGTCGGGCCGGATTTTGACTACCGCCGCAGGCCGCTCACCTACGCCAAGATCGCCGTGCGCCTGCGCAAGGAAGGCCGAGGGCGGGCGCGCACGGTATCGATCGTGCTGCGTGGCGACAACAAGTGCAACATCAAGGCAAAGCGCGAGAAGGATCGGGCCCTGTGCGACCGGCTGCTGGTTAAATGGGGGCTGGTCAAGGAGATCGGCAGTGTCGAGAGTCCCCATCCCGACGCCTCTGCTGCTTGAACTGCTTGCGCTGTTCGACCGGGCGCAGCAATCCATCGCGGGCGCCGAGAACATTCGCCTCCAGGGCATCCCCGGTTGGGAACTGTTCCGGGGTGAAGTGCCGTGCAACCCCCTGCTCGAACCCTGGCTCGAACGCGCCGGCGATGCCGGCTTCTATGTCGTAGATGCCGATCGGGAGCCGGTACCGGTCGAAATCGAATATGACCATGATGGGACCATCGGCTACCGCTGTCCCGACACCTTCAGGCATATACCACTCCATGACCGGGAAGTTGGGGTCTATATCGTCAACCCCCAGCCCTTGCTGACCCTCGTCGCCGATCTGCTGGATATCTCCCAGGCCGATCGCCGGTACCTCAACAGGGCACGCCTCGATGGCGCGCTTTGGCATCTCGGGTTCGCAAGGCTGGGACAGGTACGCACCGGGATCTGGCTGGCCCGTGATGTGGACGGCCGGTTGCCCGATCTTCTTCGCTTTTTCAACGATCGCACCCTGCCAGAAGACGGCCTGATTCTGAGCTGTGGCAACCCGCCCCCTGACATCGTCACGCCGCCCAGGGCGTATCGCTTTGCCTCACTGCCCGATGCCCTGATTCCCGTCAGCGAGGAGACGGATATCGATACCCACATGCTCGAACGCGTCCTTACCGCACCTGCGGGCATAACGACCGAGCCGTCGCCGCCAGTCCATTACGACAGCCATACCCAGACTCTCACCATTCGAGGAATCCCTGAGCCGTGGCAGATCAGGGGTGAGCGCCAGGCTCGAGCCATAGAGTTCATGTATGTACAGTGGCAGAAAGGCCGGGATCTTCTCGATGCAGCAGAAATCCTAAACGCGACCTATCCAGAGAAGCCTCACGCTCGAAGCCGTCGCATACAGAACCTGTTCGCCGGCAACCCGCAGTGGCGCACCTACATCGCCAACCCCGAACGCGGGAAATACGGCTTCAACATTCCCTGACTCGACTCCCCCACCCCACCAAGCCGCCATCGCGTGGCTTTTTTGTTGCCTGAACAAGGTCGGGAGGTACTCCGTACATTTCTCCGTACATCCGAGCCGGCGACGCCCGTACATCCTCCTTCCCAGAATCACCTCACGTTCCCGCAACAACCCATAGGAGCGAATCGTGAGTGTGAAACATCTGAACCAACGCCAACTGGCCGAACGCTGGGGCGTCAGCGAAGCCACGCTGGAACGCTGGCGCAGCGAGGGCATCGGCCCGATCTTCCTCAAACTGCACGGGCGCGTGCTCTACCGCGTGGAGGACATCGAGTCCTACGAGGCCGACTGTCTGCGCAAGAGCACCTCGGAGCGCGCAAGCGCGGGAGGTGCCGCATGACCGCCACCTTTATCTCCAACCAGGTGCTGGCCACGCCGCCCGGCGATCTCGCGAGGCAGCCCGCCGAAACCCTGTTCCGCATCAAGAACGACGCCGCCGACCTGCTGGCCTCGGCCCGCGCGCTTGTCGAGCACATCGACCGCGCCCTGGAGCTGAAGTACGCCGACCGGGCGCAGGCGGCTCGCCTGGCAGCCGGCAAGGACACCGGCGTGGTGCATTTCGACGATGGCCCGGTGCGCGTGACCGCGGACCTGCCCAAACGGGTCTCTTGGGACCAGAAGCGGCTCGCCGAGATCGTGCGCCGCATCGAGGCCAGCGGCGACGACCCCACCGAGTACGTCGAGATCACCTATCGCGTCCCCGAGAGCCGCTTCAACGCCTGGCCCGAGCCCATCCGGCAGGCTTTCGCACCCGCCCGCACCCTCAAGACCGGCAAGCCCGGTTTCCGTCTCGCTTTGATGCAGGAGTAACCGCCATGTTCAAGAAACGCACTTTGCTCGACCGTCTGCGCAAGCAGAACCTGTTTCTGGATGAACTCCCCTCGTTGATCCACGTGGACGGCACGGAGGTAGCGCTCGAGGAAGCCACGCTCGATCAGGTAGCGTTCGCCATCCTCGAGATGGAAGAAGGCCTCCGTCCTGTCAGCCGGCGCATGCACGCGCTCCGCGAGCTGGTGGAACAGGCCCGCAAACGCCGCGGCCTCGGCGCGCAGCGCATCGACGAGATCTTCTCCGACGAGGAGGCCCGGTCATGAGCCTGCCCATCATCTCCGCCGACCAGCGCATCAATGAGCGGCGGGGCGTCAAGGGGGTGCTGGTGGGCCGAAGCGGCATCGGCAAGACCTCCCAGCTCTGGACCCTGGATCCCGAGCGCACGCTGTTCTTCGACCTGGAGGCCGGCGATCTGGCCGTGGAGGGCTGGGCGGGCGACGCCATCCGCCCGCGCACCTGGCCCGAATGCCGGGACCTGGCCGTGTTCATTGGCGGGCCGGACCCGGCGCTGCGCAGTGATCAGGCCTACAGCCAGGCCCATTTCGACGCCGTCTGCGAGAAGTACGGCGACCCGTCGGTGATGGACAAGTACGAGACGGTGTTCGTCGACTCCATCACCGTCGCCGGCCGGCTGTGCCTGCAGTGGTGCAAGGGACAGCCGCAGGCGGTCTCCGAGCGCACCGGCAAGCCCGACATGCGCGGCGCCTACGGTCTGCTCGGTCAGGAAATGATTGCCTGGCTCACCCATCTGCAGCACACCCGCGGCAAGAACGTCTGGTTCGTCGGGATCCTCGACGAGAAGCTCGACGACTTCAATCGCCGCGTCTTCCAGTTGCAGATCGAGGGTTCCAAGACCGGCCTGGAGCTGCCCGGCATCGTGGACGAGGTCATCACCCTGGCCGAGATCCGCGAGACCGACGCCGAGCCGTACCGCGCCTTCGTCTGCCACACCCTGAACCCCTGGGGCTATCCCGCCAAGGACCGCTCCGGCC
>Ga0256839_1000114_pt1 | contig 105400 bp, 102 predicted proteins | sample 354166metaG_FD_185968 | JGI IMG/M metagenome (GOLD analysis project Ga0256839, IMG submission 185968) | Hydrothermal vent microbial communities from Mid Atlantic Ridge, Atlantic Ocean - 354-166 | ecosystem: Environmental > Aquatic > Marine > Hydrothermal vents | place: Atlantic Ocean: Mid...
GGAGATCACCCGACCGTTGTCATCAAGGAGGGTGGTCTGGGTGCGACCTTCGGGGCTGGTGCGGGTCCAGGTTTTGCTGGCGGTATCGAAGGTGTTAACGGTGGCTTTGCCGTTAAGGGTGGTGGTGAGGCGGGTGTTTCTGGTTCCCACGGTCTTCCGTGGGAACCCATACCACACATTATTTTTCCACCACCGTACGCATTCCCACGCAGGAGCGTGGGAACGAGATATCAAGTCATGAATGTTTTATGCTGGCTGAAATCCCCCTCATTTATTCCGAAAATAACACCAATAGAACGGCTGTTACTGCGCATTTCGGAACAAATGAGAACAATTTCTTCTCAGCCTAAATTCATCCAGACTTAATCAGAGATTCCCTAAACGCGATAAGCCTTGCAGAAAACCAGATGCGGCCCCTGCTTCGCCATCTGAAGATAGCGCCTACAAACCATTGGTTGGGATGCCGTCAACCTTTTTGCCGTCGATGAGGTGGTTGAGGGTGGTGCCGTTGGGGAGGCTGGCCTGGGTGAGGGTGCTGAGGCGGCCACGGGTCGTAGCTGAAGTTAATCGCCACACATATAAGGGTGGCATCCCCTTTTTCGTATGCATTACCACGCGGGAGCGTGGGAACGAGATAAATCGCCCTGACTTAGTCAGAGCTTCCCTAGCCGGGTATTGCATAAGTTTGCGCAAAAAATCGCGTAAAATATTGGCTTTAGCGGTGAGTTTCCGAAAAAGCACCGTATCTAATGGTTTGCGCAATAGACAACGAGATTGTTTAGAGGATATGCTACCAAGATTTGGTTGCATAGCGGTAATAGCACCCCCTATGTCGAAAGACTTCTACAGGAGACTCTAACCAAGTCATGAGTGTTTTATGCTGGCTGAAATCGCCCTCGTTTATCCCGAAAACCGCACCAATAGAGCGACTATTACTGTGCATTTCGGAACAAATGAGAGCCAGTTCCTCTCAGCTTAAATTCATCCAGGCTTAATCAGAAATCCCCTGGGGATTATGGGTAATCAGGAAACGTTTTGGAGTGATAATTGATGAAAAATAGGTTTTTTTTAGCGCTGCTGCTACTGCTCGCGCTACCACTACAGGCAGAGGTAGTACTGGATACTCAAGATAAAAAAATTAGCTATACGGTAGGGCAGCAGATTGGGCAGCAGCTGTTGATGGAAAAGATACCGGTTGAGCGTGAGGCGCTGTTTAAGGGGATTGCTGATTTTATCGACAGCAATGAGCCGCTGTTGAACGCCTCAATACAGCAGCAAACGGTAGCCGAGTTTAGGGAGCGCAAACAACGCTTGATAGAAGAGGAGCGCCGGAGAAACCTAGTGCAGGGCCAGGCCTATATGAAGGCCAACGCGACCAAGCGGGGTGTTGAGGTAACAGAGAGCGGCCTACAGTACCGTATTATTACGCCAGGGTCGGGGCCAAAGCCAAATGCTAAAGACAGTATCCGAGTGCACTATGAAGGTCGGCTGATCGACGGCACTGTATTTGATAACAGTTATGCCCGGGGTAGTCCGCTAGTGATGCAGGTTGAGCAAAATATGCCGGGTTGGCAGGAGGTATTGCCGTTGATGTCTGCGGGTAGCAAGTGGCAGGTGACTATTCCGGCGCACCTTGCCTACGGAGAGAAGGGCTTTGATGAGCAGATTCCACCTAACGCAGTATTAGTTTTTGATATTGAGCTTTTCGAAGTGCTAGCTCAATAGCTTGTGCAGCATATGTGTTTTCTATCCGGGGATTAGGGTTTAACCTTTGGATGGTGTGTTGAGTGAAAGCCGGGCTGAGTGTTTCAGCCCGGCTTTTATCTTTTTTTAGGCGCTGTTTTTTCTGGCTCGACCACTGGCAATCAGCCCCAGCAGGCCTGCCATTAGCAACATTAATGGTGCAGGGATTGGAACGGAGCTTGCCGGAACGTCCAGCTGCAACCAATCGTTGTTACAATTCGCAACCCAGTGAAGAGAGAAGCCATCATCCATGAAATTAGCACCGCCCAGTAGATTAAGGTCGATAACAGCGGAGATGAAGTAGTGCTCATCAGCCGCCCAGTTACCATATCCAGTACCAATTGAGTCGTAGGAGAAGCTGGTAGCTGCACCGATAAGAGTGCCTGAGGCGACGCTGGTGGGGTGGTCGGTGTCAACTAGTGGGCTGTTAGCGCCTACATAGTTACCAGCCGCATCCCAAATGCCATTATTCCAACTGCTGACGGCGTACAAATCACCCGCTAAGCCGATGCCAGCGGTTGCCGCGTTATCGGCTGTGGCGCTGGAGGTGACTACACCAAACTCATAGTTGCTGTTGGAGCCAATATCGATAGCAATATCACCCGGAGCCCAGCCATCATTTGGGTTTTGCTCGCGCCCGGTCATGACGCCGATATAGAGGTAGTTGCTATCCCATGTGGTGTAAATGGCTTCCGCATCATAGTCTTGGCCACCGTAACCTGGGTCAAGGAAGTCAGCGTGTTGATCTTCGGTAATATAGGTAACGGCGCTATTACCGCTGGAGAGGTCTGAGGAGTTAATCTGCCAATCACTAAAGCTATTAATGGTGGCAGCACTTGCTGGGCTGATGGCTATCAGTGCGGTACTGAAAACAGATGCGATGACTGGGTTAAGGCGTTTTGATTTGCGTTCTATCATAATTTATATCCTATTAATTATTAAACGATACTTTAATGGCTGATTACCACAATTAAAAAATATAAAGCAATTGGCGTGCCATTTTATATTTTTCAAATTTAACAGTGGGTTGTGTTTATTATTTGTTTTTTATATTTATATTTGTAAGGTTTTTCGACGGTGTTTTGGTGGTTATCTGTGTTGCGTGAAGTTTGGTTGGAGGTGCCTTAAAGTTGTGTAAATCCCCTGGGTATAGCCTGTATACTGTTTGACACACTCATTAGATGAAAGTAGCGCCATGTCTCAGAGATTGACTCACTTCAACAATCAGGGCGATGCCCATATGGTCGATGTCGGTGCCAAGGCCATTACCCAGCGTATCGCCGTTGCCGAAGGGGCGATTATCATGCTGCCGAAAACCCTCACCATGATCCAACAACAGGGGCACAAAAAAGGTGATGTGTTAGCAATTGCCCGTATTGCAGGCATCATGGCCGCTAAAAAAACCCCTGAGTTAATCCCGCTGGCGCATCCCATTGCGCTGAGTGGTATTAACGTAGAGTTTGAGCTGCAGGGTGATTGTGCCGTGCGCTGTCTTGCCACTGTAAAATGCAGCGGCCAAACAGGGGTGGAGATTGAAGCTCTGAACACCGTGCAGGTGGCACTGCTGACCATCTACGACATGTGTAAATCTGTGGATAAAGGCATGGAGATTGGCGGGGTTAAACTGCTCACTAAAACAGGCGGTAAATCGGCTGACTGGTCACGAGAGAGTGAAAATGCAGATTAATGTAAAGTACTTTGCCAGCATGCGCGAGCGTATGGGCTGTGCCGAACAGCAAGTTCAAGTGAGTGAGTTGTCACTGACGGTTGAGAAGTTGTGGCAAGGTTATCTTGCAGATGTACCGTTACCTGTTAATACCTTAGTCGCGGTCAACATGGAGTATTGCGACCTGACAACACCACTGGGCGAGGGCGATGAAGTAGCCTTTTTCCCGCCGGTAACCGGCGGCTAATATGCCGGTTCTCATTAAACCCCACCGCTTTGACCCCTATGCCGCCTTGGTTGAATATCAAAAGGGGCTGCGTGCCGGTAGTTATGGTGCCGTAGTGAGTTTCGTGGGGGTAATGCGGGACTTTAACCAGGGAGGTGAGGTCTCAACCATGACCCTTGAATACTACCCTGGCATGACCGAAAAACAGATCGAACGTAGCTGCCAGATGGCACTGGAAAAGTATTCGATGGATGATGCGCTGGTAATTCATCGGGTGGGTGAAATCACACCCGATGAACCGATTGTGCTGGTGGCGGTTTGGTCAGCCCACCGCAGCGCCGCGTTTGACGGTTGTCGCTGTATTATCAATGACCTGAAGCAGCACGCGCCCTTCTGGAAAAGCGAGCAGGGTCAGCAAGGCACGCGCTGGGTGGCAACAAATACGCCTGATATCACAAAAGATGACACCTGATTACCCCTCCAGGGCAATATACCGCTCATTTCTCCCCAGAGTTCCCCTACATGCGTCTCCACACGGGCAGGGAGACGAGAAAACATCGCGCCTGTCCCTTTTTATCGCGACCGCCCGCTATTTTTTACAGTAACCGTTTAACTCGACATAGGCTTTGCCACTGTTGTCGCCATTGCTGTTGGCGACACTGCTGGCACCCTCCCAATATTTGGGGCCAACCCAAAAGTGGTGTTCGGCTTGCAGCTCTTGATCTTTTACCAGCGGTTCAACAGTCCACTCTTCATTGCCAATGTTGACTCTCCAGCCGCTTGGATAGGTGCAGCCGGTGCTAGGGCTTGTCCAGTGGTCGAGGATGGTGACGGTGAACTCGTCCGGCCCTAGGTTGCGGGTTTTGCCATTGGCATCGGTAACCGATGCATAGCTTTCGACTCGGTTCTGTTGGCCGTTGATGTCGTAGAGCATGATCTGGCGATCGTCATCCAGTTCAATGGCGAACCACTGCCACCCTTGTTCGATTGCTTGGTAGAGTTCGCCATATTGACGATCAAACCAACTGCTTCCCATGACTTTGTAGGATTCACCTTTGATGGTGATGGTGCCGGTTGTCTTCATCGACTCCCGTGAGTAGTAATAGGTGAAGCCGCCAAAACGATAGGGGTGCGGCCCGCCGCCATAGTGGATTACCGGCTCTTTGTCGGCCACTAGCTGCAAATCGAGTATATAGTCGCCCACTTCGCTATGCAGGGTGTCGCTGCCACCGCCACCCACGGCGGTTACTTTGTTCTCCCCTCCAGAGCTGAGGTTGAATGCGTTGGGTACCCTTTTGGGGAGCGAAAAGGTTCTGACATGCTCTTCAAAGTGGAAGCTATTACCCTCTATGTCGGTGATGGCGGCTTGAATCAATTGATCCTTGAAGATGAAAAAGCTGTCAAAAGTGAAAAACACCACTTCAAAGCCAAATTTCCTCCCCTCTTCACTCTCTAGGTGGCCGGTCCAATACCACCACTGCACATTTTCATCTGGCAGAAAGGCATCGTCATGGGGTAGTTGCACTGGGCCGATAAGCCCTTTTTTCGGGGCGAATATCATATAGAGCACTAGCAGCAGCATAAGCAGCCAGGGGATCCAACACTGGGTGATCTTCTTCAGCATTGCGTTATATTCCTTGTGGGTTGAGCGGCCAGCTGTTTTAGTGTGAGATCAAATAGCGAGTTGGCATTAAATAGTTCCAACGGGTAGCGGCTGGAATATTTTTTCTTGAGTGAGATGGCTTGGCCGTGACTGCGCAGTGCGTGTAAGACATCGCTGACCATTACCTCATCAAAAGGGCGGGCGGGCAGTAAACGTTCGCCTTTATCATTGCTGCACTCAGTAATGATGTCGGCTTGCTGGAGTGCGGATAGCAGTGCCGATACCAACGGTGTGGGGACTCCCAACTCATGGCTAATGGATTCCCTGTTATAGGGCGGTAGCTGGCGATAATGACGCTGGCTGATCAACTGTATCATCAACAAGCCGAGGTGTTCGCGATCCTGGATGCTTATGCTGGCAATATTTGCTTGCTCTGCTTGAGTGGTCGGGTGTTGAAGGTGGAAGGCGATTGAGCTGCCCACCAGTAAAATTAGCCAGCTAAGGTAGAGCCAGATAATAAATAGGATCAGCGCAGCAAAGGTGGAGTAGATTGCGGCATGTGAGGCAGAGTTTGCTACAAACGAGGCAAACAGCCAGCCACAGCTTTGCCATAATAGGGCGGCTATTAGCCCCCCTAATAGTGCCGATTTAACCTGCACTCGAGTATTTGGAATAAATAGGTAGATCAGCGTAAATGCCGTGCTAATCAATAGATAGGGGAGCAGTAGCTGGAGGTGCTGCACTAACCAGCCAATGCCGGGTTCACTGACCAGCTGTCGCATCAGGGTGGTGCTGAGCATCGAGGCGGTGATGCCGAGGGCGCTAAAAAGTAGAACCGGCCCAACAACAATAACGCTTAAATAGTGGCCGAAACGCTGGATAAAGGGGCGTTGTTTAGTGATGTGCCAAGTGTGATTGAACGCCTGCTCGATCTTTTTCATCAATGAGATAACGGTGAAGATCAGCAGTGCCAGCCCAAGTGATCCGAGCGCCATGGCGCGGGTGTTATCAACAAATTCGATGATGCGACTGCTGATAATCTCCCCTTGTGCGCCAAGCGGTGCTAGCAAATTCAGCAGCAGCGGCTCTAGCTGGTTATGCACACCAAAGCCTTTGAGTAGTGAAAAACTGACGGCTAGTAGAGGTACCAATGAGAGTAGCGTGGTATAAACCAAGCTCATGGCGCGCAGGTTTAACAGGCCGCTGTGAAGCTCGTTTATCACTTGGTAGGCGATGCGAAGTGCTCGAATCACCCCCGCTTTGGCGGTGGGTAACTGCTCAATGTCTGGCTGCCAGAGCCACGTCAGGAAGCGCTTGTAATGTTTGTCGACCCGCATTCGCAATCTATTCTCTCAGCTGCCTACCTTTTGAGTTTGTGTGACCCGTGTTGTAATTGCAAGGTTCCGGCGGGGGTGATTGTGTGTTGCATCACCCGATTTCGTTAAACGGGGTGAGATGATTTGTTCAGAAATCTTTAAAAATGGACGATAAAGGAGGGGTTATTTGCCATGTTTGGAGAGGCGCAGCAGTGCCGTTTGCAATGCGGGGTCGCTAACGCTCTCTGCGAAATTGTGTAACAGCTTGCCGGTTGTTGCAGACATTACGGCGGGCTGTGGTTTTATTTTGCGTGCTAGGTGATGGGATGGGTCAGCTTTGAATTCAACGCGACTGATCGCCAAGCCTTGGCTGGTTAAGAGTTGCCGGATGATGGGAGCCAGATACCTTACTTTTCCGAGCCAGCTCGATGAGTCAACCACGATGGTTGCAACGCCATTTTGAATATTGGCCAGTGCGATGTGGCTGGCAATGGGTTCGCTCAGCGACTGGCGCAACCGCTTGCTTTGCTGATGCAGATAGTCAGCGTAGCCAAGGAGTGGCTGCAGGGAGGCATCGCCCTCTCTGTTGAGAATTTTGGTTGCCAGCTTGAGGCGGGTCGACTTTTTCATTTGTATCTGTTGTTGCCTCTTAAGGGTGAACACAGTTAGAATCACCACAGAATTTTAGTCAAAAAAAATGAAGTGCACACTATGGATATCATTTTACTAACAAAAGGCTTAAGACAGAAGGGTTCATTGAGTCTGCGTCGATGGCATGTGGCGGGTGTGGGGTTATTGGCCTTCTTGATCGTGCCGCTCGCCGCACTCTATGGTGGGTACTCGCTGGGGCAGGGAGAGGGTGCTTTAGCTCCTCACTCGATTCAGGCTGAATGGCAACAGAGTCAGCAACAGCAGCAGATGGCGCTGGCCGAGGCAAAGCAACAGGCACAAGAGAACCTTAATGTATTGGCAATAAAAGTGGGCCAGTTGCAGGCGCATATTATGCGAATTGATGCGCTGGGTGAGCGCTTAACTGAGATGGCAAAGATTGACAGTGATGAGTTTAATTTCTCAGTTGCCCCCGCCCAAGGCGGCCCTGAACGGGGCGCGATGATGCGTGATACCACGGTGGATGACTTTATTCGCTCTCTAGATGCGCTATCTCTGAAGCTGGAGCATCGAAACCAGCAGATGAACGTACTGGAAGGTCTGCTGATGAGTCGCAACCTTCAGGAGGAGGTCTCCCCCCAGGGTCGTCCTGTTATCAAAGGGTGGCTTTCATCTCATTTTGGTGAGCGTACCGATCCCTTTACGGGTAAGCTGGCGCAGCATAATGGCGTTGATTTTGCAGGGAAAGAGGGCAGTCAAGTGATCTCTGTGGCCGCTGGTGTGATCACCGCTGCGGAAAAGCGCTACGGCTACGGGAATTTGGTTGAAGTTAACCACGGCAATGGTTACGTGACTCGTTATGGTCATAACAAATCGTTGCAGGTAAGCGTAGGCCAAGTGGTCAAAAAGGGTGAAGTGTTAGCGCTTATGGGATCAACCGGACGTTCAACCGGTCCCCATGTCCATTTTGAGGTGTTACAAAACGGTAATCCTGTTGATCCTGCCAAGTATATTTACACAGCACGCAAATAGTCTCTGACAACCCCTCTTTTTTTTGCTCTAATATGTTCCCATCCTCTAGTGGCAGTTAATGGTTTTATTCAATGATTGGTAAAATACTCAATAAAGTTTTCGGTAGTCGCAATGATCGCGTACTGAAACAGCTAAAAAAACGTGTCGAGCAGATCAATGCGCTGGAATCTAAGGTCAGTGATTTAAGCGATGAAGAGCTAGGTCAAAAGAGTGTCGAGTTTAAATCTCGCCTAGAACAGGGTGAGACACTTGAGCAGATTTTGCCGGAAGCCTTTGCCGTGGTGCGCGAATCCAGTAAACGTGTCTTCAAAATGCGCCACTTCGATGTGCAGCTGATTGGTGGCGTTGTGCTCAATGACGGTAAAATATCGGAGATGCGTACCGGAGAGGGCAAGACCTTGATGTCTACACTGCCGGTCTATCTCAACGCCCTGACCGGCAAGAGTGTTCATGTGGTTACCGTGAATGACTACCTGGCAAAGCGAGATGCCGAGTGGATGGGGCGCTTGTATACTTTTTTGGGGTTGAGTACCGGAGTGATCTATTCGGGACAAAGTGCTGAAGAGAAACGAGCCGCCTACCAAGCCGATATCACCTACGGTACTAATAACGAGTACGGCTTCGACTATCTGCGCGACAACATGGCGTTCTCCATTGAAAACAAAGTACAGCGTGGTTTGGGCTTTGCCGTGGTGGATGAGGTGGATTCAATCCTGATTGATGAGGCGCGTACCCCTCTGGTTATTTCCGGCCCTGTCGAGGGTAGCCCGGACATTTACAATAAAATAAACGCACTTATTCCATCGCTGGTGAAGCAGGAGATGGAAGAGCCTGAGGATGAGGCGGACATCAAGGACTTCACGGTTGATGAAAAAAGCCGCCAGGTTTTTCTGACTGAATTAGGTCATCAAAAGGCAGAAGACCTTTTAGCGGAAGCGGGAATCCTGCCCGAAGGTGAAAGCCTCTATGATGTCGGTAATATTGGTCTAGTTCATCAGCTGAATGCCTGCCTGCGCGCACACTATCTCTATCAACGTAATGTGCATTACATTGTGCGTGATAATGAGGCGGTTATTGTCGATGAGTTTACCGGGCGTACCATGTCCGGACGACGTTGGTCTGAAGGGTTGCACCAAGCGATTGAGGCGAAAGAGGGATTGCCGATTCAGGCAGAGAACCAAACGCTGGCATCGATTACTTTCCAAAACTATTTCCGGCTCTATGACAAGCTCTCCGGGATGACCGGTACCGCCGATACTGAGGCGTTTGAGCTTCAGGATATCTATGGTCTGGAGGTGGTTGTTATCCCAACCAATCGCACCATACGGCGGACTGATCATGGTGATGTGGTCTTCTTATCGAAAGAAGAGAAATACCATGCGGCGGTTGATGAGATTAAAAAGTGCCAAGCTGCGGGTCAGCCCGTGTTGGTTGGCAGCTCGTCGATAGAGGCCTCAGAGACGCTGGACACGCTGTTGAGTAAGGCCGGTATTAAACATGAAGTGTTGAATGCCAAGCAGCATGCCCGTGAAGCACAGATCATTGCAGAGGCAGGCCGCCCGGGTGCGGTAACCATCGCCACACACATGGCAGGCCGGGGTACCGATATTGTACTGGGTGGTAATTTTGAAGTAGAGATGCAGATGCGCGGTGATGATATTACCGATCAGCAGCGTGAAGAGCTCTACCAAGATTGGCAGCAGCGCCATGAAGCGGTGATTGCCAGTGGTGGCCTGCATGTTATAGGCACTGAGCGTAATGAATCGCGCCGTGTTGATAATCAGTTGCGTGGCCGTGCAGGGCGACAGGGTGACCCGGGCTCCAGCCGATTTTATATCTCAATGGAAGATGATCTGATGCGTATTTTTGCCTCAGACCGTATCGCCAACATGATGCAAAAGTTGGGGATGCAAGAGGGTGAATCTATCGAACACCCCTGGGTCTCCCGCGCCATTGAAAACTCTCAACGTAAGGTTGAAGGACATAACTTCGATATTCGTAAGCAGCTGCTTGAGTACGATGATGTCGCAAATGATCAGCGTAAGGTTGTCTACGATCAGCGTGACGAGCTGATGGCGGCGGACGATATCTCCGAGACTATAACCGAGATGCGTACTTCGGTTATAAATGATGTGATCAGTCGCTTTATTCCCCCTGCAAGCCTTGAAGAGCAGTGGGATATTCCGGCGCTGGAAGAGACGCTTAAAGAGGATTTTGCAACTGAGCTGGCGATTCAAGATTGGCTGGCAGAGGATGACGACCTGCATGAGGAGCCACTGCGTAAGAGGATTATTGATGAGATAACCGCTATTTATGCCGAGAAAGAGGAGCAGGCGGGCAGTGATGTGATGCGCCGCTTCGAGAAAGAGGTGATGCTGAATGTGCTGGATCACCTCTGGAAGGATCACCTGGCCGCAATGGATTACCTTCGCCAGGGCATTGGTTTACGCAGTTATGCCGCGAAAAATCCGAAGCAGGAGTATAAGCGTGAAGCTTTTGCACTCTTCAGCTCACTGCTGGAAAACATTCAGATGGATGTTATTAAAGTACTGAGTCGAGTCAAGTTCTTGTCAGACGAAGATGTGCAGAGGGTTGAAGAGGAGCGCAGGCAGCGAGATGAGGTGGAGTATAAGCACGACCAGGTAACCGCGATGCAGAGCCAGGTACAAGAGGCGGGTTCGGCCGCTTTTGCCAAGCCAGCAAAGCGAGCTGAAGAGGCTCAGCCCTATGTTCGCGAAGGCCAGAAAGTGGGTCGAAATGACCCTTGCCCCTGTGGTTCAGGGAAAAAGTATAAACGTTGCCATGGTGAGCTGGGCTAGTGTTTAGTGCTTTGTAGCCCGCTGTGAGTCTGGGCAGTTTATGAGTTATACGCGCAATCTCACTTCTCTATTGATTTAACTCGTATAGCGTCTGGGAGGCGCTGAGTAAGCCATTATTTATACGCTTCATCTATGATAAGCGTATCCTCTTCAAGTGAATATGTTTCGAGGTACTTCACAAGGCGCACTCTCTCCTGAGCGGTGAGTGGTGGCTGCAGCTGCAGGTGCTTTTTATCCAGTCCCCGCTCTATCAGCGTGAGTAGGCGCTCCCATTGGTAGTCGTGGTATAGCTCTGCGACAACCGGTTTATGACAGCTGCCACAGCGTGTCTGATAAAATGAGAACTCATCTGAGGTCACGGAGGGCGGCGGCGGCCTAAAGCTGCACGCGGTGACCATGGCTGCCATTATTGCGAGTGTAACGACCCTTTTCATTTATCATCCTCTAGGGGGAGTATCCCCACTCTTTATCCGAGATTTTTCGTGCAACGCTCTTATTTTATTTTGTATTTTTCCAGGCGGTAATCGAGCGTGTGCCGGCTAATGCCCAGCAGCCGTGCCGCCTGACTCTTGTTGCCTTGTGTTCGGGCCAGCGCTTGTTCGATTAACTGACGCTCCAGTTCGGCCAAATTAACCCCTTCAGGGGGCAGCTCCCAGCTGTTTGATTGCGTGTTACTGCTGAGATCGGCTTGTAGCGTCTCAGGGTTTAGCTCTTTATTTGCGTAGAGCAGTACCCAGCGTTCACAGAGGTTTTTCAGTTGGCGCACATTACCTGGCCAGCCAAAATTTTCAATCAATTTGGCACCAGCGGGGGTGAATGCGGCGGGCTGTCGGTTGTGACTGGCGGCGGACTGCTCGAGAAACATATTGGCTAGCGGCATAATGTCTTCTCTACGCTCACGCAGTGCCGGTAGGTGCAGGGTGATGACGCTGAGTCGGTAGTAGAGATCCTCCCGGAATGACCCCTCTTTCATCATGGCGTGTAGATCTTTGTGGGTGGCGGCAATAACCCGCACATCAACATGGCGCGGGGCATCGGCTCCAATGGCCTGAATCTCCCCCTCTTGTAGAAAACGCAATAGTTTCACTTGCGCACTGAGCGGCAGGTCACCAATCTCATCCAGTAGCAGTGTGCCGTTGTCCGCCGCCGCAATGCGTCCATCCCGTGCTTGGCTTGCGCCGGTAAAAGCCCCTTTGGTATGTCCAAATAGCTCCGCCTCCACTAGCTGCTCAGGCAGTGCGCCACAATTAACCACAATCCAGGCATTGTCTGCCCGATGTGAATGACGGTGAATGCTTTGAGCAAGGTGCTCTTTGCCGGTGCCGGTCTCGCCGTTGATCAAAACATTGGCATCCGTATCCGCAATGCTATGGGCCTGTTGGTAGAGCAGTTGCATTTTATCCGAGCGGCTCTGTAGCTCTCCATTCTGGGCTGTCTGGAGTGCTTGGCGCAGACGTCTGTTCTCCCCTTTTAGTTTAGCGACCTGAATAGCGCGCTCCAGGATAGAGAGCACCTGCTCCTCTTTGAAGGGTTTTACCAGAAAATCAAAAGCGCCGGTTTTCATAATATCAACAGCGGCCTCGACACTGGCGTAGGCTGTCATGACAATAACCGTGGCGAAGGGGTCGACCTCAAGTACCGATTGCAGTAGTGCATGGCCATCTTGTATCGGCATTCGCAGGTCGGTGAGCAGTAGGTCAGGTTGTTGTTCTTGGTAGATTTTAAATGCTTCGGCACCGTGGCACGCTTGCAGAACCTGATAACCCGCATCTTCCAATTGAAAGGCCAGCACTTCACGAATGCCGGGGTCATCGTCTGCAATGAGAATAAGTGGTACTGACATGCTATGCCCTTGGGATAGTTAATGTGAAGCGGGTGACCCCATCGCTGCTCTGGCAGTCGAGTGTACCATCATGTGATTCGACAATTCTTGCACCAATGGCCAAGCCGAGACCGGTGCCCTCGGCACGGGTGGTGAAAAAGGGATCGAAGATGTGTCTTCGGTCATCTTCACTGATGGCTGGCCCATGGTTGCTAATGATGAGGTACCAATTATTCTCATCCAGAGATGAGTTCATGCTGACCGTGGTGTGAGGGTCTGAAAACTGCAAGGCGTTGAGCACCAGGTTGAGTATGACCCGCTGAAGTTGATCTCGATCACCGTGTATTTTTGTATTTGCAGGGTGTGCTTGGGTAAATTTGAGTGAGAGACCTTGGCTTTTGGCTTGTGGTTTGGCGGTCTCCAAAACATCATTGCACAAATCGAGTGGGTTGATGGGTTCGAGAGAGGCTTTGGGTGGCCGGGCATATTGCAGAACATGCTGGGTAATATCGTCTAGGCGAGTAATCTCTTTTTCTAGTCGGCTCAGCAGGGTGGCGGCTCTTTCCGGGTTGCTGGCAATACTGCGTTTAAGCAGGTCAACCGCCCCTTGCATGCTGGTCAGCGGATTGCGCACCTCATGGGCAATACCGGCGGCCATCTGGCCGAGTGCCGCCAGTTGTTCGGCACGTCTGGCGCGTTCATAGCTTAGGGTCAGCTCTTGCAGTGCCTGGTCACGCTGTTGTGCGGTGCGGCGGTGACGCTCTAACTCATCTTTGATTCGATCACTTAGCCAACCGGTTGTCAGGCCAACGACCACCAATAGCACCATGTCGCTGACAACCGGAATACTAAACATATATTCAGTGTGCAGGTGTGGCAGCAGGTAATGGGGGTAGAGTGCTGCGGCAATAATGGCCACCAGGGTTCCGCCCAGCACGCCTGAGATGAATCCAGCAAGAATAACCGGGATGAAGAACAGCTTTTGGGTGACCACCATCAGCAGCGACATATCAGGAATCTGCATGCTGTTGTGTGCAATGGTGATGCTGGCCAAGAGAAGTATGATGATGCTCCACTGCACTCTTGGTGAAAAATCAAAAAAGAGGTAAGTGAGTGAACGGAGGTATTTTCTCATGTTGCTCGCTTCTGGCGTGGATAAGGTTTCTCTGTTCAGTGTATCATTGGTTATTGTTTGGCGATATTTTCACGAGCCTATTTTGAGGAATTGATAATGGCGGTTGGCACCACAGAATTACCCACCATGCGACCCATTGGCGGCGTGCGTTTGGCCGCGGTGAGTGCGGGGATTAAAAAGCCAGGTCGAGATGATGTGGTTTTGCTTGAACTATCGGAATCGACGCGCTGTGCGGCGGCTTTTACGCAGAACGCCTTCTGTGCCGCCCCCGTGGTTATCGCCAGGCAGCACCTGAATGCAGCGGCTCCCCGTTATCTGTTGATCAATACCGGAAATGCCAATGCGGGTACTGGTGATGCGGGGTTGCAGGCTGCACAGCAGAGTTGCCACTCACTGGCCCGGGCTGCCGGTTGTCGGGATAATCAGGTTTTACCGTTCTCAACTGGAGTGATTGGTGAGACTCTGCCCGTTGAAAAGATTGAAGCGGTGCTGCCTGAGGCGGTTGCTAAGCTTGATGAGCAGGGCTGGAAAGAGGCGGCTTGGGGCATTTTGACAACCGATACGGTTGCCAAAGGAGCCTCATTTGAAGTTGATATTGATGGGCATACGGTAACCATTAGTGGAATATCAAAGGGGTCCGGCATGATCCGCCCGGATATGGCCACCATGCTGGCCTATATTGCCACCGATGCGGCGATTGCCCAGCCACTGTTGACTCAATGCCTAAAAAATCTGCTTAACCGTTCATTTAACCGGATCACCGTTGATGGTGATACCTCAACTAATGATGCCTGCCTATTGATCGCTTCAGGTGCCAGTACGCTCCCTGAGCTGAGTGATGAGAGTGATCCTCGATATAAAACACTGTTTTCAGCTTTGAGTGCGGCTTTTGAAACCTTGGCGCAAAAAATTGTCCGTGATGGTGAGGGTGCAACCAAATTGATTACCGTCGATGTACTTGAAGCGGCCAGTGACGCAGAGGCGCAAGCGGTCGCCTACACAGTGGCGCACTCACCGCTGGTGAAAACTGCTTTTTTTGCCAGCGATCCAAATTGGGGGCGTATTTTGGCTGCCGTGGGTCGAGCCGGTGTTGAGGCGTTGGTTTTGGAGCAGATCGAGATCTACCTTGATGATCTTTGCATCGTGAAAGGTGGGGGCAGAGCCGAGACGTATCGTGAAGAGCTTGGGCAGCAGGTGATGATGGGTGATGAGATTACCATTACCATTAAGCTGGCGCGGGGTGCTGTGAACTGTACGGTATGGACCTGCGATTTTAGCTACGACTATGTGAAAATAAATGCAGAATATCGAACCTAAGCGGAGTAGAGAAAAAAAGAGCACTCATGTGGCGGTGGGTGTTATTGGCAACGATAAAGGCGAAGTTTTAATCGCTCAACGCCACGTGCACCAGCATCAAGGGGGGTGTTGGGAGTTTCCGGGAGGCAAGGTTGAGTTCAATGAAAGTGTAGAGCAGGCGCTCTATCGAGAGCTACATGAAGAGCTATCAATAGAGGCGATGCAGGCGACTCCTCTGATCACCATTCCGTTTGAGTATCCAGCGTATCATGTCATATTGGATGTTTGGCGAGTGACTGCCTACAACGGAGTGCCGCGTGGCTGTGAGGGGCAGCCGCTCGCTTGGGTCAGCGTGGATCAACTGGATGAATTCTCCTTTCCAGAGGCCAATCGAGCCATTATTAGCGCGATACGACTCCCTTCACGCTATTTGATTACCGGTAGTCCGGCGGATAACCCCGAGTTGTTTATGCAGCGGCTTGAAAAAGCACTGAAACGAGGGCGTACACTGGTTCAACTACGGGCAAAAACATTGAGTGATCAGGCGTTTCTCTCTTTGGCCGAGCGGGTTGTTGCACGGTGTCATTACTATGGTGCGAAATTGTTGTTGAATGGTGATCCGTCACTCATGGCAGCGTTGCCGGAGGTGGACGGGATTCAACTCTCCAGCCAGCGTAGTTGTGGGTTTAGTGAGCGCCCCATTGCGGCAGATAAGCTGCTGGGGGTCTCCTGCCACACGCTGGAGCAACTTCAGCATGCGGTGAAGATTGATGCAGACTTTGCACTGCTTTCACCAGTGCTGCAAACCGCAACCCATCCAGATGCAGTGCCACTTGGCTGGCAGCAGTTTGCAGCACTGGTTGAGCAAATACCGCTACCGGTCTATGCCTTGGGTGGTATGAATATCTCTCTGGAAAATAAAGCACACCAACAGGGCGGGCAGGGTATTGCAGCAATCAGTGCTTTATGGGATGTGTGATTATGACTCGTTATCAAGTGGGTTAACGGCAGCAGGCTCACCCTTGATTCGATGCCCTTCACTTGCCCACTCACCCAGGTCAATTAATTTACAGCGCTCACTGCAAAAGGGCCGCCAGTGCGATTCGGCTTCCCATTTGACACTCTTTTGACAGGTGGGGCATTTTACTTGGGTGATGCTCATAATCCGCTCAGTGTAAGTTGAAAGTTAACAGGTTTGTGTACTTGTTGAGGGCGTGAGGTGATCGATGCCTCCATAAAGCGAACCGTGAAGCGGTGGCGACCACCACTCACCTCTGGAAAGGTATTATCCTCTGGGTTGACGCCGATTCTAATCATTTGATAGTGATTGCTGCTCTCCAGCGCCTGTTGGAAAAAACCATTGTCGGCCACTTTTTTCTGCGGTGAGGCGCTTTCACGCATAAGCTTGATCAGCAGGTCATTGGCGTGGCGCACCGGGCGTAGAAGTTGATGCCACAGCTTAAGATCGTATTGGCGGTTTTCAACCGATTGCTCCAGCCAAAAATGGAGCATCGGCAAGTCAAAGTCACAGGTGCCCCCGGCAATGGCTGAGCGCTGCTTGATATTGTTGATTAGCTCGTTTTGACGTAACTCCTGTCCCAGCACACCACTGATTCCAATCAGTTGATCAGAGTAACTATCTAACTGCTGCAGAATGGTATCCAGTTGTTTTTTATCGACCTCTGGTCGCTCTTTTAGCTGGGACAGCGCATTGCCTTGGCGCTCCATCTCTTTGATATATTCGGTTTTCAAGTCTGCGCGGTTAAGTACCTCGAGAATATCGATTAGCGAATTGAGGGCACCACGGCTATCCCAGCAGGTCTGGCCCGCAAGAAAGTGATCACTCTGTTGAAAGAGTAGCTCCAGACGGAGCAAGGTACGTACTCGTTCATTGAGAGGTTGTTCGTAGTAGACCATTTTTTGCACAAAGTTATCCGGTGGCGAAGCAATTTGTGCGATTGTCTAACACTTTGGGGCTTCTGACAAATGCTTGTCACCTAAATCCTGCAACTGTTCACTCTCACTCAGCGCAAGCTCTCGATCCGTATCGAAATTTTAAATTTTCGTCAATCACAATAAGGATTGCGCTCAAATTTAAAATTCCGCTACAAATCAATATCTTGCACTGCGCAAGCATGATCACTTGCAGGATCTAGGTGTCTGCCAGTTTCAAGTATTTCAGGTGCAGTTGTTGTACTTTTTCTTGCAGATCATCGATGCTGCCACTGTTCTCAATGGTGTCGTCTGCCGCTTGCAGGCGATCTTGCCGACTCATTTGTGAGCCAAGAATGGCTCTAGCTGATTTTTCATCAATATGGTCTCTCAGCATGGTGCGTTGTAGTTGCTGCTGCACCGGAGTATCAATAACTAAAACCCGCTCGACTGCACTCTGCCAGTGGTTCTCCAGTAGCAGCGGAATGCTCAAGATACAGTAGGGGGCGTTGTGGGATGCATCACTGCTTTTTTCCAGTATCCGCTGTCGAATGAGTGGGTGCAGAATGGCCTCTAGTTGCTGACGTTTTTCCGGGTTGGAGAAGATGATTTCACGCAGCTCTCGGCGCTTTAGCTGGCCACTGTTGTCGACTATTTGCCCACCAAACAGTCTGCTTATCTCCGGTAGGGCAGGTTGCCCAGGAGCCGTCACCTCCCGGGCAATCAGGTCGGCATCAATAATGGGTATGCCCAGTGAGGAGAAGAGCTCTGTTACCGTGGTTTTTCCTGAGCCAATACCACCGGTTAAACCTATTTTTAGCATGCTGAGAACTCTGCAGGTTAGTACAGCGACAATATAACATGGTCGCTGTACTAGGAGCTTTTCCGTAGTAGGCTCTTTCTTCTCGGACAGCCTCCTAGGCCAGCCCTGCAAACTCCAGATAAGCCTGGTTGATTTCAGCTCCCCAGATAAGCGTTATCCAACCGGCGGCGGCCAGATAGGGGCCGAAGGGAATGGGGATATTGCGATCCCGGCCTCGGGTGAGGATTAGCGTAATACCAACCACTGCGCCCACAATGCTGGAGAGTAGAATAATCACCGGCAATAGTTGCCAGCCCATCCAAGCACCCAGTACTGCCAGCAGCTTGAAATCACCGTAGCCCATCCCCTCTTTTCCGGTGAGTAGTTTGAAGAGCCAGTAGACCGACCAGAGAACCAGATAGCCTGCGGCGGCACCGATCAGGCTAGCGTGGCTATCCACAAATACCCCCGCCAGGCTAATGAGCAGCCCAAGCCACAGCAGTGGCAGGGTGATGTTGTCCGGCAGTAGTTGATGATCAAAATCGATCATGGTCAGGGCAATTAAAGACCAGCTGAAAACCATCGCCGCAAGCGCTTGCCAGCCGGCACCAAAATGCCAGGCAACGATAGCTGTCATCATAGCGCAGACTAACTCAATGATCGGGTAGCGAATGGCGATTGGGTTTTGGCATGAGCTGCACTTGCCACGCAGTAGAAGGTAACTGATTAGCGGGATATTCTCCCATGCACGAATCTTGTGATTGCAGTGTGGGCAACGTGATGCTGGGGAGGCGAGGTTGAAAGGGGTGGCTACTTTTTGCTCTGTATTGGGCTCTAGCAGCGTGAGGCATTGGCTGCGCCACTCGTTCTCCATCATTTTGGGTAGACGATGGATAACCACATTTAGAAAACTACCCACCAATAAGCCCAGTATGGCACTGAGTGCGATAAAAAGGCCGGGGTTTTGTTGCAGTGGCTCGAAGATGGCGTGCATCGCTAGACAACGGCTCCCATTTTGAAAATAGGCAGGTACATAGCGATAACCAATCCACCAATGATGATGCCCAGAAAGGCCATGATGAGTGGCTCCAACAGACTGGTGAGTCCGTCAACTGCATCATCTACCTCGGCTTCATAGAAGTCGGCAATCTTCTCCAACATCCCATCCAGCGCACCGGTCTCTTCGCCAATTGAAACCATCTGCAATACCATGTTGGGGAAAAGCTCGGCTTGGCGCATACAAACGGTCAGCTGCTGGCCAGTGGCGACCTCATCACGCATCACCGCAATGGCTTCACCATAAAGGCTGTTACCCACGGTGCCGGATACGGTATCCATCGCCTCTACCAGAGGCACGCCTGCGGCAAACATGGTTGAGAGGGTGCGAGCAAAGCGTGCAATGATCGATTTTTCCAGAATATTGCCAACGATGGGAAGCTTCAGAACAATGCGATCGAGTAAGCGATTAAATTGTTTGGAGTTCTCTTTCAATTTTTTTAAAACGATGGCCGCGATGACGATGATGCCGAAGACAAGGTACCAGGTCTCCTGAAGAAGCTCGGAGAGGTCAACGACAAACTGGGTCATTGCAGGGAGTTCACCGCCGAAGTTTTCAAACATTGACTGGAACTGGGGAACCACAAAAATAAGTAGAATCGCGGTCACTACAAAGGCGATCACCATCACCGCAATGGGATAGAACATGGCGCTTTTAACTTTCGACTTGATCGCTTCGCTTTTTTCCATATAGGTGGCGAGTCGGTGCAGTAAGCCTTCAAGAATACCCGCCTGTTCACCCGCAGCCACCAGGTTGCAAAACAGCGTATCAAACTGCTTTGGGTGTTTCGAAAGTGCCTCTCCAAGGGATAATCCACCTTCGATGTCGCTTTTTACCAGTAGTAGCAGTGCCTGCATCGAGGGGTTGTCATGTCCCTTGGCGACGATTTCGAATGACTGTACCAGTGGCACGCCGGCAGACATCATAGTGGCCAGTTGTCGCGCAAAGATGGTGATATCTTTGGTGGTTATTTTTCTTTTTGCTCCAGAACCGCCAAACAAAGGCTTTGGCTTCTTTTTCACCTTGATGGGCTTTATTCCTTGGCGGCGAAGCTCAGCTTTAATCAGTGCAATGGATGCGCCGTCCATTACCCCCTTAACGGGGTGGCCATTTTTGTTAATACCTTCCCAGGTGAAAGATCCTGATGGTTTTTTAGCATCTTTGGCCATGATGATTAATCCTTGGTTACGCGGTTGATTTCTTCAAGGCTGGTGAGACCCTGCAAAACTTTTTTCAAGCCGGACTCTCTGAGGTCAGAAATCTTTTCGACTTTGGCCTGGTCAGCAATTTGGATGGCGTTTCCCCCCTCCATTATGATGCGACCGATCTGATCTGAAATGGGCATTACCTGGTAGATACCCACGCGGCCCTTGTAGCCGTCACTACAGTGATCACAGCCCACCTGTTTATAGATGGTAATCTCTTTGGTTTGTACTTTGCTGACCTGCTCAGTTGTAAAGCCTTCATCCAGTAAGGTTTCAGAAGGAATGTCGGCCGGTTGTTTGCATTTTTCGCAAATACGCCGTGCTAGGCGTTGGGCAATAATGAGTGTAACAGCTGAAGCAATATTGAAGGGTGCGATGCCCATATTCATCATGCGCGAGAGTGTTTGCGGGGCATCATTGGTATGCAGGGTGGAGAGTACCAAGTGACCCGTTTGAGCCGCTTTGATGGCGATTCCGGCGGTTTCGAGGTCTCGTATTTCACCTACCATAATTACATCGGGATCCTGACGCAAAAAAGCCCTGAGAGCCACCGAAAAGGTGAGTCCTACTTTTTCATGAACATTAACTTGGTTGATGCCATAGAGGTTGATTTCAGCCGGGTCTTCAGCGGTGGAGATATTACGGTCTTCGGTATTTAAGATATTGAGGCCGGTATAGAGAGAGACGGTTTTACCACTGCCGGTGGGGCCAGTGACCAGAATCATGCCATAAGGCTTGGCCAGAGCATCCAGATAGAGTTGCTTTTGATCCGGCTCATAGCCGAGGGCTTCGATGCCGAGGCTGGCGCTGCTCGGGTCGAGGATCCGCATCACAATTTTTTCACCAAACAGTGTCGGGCAGGTGTTAACACGAAAGTCGATGGCGCGGTTTTTAGAGAGCTTCATTTTAATCCGGCCATCCTGCGGAATACGTCGCTCGGAGACATCCAGTGAGGCCATCACTTTTATTCGGGCCGAGACCCGTCCCGCCAGCGCGATGGGTGGTTGAGCCAGCTCATGCAGCATACCGTCGATGCGTAGACGAACGCGGAACTGCTTTTCATAGGGTTCAAAGTGAATATCTGAAGCGCCCTTATTGATGGCATCAAGCAGCACTTTGTGAACAAAACGCACCACCGGGGCATCATCAATATCGACATCGGTACTGGTATCGGCTTCCTCATCGCCAGAGCTGATATCGAGATTATCAAGGTCGCTATCACCAAAATCGGCCAGCGAGGTATCGGAGGCTTCGAGCATCTCATCGATACGCTGCTGCAACTTGTCATCTTCAACCAGGATCGACTCAATGGCCAGTCCGGTATTGAATTTTATCTCATCGATCGCCTGGGTATCGGTTGGGTCGGAGACGGCAACAAAGAGGTAGTTGCCGCGCTTGCTGATGGGCAGGCCACGGTGCTGGCTAATTAACTTAGGATCAACCAGCTTAATGATATCAATATTGATATCAACCTCGTTGATATCCAACAATGGCATACCAAACTCATTCGATGCTAGCTGAGCTAGGTTTAAGCTGGAGACGATGTTTTCCATGGCAAGATGGTTTACCAGTGTCCGTTTCGCTTCCTGCGCATCGTGTTGCGCTTTTTGCGCAGCGGCTTCGTCAATCAGGCCGTCCAGTACAAGCCGGCGCGCCAAGCCGCTAAGTCTTATTTGTTTGCTGCTCATATACACTTCTATGTGAGGTTTTAAATGATAGTTTGTAACGACTCGGCGTATTCATCTTTTACTTCAACTCGTCGTCGTTCTCGTACTTAGTCAGCCACATATCTTTATGTGCCTTCACTTTTATTGTACGAAAACGTATCAATTTGAAGGAAAATATAAACATGCTGAATGGGTACGATAATCTTTTCAGTATACGTGCTGCGACTGCATATTACACGCCTAGTACATCAACCACTCTATTATTGGCGGGTCAACGTTTCTGTTTGCTGCTTGGGGAGGTTATCGGCGCTTGCGGAAAAAAGTAAATGCTCTTACTCCCTCCATTAACCTACATTTTTCTCTGCTCTGTTTCGGGAGCAAATAATAACCGTGGCGGCACTTAGAAGTGAGACCAGCAGTGCGACCCCACGGGCGGTGAGTGCGGCGGCAACACCCGCTTCAAAATTTCCGTGTAGCAGCGAGGTGAAGAAGCCACTGAGCAGTTCTGATACCCCCATATTTCCAGGGATTATATTAATCACCAGCGAGATAAACTTGAGTGATGTGTAGAGCATTATAAGCTCGGCACTTACGGGGACATTGAATGTTGTAAAAAGAATCGCAAACAACAGTGCGTTGCTCATAAGAATGGCAAGATTAATGAGTGAGCTTGAAGCTAACAGGCGGCGGTTGCGAGCTAACCGAAAAAAAGCAGTGGCTAATGATTTGAGCCATGGCTGGGTTACGCTTGTAATAAGGTGGTGCTGAAAGTGCCAAACTAAGGTCAGCAGGATTGGCAGTATCAGGAGTATGCCGAGCGGGTAGGCTAGGTAGTCAGAGTTTTGTTTATAAAGATAAACAGAGAGCGCAATCAGTGCAACCAGCGTGAAACAGCTGAGGCGGATGATAAGCTGAAACCCGGCAATGGCAACGGTGTCGCTGTAGTCGATATTATGTTGTTTTTTGAGATAGAGGCTTTTGAGTGCAGTGCCCCCCTGTGCAGGGAGTAGCATGTTGGCGGTGCTGCTAAGAATGCCCACGGGAAGCCAGGTTCGCCATGATAGCTGTGTGCCAAGGCAGGAGAGCATGAGCGGTAGCAATACCGTCTGCAAGCCGAGCTGAATGACGGTGAGCAGGAGCAGTGCGGCAATGGTTGATGCGGGCAGCTCGATAACCGGTTGGAAGAGTTCACGAATACTCCAAGCGTAGCCGAGGATCACTAGCCACAGCACGATACTGACTATCTTTGTTGCGGCTGGTGTGAGAGAAAACGTCATCTTTTTTAAGGAGCCCCTAATCCAGGTGGTTCAGCGATTTGAAATGCGCTGTTAAAGATTCCATTTGAGTTAAATAGTAGCTGAACGCCTGCTGTTTTTGGTCAAGAATCGCCTGGGAGTGTGCCGCAATATCCATATTTTCAAGCCACTTTATGGCACACGCCTCTCCCTCGCTGTTATCAACTGGAAGTTGATTCAAGGTTGACATTCTCAGACCGTGCCATAGTTGAAATGTAGGCAGTCCAAGGGAGCAGGCGGCGACGCAGCCATGCAGTCGGGTGGAGAGTATGGCATCAAACTGCTGGTATGTTTCAAGGAGTGATTCACCACTGCTGATGATGTTTATTTTTGTGCGGGAGGCCACTGTTTTTAAATATTCAGCATCTCTTTTTGAGTGGCAAATTAGCTCGACATTTGTAAAGTGTTGCTGAACTTTGTGAAAAGTATTTATCGCATATTCGAAGCCCGACCTATCCATACGAATCAGGTTGCTATGGGGAGCCTGCAGCGTGATGCCAATTTTATTAAGCGAGTGGCGTGGTGTTGTTTGGTCGGAGCAGAAGAAGGCAGGGCAGGGAGCCTGTTGGGGTTGATAGAGGGTAAAGCAGCTTGCAGTCTGCGGGTCTCGCACGATAAAAAGTTCGGTGAGTTCGCGCAGTATCTGGTCAATTTTGTGTGTGGCAACCGGGGGTTTGGAGCTACCCACGCCCAAAAATGCGCAGTGAATACGCTGTTTGAGAATATGGCGTAGTAGCGGATCATTGCTGCGGTCGGTTTGTCGCAGTCGTAGTATTCGGGCAAAAAAACGGCCGCTATAGGGGCCTTTTAACAGATCACCTAAGCTTGGGAATTCTGAGCACCACTCAGGTGTGCCTGCAAAAATAACGTAGTCAAGCGCTTGCTTTTGATTGTCGCTCAGGGCATCTATGCGCTGCTGTTTATGGATGGGGTTGCGGTCGTAGATTCTCTTCTGATAATGGATGCCAGCAGCAGCCAGCAGGCGCTCGATACCCATCAGAATCACCTCATCTCCGGGATTAAATCCTTGTGTGGTTGAAAATAGAATAGTGGGCAATTTAGGCATGGGGTGGTTGTGGTCATTCGAGTTAAGATTGTTTGCTTTGCGCAGAGAAGTAGACATTGGCACCCTCTCCCACATCGTTAGCGAAGTGGCCGCTGCATCGCTTGCTGCCATCACTCTCAATGATATGGTAATGGTAACCGAAATCCTTGAGTAAAGCCCAAAGTTGTTCTGGTGAGTAGTCGAAACGTGCTGTCCAGAGTGGGTTAACCTCGAGTAGCAGCTCTGGTTGGTGTGATTTAAGCAGCTTGTTGGCACCTTTTAACACTAACATCTCCGCGCCCTCTACATCGCACTTAATAAGATTAATTGAGGTGATGCCATGGCGCTCTATATATTGATCGAGGGTAGTGGCCTCTACGGGGGTTCCTTTTGCGGGCGAACGACCATGGGGCCGAATGATGTGGTTGAGTGGATGCCCCAGTTGCTGGGTGCTGAATATCTCGCTGCCACAGTGGTCACTCACCACCTGTTGGTTTAGCTTGATTTGTGATTTGAACTGATTACGCTCAATATTTTTGTCTATATTACGATAGGCGAAGTCGCCCGGCTCAAAAGCGTGGATGCTGATGTCGGAATAGCGATGGGCGGCTTGCAGTGAGAACCAACCAATATTGGCGCCAATATCAATGAAGGTGCTGTTGTTGTTGAGTTGTTCGAGCAGTCGTTGGGTGATTTCGGGTTCATACTCACCACGGTAGATGCAAGGCTCAACCCCGGCTCCGGGGATTTCAGTGATATATCGTATCTCCAGCCCATTGGGCAGGGTCACCCACGCCTCTCCCGCCTCGAAAATGACTTTTTTGAGTGTATGTTTTTGGCCGATATTGCACCCCTGCTTCATCCACTCAGTGAGGTCAAATTGCTGGCTTCTTTCAGGGTCAAACAGGGCGGCATAGAGCCTTCGCAGCGGCGTGAACTGTTTTAGCCTGTTTGCCAGCGCGTGGCGTAATGATTTAAATCTATATTTCATCGGTTATTCAGTATTTTTCAGCGGTGGAAGGCGATTATAGACCTGTTGAGGGGTAATGTGCTTGAGGCACTCTCTATCGGGGCAGCGTATGGCTTTCTCTGGGTTCATCTGGTTATCGAAGCAGGGACGGCAGGGCAGCTCACTCTCCAGCACCATAGCACCGTTGAGTGCCGGGCCGGTGAGTGCGGCAGAGGTAGGCCCATAGAGAGCGAGCGTGGGAACCTTCATGACAGCTGATAAATTGGCAATACCGCTGTCATTGCCCACCACGGCGTGTGCTTGAGAGATGAGAGCCAGTGCATCGAGCATTGAGGTTTTATCCACTAGGTTTATAACACTCTCTTGTTGGGATATACGGCGGACAATCTTTTGCGCTTGCGCTTGGTCATCACCGCCACCACCGAGTATGACCCATTGAAAGTCGGCCCCTAAATTGACCAGTTCGGCGTAGTGGCTGGCAGGCCAAAATCGCCACGCTGCATTTCGCCCACCCCCCACACCCAGCACAATGTAGGGGCGGGTAATCTTATGCTGTTGCAGTAAGCGGGTGACATCATCCATTTTATGGCTGGGCATAAAGGGGGGAGAGGCGAGTAGTTGATATTGTGGCTCAGGGGCATAGCGCTGGTGTAGGGTGAGGCGGCTCTGCTCGTCACCGGCATCAACGGGTCTATTGATGGCTGATTTTTGCAGCCAGTTGGTTTGTGTGTGAATACCCACTCTCTGGTGGCAGCTAGACAAGCGGGCGAGGAGCAGCATATCAGGTTGATTAGATAAAAAACTGATCACGACGGCTTGATAATGCCCTTCTCTGACCGCTTGAAGGCGCTTTAGCCAGCGAAACAGGTAGCGGATGAGGCCAAAGCCTCGAAACTGGCGCTCTAAATAGTGAATATCCCCAATCAGTTCGTTGTGTGAAAGTAGCTCATTGCCTGCGTTGGGGTAGGGGATGATCAGGTCAACTTTCTCTGCATCGTATTTAGCCAGCAGTGCTTTTAACGAGGGATAGATAAAGCACCAGTCGCCAATACCCGAAGGGCCAAGATAGAGGATTTTTTTCATGAAAGCAGTTGCTTGCAGTACTGCTGGCTGGCCAGTGCCCGCGCCATCCAGCCATTGCACCAGCGCAATAGCGTGAAGCGTTTGGTGAAGTGCTTGGTCTGCTGATAATAGAAGCGCCCCTCGGGGTGGTACATATTGTCCAGGGTCCAGCGGGTGATCTTTTCTGCCAAACCTGGGTACTCTTTTTCGTGGCGCGCAAAGGTGAGGATGCCTTGGGCGGCACCGTGAATGTCGTGGGGGAAATCCACATCGTGCATCCAGCGGGGGGAGCCGTCCGGATTGAAGAGTTTCTCGGCGTAGAATGTCAGGCCATTATCATAGCTTCTCTGCCACTGATAATCGTTTGTCGCATCCATGTAGCGCTGCAGAGCGTCGAGGATGAAGCCGGTGTGGTAGTTGTCGTGGCTGATGCGTGAATCGCTGGGTGGGTCGGTGTACCACCAGGCGTGATAATCGGTCTGTTGGTTGATCACATAGCGCACTAGGCGTTCAGCGGTTTGTAGGTGTTCACTTTGGTTGCTAAGGGCGCTGTATTGGGCGATGACGGTGCCGATCAAAATGCTGACATCCATAACCCGCATACTCATGGGCATCGGCATGTACCCAAGGCAGAGTTCATCGGCTTGATCTTTGAGAGGGGTCAGGTCATTGAGTAGAAACTGAATGGTGCTGGCAACGACCTCCAGGTAGTGAGGGTTTTGGCTGCATCGATACCCCTCTAAAAACGCCTCGCAGACAAAACAGCTGACCACGGCATTGGGGGTGTTGGTGGGGGCGTAAAAGCCCGGGTCTTGCCACGGATAATGGTAGCCCCAACAGCTGCCTGACCAGTTGCCGGGTGAGCGGTTCTGCTCTATCAGTGTCAGCAGTTGTTCAGCTTCAGCACGGTGTTGTGGGTTGTTTGAGATCCGATATCGATCAAACAAGCCCATGGCAAAGAGTGCCAGCCCCTTGGGGTTATATACTTTGGGGTTAAGCAGTAGAGGCCGCAGGTTGATCGGCGAGCGCATCACCCCTTGAATGGCGACCAAACGAGGCCATTTTGACCAGCCAAGGGTGGCTTTGAGTAGTGGACTGTTGAGTCCGTCATGCTTGTTGTAGCCACGCCACGCTTGCTGGCGGCTATAGTCATAGAGCTGGTCGAGTACCGTCTCTATCTCTCTATTATCAATCGGCATCGTAACGACTCAGCGTATTCATCTTTTGCCCCAACTCTTGGTTGTTTTTGTACTCAATCGGTCACCTAGCGTGCGAAAATGCCTCGATTTGAGGCGAAATCTAAACACGCTAACAGTTACGTTGTTTTATCTTCAAACTGCATCATCCACATATGGGTCAATAACATAAGGTAAAGCATGAAATAATGCCAGCGTAGTCCGGTGCGCGGCGGCTGCTTTTGTACCCAATCGATAAAGGTGTAGTTAAACAGTCCATGCCGCTCGGTGATCTCCCGGCTTAACCAGCGGTTGGCAAGTGGCTTGAGCTGCTGATGAAAGAAGTGTGGTGAGTCCAGTTGGAAGCCGCTCTTAGGGCGGTGCAGAATTTCAGCGGGTAGCAGCCCTTTTACGACCTGGCGCAGATACCCTTTGGCTCCTCCTCTCATGAGTTGTTCGAGGCTGAATTGCTGCATGTGGGCAATCAAGGGCGCATCTACAAATGGCGTGCGTACCTCAAGCCCCACCGCCATGCTGACACGATCCTCCTGCCAGAGTAGATCATTGACCATTTTGTTGTGCAGCTCAAATTTCGCCATTGAGGCGATAGGCGATTCTGTTTTGGGCCAGCGCTGTTCAAGCTGTTCAAAGCTGTTTTCGAGTGGTTGATCTAACATCCTCGGGCCGTAGATCCGCTGGCGCATGGTGGGGTCATCCCACACATTGCGCAGCAGGCCGTAGAGCTGCGGCCAATTGCCCAGCTGTTGTAGCATCTGCATCGCCCTTTGCGGCTCACTCCACGGGGTGCGTTGCAGGGTGTTTATCAAGCGGTTGCCCATCGCACCCAACGGGCGGCTGGCCAGCCTGGGAAGCCAGCGGCTGAGGCTTTGGCACTGGCTAAATATTTTATGGGCATTGTAGCCGAGAAACAGCTCATCGCCGCCTAAACCTGAAAGCACCACCTTAACCTCTTTGCTGGCCAGTTGCGCCAGCTGACTCACTTGCAGGGCGTTGACCTTCGGTGTCTCCAGGTGCCAGACCAGATTCAGCAGCTGTTGCTCCAGGTTGCCGCCAATTTCAGCTTGTTGATTCTGAATGCCTAATAGTCGAGCTGTGCTGGCGGCATTGATCGCTTCGTTTGGATCATCACCCACCGCAAGGGTAAAGCTGCGTAGCGGCTGTTGCTGTACGGCAATGGCGGCGATAGTGGCTGAATCAATGCCACCAGAGAGGTAACAGGCCACCTCTACATCGGATGTGAGGTGTTGCTCTACGCTGTTACGCAGCTGTGAAAGGGTGTCGCTGGTGGGGGTTGTGGGCGTTGTGGTGGCAGGAATCAAGTGCTGTTGCAACGGGCGGCTGGGCTGCCAACTCAATACGCTGCCCGCTGCTAGTTGTGATACCCCTTCAAACAGGCTTAGCTCTCCGGGTAGGTAACGGAAATTCATAAGCTGGTGCAGCGCATTATGGTTGAGTTGGCTCTGTTGTGGCTGGCAAGCGGGCAGTGCCTTGGCTTCTGAGGCGAAGTAGAGCTGATCACCTTGGTGTTGAATAAACAGTGGTTTGATACCTTGCGGGTCACGCACCAGAAAACCCTGTTTGAGCTGGTTGTCCCACAGGGCGAAACTATACATGCCGCGTAACTGTGCAAACCCCTGCCACCCTTTTGCACGATAGAGTTCGAGAATCACCTCAGTATCGGAGTGGTGTTGAAAGGTGTGGCCTTGTGCCGTTAGGGTTTTGCGTAGTGTTTGATAGTTGTAGATTTCACCGTTAAAGCTGATGCAGTAGCGCCCATCATGGCTTGGCATTGGTTGTTGGCCGCCATCGGGGTCGATAATGGCCAGGCGACAGTGGCCGAGCGCGGCGTGGTCAAACAGTACTGCCCCCTCACCATCTGGGCCTCGATGGCGCAGGGTGTGTACCATCGATTTCAGTGCGGCCACTGTATTGGCGTGGATCGGGGCAGCGGAAAACCAGCCGGCAATGCCACACATGTTACGGCTCCAACGTGGATTGGTAGTGTTGCAGGGGGGCCGGAAAGGTGGTGATGCAGTGCGTTACAAACTGAGCAACATCGATGGTTTCATCCAGTAGTTGCTGGCGGGCTTGTTGCCAGTGGCTTTTAGGGTGGGCTAACAGCTCATCAATACACGTTTCAAGAGCAGGCCACTCAATAGTGTGCAGGTTTTTGACCAGACCAAATCGGTGCTCTTGTTGTGTGGTGTAGCCGCGCCCGGTCTCTGCGGCATAAATAGCCGGTACCCCCAGTACCGCACACTCCGAGGCCATGGTTGCGCTCTCGCCAATAAACAGCGTGCTGAAAGCCATCACATGGTGCACTTGGTTGATATCACCCTGATAACGGAGTGGCTCCATTGCCGGGCTGAGCGGTGCTTCAGAGGAGATTAACACCTTGCCAAGGGGGGTAAGTTTATTGATCAACTTTTCCAGTAGTACCTCACTCCAACCATTTTCACCCACGTCATGATTGGCCTGCCAGGAGACCAGACGCAGAAAGAAGGTGTTACCTTGATTGCTCAGGCCGTTTGCAATGGCCACTTCACGCTCAGCGGTGAAGTGATTGGGGTGTAGATAGCTGAGTTCATGATAGCCGTGATAGCGAATATGGCGACGCTTGGGCAGCCAGGCGTGGTAGCAATCGGGCACGATCACCGCAGAGGCGAGCGGGTAGGTGATGGCGTTTTGCAGGGTGGCATTCTCTGTGTCATAAAAGACCAGTGACGGCACGCCGGTCAGCTTGCCCACATGGGCGATAAAAACCCCGCCAATCGCCGCCATCACATCAGGGCGGCTCTTCTTTACCACCTTTAATAGTGCCAGATCCCGACAGACCAACTCCTTGCCCAGCGAAAAGAGTCCGCCCTTACCTAAGGCGGAGAGCGGGTGGTGCTCCAGCCCCATGCCATCCAGCAGTTCCAGTGCGCACTCTTTATCGCGGCTGGTGATGATGATCTCATGCCCTGCGGCTTGCAACAGCTGGATTGGCCGCTGAAAGAAGTGAACATGAGCGGGGTGGCCAATATCAATTAACACCCTCATTTGCGGTTTTTATCCTGATAGAGCAGTGCGGTGATCTGCTCAGAAATCAGCCCGATCAGAAAAATAATCACCGCACTACTCAGCAGCATGGCGCTCATATTGGTAAAGCGACCTTCGGTGAAAAAAGTGTAAGCGTAATAACTTAAACCAATCGCGCCGTGCAGCAGGCTAATGGGAATAAACAGTTTGAGTGGCGAGTAGAGGGTGCCTACCTTGAAAATGATTAATAGAAAACGTACCCCGTCGCGCCAGATGTTAATGTGGCTTTTGCCCTTGCGTTGTTGCACCTCAATCGGCAGATAGGCCACCGCATAACCGGCACGAAAGAAAGCCATGGTGCTGGTGGTGGGGTATGAGAAGCCGTTGGGTAGTAGATGCAGAAACTCACGAAACTTATCGGCGCGTACCGCACGAAAGCCGGAGGTGAGATCTTTTATGGTGTGCCCGGTCATCCAACTGGCCAGTTTGTTATAGGTGGTATTCGCCAGCAACCGGGCAAGCCCCGCCTGCCCTTTGCGGTCACGGGCACCCACCACCATATCGTAGCCCTGATCCAGCTTATCCAATAGTGGCTGAATCTCTTCAGGCTGGTGCTGCCCGTCGGCATCCATAAACAGCAAAATATTCCCCGAGGCAGCGCGTGCGCCAGATTTTATGGCGGCACCATTGCCCATGGCGTAGGGGTGGCTGATGCACTTGACGTTGTTGTCAGCACAAATTTCTGTGGTGTTGTCGGTTGAGCCGTCATTGACAATGATAATTTCAGCATCAGGCTGGGTTTTCAGGAGTAGCGGAAGAAGGTGTTGTAGCGAGGTGGCTTCATTTTTGGCGGGGATCACAATGCTGATCATGCTCTATCCATCTAAATCATTTTCGCCCATGTTATCATTTTTTTCTCCGTAAGGGTGAGAGGGGTTGCTTGGGTTGTATCATCTCTAATAATAAAAAAGCCCCGCTCAGCTGAGCGGGGCTTCGAGTCGCCGGCTTTGGCTTCTTTGTTATAAGTTGTTCTTCTCTATATCTCTAAGTGCCGCAGGATTGGTGACGGTTGTGGTGTTGCGCCAGGTAATGCTGCTGGCACCGACCGTGGGGGTGAATGTGATGGTTAGCCCATCAACACCCGCGCCAATGCCTGTTTCCAGCGTCGCTACGATGACTCCATCTGCTACAGTAGCGCCGGCGACCTCTGTGGTTGGGGTAAAGTCAGGAATGTTGACAGTGCCGGTATCGCAAGTATCCGGTACTCCACCCGCTTCCTGGATGCAAACAGAAACTGCAGTTTTAAGGCTGCCCACAGAACTCATGGCGTTACCAACTTTCGCTTTGATGGTGTAGTCCGAATAGGCAGGAATGGCTACGGCGGCCAGTATGCCGATGATCGCGACGACGATCATGAGTTCGATGAGGGTGAAGCCTTGTTGTTTTTTTATGATCATGATGTGTTCTCCACGGTGTTGTTTAATTCAAAAGTATCTACTTGCCCTCAGAGACTGCTTTAACCTTTTGGGGGGCAGTGACTTCGGAATCGGCTGATTGCCTTGCTTGTGTAAGCTGCATTCAGTGTGCCAAGTTGTCTTTTTGAAATCAAATGTTTTGTTTTATTTTGAGAACGCTTTCTTTTTCAGGGTGTTGTATCTATTTTATTGTTTGATTTCTATTGCGATCTATTGGTATTGATGTTAGATGATGTGACCATTTTTGTCAGCATTCGCCCTGCTGTGACTCTACTTTGAAAGGGGGTGACCCTCTATTTTATGGTATTTGTTGTGGTATTTATTCCATGTCGAGTTTTTTCAGGCGATAGCGCAGGGCGCGGAAGGTGATGCCGAGTAGTTCGGCGGCTTTGGTTTTGTTGTGGCGGGTTTTTTCCAGTGCTTTTTGTATCAGCTCTCGCTCGATGGACTCCAGGTGCTCTTCCAACAGAATGTTGTCATTGGCTGCCGTCGCGGTGACGGCCTGTTGCGGTGGTGGAGTGGTCTCTGTGGCGGTCTCGAGTGGGCTCGATCTCTCAGCTTGTTGCGGTAGTTGCAGGTCACTGAGAATGATCTCCTCTCCTTCGCAGAGGGTGAGGGCGCGTTCAAGAATGTTTTCCAGTTCGCGGACGTTGCCGGGAAAGTGATATTGATAGAGTGCTTGCTTCGCTTGTTCAGTGAGTTGTGGCGGAGCGATCTCTATCTGTTGGGCCAATTTTTTGATGATGTGCTCTGCCAGTTGTGGAATATCCTGTTGACGCTCACGCAGCGGAGGAACCCGCAACTCAATCACATTGAGCCGATAGAAGAGATCTTGGCGAAACTTTCCGGCCTCTACCAGTTGGGCGAGATCTTTGTGGGTGGCGCAGAGAATGCGTACATCGGTGGATAGCTCTTTGTCACCCCCTACGGGGCGTACCGCCTTTTCCTGAATGGCTCGCAGCAGTTTTACCTGCATGTGAAACGGCAGGTCGGCAACCTCATCTAAAAAGAGTGTGCCGCCATCGGCAGAGAGGAAAAGCCCCTGTTTGTCGGCAATAGCGCCGGTGAAGCTGCCCTTTTTGTGGCCAAAAAATTCACTCTCCATCAGCTCGCCGGGTATTGCGCCACAGTTGACGGGGATGAAGGGGCCTTCGCTGCGAGGCCCCTTGTCGTGTATGAGTCGGGCCACCAGCTCCTTGCCGGTGCCTGATTCACCGCTAACATAAACCGGCGCCTGGCTGCGCGAGAGTTTGGCAATCATCGAGCGAGTGGTGCGCATGACGCTTGACTCGCCGAGCAGGGTATCTCGCGAGCGCCGATCTTTATCCGAGGTATTATTCAGTTTGAGTGCTGATTTGACCAGGTTGCGCAAAATGGGTAGTTCAATCGGCTTTGATACAAAGTCGAACGCACCGTATTTAAGTGCTTGTACTGCCGACTCGACGTTGCCGTGAGCGGTGATTACCGCACACGGCATCTCCGGGGCTTTCAGTTGCAGGTGCTCTACTAGGCTGAGTCCATTGCCATCGGGTAGCCGCATATCGGTGAGGCAGATATGGAATTTATGTTTTTGTAGCAGGTTGTAAGCCTCTTTGAGTGTGGCGGCGGTGAAGGATTCGATGCCCATGCGCCCTAGGGTCAGCATCATCAGTTCACGAATGTCGGGTTCATCATCAACAATTAAGGCTAGGTGGTTGCTCATAGTCTCTGCTGTGTGGTGTCCAGGTTGCTGAAGGTGATTCGGAAGCGAGCGCCGCTGTTACTCTTTATATAGTCTAGCGTTGCATGATTGCATTCGCATAATTCTCTCGCAATGTAGAGGCCGAGTCCAGTGCCGCTGTTTTCTGTGGTGTAGAAGGGTTCGAAGATGTGTTCTGCATCCGCTGGGCTAATGCCGGGGCCATGGTCCTCTATATCGAGATAGGGGCGCTGGTGGGCGGGTGATATGCCATAGTGCAGCTCTACTTTAGGAGCCTTGGGGTAGTTACGGCTGTGGTGTATGGCGTTATTGCAGAGGTTGGAGACGATCTGGTAGAGGTGGGTTGGATCCACGGCGATGGTTTCACTGCTGTTGATGTGGATTGCAATATCGTTGGTGTCGATTTGGTTGCTGCTGGTGAGCTCGTCTAAAAAGCTTGCGAGCCACTCATTCATGGCGATGGTGGTTGGCTTGAACTCTTCACGTCGGCTCAGCTGTAAAATGCTCTCAATGATGGTGTTCATGCGGTTGGAGTGGTTGCTGATGATTTCGATCAGACGCTTATCCTCTTGCTCCAACGCCGGGGACTCATCCAGCAGCTGGGCGGCGTGGCTGATGGCCCCCAGCGGGTTGCGGATTTCATGGGCAATGCTGGCAGTTAGCTGGCCAAGGGAGGCGAGCTTAAGGTGTTGGACCCGCTGGGAGAGGGCGGAGCTGTCTTCTAGGAAAATAATGGTGCCGTGTTCTACTTGGCTGCCCAACAGCTTGAAGTGGGCGCTTATTTCCGTGCTGTTTTGTGCTGTTTTGAAAGGGCTGTCGGGCTGCTGCTTTGTCTCTGCCCAGTGCTGGTAGTGATGCTGTAACGAATCGGATAGCTGGTTGAGTTGGCTGCTTTTGTTCGGCTGCCCCAAGAGTTGCAAGGCGGTTTGATTGATCAGGCGGACCTGTTGGTTGTTGTCGATCACCAGAACACCCGACTGTAATAGCTGCATGACATGTTGATTCAGCTGCGCGAGATTGGCCAGATCGATGCCTCGCTGTTCGGCCAGCTGTTCGCTCTCTTTTAATCGGCGGTTAAGGGCGGCGCTGAGTAGGGCCACCGCAAAAAAAGTAGCGCCCAGTAGGCCAGCTTGTGTGTAGTTGACACTGATTTGGTCAATCAGCTGGCTGTAGCTTCGCTCCCCTAGAAGAGCCAGCGTGGCGAAGGAGGCGATAAAGGTGGCACCCCGTTCAGGCAGTAGTAGCGCGGTGCCGATAATGGTTATGATGAGCAGTATTTCAAGAGAACCCTCGCCACTGTTAAGGGCGTGAGTCAGTGTGGTGATGGCGATGATGTCGATGATGGCATAAAGATAGACCTGGGTGCCAAAGCGGGGCCACTGTTTGTGAATGGCGATTGAGCTGGCCACCGAAAAGAGTAGGAACAGCAGGCTGGCATTTTGGAAGAGCGCTGAGTGCGTTGTCTGCAGGGTGCTATTTGCGGTGGGAAGTAGCGTTAATCCGAAAAGTGTTGTTGCCAGTATGATGCGGAAGATGTTGAACAGGCGCAGGGTGCGCCAGCGATCTGTTTGCGATGGCGCTATTGCCGGGTGAGGCACTAGTAGCGACGTCCCACGCTAAAATCAAGCAGCTGATTAAGTGCGCCGCGAAACGGAGAGTCAGGCAGGTGAGTGAGTGATTCTCTGGCAACTCCAGCTTGGCGCTGGGCGATTTCAGCGGTGTAGTCGATTGCCCCAGTTGCAGTGATCGCTTCACTCACTTGGTCAATTAAACTGCGGTCACCATTAATGATGGCGTTGCGAATAGTCTCCCGCTGTTGTTCGGTGCCAGTGCGCATGGCATATATCAAGGGGAGGGTGGGCTTGCCTTCGGCGAGGTCGTCGCCTACATTTTTGCCCATCTCTTCAGCGGTGGCGCTGTAATCCAGTACATCATCTACCAATTGATAAGCGATGCCTAGGTGCAGGCCAAAATCAGCCATCGCTTTCTCTTGTGCTGGGGTGCTGTTGCTGACCACTGCGCCCAGTTGTGTTGCTGCTTCAAATAGTTTGGCTGTCTTGCAGCGGTTGGCCGCCATATAGCGCTCTTCGCTGGTGTCTGGGTTGCGGCTGTTGAGTAGCTGCATCACCTCACCCTCAGCAATAGTGTTGGTGGTGTGAGACATGATCTCCATAACGCGCATACGGTTGAGCGATACCATCATTTCAAAGGCGCGGGAGTAGAGGAAGTCGCCCACCAATACGCTGGCCTGGTCACCCCAGATGGCATTGGCGGTTTCTGAGCCGCGACGCAGCAGCGAGCTGTCTACCACATCATCGTGCAGCAGTGTGGCGGTATGAATGAACTCGACAATGGTCGCCAGGTTGATATGCTCGCTGCCTTGGTAGCCAAGGGCGCGAGCAGTCAGCAGCAGCAGCATTGGGCGCAGACGTTTGCCACCGCTATTTATAATGTGGTGGCCCAGCTGGTTGATGAGTGCAACATCAGAGTGCAGGCTATCTGTGATCAGTTGATCAACCGAATGGCGCTCCTCTTCGATTAGCGCCTGTATTTCAGTTAGCTCACGATCGTGCTGTTTTATGGTAAGTGTGTCAGACATTAAAATATATTCATAATCTGGCTGTTGTTTGAGTCGATAAATCTACCTTGCCCAATCTCAGGATGCAAACGCTATCGCATTTATTCTGTGATTTTGAATGGGGTTTTACCCTGATGATGAATTATATAGCGTAAATAATTTGACGGCTGTGGCAGATGTGGTTAAACTTTGCCGCCTCGAATACGTATGGTTTATAAGTTTACGCATTGCGCAGCCTAATTGAGGTGGTGCGGGTGCAGAGTTGGAGATTTAACATGTACGCTGTAATCAAGACCGGCGGAAAGCAATATAAAGTATCTGAAGGCGAAACCCTGAAGATTGAAAAACTGACTGCTGAGGTAGGTGGTACAGTGGCATTTGATGACGTTTTACTGGTTGCCGACGGTGAAGATATCAAAGTGGGCACCCCTCGAGTAGAGGGTGGCAAGGTAAGTGCTACTGTGGTTTCCCATGGTCGCGGCAAGAAAGTGATGATTATCAAGTTCAAGCGCCGTAAGCACTACCGTAAGCAGGCGGGTCATCGCCAGTCATATACTGAGGTCCAGATTACCGGAATCTCGGCTTAACTAATTTGTAAGGGGTTTAGCAATGGCACATAAGAAAGCGGGTGGTAGTACTCGTAACGGTCGCGATTCTGTCTCCAAACGCTTGGGTGTCAAGCGTTTTGGCGGTCAAGTGGTGGCTGCTGGTAACATTCTGATCCGTCAGCGTGGCACACATTTCCACCCGGGTCTGAATGTCGGCATTGGTAAAGATGATACACTTTTTGCAAAGGCAGATGGTCGTGTTGTTTTTGAAGTGAAAGGCCCTAAAAATCGCAAGTTTGTGAGCGTATTGGCGGCTTAGATAGAAAAGCGTGATTCTGAAAAAGAAGCCCTGCCTTTTTGGTGGGGCTTTTTTGTTATTTCAGCCCTATAAGTTTGGCTGAATCCACTGGGGCGTTGCCCCTTGGCGGTGTTGGTTATGAAGTTTGTTGATGAAGTGGTCATTATGGTGGAAGCAGGCAAGGGCGGCAATGGCTGCGCTAGCTTTCGTCGTGAAAAATATATCCCTAAGGGTGGCCCGAATGGGGGCGACGGGGGTCACGGGGGTAGTGTCTATCTGACGGCAGATGAAGGGCTAAACACGCTGGTGGATTTTCGTCATGTGCGCCGCTATCGAGCAAAGACCGGTCAGACCGGCATGGGGCGCGATATGTACGGAAAAGGGGGGGATGACATCTATGTGCGTGTGCCGGTAGGGACGGTGGTTACCGATGTGGATACTGAAGAGGTGATGGGTGACTTAACCACATCAGGGGATGTACTGTGTGTCGCCATGGGTGGCCGTGGTGGCCTAGGCAATACCCATTTCAAAAGTAGTACCAACCGAGCGCCGCGCCAGTTTACATCCGGTAAAGAGGGTGAGCAACGCGAGCTGCGGCTAGAGCTGAAGCTGCTGGCAGATGTGGGTCTGCTTGGTCTGCCTAATGCGGGTAAGTCGACACTGGTGCGCTCGGTCTCTGCGGCTCGCCCTAAGGTAGCGGACTACCCATTTACTACACTACACCCCAATCTTGGGGTGGTCAGTATCGAATCGCACCGTAGCTTTGTGATTGCTGATATTCCTGGTTTGATTGAAGGGGCTGCGGAGGGCGCGGGCTTGGGGGTGCGTTTTCTGAAGCATTTGGCGCGTACCCGCCTACTACTCCACCTGGTTGACCTCTCCCCCTTTGATGATGACCGCGATCCGGTTTCCGATGTGCAGCTGATCATCGGGGAGCTGGAGAAGTTTAGCCCAGAGCTGGCCTGTAAAGAGCGCTGGTTGGTACTGAATAAGCTTGATTTGATTCCCGAAGATGAACGAGAGGCGCGTTGTCAGGCGGTTGTTGATGGTTTGCAGTGGCGCGGGCCGGTTTATAAAGTGATCGGTTTGAGCGGAGAGGGAACCCGTGACCTGATGTACCACATTATGGAGCATGTCGAACGGGCCAAGCAGGCAGAATTAGAGCAGCAAGCAGATGACACAAAGTAGGCGACAACAGCTCGGGCACTATAAACGCTGGGTGGTGAAAATTGGCAGCGCGCTACTGACCAATGATGGTGAGGGGCTCGACCACCAGGCGATAGCGGCGTGGGCTGCTCAGTTGGTGACTCTGCGCAAGCAAGGCGTTGAGGTGATACTGGTCTCATCCGGTGCCGTAGCAGAGGGCGTTACTCGTCTCGGTTGGAGTGCGCGACCGGAGACGCTGCACGAGCTGCAGGCGGCAGCCGCCGTTGGTCAGGTTGGTTTGGTGCATACTTATGAGAAGGCGTTTCAGCAACATGGCTTGCACTCTGCGCAGATTCTACTGACCCATGATGATCTTTCCAATCGTACCCGTTATCTCAACTCACGCGGCACCCTCAATACACTGGTGGCATCCAATATTATTCCGGTTGTTAACGAAAATGATACCGTATCAACCGATGAGATCTGTTTTGGTGATAATGACACCTTAGCGGCGCTGGTGGTTAATCTGCTTGAGGCGGATCTTTTGGTGATATTGACCGATCAGCAAGGAATGTATGATTGTGACCCTCGCCATAATGAAAATGCACAGTTACTGGATCAGCTCTCCGTGAGTGATCCATCGCTTGTGAAAATGGCGGGTGGTGGCGGTGCGCTAGGGCGTGGCGGAATGGTGACCAAGGTTCGGGCTGCAAAGTTGGCGGCGCGCTCTGGTGCGGTGACTGTGATCGCGTCGGGTCGTCAAAATAGTGTATTACAATCGATCTTTGAGGGTGAAGCGCAAGGTACACTGCTCTACCCGGATAGCGAGCCGGTGAGTGCGCGCAAGCAGTGGCTGGCGGGGCATCTTCAGAGTTGTGGTTCGTTGTTGCTGGATGAGGGCGCGGTAAATATTCTGAAGCAAAAGGGCGGCTCGTTGCTGCCGATTGGTGTTAAAGCGGTGACGGGGGATTTTCGTCGCGGTGAGCTGGTGGTTTGTCTGGATGCGAAGGGGCGTGAAGTGGCACGGGGTCTTATAAATTATGCAGCGGATGAGGTAGCTAAAATTATTGGTCACCCGAGTAATGATATTGTAGGGTTATTGGGTTACCTCGACGATGAGGAGCTGATTCACCGGGATAACTTGGTGATGAGTTAAGCGGGGTTGTTTGCAGGCATAAAAAAACCCGCGATGCGGGTTTTTTTATGCGCAGCTTCTATTTTACTAAGCTGCAGATTTGATGCGTGCATTGAGGCGGCTCTTGGTGCGAGCGGCTTTGTTTGCATGGATCAAGCCCTTGCGAGCGGCCTTGTCAATCGCAGGTGCTGCGGCCTTGTAAGCGCTTTCAGCGAGTGCTTTATCACCACCGTCCAGGGCTTTTAGCACTTTCTTGATGGTAGTGCGCATCTCACTGCGTTGAGAAGCGTTCAATTGACGACTCTTCTCTGCCTGGCGGGCACGTTTTTTAGCTTGTGCTGAATTTGCCAAAGGTCTACTCCTAAAATTTTCCGTTGAATATTGTTCGATCGATACCGAAGGTCGGCTAATATGCGTCCTTTTTACTGGTTTGTCAACGTTGTCACCGATTTTTTATCCCTACCCCCTGGATGGGAATGAGAGGTAATTTGTAACATATTGATTTAACAGCAAAACAAAAAACAGGAGCCGCGTCTATTGGTTCGGCGCTATTTTTTGTTTTGCTATGGGATCAAGCGCTTGTGCAACATATCATGTCTCTATCCGGGGGTTTGGGATTATCATCACCATCGATAAATTGATGGAGTCTGGTATCGTATAGGCTGTTTTTATTCAATGCCCAATCTATTTTATAAGGCTAACAAGTGAGTTTGAAGCTTCTGCGTTCTGCGGCGACAGTGAGTGCTGTGACGATGATATCCCGGGTGCTCGGTTTTGTGCGGGATATATTGATCGCACGCCTTTTCGGCGCGGATGCAGGTACCGATGCCTTCTTGGTGGCGTTTAAAATCCCCAATTTTTTACGTCGACTGTTTGCTGAAGGGGCATTCTCCCAAGCCTTTATTCCCGTGTTATCCGAATACAAGGAGGCGCGAGGCAAAGAGGCGGTGCGTGAGTTGGTGCAGCGTACCGCAGGTACGCTGGGTGGTGTGCTTTTTCTGGTGAGTCTGCTGGGTGTGATTGCGGCACCCCTGCTGATTTTACTGTTTGCACCGGGTTTTGCCGGTGATGAGTATAAGCATGGGCTCGCGTCAGATATGTTGATGCTGACTTTCCCCTATATCTTTTTTATCTCGCTGGTGGCGCTGGCTGGTGGGGTATTAAATACCTTTGGCCGCTTTGGTGTGCCCGCGTTTACACCGGTATTCCTTAATTTGAGCCTGATTGGCTGTGCGGTATGGCTTGCTCCCCATATGCAGGAGCCAATCACCGCCCTTGCCTGGGGAGTGCTGATTGCCGGTGTTGCCCAGCTGCTATTTCAAATTCCCTTTTTGATGCGCCTCGGTGTCTTTGGACTGCCCAAATGGGGTGGCCAAGATGAGGGTGTGAAGCGGATAATGACCTTGATGATTCCGGCCATTATTGGGGTCTCGGTAGTTCAGATTAACCTGTTGTTTGATACTATCATCGCCTCTTTTTTAGTGACCGGCAGCGTCTCGTGGCTCTACTACTCTGACCGTTTGGTAGAGTTTCCCCTGGGTGTGTTTGGCATTGCGTTGGCCACGGTGGTGTTGCCGATGCTTTCAAAACAGGTGGCCCGTGAGGATGAGAGTGGCTTTTCGGAGACTATGGATTGGTCACTGCGTTGGGTGTTTTTGATTGCGGTTCCTGCCACGCTGGGGCTGGTAATGATGGCGGGGCCGATGCTTGCGACACTGTTTTTCTATGGTGCATTTAACGAGAACGACCTTGAAATGGCGAGCTTGAGTATGATGGCATATGGCAGTGGATTGTTGGGCTTTATTCTGGTCAAGGTGTTGGCTCCTGGGTTCTATGCTCGCCAAGATACCAAAACACCGGTGAAGATAGCGATTAAGGCGGTGTTAATTGGCATGTTGCTGAATGTGCTATTTGTGGTGCCTATGGTGTGGTTTGATATTGCAGGTGCCCATGCCGGACTGGCGTTGGCGACAGCTTGTACAGCCTTTATCAATGCGGGCTTGCTCTATTATCTGTTACGCAAAGAGCAGATTTTTGTATTGCAAAGTGGCTGGAGAAGCTTTCTGCTGAAGGTAGCGACAGCGGCATTGGTGATGAGCGCGCTGCTCTACTTCTATTCGCCTGCACTTGAGCAGTGGATGGCGTGGGGGGGATGGCATCGTGCGGGGTGGTTGCTTTTCTGGGTAACAGCGGGCATGGCAAGCTACTTTTCAACCCTGTTATTGCTGGGTGTTCGGGTTAAAGATCTACTGGGACGGCCAAAAAACAGTGTTTCTGGCGGTTAAAGTGACGCGGGGGGTTAAGTTGTAGTGGCTGCTGCTGTTATACTCGCTCCTTTCTTTTTATATAGGTCTCGTTTAAGTATATGGAGCTGATTCGTGGATTACATAATCTACGTGACCGACATCGCGGTTGCGTGTTAACGATTGGTAATTTTGATGGCGTGCACCTTGGTCACCAATCGGTGTTGGGGCGCTTGGCTGAAAAAGCGGCTGAGCTGGACCTGCCCGCAGTGGTGATGATTTTTGAACCCCAGCCACAAGAGTTTTTTGCGCCTAGTGATGCCCCAGCGCGGTTGAATCGACTGCGTGAAAAATTGATGTCATTTACACGCTTCGCTGTCGACCGGGTGGTCTGCATTCATTTTGATCAGCGATTCTCTGAAATGACAGCTGAGCAGTTTATTGATCTGCTGGTGCATAAGCTGGGTGTGCGTTATCTGGTAGTGGGTGATGATTTTCGTTTTGGACACCAACGCCGAGGGGACTTTTCAATGTTGCAGAGTGCTGGACGTGATCATGGCTTTGATGTGGTCAATATGCACACCTGTAATATTGATCAGAGCCGCATTAGCAGCACCCGTCTGCGAGACTCTTTGCAGCAGGGCGACCTGCAAAAGGCCAAAAAGTTGTTAGGTCGCCCCTATCGAATCTGTGGGCGTATTGCCCATGGCGATAAACGTGGTCGCCAATTGGGGTTTCCCACAGCAAACGTGCATCTGCACCGTATTTCAGTGCCGCTGCAAGGGGTGTTTGCGGTGGAGGTGTTCGGCCTTGAGGGAGAACCATTGGCCGGTGTGGCCAATATCGGTACCCGTCCCACGGTGGGTGGTGGTTGCCAACCGATTTTAGAGATACATCTGCTGGACTTCTCCCGGGAGATCTACGGGCGTTATGTCCAAGTTGATATTTTGTGCAAAATACGCCAAGAGCAGCGTTTTGAATCACTGGATGCGTTGAAAGCGCAGATTGATTGTGATGTCACTACGGCAAAAACATTTTTTAGTAACCATCACCAGCCTGTTGAGCTGGGCGCATAAAGCGTTAAAAGAGAGACGGATGTGAGCGACTATAAAGCAACCTTGAATTTACCAAAAACAGATTTCCCGATGCGGGGTAATCTGGCTAATCGTGAGCCTGAGTTCCTTAAGCGCTGGGCGGCTCAGGATCTCTATGCCAAGCAGCGATCTGCCGGGCAAGGGCGACCTCAATTTATTCTGCATGATGGCCCGCCCTATGCGAATGGCAATATTCATATTGGTCATGCGGTTAATAAGGTGCTGAAAGATATTATTATCAAATCAAAGGTGATGAGCGGCTTTGATGCCCCTTTTGTGCCGGGCTGGGACTGCCATGGTTTGCCGATTGAGTTAATGGTTGAAAAGAAGGTGGGTAAAGCGGGCCACAAAGTAGATGCGAAAACTTTCCGCCAGAAGTGCCGTGAGTATGCAGCCAAGCAGGTGAATGGCCAGCGTGAAGATTTCAAACGTCTGGGTATCTTTGCCGAGTGGGAGAACCCCTATCTGACCATGGACTTCAAATTTGAAGCCGATATTATCCGCGCGCTGGGCAAGATTGTTGAGAATGGCCATCTGCACAAAGGCTCCAAGCCGGTTCACTGGTGTGTCGACTGCGGCTCTGCACTGGCGGAGGCTGAGGTGGAGTATGAAGATAAAACTTCGCCGGCAATTGATGTGCGCTTTAGTGTGGTCGACGATGCCGACTTTTTGAGTCGCTGTAGCCATGTGGAGGGTCATGAGGGGCATGGCGTAATATCTACGGTTATTTGGACCACAACACCGTGGACATTGCCCGCCAATCAGGCGGTCTCACTTAATCCCGAGTTTGAATATGCGGTGGTACAGACACCCAATGAGCGACTGCTGCTGGCAGAGAGCTTGCTGAAAGATGTGATGGCTCGTTATGAGATCGATGAGTACCGTGTGATTGCATATTGCAAGGGATCTGATTTAGAGGGTATTAAGTTACAACACCCCTTCAGCGATCGCGAAGTACCGATTATTGTGGGTGATCATGTGACATCTGAGGCGGGCACCGGCGCGGTGCATACCGCACCGGGACATGGCCAGGATGATTATGTGGTGGCATCACGGTATGGGCTGGCGGTGGTTAATCCGGTGGGTGGAGATGGTAAGTTCTTGCCGGATACCGAGCACTTTGCCGGGCAGCATGTTTTTAAGGCCAATGACAGCGTATTGGAGCTGTTAAAAGCGAAGGGGAAGTTGATACGTGCAGAGGCAATACGCCATAGCTATCCCCACTGCTGGCGACACAAAACACCGATTATTTTTCGCGCTACTCCACAGTGGTTTATCAGTATGCAGCAAAATGGCCTGCGTGATACCGCGCAAGCTGAAATTCAGAAAACAGAGTGGCTGCCTGAGTGGGGTAAAGCGCGTATTGAAGGAATGGTGAATAATCGCCCTGACTGGTGCATCTCCCGCCAGCGGACTTGGGGTGTGCCGATTGCGCTTTTTGTCCATAAAGAGAGCCAGGCACTGCACCCAGATAGCGCAAAGTTGATCGAGCAGGTGGCTCTCCGGGTTGAAACGCAGGGGATCGATGGCTGGTTCGAAATGGATGCCGCGGAACTGCTGGGCGAAGAGGCAGCTCAGTATGAAAAAGTGACCGATACCCTCGATGTCTGGTTTGATTCAGGGGTGACTCACCATGCGGTGCTGGCACGTCGTGATGGGTTGGCTTATCCGGCAGATCTCTACTTGGAAGGTTCAGACCAGCACCGTGGTTGGTTTCAGTCATCACTGCTGACCTCTGTGGCTATTAATGGCCAAGCTCCCTATAAATCGGTGCTGACTCACGGCTTTACTGTGGATGCTAAAGGGCAGAAGATGTCCAAGTCCAAGGGTAATGTGGTCGCACCTCAAAAAGTGGTTAATAACCTGGGTGCCGACGTATTGCGCTTGTGGGTTGCGGCGACGGATTACCGTGGTGAAATGACCGTCTCCGATGAGATTCTCAAACGCACCTCAGACACTTACCGCCGAATCCGTAACACCGCACGCTTTCTGCTGGCTAATTTGAATGGCTTTGATCCAGCAACCGATAAGCTGCAACCCTCAGAGATGATTGCTCTGGATCGCTGGGTGATTGAGCGTACAGCACAGCTCCAACTCGAGCTGCAGGATGCTTACAATAAATATGAGTTTCATCACATCTACCAGAAAGTACAAAACTTCTGCTCAGTAGATATGGGTTCATTCTATCTGGATGTGGTGAAAGATCGCCAATACACCACCCAGGCAGACTCTATCGCTCGCCGCAGCTGTCAGACTGCACTCTATCATGTGGTTGAGGCGCTCTCTCGCTGGCTGGCACCGATTTTAAGCTTTACCGCCGAGGAGATTTATCAGCACATTCCCGGTAAACGCAGTGAGAGTGTCTTTCTGGAGCAGTGGTATTGTCTGCCTGAGACGGGTGAACAGGCGATGGACAGTGAATTCTGGAGCCAGGTGATTGCCATCCGAGTAGCGGTGACTAAGGCGCTGGAGCCATTGCGTGAATCGAAAGCGATAGGCTCATCACTGGATGCTGAGGTTGACCTCTACTGTGGTCGCGAAATCTATGATCGACTCGCCTTGCTGGATGATGAGCTTCGCTTCGCGTTGATCACCTCCTATGCGCGTATTCACACCACAGAGACCATACCCAGCCACTCAACCCACATTACGTTAGAGAGCAATGATGAGCTGTGGATTGTGACGAAAGCATCGACACACGCCAAATGCGGGCGCTGCTGGCACCACCGTGAAGAGGTCGGCAGCCATGCTGAACACCCCGAGCTGTGCAGCCGCTGTATTGAGAACGTGGCAGGCGAGGGGGAGCAGCGTCAATATGCTTAAGTGGTTGTGGCTAACGGCACTGATTTTTACGCTGGATCTGGCGACTAAGTTTTGGGTCTCCAGCACTCTGTCGCTTTATGAGGTGATTCCGGTGACCTCCTTTTTCAATATCGTACTGGCACACAATAGTGGCGCCGCTTTTAGTTTTTTGGCCGATGCCGGTGGCTGGCAACGCTGGTTTTTTACCGCTATTGCGCTGCTGGTCAGTGTGGTGATTGTGGTGTGGCTTAAACGCCTTCCGGTTAATGAAAAGCTTCAGGCGGTCGGACTGGCATCTATACTCGGTGGTGCGCTGGGCAATGTCTTTGATCGGATTGCACACGGCTACGTGGTGGATTTCCTCGATTTTCACTATAAAAGCTACCACTGGCCCGCCTTTAATGTGGCCGACATGGCGATTATGATGGGTGCCGCTCTACTTATTTGGCACACTATTTTTTGTTCGCAGGAAGTTGGAAAGTCTGAGGTTAAATGATTTATTAGCTTCCCTAGGAGCCTGTCCGAGAATAGAAGATCTACTACGGAAAAGCCCTTTTGGCTCATTTCTACGCTCATTTTCGTTAAATATGAACAACTATTTGCCTTAAATGACGAAAAAATGGACTCAAAATGGCTTTCCCTCGCTACGACCCCTATTCTCGGACAAGCTCCTAGACAGGGGCAATGAAGTTCGAACTGTACGATGAAATGTTAGCTGAACGTGGCCAATAAGATTGTATTTTTTTTGAAATTAAAGAGGACACTATGAAAATTAAAGCCAGTTCCATTCCGATAGAGTTATTGAATCGTATCAAAAATCCAGACCCGATCGCAGGTGAAGATATTTTGATTGAAAATGATGACGGGTCATTATTAGGTGTTATTTTGCAGCCAAAGGCATATGAGTTCTTTCTTGAGAAAATTGAAGAGAGAGAAGATGCGTTGGATAGTTCATTAAATGAGCCTTACGATAAAAACTCCAAAACTTTAGATGACCTGTTAGGAGAATAAAATATGAATGGCCATGAAAATCAAAAAGAGACAGAGGAAGAAAAAGAAAAAAGAATGAACCAGGAAGCGACAATGGAGAAGTTGAAAACGCCTAACCATAACATCAAACAACTAAAAACATTGGAAGAGCTTTTAAGGGAGAAGCGTTGATGTATACAGTTCGTTTTTCAAAAAAGGCTGAGAAAGCTCTTAATAAAATAGATCATGTTATGAAGCGTCGAGTTTTACAGAAAATAGAAAATATTACAGCTAGCCCAAAAAACGGGCCAAATATTAAAAAAATACAAGGGTTTTATGATCGCTATCGTTACAGAATAGGTGATTTCAGAGTGATCTATGAGGTCATCGATTCTGACTTAGTGGTATGGGTATTGGAATCTGACTGGCGTGGCAACATTTACTAACCATTTACACCGGTTTTTTTGTGAAATTCACATGTTGAATTAATATCTTACAAGATATTTTCGCGTATTTATGAGCTATCTGAGTTAATTTGAGTAACAAACAATGAAAGTCATTCTCGCTAACCCTCGCGGCTTCTGTGCTGGTGTTGACCGTGCTATCGAAATTGTCGAAAAGGCGTTGGAGATCTATGGGGCTCCCACCTATGTGCGCCACGAAGTGGTGCATAATCGTTTTGTGGTTGAGAGTCTGAAGGCGAAAGGGGCGATCTTTGTTCAGGAGGTGGATCAGGTGCCGGATGACAATCTGGTGATCTTCTCAGCCCACGGTGTTTCGCAACAGGTACGCAAAGAGGCGAAGCAGCGTGGTTTGCGGATCTTGGATGCCACCTGTCCGCTGGTTACCAAAGTGCACTTAGAGGTGATGCGATACGCCAAAGATAAACGGGATGTGGTGTTGATTGGCCATGCCGGTCACCCGGAAGTTGAAGGCACCATGGGTCAATATAAGGGCGCTGGAGAGATGTACTTGGTGGAGACCCCGGAGGATGTTGCTAAGCTTAAAGTGGCAGACGGTGAAAACCTTGCCTTTGTTACTCAGACCACACTCTCCATGGATGATGCCATGGTGGTGATTGAGGCGCTGCGCCAGCATTTTCCGACAATTATTGGCCCGAAAAAAGATGATGTCTGTTATGCCACCCAGAATCGTCAGGATGCGGTGAAGCGTCTGGCAAAAAACTGTGACCTGGTGCTGGTAGTCGGCTCACCCAATAGCTCTAATTCAAACCGCTTGCGGGAAGTGGCCGAGCGCCACGGAATTTCTGCCTACCTGATCGATAACGCAGATGAAATTGATGCCCGCTGGTTGGAAGGCAAGCTGTGTGTGGGGGTCACCGCAGGTGCATCGGCTCCTGAGGTGTTGGTGGTGGCGGTTATCGATAAACTGAAGAGCCTGGGTGCAACGTCGGTGAAAAGTGACAATGGCGAGCCAGAGACGATTGAGTTTCCCATTCCCAGGGAACTCACCGCGAGAGGTTAAATCGCACTAAGGAATCTCGGATTAAGTCTGGATGAATTTAGGCTGAGAGGAAATTGCTCTCATTAGTTCCGAAATGCGTAGTAATAGCTGTTCTATTGGTGCAATTTTCGGGACTAATGAGGGCGATTTCAGCCAGCATAAAATATTCATGACTTGATCAGAGCTTCCTTAAAGGTCATGGATCGATTAACCGGGCACTCTCCATAAACGAGGATGAGCTGATCTGGGTGACGAGTTGAATAGAGGTATTCTCGCTCACACCACCTGTGGCAGAGGTGTAATCATCCCACTCTACGGTCACCTCAATAGTGGCTCCTGTACCACTTCTGGTGATTTCCCAAGTCCGCATATAGTGCTCATTGATACCCGCCTGCACCGCCCCGTTAATCGTATCTGACCCACCTGCTAGAAGTGCGAAGTCGTGACTTCTCAAACGCTCTATTTTATCCTGAGCCAGATTGATTGCGATGGTTCTGTTTTTGGCCAGCGCGCTGCTTTGTATCAGCTGACCCTGGAACTTAGCCATGGCCATTAAGCCGGTAGAGAGAATCACCAGTGTGATCAATACCTCAAGCAGTGAAAAGCCTTGTTTTTTATGGTGACTGCTAGTGAGTAAACTTATCGACATGCCAGACCCCGGGTTTAAAAGTCGCGCCAACCACCGGCAACTCGAGCAACCGGACCGACGGCCTTGCCCACATTGTTCAAAATAGCAGGCTTATAGTGGATGCAGAGCACCTCATTCGCTAAAAAATCACCTTCAACAACCATCGCACCATTGATTGTAGCCGCGCCTCCATCTGTATGGAAGTTGCCAGAGGTGTAGATGAGCCCATTGTAAACAGCATTTCCTGCCATGGTGAGGTCGCCATCAACAACCATTAAAATAGGTTTGCCAGCGGTGCCAAGCACGCCGTTTCCCGCTATTCTAATATCACCCTCAAACCACGCAATACCACCCGCTGTATCGATGAAATACCCCGCACTACAGTGACTACAGGCAATCTTAGTAGCCATCTCTTTGAGTTCGGTTTTGCTCATCTTGAAGGTGCTGTTAAAGAGTGACTCTGGGCTTGTGGATCTGTTTTGTGCAGAGAGTGTAATGCGGCTGTTTTTGCAGTCGGGTTCACTGGCAGGGAGAGATGTTTCCAGGGTGGTTTTTGTGGTTGAAATAGCCTCACTATTATTGGCTTGGCGCAACTTTGGTAGCGTAACATTGCCCCCAGTGATGAGTCCTTCGCTGGGTACATTCATCGCCAGTGGTAGTAGTTGAATGGTTTGGCTGATGGTTTTTGTGCTGCTGTTGTCATCAGACTGGCCAGTGGCGGTGATAACGATCAGCTGAGTGTCGTGTTGAATAGGGTTTGAGTAGCTTATGTGGTAACTGGCGTTATTGGAAAGCACTACGCTGGGCTGAATCAGCTTATTGCTGTCGATAAACCCATCCGCATCACTCACCTCATTACCATCCGCAAGCAGAGTTCTGTTGGCAACGGTTTGCAGTTCAGTGATCGCAGCCTCCAATCCGGCCTGAGCAGCTTCATAGGCAAGTTTGCTACGATAATCATTAGCCGCTATTTGAGTCTCTATCACTGTGTTTTGTGCGGCGTAGAGCGTCATCATGGTGATGGAGAATAGCAGAATAAGGGAGATCATCAGTGTGGCGACGCCCCGTTGTTTTTGTGCGCTCTGTTGCTGTTTCAAAAACATCATATGCCAACCTCACAGGCTACGCCTGGGCAATAGCGGTGGTTAGCGATATGGGTGGTGTTTTGCAGGGTGGATGAAACAGTGGGGTCATTGGCGAGTTGGCCGCTGAGGGTGATGGTAATGACTCGAATAGAGAGTACGCCATTGGCCGTTGCTACAGTGCGACTGCTTGTAGCATCGAACGATAGCTGGGTTATGTTGCTCATAAGCGGGTTGCTTAAGCGCCGCCAGCCACCCGCTGCGCAGCCTGCACCGGAAAAGCGCCGGGCAATGAAGCCAATACCATCATCGCTGATATGGCGTTTGTAACCGTAGTTTTCGCTGGTCTGAACAATCCCATCAGGTGTTGCTGGGTTAGCGCCATTTTCATAATCATAGCTAAACAGAACGCAGTCGTTGGCTTGCAGGTTGCGGCCTATTTCGATCGGTGAAAAAGGATTGATCTGATGGGTGCAACCGGCACTCACTGCGGCAGTGGCTGAGAGGTTTCTTGCTGCCAAGGTGCAGTGTGCATCGCGGAAGTAACCGGCACGACGAAGGTCGCTGCTGATCAACTCCATGATGCTTCGCATCTCCTGGTGGAGTCGGGTGGTTTGTAGCGCGGAGCGGTTGGTGGCCACACTGTTTACAAACAGTGTGATAATGGTGCTGATTACCGTGAGCCCTAGCAGCATGGCAATCATCAGCTCAACTAGGGTAACGCCCCGCTGGTTTTTAAGGGTGATAAGCATGGGTAATCCTCCTTGATTACTCACTATTTGCATCCATGCAAAGTAGATTAGATAATTCAATCCACAGCTAAGAATAGAACATATTTCCCCTGGTGACTCAAGTTTCAATATCGGGACAGATAGGAGACGTCCATTTTATTGCTTGATCAGATCAGGGAAGCCGAGGGCATCGACGACTATTTGGTAGGTTATTCCATTATTTGTGAGCCGATAGCGGCCAGCGCGAGTGCCTCCCCGGGTGCCCGAAAATGTAACCGAGTGATTGGCAAATGTTGAGCTGAGTTGGACGTTTTTGAAGTGGCTGCTGTGGGTGACTCTGCTGGGGATGTTGTCTATGCGGCACTGTTCAGCGACAGTGCAGTCGCAACGACCACTATCTGATTGCGCGTAACACCAGGATTTATCTTCGGAGATAGTGGCAGAAAGTGTGATGCGGGTATGGCGTTTAATCGCCTCACTGCGGGTCAGTTGTAACGCGGCATAAAAACGCTCTGCCGCCCCTTGAAGGCGCTGTTTGTCGATGATGTTGCTAAAGGCCGGAGCCGATACAGAGGCAATAATCGCAATAATGCCGATCGTTATTAGCAGCTCAGCCAGCGTGACTCCATGCTCTTTGTTCATCGTTTGCCTCCCTGGCGATGTGACTCGATTATAATAGTACAGAAATATTGCGCTGTAATGCTCAAGTATTATTCTACTTTTGTCGATTACGGTAGTTAGTCCACCTGTTGCTTGTTATTGAGTAATGTTAATGCTGTTTTATCGGGGAGTGTTTATGCGAAGTGTTCAAAATCAGCAGGGGTTTACGTTGATTGAATTGATGGTTTCGGTGGCGATTGTGGCGATCATTGCATCCATTGCTTACCCCGCTTATACCGACTCGGTGTTAAGGTCTGGGCGGGCGGATGCGACCACCGCACTACTTCAGTTACAGATGGATCAAGAGAAACATCGGGCTAATAACCCAACTTACGCGACGGCGGTCACCGGTGGCGGAGAACTTGGGTTGAGCTGGTCAAGTGATGTCACTGCAAAAGGTTATTATACCCTTGCCATCGCTGCCGCTGATGCCGCCACATTTACCGCAACGGCTACGGTCGTTACCGGAACCCGTCAGGAGGCGGATACCGCCTGTGAAATCATTACGATTGATCAGGATGGAGCCGCAGGGGATCTGGATTGCTGGTAGCAAGGGTTGCTTCTGTTCTCTTGCGCTTGCTTTGATCCAGCCAGTTTTTTGCCGCAATTAATAGCCCCAGACCAATAAAGGCACCTGGGGGGAGAATTGCCAGCAAAAATCCTTGGTAGTCATCAAACAGGGTGATGGTGAGCCAGGCAGCCCCACTACCAAACATTAAATGAGCCTGATCAAAGAGCGTGCCTTGCCCCAGCAACTCCCGCAGTGCCCCCAATACCACCAGTACTGCCATAAAGCCCAAGCCCATCATTAAACCGTCCCAGAGTGCATAGCCGGGGCTGTTTTTAGAGGCGAATGCTTCTGCGCGGGCGATGATTGCGCAGTTGGTGACGATGAGCGGGATAAAGATGCCGAGTATTTTGTGTAGATCGTGCATGAAGGCACTCATCAGCAGATCGATTGCGGTGACAAATGAGGCGATGATCATGACAAAAACCGGCACCCGCACTTCAGGCCTAACCCAGTAACGAATCAGCGAGACGGTGAGGTTGGAGCAGAGCAGCACCAGCAAGGTCGCCAAACCCAGGCCGAGTCCGTTGATGGTGTTATTGCTCACCGCCAGCAGCGGGCAGAGCCCCAGCAGTTGAACAAAGGCGACATTGTTTTGCCATAATCCTTGTTCGGCAATATCCCGATAGCTGGTGTTACTCACGGCTCTCTACCTCGCGGGGCATGGATGGGGTGTTGAAAATCATCTCTCGGTGTTGCTGGAAATACTTTAGCGTATGGTGAACCGCCTTCACGATGGCGCGAGGGGTAATGGTGGCACCGGTGAACTGATCAAAAACCCCGCCATCCTTTTCTACCCGCCACTGTTCACTGCTTAGCGTGGAGAGCGAGTGGTTGTTAAAACTCAAAATCCAGTCAGAACGCTGAGCCTCAATATCATCACCCAGTCCGGGGGTCTCATGGTGTTGAAGAACCCGCACACCTGCCAAACTGCCATCGTAGTTGATCGCCACCAGCAGCTTGATCGCCCCGCCGTAGCCATTGGGTGCAATAGAGGTGAACAGTGCGGCAACTGGCTCTCCTGATTTGCGGGCACGGTATACTCGAGTGGGTTTGTGGCTACCGAGCAGCGCTTTATCGGTGACCTCGATCACATCATGATAGAGGTCGTTGTCGCACCGCTCATGTGGAACCAGCTCATGCAGGCTGCGCAGCAGTGCTTCGCGGTGTGCTTGTTCGATTCGCTCTTCAGTCGCTTCGTAAGTCACCGCAACCAAGGTGCTGCCAATAATCGCAAATCCGCCAAGAATCGCGCCGGTAATGAGTATCTGCCTCACGATCATGAGTTTCGACCCCTGCCAAATACTCTAGGTTGGGTGTAGTAGTCGAGGGTAGGTGCCAGCATGTTCATCAACAATACTGCAAAGGCAACACCCTCCGGGTAGCCTCCCCAGCTGCGAATAATGTAAACCAATATGCCGATGCCGATGCCAAAGAGGATGCGGCCCCGATTGGTGGTACTGGCAGTAACCGGGTCGGTGGCGATAAAAAATGCCCCCAGCATTGCGCCGCCACTGAGCAGGTGAAAGAGTGGGCTGGCGTAGCGCTCAGAGTCGATGAGCCAGAACACGCCCGCAATTAAGGCAAGGCTGGCAAGCATCGCCACAGGTATGTGCCAGTGAATCACTTTTTTGTAGATTAACCAGCAGCCGCCCACCAAAAAGGCGAGATTGATCCACTCCCAGCCTGATCCGGCCAGTTGCCCAAAAATTGTGTTGTCATGGATGATCTCGCTGATGACGTGGTTCTGTGTTAGCTGGGTTTTGAGGTGATCAAGGGGGGTTGCCATCGAGATGGCATCCGGGTTAATGCCGTTGGCTAATGTCCCCGTTAGAGTCGCCGAGAGTGCTCCAACGAAGCTGATGCTCTCTCCGCTGATGGCTTCGGGTGGCAACCAGGTGGTCACCTCGCGGGGAAAAGAGATTAGCACCACCACATAGCCAATCATCGCTGGGTTGAAGGGGTTGAAACCCAAGCCACCATAAAGGTGCTTGGCAAATACGATGGCAAAAAAAACAGCGACGACTAATAGCCACCAGGGAGCCAGTGGTGGCAAGGCCAGTGCCAGTAAAACGGCGGTTAAAACCGCGCTGAAATCACCCAGATTAGACCCCAGTGGTCGTTTGCGCAGCCGTAACGCGATGGCTTCGAATGTGAGTGCCGCCAGTACCGCAATGAGGATGTTGACAATAATGCCCCAGCCGAAAAAAACAACATAGAGGGTAATCGCCGGAAGCAGTGCCCACAATACGCGTTGCATCAGTTGGCTTAGCTGATCACCTGAATGAATATGGGGCGAGCTGGGTGTGTTGAGCTGCATTTAGGTATTTCCCCCGGATTCTGGTTTTTCGGGGCTGGCTTCTGCCGCCTGTTGTTTTTTTGCCTTGACCCGCGCCATAGCGTCTTCTATCGCCTGCTTTTTGTCACTGTTTTCACTGTTGTTGGCCGCCACCTTGGCGGCTTTTGCTTTGTGGCGGGCCTTTTTTTCAGCCTTTTCTCGTTCGATGCGGAGCTGGCGGAATTGATGGCGCTCTTTAGCCAGTTCAGCCTGCTTTTTCTCCTGCTCGGCTTGCCAGATTGAGGTCTTGGCAAAGCGGAAATACTGCACTAAGGGGATCTGGCTGGGGCAGACATAATCACAACAGCCACACTCGATGCAATCAAATAGATTGTAGTCCTGCACTTTATCAAAATCTTTGGCGCGACTGTGCCAGTAGAGTTGTTGTGGTAACAGGTTAATCGGGCAGACATCGGCACAGCTTCCACAGCGAATACAGGCGTGGGCTTGCTGTTTGTCGAGCAGGGGCACGGTTTTTTTATCGGTTACCAGCAGGCAGTTACTGGTTTTTATCAGTGGTATTTCAACGGAGTTGAGGGAAAAGCCCATCATCGGGCCGCCGTGAATAATGCGCTCCACAGATGACTCTTCAACGCCCGCTTGAGCTAACAACTCAGCGGCACTGATACCGAATGGAATCTCATAATTGGCAGGTTTTTTTAGAGCGCCGGTAACGGTGGTGATGCGGCTGATCAGCGGCTCCCCTAGGCAGATGGCGCGGTATACGGCGGCGGCTGTCCCGACATTATGCACCACCACCCGTTTTTCGATAGGCAGCGCTTTGGGGGGGATCTCTTTGCCGGTTAATATTTTGATCAGCTGTTTTTCACCGCCGGTTGGATAGCGTGTGGGCACCTCGATGACCTCAACCTCAACCGCAAGTTCCTTTATGGCACCGCGCAGTGCAGCGGCGGCTTCGGGCTTATTATCTTCAATGCCGATAACGCAGTTTTTTGCGACCAGCGCATGTTTCATGATCATTAACCCTTTAATGATCTCTAAAGGGCGTTCCCTCATTAATATATCGTCACAGGTGATATAGGGCTCACACTCCGCGCCATTCAAAATAAGGGTTTCGACCACTCGGTCGTTGCCGAGAGTCAACTTTAGAAAGCTTGGGAAGCCAGCGCCGCCTAACCCGACCACTCCGGCGTTACGAATGTAATCACGGATCTGATCCGGTGAGTAGTCGTGACAATCACCCACTGGTTTGCGGTGGTCACACCAGGCATCGTTGCCATCGGTTTCAATGACGATGCAGGGCGCTTTTAACCCAGAGGGGTGAGGGATTGCATATTCGCCGATCTCAATAACCCTGCCTGACGTGGGGGCGTGTACCGGCGCACTAATGAGGCTGGCCGCCTTGGCAATCATCTGCCCTTTGAGTACCGAGTCACCCACCTCAACAATGGGGGTTGAAGGGGTGCCAATATGTTGCTGTAGTGGCAGCGTCAGGCGTTGGGGCAGTGCCGCTTTCTGGATCGGCAGGCGGGTGCTCTGTTGTTTATGTTCAGGGAGTTTGACTCCGCCCTTATATTGGAACAACTGGCGAATCACTTGCGCGCCTCCAGTGTGTGAATGGGGTAGGGCCATTTCCAGTTCTGTGCGGTCTGCTTTACCGGCTGCATGACGATGCAATCAACCGGGCAGGGGGGAATGCAGAGCTCGCAGCCCGTGCACTCTGATTCGATGACGGTGTGCATCTGCTTGGCAGCTCCCAGAATGGCATCGACCGGGCAAGCTTGTATGCAGAGGGTGCAGCCAATGCAGGTATCTTCAATGATAAAGGCGACGGTCGCCTCAGGTTCGGCCTCATGTTCGGTGCCGAGTGGTTGAGGGTCGACACCGAGCAGGTCGGCCAGAGCCAGCATGGTGGCTTCTCCACCGGGCGGGCACTGGTTGATGTTAGCTTCGCCACTGGCGATGGCTTCGGCATAAGGGCGGCAACCAGGGTAGGAGCACTGTCCGCACTGGGTTTGCGGCAGTACATTGTCGATTTGATCAACAATGGGATCACCCTCTACTTTAAAGCGAATAGCGGCATAGCCGAGAATCAGCCCAAAAACAGTGGCCAGCAGCGTGAGTATGATAATGGCTGTTAGCACGCGACTATCCCTTCACCAGGCCAGAAAAGCCCATAAAGGCCAGCGACATGAAGCCTGCGGTGATCAGTGCGATCGGTGCGCCACGAAATATTTCGGGCACATCGGCAACTGCGATGCGCTCGCGAATGGCGGAAAAGAGGATCAAAACCAGCGAAAATCCAACCGCAGCACCAAAGCCATAAATTGCCGATTGCAGGAAGGTCATCTCCTCCTGAATGATCAGCAATGCAACCCCCAGTACCGCGCAGTTGGTAGTGATCAGTGGCAGAAAGATACCGAGCACCTGATAGAGCAGCGGACTGGTTTTGTGCACCACCATTTCGGTAAACTGAACCAGTGCCGCAATCACCAGTATAAAGGCGATGGTGCGTAGAAACTCAAGCCCAAAAGGGATTAGCAGATAGGTGTTTATCAAATAACTGCATACGGAAGAGAGGGTTAATACGAAAGTGGTGGCCAGCGCCATGCCGGTGGCGGTCTCCAGTTTGCGAGAAACGCCCATGAAGGGGCATAGGCCAAGGAACTTGACCAAGACGAAGTTGTTGACCAAGACAGTGCTGACTAAAATCAGCAAGTACTCTGTCATCTGTGCAGCTCCCCACTCTCTTCAGGTTGAGCGCTCTGTACGATTCATATTTTCGCTTTGTTGGAGCGAAAACTATTGTTCGTGCAAAGTCCCCAGGTTATGTGAATTCTCATTTTGCCGTTATCTGTCGACTGTCGCAAAGCAATGTTTTATATGAGCCTATAAAAAAGCCCATAACATTTTTTTATGGCCTTGATAAAAGTAAGGCGGGTTGGTGGTGACTATTTTACCTGCATGCCCGGTTGAGCACCTTCATCAGGGCTGAGAATCCACAGCTCTTCACCGCCTGGCCCGGCTGCAAGCACCATTCCCTCCGATAGGCCAAAGCGCATCTTTCTCGGGGCAAGGTTGGCCACCACTACCGTTAATTTTCCTTTCAGCTGCTCGGGTGTGTAGGCTGACTTTATACCGGCGAAGACAGTGCGGCTCTCACCGCCAATGTCGAGCGTTAGTTGCAGTAGCTTATCGGCTTTTTCGACCCGTTCAGCGGCAACGATTCTGGCAATGCGCAGGTCGATTTTGGCGAAATCATCAAAGCTGATCTCCTCTTTGATTGGGTTCTCAGTGAGAGGGCCTGTGGGTGCGGGTGGGGTGATCGCTTGCATATGTTGTTGCGACGCTGCCAGCATCGCATCCACTTTATCTCTCTCTACCCGAGTCATCAGCGGTTTAAACTTGTTGATCTCATGGCCAAGTAATGGATTTTTTATCTCACGCCAAAGTATTTCACCGCTATTCAGAAACAGTTCTGACTTTTCGGTGGTCACCGGCAGTACTGGTTTGAGGTAGCCTATAATGACCCGGAATAGGTTGATGCCCATTGAGCAGATGGCGTGTAGCTGCTCATCTTCGCCCTCTTTTTTGGCCACCACCCACGGCTGTTGTTCATCAATATACTGATTTGCTTTGTCTGCCAGCGCCATGATGCTGCGCATAGCGTGACCAAATTCACGATTCTCATATTGGCTGGCGATGGTGTCGCCCTGGGCGATAAACTCAGCGAAAAGTGCTGGCTCACTGAGGTTTTCGGTGAGTCTGTTGTTGAAGCGTTTGCGGATGAACCCCGCACAACGACTGGCGATATTGACCACCTTTCCAACCAAGTCTGAGTTGACTCTTAACATGAAGTCTTCCATGTTCAGGTCCATGTCGCTCAGGTCACTGCCCATTTTTGCCGCCAGGTAATAGCGCAGATGCTCCGGATTAAGATGCTCCAAATAGGTGCGCGCCATAATAAAGGTGCCACGGGATTTGGACATTTTAGCACCGTTGACCGTCAGAAAGCCGTGACAAAAGACTGCAGTAGGGGTGCGTAAATTGGCACCCTTTAGCATGGCGGGCCAAAACAGGGTGTGAAAGTAGGCAATATCTTTACCGATGAAATGGTAAAGCTCAGCTTTACTCTCTGGCCCCCAAAAGTCATCAAAGTTAAGGTCGTCCCGTTGTGCGCAGAGGTTTTTGAAGCTGGCCATGTAGCCCACTGGGGCATCTAGCCACACATAGAAGTATTTACCGGGTTGGTCTGGAATCTCAAAGCCGAAGTAGGGAGCATCACGGGAGATGTCCCACTCTTGCAGGCCGCCTTCGAACCATTCGTTGAGTTTATTGGCCACCTCTTTCTGTACGTGCCCCTCGGTCGACCAGTGCTTTAACATGGTCTCGAAATCGCCCAGCTTGAAAAAGAAGTGCTCGGACTCTTTCTCGATAGGCTTGGCTCCGGAAAGTGCAGAGACGGCATTTTTTAGTTCAGTGGGTGAGTAGCTGGCACCGCACGCCTCACAGTTGTCACCGTATTGATCGGCTGCGCCACATTTTGGGCACTCACCTTTGATAAAGCGATCGGGTAGGAACATCTCTTTTTCTGGATCATAGGCCTGCTTGATTACCCGGCTATTGATATGTCCCGCCTCACGCAGGCGCGTGTAGATCATGGCAGAGAGTGTTTTGTTCTCTTCTGAATGGGTGCTGTGGTAGTTGTCAAAACCGATGGAGAAGCCCGCAAAGTCGGCCTGATGCTCACGTTTACTCTTTTCGATCAGCTGCTCCGGGGTGATGCCTTCCTTTTGCGCGCGCAGCATGATGGGAGTGCCGTGGGCATCATCGGCACAGACAAAAATAGAGTGATGGCCGCGCATCTTTTGGAAGCGGTTCCAGATGTCAGTCTGGATATGCTCTAGCATGTGACCCAAGTGGATGGGGCCGTTGGCGTAGGGCAGGGCGCTGGTAATCAGGATGGTTCTGCTTTGATTGCTCATGGTTTGGCTGTTCTTCTGTGGCGTTAGGCGTTCGCCTTTGTGTGGCTATCCGCGTAAAGCGTGCAATTTTGCAATAAATCTACAAGTTTTGCACCGCTTTCGGGTAATATTGCGATTAATTGTGTAGATGGTGAGCTTTGTGCTGAAATCATGAGTTGTACCAAATATCTTGCCCCGGAGGTTTTATGAGCAGTATTCAGCAGTCACAAGTCGAACAGGCTTTGGCGACCTATATCGACCCCTATTTGAAGCGAGACCTGCTCTCTGTCGGTGCTCTGAAGGGTGTGGAGATCGATGGGGAAAAGGTTCGTTTAAGCCTTGAGCTGGGCTTTCCTTGTGTGGGCCATCATGCGGCATTAGTTGATGGCATAACGGCCGCCTTACACGGATTTTCTGATGTTTCAGTGTCAATAACCACTAAAATCACCAGCCACTCTGTGCAGCGTGGTGTGACACCCCTGCCGGGGGTGAAAAATATTATTGCTATTGCTTCGGGTAAAGGTGGGGTAGGGAAATCAACCACGGCGGTTAATCTGGCGCTGGCGCTTAAGCTGGAAGGTGCCAAGGTGGGTATTCTGGATGCGGATATTTATGGACCCAGTCAGCCTATGATGCTGGGGTGTCACCAGCGCCCACAATACGCTGAAGGCGAAAAAATGAAACCTTTGGTAAGTCACGGTATTGAGTCGATGTCGATTGGTTATTTAATCGATGAAGATACGCCAATGGTGTGGCGTGGTCCTATGGTTGTTTCAGCGTTGCAGCAGCTGTTAAACGATACCGCGTGGCAGGAGCTTGACTATTTGATTATCGACTTGCCTCCGGGTACTGGAGATATTCAGTTAACGCTGGCACAGAAGGTGCCGGTTACCGGTTCCGTGATTGTGACGACACCGCAGGATATTGCGTTGTTGGACGCACGCAAGGCGATCAGCATGTTTGAAAAGGTGTCGGTGCCGGTGATGGGTATTATTGAAAATATGAGTACCCATGTCTGTAGCCATTGCGGCCACGAAGAGCCTATTTTTGGTGAGGGTGGGGCTGCGCGTATGGCTGAGCAGTATGGTGTCGAAGTGCTGGGTTCCATGCCGCTGGATATTCGTATTCGCGAAAACCTTGATAGAGGGATGCCAACAGTGGCGGTTGAGCCTGATGGTGAGTTAGGCCTGCGCTATCGTGAGATGGCGCGTCGTATTTCGGCGCTTATCGCCTTAATGGGTAAGGATTACTCATCGAAGTTCCCCAAAATCGTGATACAAAATAAGTAACGACTCAGCGTATTCATCTTTTGCTGCAACGCTTGGTTATTTTTGTACTCAATCGGCCATATATTTCCTATATGCTCCCTCTTTGCGTGCGAAAATGTCTCGATTTGAGGGGAATTTAAACACGCTGAATAGTCAGCAAAATAATTAATAGAGAGGGCCGAGTTGATGAGCATTAAGTCAGACAAGTGGATCCGTCGCATGGCAAAGAGCGATGGCATGATTGAGCCGTTTGAACCGGGCCAAGTGCGAGAGGAGAATGGGCAGCGCATTATCTCTTATGGCACCTCTAGCTATGGCTACGATGTGCGCTGCTCTGATGAGTTTAAGATCTTCACCAACATTAACTCCGCGATTGTCGATCCAAAAAACTTCGATGAGAACAGCTTTGTGGATGTGCAGTCTGATGTCTGCATTATTCCGCCAAATTCATTTGCGCTGGCGCGAACAGTCGAGTATTTCCGCATTCCCCGTAGTGTCTTAACGATTTGCCTAGGGAAATCAACCTATGCCCGCTGCGGTATTATCGTCAATGTTACGCCGCTGGAGCCAGAGTGGGAGGGGCATGTGACGCTGGAGTTCTCGAATACCACACCACTGCCCGCCAAAATATATGCTAATGAAGGTGTCGCGCAGATGTTGTTTTACGAATCCGATGAGGTTTGCGATGTGTCGTATAAGGATCGCGGTGGTAAATACCAAGGTCAGCGAGGCGTTACACTGCCAAAGGCGTAATCACTATTTGTTGAATAGTCTGGTTTGTTAGTCATTTTTATACTCTTCTATTGTGGTCAGCGGGGAACTGCTGCTATACTGCGCCACCATTGAAGTGCGGGCTCCCTCTGGGAAAGATAGTAACGCACTTGGAGTCGTCTGACGGGGTGATGGCAGTATGCTCGGTGATGATGTCGTTGTAGTATCGCTTTTGCGACTAATTTAAGACTCAGAGGCCCCGTCATGGGGCTTTTTGTTAGCTGCAGGGAAGCCTGCTGGCTATATAGAGTTGTAATAGGTGGGCCATTGGCCCATTTTTTGTTTTTGAAGGTGGCCGTTGTGCGTAAAGCATCTGATAAGTTATACGAAATAATTACCCCGGTAGTTGAAGCACTTGGCTATGAGCTGGTGGGTATTGAGTATATTTCTCAGGGAAAACACTCGGTGCTGCGGCTCTATATCGATAGTGAAAAAGGTATCGTTGTCGATGACTGCGCTGAGGTGAGCCACCAGGTGAGTGGTGTGCTGGATGTCGAAGACCCCGTTAAGGGCGTTTACCATCTGGAGGTCTCCTCACCGGGTTTGGACAGGCCGCTATTTAACGAAGAGCATTATGAGCGTTTTGCGGGACATCAAGCCAAAATACAGCTAACCGCGCCGCTGAATGGGCGGCGTAAGTTTCAAGGTGTTTTGCTTGGTTTGAAAGCGGGTGGAGTGGCAATTGTTGTAGATGATACTGAATATCTACTGCCCTTTGCTTCTATAGATAAAGCGAATTTGGTCCCCGAATTCTGATATTGAGGCCGCTGGAGGCAGTGATATGAGTAAAGAGATTTTGATGGTTGTTGATGCCGTTTCCAATGAGAAGGGTGTTGAGAGCGAAATCATATTTGAGGCAATTGAAGCGGCGCTGGCGATGGCGACCAAAAGGCTTCATAGCGAAGATATGAATATTGAAGTGGTCATTGATCGTAAGAGTGGTGACTACGAAACTTTTCGCGTGTGGAACGTGGTTGACTATCCTGATCTAGAAGATCCTGAAAGTGAACTGACCATGGTTGATGCAGTCGATTACGACGAAAATGCTCAGGTGGGTGATGTCATCAAAGAGCCTATGGAGTCTGTTGAGTTTGGGCGTATTGCAGCGCAGACAGCCAAGCAGGTGATTGTGCAGAAGGTTCGTGAAGCTGAGCGTGCGCAAATTGTAGAGCTGTATGAGCACCGCAAGGGTGAGTTGATTACCGGTGTGGTTAAGCGCCTTGATAAAGGCGGTGTCATACTGGATATGGGTAACCACGCTGAGGCGAGCATTACCCGGGAAAATATGATTCCCCGTGAGGCGGTTCGTCCAGGTGATCGAATTAGAGGCTTGCTTTTTGATGTGCGCGCCGAGAGTCGTGGCCCGCTACTACATGTGAGTCGCAGCCACCCCGACCTTTTAATCGAGCTGTTTAAGCTGGAAGTTCCGGAAGTGGGTGATGATGTGATTAGCATCATCAGTGCGGCCAGAGACCCCGGTGTACGCGCTAAAATAGCGGTGCGTAGTAACGATGATCGAATTGATCCGGTGGGGGCTTGTGTCGGTATGCGAGGCTCTCGTGTGCAGTCGGTCTCTAACGAGTTAGCGGGTGAGCGGGTTGATATCATTCTGTGGGATGAAAACCCTGCGCAGTTTGTTATTAACGCAATGTCTCCAGCTGAAGTGAGTTCAATCGTTGTTGATGAAGATGCGCACAGCATGGACATTGCGGTGGTTGATGAGCAGCTCTCACAAGCGATTGGCCGTAATGGACAAAATATCAGGTTGGCGACAGAGCTGACCGGGTGGACGCTGAATGTGATGGGTGAATCACAGGCGGCTGAGCAGAGTGAGATGGAAGCAAAGGCCGCGCAGGCGCTGTTTGTTGATAAGCTCGATGCAGATGAAGATGTGGCGGCAATTTTGTATCAGGAAGGCTTTAGTAGTATTGAAGAGATTGCCTATGTGCCCCATGCCGAGTTGCTGGAAATTGAAGAGTTTGATGAAGATATTGTTGATGAACTGCGTAATCGTGCTCGAGATGTCCTGCTGACCCAGGATATTTCAAAAGAGGAGCATGCTGATGATAAACCAGGCGTAATAGAGTTGATCGATTTGGAGGGTATGGATGAGGCGCTCTACCAGCTGTTAACCGCTCGCGGTATCAATAGTTGGGAAGAATTGGCGGAACTCTCCATAGATGATTTTGATGATGTAGACGGTGTTGATGAAACACGTGCGGGTGCCTTGATTATGGCCGCTCGCGCACCATGGTTTGCAGAAGAGAGCAATAAATAAGTAGCTCAAGGGGTAGGTGTTATGTCTAGCGTAACAGTCAAACAATTTGCTGAGGCAGTCTCTGTTCCGGTTGAACGATTACTTTCTCAGTTGTCAGAGGCTGGGTTGTCAGCTGAGACAGCGGACGCGTTGATTAGTGATGATGAGAAGGTTCTTTTGCTGGATTTTTTGCGCAAAAGTGGTGATGGAGTGAAAGAAAAGGCAGTTTCATCGCCTAAGAAAATCACGCTTAATCGCAAATCGACCAGTGAGCTGCGCCAGTCATCATCCCAAGGTGGTCGTTCAAAGACGGTCAGTGTTGAGGTGCGTAAAAAACGTACCTACGTCAAGCGCAGTGCGGCGGTAGATGAAACACCGACACCTAGCCCAGAAGAGAGCTCTGTTGAAACAGTCGCAGAGGTTGTTGCAAAGCCACCCGAGCCAGAAAAATCTGAAGAGACGCTGAAGCAAGAGATGCGTGAACGTGCCATTGAGCAGGCGCGTGTCACTGCGGCGACAGAGGCCAGTAAGAAGGCTAAGCTGAAAGGCGATGTGCTTGAAGAGGTGCGTCGACTCGCCGCTGAAGAGTCGAACCGTAAAAAGGCAGAGGAGGAGGCGCGCCTGTTGATTGAAGCGCGTAACGCCGTTAAGAGCACGGCAGCGCCTGCATCCGAGAAAAAAGCGGATGACACTAACCCGCGCAACAATAAGCGCAGGGGTAAGGGTGGCGATCGTGAAACCAAGTATGGCCGCAAAGAGCTGCATGTGGCAAAAGGCAAATCGGGTCGACGTGGTGGCAAGAAAGGCAAGCGTGCTCGTATGGTTGTTGATGATAATCAAGAGCATGGCTTTACAGCGCCTACGGCTCCAATTGTGCGCGAAGTGGCTGTGTCGGAGACCATTGCGGTTGCCGAACTGGCTCAACGCATGGCCGTTAAGGCTGCGGATGTTATCAAGGCGATGATGAATATGGGCACCATGGTGACCATAAATCAGGTGCTGGATCAGGAGACTGCCTCCATTGTGATTGAAGAGATGGGGCATAAAGTCAAGCTGATCAATGAAGATGCGATTGAAGATGAAATTGTAGGCCTAGTTGATGAAGATAACGGTGAGCGGGTTTCTCGGCCACCGGTTGTTACCATTATGGGGCATGTCGATCACGGTAAAACGTCACTGCTTGATTATATTCGAACCACTAAGGTTGCAGCGGGTGAAGCCGGTGGCATCACCCAGCATATCGGTGCATACCATGTGGATACACCAAAAGGAACCATCTCATTCCTCGATACTCCAGGGCACGCAGCGTTTACTGCAATGCGTGCTCGGGGTGCTAAAGCAACCGATATCGTGGTGCTTGTGGTTGCCGCAGATGATGGCGTGATGCCGCAAACAAAAGAGGCCATTCAGCATGCGAAAGCAGCTGAAGTACCCCTTATTATTGCAGTTAATAAGTGTGATAAAGATGAGGCAGATCCTAAACGCGTCATGCAGGAGCTGGTGGCGGAAGAGGTTATCCCGGAAGATTGGGGTGGTGAGCATATGTTTATTCAGGTCTCCGCCAAAACCGGACAAGGTGTTGATGAGTTGCTGGACAGCATCTTACTGCAGACCGAGATCCTTGAACTCACAGCCGTTACTGATGCACCGGCAAGAGGCGTTGTTATCGAGTCACGTCTCGATAAAGGTCGGGGGCCTGTGGCGACCATTTTGGTTCAAAACGGTACCTTGAAAAAAGGGGATATCGTGCTGGCGGGTCTGGAGTATGGTCGAGTGCGTACCATGCTTGATGAAAACGGCAAGCTGGTGACCAATGCAGGGCCATCGATGCCGGTTGAAATACTCGGTCTATCCGGTGTTCCTTCTGCAGGTGATGAGGCCATTGTGGTTGCCAATGAGCGTAAGGCGCGAGAAGTGGCGATGTTCCGCCAAGGCAAGTTCCGCGAAATAAAACTGGCGCGCCAACAGAAGGCTAAGCTGGAAAATATGTTCAACACTATGGCTGAAGGCAAAGTCAGTACCATGAACCTAGTTATTAAAGCCGATGTTCAAGGTTCATCTGAGGCACTCTCCGATGCGCTGCGTAAGCTCTCAACGGATGAGGTTCGAGTTAATATCGTCGCCAGTGGTGTGGGTGGTATTACCGAATCTGATATGAACCTGGCGATGGCATCCAGTGCCGTGGTGATTGGTTTCAATGTTCGTGCCGAAATATCGGCCAAGCGTTTAGCTGAAAATGAAGAGATTGAACTGCGTTACTACAGCGTGATTTATGATGCGATTGACGAGGTTCGCCATGCCATGACAGGCATGTTGGCACCTGAGTTCAAAGACGTGGTGGTGGGTATGGCTGAAGTTCGTGACGTGTTCAGCGCGCCAAAAATTGGTTTGATTGCTGGGTGTATGGTCATGGAAGGTGCGGTCAGACGCAGTAGCCCGATTCGAGTGCTGCGTGACAATGTTGTCGTCTACGAAGGTGAGCTCGAATCATTGCGCCGCTTCAAAGATGATGTCAATGAGGTCAAGAGCGGCACCGAGTGTGGCATCGGCGTGAAAAACTACAATGACGTTCAAGTGGGTGACCAGATTGAAGTCTATGATCGTATCGAGGTTAAACGTACACTTTAATGGCGACGCGTAACTACAAACGAACGGACCGTGTGGCGGATCAGATTCAACGTGAGCTGGCTCAGTTGATTGCTCGCCAGGTAAAAGACCCGCGTGTGGGTATGGTGACGATTACGGGTGTTGATGTCACTCGTGAGTTTGATCATGCGAAGATATTTTTCACCGTTATGGATGCAGATCAAGCCACGATTAAAGAGACCTCGACTGGATTGACTAAGGCGGCGGGCTTTCTGCGAAGAGAGTTGGGGCGTGCTATTCGTCTGCGAACGGTTCCGCAACTTCATTTTCACTATGACAGTTCCATCGAGCACGGCGCTCACCTCTCCAACCTGATTGAGCAGGCGGTTAAAAGTGATAAACGGCTTGCCGATGATGCGGATGAGGGTATTGATTTGCCTGAAAACGACAAGCGGTAGGTCGGCAGGTGGCTCGGCGTAAGAGAGGTCGTGACCTCAGTGGTGTTCTGCTTCTGAATAAACCGCTGGGTGATAGCTCCAACGGCATATTACAGCGTGTAAAGCGCCTTTATAATGCCAATAAAGCGGGGCATACTGGCGCGCTTGATCCACTGGCAAGTGGCATGTTGCCGATCTGTTTTGGTGAGGCTACCAAGTTTTCAAGTTATCTGCTGAATTCTGATAAGTGCTATATTGCGACCTGCAAACTGGGTGCCACCACCACCACGGGTGATGCCGAGGGAGAAGTGGTTCAACAACGCCCGGTAGGGGTGTATAGTAGGGCGCTAATGGCGCAAGTGGTTGCGCGCTTTAGCGGTGAAATTGAACAGATACCTCCCATGTATTCGGCCCTCAAACATAAGGGGCAGCCGCTGTACAAATTGGCAAGGCGAGGTGAAGAGGTTGAGCGTAAAGCACGCTCTATAACGATACATCGCTTGGATATCCTGCGTCACGAAGGTGATGAGCTGGATATTCGGGTCTGTAGTTCCAAGGGAACGTATATACGAACCCTTGCTGAGGATATCGGTGAGTTCCTCGGTTGTGGTGCCCATTTAACTGCCCTTCATCGTGAATGGGTGGCAGGATACGAAGATCATCCAATGGTCTCTCTTGCGCTGGTTGAGCAGCTGGCTGAGCAGGGATTTGAACAACTGGATGAGAAATTGTTACCGATGGAAGCCGCACTGAAAGACTTTCCGCAGGTTGAGCTTGATGCCGATGCCTCGTTTTACATCTGTCGCGGTCAACAGGTGTTTGTAGCGAATAGCCCCCCTTGTGGTCTGTTACGGCTCTATTCGCATGAAAAAGCCTTTTTGGGTTTGGGTGAAGTTCAGAGTGATGGACGAATCGCCCCCAAACGGCTTGTTAGCAGCGTTGAGTAATCATCAGCTGCTTAATTAATTTAAACTTATCCTGTACAGCAGGAGATTATTAGGAGTTTTACCAATGGCATTAACTGCTCAAGATAAACAAGCTATTGTCAACGATTACAAGCGTGGCGAGAGTGATACAGGCTCCCCCGAGGTTCAGGTTGCACTGCTGACTGCGCGTATCGAAGACCTCTCTGGTCACTTTAAAGAGCACAAGCATGACCACCACTCACGCCAAGGTCTGCTGCGTTGTGTTAACCAGCGTCGCAAATTATTAAGCTACCTGAAAAACAAAGATCTGGGTCGCTACCGCGATTTGATCTCTCGTTTAGGTCTGCGTAAGTAAATTAACAATAATCTATGGCCTTATCTCAAGGAGCCTGACGTGACGACAGCAACAGTAAAAACTTTCCAGTACGGCCAGCATACTGTCAAATTGGAAACAGGTGAAATTGCCCGCCAGGCCTCAGGTGCCGTGATGATCAGCATGGGTGACACCACCCTGCTGGTTACCTGTGTTGCAAAGAAAGAGGCCGTCGAAGGGCGTGATTTTTTTCCGCTGACGGTTAACTATCAAGAGCGTACTTACTCTGCGGGCAAGATTCCGGGTGGTTTTTTCAAGCGTGAAGGCAGGCCGACTGAGAAAGAGACGCTGACCTGTCGACTGATCGACCGCCCACTGCGTCCGTTATTTCCTAATGGATTTATCAATGAGGTGCAAATCGTTGCTACGGTGGTCTCCCTCGATCCTGAAATTGATCCTGACATCCCCGCAATCATCGGTGCCTCGGCAGCTGTTGCGTTATCGGGTTGTCCGTTTTCCGGAGTTATAGGCGCAGCGCGTGTTGCTTATGTTGATGGTCAGTATTTGCTGAACCCTGATCGTACCGTGTTGGCTACTTCTGACCTGGACCTTGTGGTTGCCGGGACGGAAAGTGCGGTGCTGATGGTTGAGTCGGAAGCGAAAGAGCTCTCTGAAGAGGTGATGTTGGGGGCCGTAGTCTACGGACACGAGCAGCTGCAAACGGCGATTAAGGCGATAGATGAACTGGTTGCTGAGGTGGGTGTCACAAAGTGGGAGTGGCAAGCGCCTGTAGAGGATGCCGAATTGAAGGCAGCCGTGGCTGAGATTGCTGAAACATCGGTCACTGCGGCGTATCAAATCAGTGACAAGCAGGCGCGTTATGCAGCACTGGATGAGGTTCGTGGTGATCTGGTGGCCAAATTGGCATCTGAAACGTCTCAGTGGAGTGCGGAGGCGGTTAAAGCAGCGCTGAGTAAACTTGAAAAATCGGTTGTGCGCACACGGATTATCGAAGGTAACCCTCGCATTGATGGTCGCGATAGCCACTCTGTGCGTCCCATCACGGTCACTACTGGTTTATTGCCTCGTGTCCACGGTTCATCACTCTTTACCCGCGGTGAAACACAAGCAATTGTAGCGGTTACACTGGGTACAGAGCGTGATGCACAGGTGATTGATGCGATTGAAGGTGAACGTAAAGATCCCTTCATGTTGCACTACAATTTCCCACCTTACTGTGTAGGTGAGACGGGTATGGTGGGTAGTCCGAAGCGACGTGAAATTGGTCATGGTCGTCTGGCAAAGCGCGGTGTTGCTGCGGTTATGCCGACACTTGACGAGTTTCCCTATGTTGTCCGCGTTGTATCAGAAATCACCGAGTCAAACGGCTCCAGCTCGATGGCTTCAGTGTGTGGCTCGAGTTTGGCATTGATGGATGCCGGGGTGCCGATAAAAGCACCTGTTGCCGGTATCGCCATGGGGTTGATTAAAGAAGAGAGTGGCTTTGCGGTGCTGAGTGATATTCTGGGTGATGAGGATCACTTGGGCGATATGGACTTTAAAGTGGCCGGTACTAATGGTGGTGTCACTGCATTGCAGATGGATATTAAAATCGATGGCATCACAAAAGAGATCATGGAGGCCGCTTTAGAGCAAGCCAAGGCGGGTCGCCTGTATATTTTGGGTGAAATGGCCAAGGTTATTCATGACTCCCGTGAAGATGTCTCTGATTTTGCACCTCGCATTCTGACGATTAAAGTTAACCCGGATAAAATCCGTGACATCATCGGCAAAGGCGGTGCAACGATCCGTGCGCTGACTGAGGAGACCGGCACCAGTATCGATATTTCTGATGATGGTGTGGTTAAGATCGCTTCTGTTGATGGTTTGGCAGCAAAAGAGGCTGTAAAGCGTATTGAACAGATTACCGCAGATGTTGAAGTGGGTTCAATCTACGAAGGTACGGTATCCAAGTTGATGGATTTCGGTGCTTTTGTGAATATCCTTCCTGGCAAAGATGGCCTGGTACACATCTCACAGATCTCTGTTGAGCGCGTTGAAAAGGTCAGTGACAAATTGTCAGAGGGTGATGTGATCAAAGTGAAGGTGCTTGAGATTGACAAGCAGGGTCGCATTCGCTTGAGTATGAAGGCAATCACTGAAGGCTGATTTTAGCTTTAGTTTTTTGTACAGGAGAGGGGCTTTTAGCCCTTTTTCTGTATGTGGTTGTTGACTCTTTCGGGGTGATTGCATGTGATCTACCTATTTCCCCCAGAAAGGCAGCGGTGGGTGGCGTGTTCTAGCGCGCTGAGTTCTAGCCGATTGAATAGAGAGGCAAGGCAACGGTTATGAGTGTTGAGCAATTAAACGCAGAGTTTGCTATTTCTGGTCAACTTGAATTTATTCAGGGTAAGGGTGGTCTGCCCTTTATCGCCATTGATAATGGCGCAGCGTGTGCCCTGATCTCAATCTATGGCGGACAAGTGCTGCGTTTTAAGCCCGCAGGGACTGCTGATGATCTCCTGTTCTTGAGTGATAAAGCTCATTATGTTCAAGGCCAGGCTATTAAGGGTGGAGTGCCGATCTGTTGGCCTTGGTTTGGTGATGACCCTGAAAATAGAGGCCGAGCAGCCCACGGCTTTGCGCGCAATCGAATGTGGCGTGTCATAGCGACTGAAGGTTCGGATGAAGGCGTCACCAAGGTGACGTTGGGTTTTTCTGATTCGGAGGATACTCGCAAAATTTGGCCGCACTCGTTTGATCTTCGTCTGGAAATTAGCGTGGGGCAGTCGTTGGGTTTGAGCTTGGTGACGCGCAATATGGGTGATCAGCCCTTGGTGATTACCCAAGCGCTGCACACCTATTTTAGTGTAACTGATATTAATCGAGTCTTCATAACCGGTCTGGATGGGGTCGGTTATCTGGATAAGGTCGATGACTTTAACCAGAAACAGCAGTGTGGAGACCTCTCAATCAGCGGCGAAGTGGACCGAATTTATACCGATGTACCTGCGGTATTGGCGATAAATGATGTGGCACGGCCACGGGCTGTGCAAATTGAATCCAGCGGCAATAAAACCTCAGTGGTTTGGAATCCGTGGAGAGACAAAACCGCCAACATGGCTGATCTGGATGATGAAGCTTATCAGCACTTTGTCTGTGTCGAAACAGCTAATGCAGCGGATGACCGCATTGAGATAGCTGCAGGTGAGTCGTATCAATTAACCGCTTATTACCGGGTTGCTGAGTAGCTAGCTCCTATGGTTGGACTCCTCCTCACGTATGCAGTTGAGCAGCGCTTGTAAGTCCTTTTTACGTGCGTAGGTGGGGCGCCATACTAAGGCGATCTGTCGGTGTGGCCCTGGTTCTGATAGCGGGCGTAAGTGGATGTTGCTCTGCTCTACCAACATACTCTCTGCCGCCATATCAGGAATAAAAGTTATCCCCTGACCACCTGCAACCATCTCTATCATTGTGTAGAGGCTAGTGCCTTGGATTGCAGCACGTTGGCGCGACGATTGCCAATGGCAGGCAGCGAGCGCATGATCACGCAGACAGTGCCCCTCCTCCAACAGCATGATTTCATCAGCAGGCAACTGATCAGACGACATCGCTTGATGACTGCTTGCCAGTGGATGGTCTGGCGGGAAGGCGATGCAAAAGTTCTCTTCGCTGATCAATTCATGCTCTAACCCCTTTAAATTGTAGGGTAGAGCCATGATCGCGCAGTCAATCTGACCACTGCTTAACCGCTCCAGCAGCGATGCGCTTCGCTCTTCGATGAGCAGTAGCTTCAGCTTTGCAAAGTGTTTGCGAATACCGGGCAAAACCTTGGGCAGTAAAAAGGGGCCAATGGTAGGAATGACACCTAACCTAAGCTGCCCGACCAAGGTACCCATTTCACCTTTGGCGGTCTCTACGATCTCATTAGCCTGCTCTATCAACTGTCGAGCTTTAGGCTCCAACATATAACCCAAAGGTGAGATAAGCACCTTTCGTTTGTTGCGTTCAAACAGCGCTCCGCCCAGCATCGCTTCCAGCTCTTGTATGCCAGAGCTCAAAGTGGACTGGGTGACAAAGCAGCGCTCAGCCGCATGACCAAAGTGTTTTGACTCAATTACTGCAAGAAAGTATTGCAGCTGGCGCATGGAGGGTAAGTTAATAATCGAAATTTCCAATCACAGTTAGTTAATTAATTCATTGGATCTACTTTATAGATTTTCTTAGACTAGCTCCAGTTTAAATATCTTTCATCACACAAGGAATCTCTGATTAAGTCTGGATGAATTTAGGCTGAGAGGAAATTGCTCTCATTTATTCCGAAATGCGCAGTAATAGTCACTCTATTGGTGCAATTTTCGGGATAAATGAGGGCGATTTCAGCCAGCATAAAGCATTCATGACTTGAGCAGGGCTTCCACAAGGAGCAATCTATGAAAAAATCTATCTTTGCCCTCGCAATGCTGGCCGCTGGCTCAGTGCATGCCTTGGAGGCGATACCGAGTGTCGTACAAGTGCCTGCTGATAATCCAATGAGTATGGCGAAAGTTGAACTGGGAAAGCAGTTATATTTTGACCCACGGCTCTCAATCGACGGCACCGTCTCGTGTAACACTTGCCACAATGTAATGGCGGGTGGTGCCGATGATCGCCCAACATCAGTGGGTGTTAATGGTCAGCGGGGTGGTCGAAATGCCCCCACTGTTTGGAATGCCGCTCTGTTGAGTGCTCAGTTTTGGGATGGCCGCGCTGCAACACTGGAAGATCAGGCCAAGGGGCCACCACTGAACCCAATCGAAATGGGCATGCCTTCTGAACAGGCCGTTGAAGAGCGCCTCAGCAGTATTCCTGGCTATAAAGTCCAGTTTGAATCGATTTTCGGAGAGGTCTCTTACGATAATATGGCTAAAGCCATTGCTGCCTATGAGCGCACCTTGATTACAATGAATAGCCCTTTTGACCGTCATGTGAATGGCGATAAAATGGCAATGAGTAAGCAAGCGGTTAAAGGTATGCAGCGTTTTGAAGAGATAGGTTGTGTGAGTTGTCACTCAGGAGTTAACTTTGCTGGCCCTAAAATGACCCTAGGTGAAGGCTTCTATCAAAAATTCCCTCTTTTTGAAAATGATGACATCGCTAAATATAACCTGGACGAAGATAAGGGTCGTTACGAAGTCACAAAAGATGCCGCGGATATGAATAGCTGGCGTGTTCCCTCGCTGCGCAATATTGCGGTAACAGCCCCCTATTTTCACAATGGTGCAGTAAAAACTCTGCATGAGAGTGTGCGTATCATGGCCGTCTCACAGTTGGGTGTGGAGTTGAAGCCGAGTGAGGTTGAGGAGATTGTTGCTTTCTTAAACAGCCTGACAGGTGAGTTCCCTGAACAGACCATGCCTAGGTTGCCAGGAGTGGCAGGTGAGAGCTTGGTGGGTAGTATAAAGTAACCCACTGCTTTGCCACAAAAAAACCCGGCCTAGTGCCGGGTTTTTTGTGGCACTTAAAACCATTATATTTAGATTTTGTGATGGGTAGCATGGCAGCTATCTTTTTATAACCTATACTTTTCTCCTATGCAGAGTAAAAGATATCGTCTTGAGTGGAATAGCGGTATGAGTGTCGGTATCGATGTGATCGATAACGAACACAAGGTGCTGATTGAGATGGTCGCCCGATTATCAGATGCCATTGATAACAATGATGCTGATGAGGTGGTACTGGAGATATTCGAACGCCTTGAACTCTACGTAAAAGAGCACTTCTCCCGGGAAGAGGCGTTGATGGCAACACTCAACTATGCGCGCTTGCCCCCCCACAAAAAACAACATCAGAAATTTATAAAGAAAATATCCGAATTTAAAACGACGCTACAAGAGAACTACTCCATCGCCGTTGCAGAAGAGGTTAACCTGTTTCTATTCAACTGGTTAACCAATCACATCCTGATTGAAGATATGCGTTTCTCCCTGCCGGCCTATGAGCGTGGCTTGAGCGATTACCAGGCCAGAAAATTAACCGGATTAAAGGGTTTTGCTATCTGGCTGGGCAGCAATATTCCTCTCAGACAGCGAATAGTGTTGGCCGCATTGATCCCCATTGGCGGCATACTGCTGTTGAGTTTTTTCATACTTTTTTCGGGCTATCAACAGTTAGGCGAGATGAAATCGCTGTTGGTAAAAAACAAGCTGCTGCAGACAGTCAATGAGCTTACCCATCACTTACAAACCGAACGCGGCCTCTCCCTAGGTTATCTAGCCGCTGAGAACGACTACTATTTTAGTAAGCTTGTAGATCAGCGCCGTCTCAGTGATCACTCTATTGCACAGTTTAATGATGAGTTACAGCGCAGTTATGCAGTAACGCTTGGGGAGGGTGTTTTATTGCCCATCGAGCAGGCTCGGCAACAGCTTCTTCAATTGAAACAATGGCGTGAAAAAGTGGACAAAAAAGTGGCTGTGGAGGGTGAGGTTAAGCAGTTTTACACGGTGCTGATTGCCGACCTTCTTGATCTTCCGGGTACCCTATTACAACTCGAAGTAGCCTCTAATATCGCCTTGAAAATGGCCGCCTTCACTTCGGTGTTGCGCCTTCGGGAGTCGGGGGCATTGCAGCGTGATTTGGGTGTTGAGGTGATCGATGCAGTGTACTTTAGTGAGGAGGATCACACTGTTTTTGCCCGCTTGTCAGGTGAGCAGAGTGGCATCAACCATTTAATTGAGCAGCTGTTAACCCGTGAGCAGAGGGATAAATTTCTCGCGCTGTACCAGCTTGAAGCTGCCGCAGTGCAATCTTATCAGGTACAGATATACCAGGCAGCGGCTGATGGTCGGCTAACTCACCTGAGTAGCCAGCGCTGGTTTGAATTGATGTCAAACAAGCTGGATAAGTTGAAAATGATCGCCAATCAGTTGGCCGCAGATGTTGAGTCTCGCATTCACCATAAGATTCAAATATTAACCACAAGGCTCAGTTACTACGCTTTCGGGCTCTTGGTTATTTTGGCGCTGATCTCATGTTCATCCTGGTTATTGAGTTACAGCATAATCTCTCCTGTACACCGCGTTACCCGGGCAATGAAGCGCTTGGCGCAGGGGTATCGGGATTTTCATTTTTTCGATAAATTTGCCAAAGATGAGCTGGGTGAGATGGTGGGTGCCTATGAGGCTTGCCGCATCAACCTGCTGCGGGCTGATATTGCCGAAACGGTTCACTCCCGGCGACAAGACTTTAATCTGAAAACAAAAATTAGGGAGCGGGAGCATTATAGAGTGCTCTCATCAGTTGATCCTTTAACCGGAGTACTGAATCGGCGTGAATTCAATAAGCGTGCCCAATATGAGATTGAGATGGCGTGGCGTTATGGTCGGCCCTTTTCCCTGATGATGATCGACCTTGATCATTTCAAAAAAATAAATGACCTGTACGGCCACGGGGGAGGTGACAAGGTTCTCAAGGAGTTTTGCAATACCTGTTATCGCACTATTCGAGAGATTGATATTCTGGCCCGTGTCGGAGGGGAGGAGTTCGCTATTCTTATGCCGGAGACAAATGCCAGGCAAGCCTACGAGCTGGCAGAGCGGATACGCAGTGCGGTTAGTAAATTATCGATTCCTGTGAATGGCGCAGAAGCCTCTGTTACGGTCAGTATTGGGATCGTTGAGTGGTCATCGGCACATCAAAAAGAGGTCGGAAAAGTATTGACTGATGCAGATGCAGCACTCTATCAAGCTAAAAATTCAGGAAGAAACCGAAGCGTAATCTACACTCCCCCCCGAGGCGAAGCCTGATGGTGTAGAGTAGCGGTACACTACTGCTCCCTGCAATCCCCTCTTTTACATAAAAAAATACCTTTTACCGCCAAAGATCGAGTGCGATACTTGGTTTCACGTCGTTGTTACGTCAAAAAAATAGCGCCCGCTGTTTCATGGGGGGGTAAGGTCGGATATAAACGGGTATCGAACGTAGTTATTTTTTGTATCTATTTGTTTTTATATGATAAATGAAAAGTGGGCGCAAAATTTGCATTTTGTGACGCAAGTTTAATGGAGAGTGAGTTATGGCGAAGCCAGAAGAGCTTGATTTGGCAGATAAAGGCGCAAAAGGCGGTAGCAAAAAGATTATTTTAATCGCCGTGCTGGTGCTTGTCGGGATGTTAGTGCTCGTGGGTACTATGGTTGGCACACTGTGGGCGTTAGGTGTTATTCCATCGCAACAGGGGGAGTCTGCACAGGTTTCCGAGGCGCAGGTTGAAGCAAGCGCCGAAGAAGAGCCAAAAGGGCCTGCTGTTTATATGAAGGTTGAGCCTCCTTTTGTGGTTAATTTTGATGGGCAGGGGAAAGCGCGCTTCCTGCAGGTGACGATGGAGCTTGTGGGGCATGATGAATCGGGGCTGGAGGATGCGATGCACCACATGCCCGCCATCCGCAATGCAATGCTGTTGATTTTAAGCAGTCAAAGTTATGACGTGCTGAGTACTGTGGAGGGGAAGGAGCAGCTGCGGCAGCAGGCGTTGGCTGAAGTGCAGGTCATTCTTGAGCGTGAAGTGGGTCACTCCGCCGTTGAAGATCTCTATTTGACCAGCTTGGTGATGCAGTAGGAAAGTACCATGTCAGCTAACGACTTACTCTCACAAGATGAAATCGATGCGCTGTTACACGGCGTAGATGATGGCGATGTTGAGACCGATAATATGGCCGATGATGGCCAGCCTCACAGCTACGACTTTACATCCCAGGATCGTATTGTGCGGGGGCGGATGCCGACCCTGGAGATGATTAACGAACGTTTTGCCCGTTTTTTTCGTTTTAGTATTTTCAATATGTTGCGTCGTTCGCCGGAGATCACCACCAGTGGTGTCGAAATGATCAAGTTTGGTGAATATGTCCACACTCTTTATGTTCCGACCAGCTTGAATATGATCAAGGTAAAGCCACTGCGTGGAACTGCGCTGTTTGTTATTGACCCTAAATTAGTCTTTATTCTGGTGGATAACTTTTTTGGCGGCGAAGGGCGTTTTCATGCGCGTATTGAGGGGCGGGAGTTTACACCGACGGAGCAGCGTATTACCCATATGTTGTTGCAAGAGGCGTTCAACGATATGCGAAAATCCTGGGCTCTGGCGATGGATGTGGAGTTTGAGTACCAGAGTACAGAGGTTAATCCGCAGTTTGCCAACATTGTAAGTCCTACCGAAGTTGTGGTGGTGAGTAAATTCCATGTCGAGTTGGAGGGTGGCGGTGGCGATTTTCACATTACCATGCCTTACTCAATGCTGGAGCCGATTCGTGAGCTGTTGGATGCGGGAGTCCAGAGTGATCGTTCAGAACGAGATGATCGCTGGACTGATGCGCTGCGTGAGGGTGTTCAGGATGCACTGGTGGAGGTCGACTGCCCTCTGACCCGGGCAACTATGTCGCTGCGGGATGTTGTCAAGTTACAAGCGGGTGATGTTATTCCCATTGAGATGCCGGAGTCGTTAACCGGATATATTGAAGGCTTGCCGATGTTTCGTGGCCAATATGGCAGCCATAAAGGTAATGCGTGCCTGAAAGTAGATGAAATTATCTCTCGCCCTGAACAGAAACCGAGCCTAACCATAGGAGGCGATGCCGATGAGTGATGACAAAAACCAGGATGAGATGGCTGACTCTTGGGCGGCAGCTCTTGATGAGCAGACCGGCGAGAGTGCTGATGCTGCAGATGCCGAAGCGGGTGATGCTTGGGCTGATGCCTTGAATGAGCAGGCAGAGGCGGAAGTGGCACCGCTACAGGAGATGTCTGAGAACTCAACATTTGCATCTGCGGAGGGTGACGTAAATCTGGATATGATCCTGGATATACCGGTTGATATTTCAATGGAGATCGGGCGCACCAAGATCAGCATTCGTAACCTTCTGCAGCTCACCCAAGGCTCGGTTGTTGAGCTGGACAGGCTGGCGGGTGAACCCCTCGATGTGATGGTTAATGGCACACTCATTGCACACGGCGAAGTGGTGGTGGTTAATGAGAAATTTGGTATCCGCCTAACTGATGTGATTAGCGCCACAGAACGCATTAAGCGTTTGAAATAGCATGTTTAAACGCCTATTCACATTACTGGTATTGGCTCTGTTCCCACTATTGGCGATTGCCGGGGGTGAGGTGAGCAGTACCGATGCAACCGCTCAAACAGGCGTACTGGATATTGGCAGTGCGATACGGTTAATTCTGGGGCTGTTTGTGGTGCTCTTTCTCATCATCGCTAGCGCCTGGTTGTTTAAACGGTTTGGCCGCTGGCAGGGCGGCTATACCGACCAGCTGAAAATTGTCGGTGGTCTGGCCGTGGGGGCGCGTGAACGTATCGTTTTAGTTCAGGTGGGTGAACAACAGCTGTTGATTGGTATCGCACCGGGAAATATTCGCACCCTGCATGTGCTGGATGAGCCACTTCCTTCGGTAGATCTTGGCAGTGCGGGCAAACCGATAGTCGAGAAGTTTGCAGCGGTTCTTAAAAAACAACGTAACGGGCGAGCGGTGAATGAAGCTTCTACAGAAAAATAGCCTCTCCTTTATTTTGGTTGTAGTGGCGCTGCTGTTAATGCTGCTGCCGACACTCTCCATGGCAGCGGAGGGTGTCCTGCCTGCAGTAACCGTGACAGATAATCCTGACGGTTCAAAAACCTACTCCGCAACCCTGCAAATTCTCTTTTTGATGACCATACTCAGCCTGCTGCCAGCAGCGCTGATCATGATGACCTCTTTTACACGAATTATTATTGTACTGGCGGTATTGCGGCACGCTATCGGGCTGGCGCAATCACCTTCCAACCAAATTTTGATTGGTCTGGCACTGTTTCTTACACTATTTGTGATGGCTCCGGTATTTGAAAAGGTCAATGAGATGGCGGTTCAACCCTACTTGGCAGATGAGATGAACCTTCAGGATGCGGTTGTGGCGGGGAGCGCCCCATTTCGTGAGTTTATGCTCAACCAGACCCGGGATAATGACCTAGAAGTGTTTGCAAAAATATCAGGTACCGAGCACATCGCCTCACGGGAAGAGATTCCTTTTACCTTGCTGTTGCCCTCATTTGTAACCAGTGAGTTGAAAACAGCATTCCAGATCGGTTTTATGATTTTCCTGCCTTTTTTAATTATCGATCTGGTGGTTGCCAGTGTGTTGATGGCCATGGGCATGATGATGCTCTCGCCCATGATGATCTCACTGCCCTTTAAATTGATGCTGTTTGTCTTGGTTGATGGCTGGGTGCTGATTATGGGCACCCTCGCGTCAAGCTTCTACATGTAGGAGGAAGATATGACGTCGGAAACGGTTCTCACTATTGCTCGACATGCCATTGAAGTGGCGGTATTGATGGCGCTGGTACTGTTAGTGCCGGGGTTGATTATCGGTTTATTGGTTGCTGTCTTTCAAGCGGCTACACAGATCAATGAGATGACACTCAGCTTCGTGCCTAAATTAATTTTCACTTTTGGGGTGCTACTCTTTGCTGGACCATGGTTGCTAAACCTGTTGGTTGATTATACGCGTGGGCTGTTTATGAGCATCCCCTCGATGATTGGTTAGATACCGTGCACTTCACAACGCCAGAGCTCACCGCCATGGTGGGTGCTTATCTGTGGCCTTTTTTTCGTATTGCTGCCATGTTGATGGCGATGCCTCTGATCGGCACAAAAACAGTACCCAAACAGGTGCGCCTCGGCTTTGCTCTAGTTTTAACGCTGATCATAGCGCCGCTGGTGCCCGATGTCCCTCAGGTTGATCCTCTCTCCATAGAAGCGGTTCTGATTGTTTTTCAGCAGGTGTTGATCGGTGTTGCGATGGGTTTTGTGCTGCAACTGGTGTTTGCTGTTTTTCTGGTCGCTGCACAGGTGATCTCCATGCAGATGGGACTAGGCTTTGCGATGATGATTGACCCCCAGTCAGGTACTAGTGTTCCCGTTTTGGGACAGCTATTTTCGATTGTGGTGACACTGGTATTCCTATCACTGGATGGTCACTTGCTGCTCATCGAAATGCTGGCGAACAGTTTTCATACCCTTCCTATCTCCACCTCAGGCATCACATCCAATGGTTTTTGGCTGATCGCCTTATGGGGGCGGGAAGTTTTTTCCGGTGCTGTTTTGGTGGCGTTGCCTGCCATTGCGGCACTGCTGTTTGTTACGCTCACGCTGGGTGTGATGACCCGAGCAGCCCCGCAGTTTAATATTTTTGCGGTGGGTATTCCGATTAGCCTTATCTGGGGAATGATGATCATTTATATCATTTTACCCGGCTTGATTGAGCAGATTGATGATCTGTTTATGAGTGGCTTTCAACTCATCAGTCGTCTGCTGGGTGGTGCGTAATGGCTCAGGACGATAGTGGTGAACGCACCGAAGAACCTACCTCAAAACGACTGCAGGAGTCCCGTGAAAAGGGGCAGATCCCTCGATCTCGTGAATTAAATACCCTGATGATTTTGATTGCCAGCGTAATGGGGCTTCACCTGTTGGGCGCTGGAATTATTGAGGAGATTTCATCCATCTTCAAAACCACCCTGCAAATTAGCCGTGAAGAGATTTTTGACGTTAGTATCTTACTCGTGGTGTTGAAACGGGTGTTAATTGATGCGCTGCTGATGCTGGTGCCCTTTTTTGCATTGGTCGCTGTGGTTGCCATTCTCTCGGCGGTCATGTTGGGAGGCTGGAGTTTTAGTGTGAAATCGCTTGGCTTCAAAGCCTCCAAAATGGATCCCGTCAAAGGTATTGGCAGAATGTTTGGTGTCAAAGGATTGATGGAGCTGGTGAAAGCGTTGGCCAAGTTTTTCCTGATCGCAACCGTGGCCGGATTCTTATTGTGGGTTCAGCTGGAGGAGTTTCTCCAGCTGGGAATGCAGACCGTTGAAGTGGGGATGGCACACTTTGTGGATATCCTCTTCTGGGTGATGCTTATTTTGGTGCTCTCGCTGGTGGTGGTTGCGGCCCTCGATGTCCCTTTTCAGCTATGGGACCATAAGCGGCAGCTGAAAATGAGTATGCAAGAGATCAAGGATGAAACCAAACAGGCTGAGGGTAGCCCCGAGATGAAAGGGCGGATTCGACAGCTACAGATGGAGGCCGCTCAACAGCGCATGATGCAAGACGTACCAACGGCTGACGTGGTCATTACCAATCCGGATCACTATGCGGTAGCGCTCAGTTACAACCAGAATGAGAGTGGTGCTCCCAAGGTGGTTGCCAGTGGTGTTGACCTAATTGCACTGCAAATTCGCGCGATTGCTAAAGAGCATGATGTGCCTATTGTAGAGGCTCCGCCTCTGGCGCGTGCCATCTATCACAGTGCTGAGATTGGAGCCGAAATTCCGGCAGGTCTCTATGTCTCAGTCGCCAAAATTTTGGCTTATGTCTACCAAGTTGATTTGTACCAGCAACAGCAAGGGGGTAAGCCCACCTCATTAAAAGAGAGTGACTTACCTATTCCTGATGATTTACGCAGAGATTGATTGTTGATGTTTGAGTTAAAAAAAATCACTCAATTTTTTAAAATGATAATGAGCAATGGCTTGGGTGCGCCGCTGTTAATGCTGGCGATGCTGGGCATGGTGGTGGTGCCGATGCATCCACTTATGCTGGATGCGCTGTTTACCTTTAATATTGCGCTGGCACTGCTGGTTCTACTTGCTGCCGTCTACGTCAAGCGCCCGCTTGATTTTGGCGTATTTCCAGCTGTTCTGCTGATTGCTACCCTGATGAGACTGGCCCTTAATGTAGCCTCCACACGGATCGTTTTGCTTGAAGGCCATACCGGAACAGATGCCGCAGGCTATGTGATTGAGGCTTTTGGTGAGTTTGTTATCGGTGGTAACTACGCAGTAGGTATTGTGGTCTTTGCCATATTGGTCATTATCAACTTTGTGGTGGTGACCAAAGGTGCCGGGCGCATATCCGAGGTGAGCGCACGCTTTACCCTCGACTCCATGCCGGGTAAGCAGATGGCGATTGATGCTGACTTGAATGCTGGCATGATCGATGCGGAGACCGCCAAGCAGCGCCGATCAGAGGTGGTGCAGGAGGCTGACTTTTATGGCTCCATGGACGGTGCCAGCAAATTTGTGCGTGGTGATGCCATTGCGGCGATCATGATTCTGTTTATTACCCTCATTGGTGGCTTGGCGATTGGCATGGCGCAGCATGATATGCCCTTTGGAGAGGCGGTGCGTAACTTCAGTCTACTGACCATCGGTGACGGGCTGGTGGCACAAATTCCATCACTGCTGCTCTCGACTGCGGCGGCGATTGTAGTGACCCGCGTCTCCTCAGAACAGGATATGGGTGGCCAGGTGGCCGATCAGCTATTGCAGCCTAGGGCGTTAGCGGTGACGGCCGGTATTATGGTGGTGATGGGGGTTATTCCGGGTATGCCTAACATCGCTTTTTTAAGCTTAGCGGCGCTCTGTGGTGCGGGTGCTTATTGGGCTAAACAGCGTCTCGCCCGGTTGCCAGAGATGGCCCTAGCGGGAGGGGGCACGGCTGGGCAGGCTGCGGTTTCGCCGGTTGAATCAGTGCCACCGGAGCCTGAGGTTAAAGAGTTGGGGTGGGACGACGTACCACCCGTTGACCTAGTAGGGCTGGAGGTTGGCTATCGCTTGATTCCGATGGTGGATAAATCCCAGGGTGGTGAGTTAATGGGGCGCATCAAAGGTGTCCGTAAAAAACTCTCACAAGAGTTGGGTTTTTTGATTCCGCCGGTACATATTCGGGATAACCTGGATCTCGCACCGAATGCTTATCGCCTTATATTGATGGGGGTTACGATTGCGGAAGATGAAGTATTTCCTGATCGTGACCTGGCGCTGAATCCAGGGCAGGTGTATGGCAGCCTGCAAGGGGCCGAGTGCCGTGATCCCGCCTTTGGCTTGGAGGCGGTCTGGATCGATAGTGGACAGAAAGAGAGTGCACAAACACTGGGGTATACCGTGGTCGACCCCAGCACCGTGGTGGCAACACATTTGAGTCATATCTTGCAACGTCATGCCCATGAGCTGCTCGGTCGTGAAGAGGTTCAGCACCTATTGGATAACCTGGCTAAAAAAGCCCCCAAACTGGTGGAGGAGCTGGTGCCCAATGCGCTGCCATTGGGGGCTGTGTTGAAGGTGTTGCAAAACTTGCTGGTGGAAAATGTCACTATCCGGGATATTCGTACCATCGCCGAAACATTGGCGGATTATGCACCACAAAGCAAAGACCCTCTCTTTTTGACCGGTGTGGTGCGGGTCTCACTGGGGCGCGCTATCCTGCAAAGCATTGCGGGGCCGGCAGTTGAGCTGGAGGTGATGACGCTCGCCCCTAATCTGGAGCAGATACTGCAACGCTCGGTACAGCAGGCAGGTGAGGGTGGGATAGAGCCGGGTATGGCGGACAAGTTGCACACTGCACTGCAAGAGCACACGCAGCGCCAGGAGTCATTAGGCAAGCCCGCGATACTTCTGGTCTCCGCACCGATACGTCCCCTAGTGGCGCGATTTGTGCAGCACTCAATCCCAGGGGTGAGTGTGCTCTCATACAACGAAGTACCAGATGATAAACAGATTAAAATTATCGCCACGATTGGATAGTCATCTCTCCAGCGCGGGTGAAAGGGGTTAGCGATGAAAATTAAGCGTTATTTTGCGGCTGATATTCGCCAGGCGATTCGCCTCGTTCGTGAAGAGCAGGGGCCCGACGCGGTGATTCTTTCCAATCGCAGTGTTGAGGGTGGCGTTGAGATCGTCTCGGCAGTTGACTACGATGAGTCACTCTTTGAAGAGCAAACCGCTGAATCGGTAGCCCCTCCAACCGTAAAACCCGCTGTTGTAGCGACGCAGAGTGAACAACGTTCTCGCTTTGATGATCACTTTCGTGATGATGAGTATCACCCCGCCCCGACACCTCAAAAGCGTGTCAATAAGGGGGCTGCAGATCGCTCTTCCCGGGCAGTGCCTGAAAAAAGAGCCGAGCAGATGCGTCAAAATCGTGTTGCACCCCCAACAGAGGCGGCGGTATCACCTGCAGGTCGTCAAATTTCCGGCAGTACGCGAACCCACCGCGCACCTCAAATGGAGTGGAGCCAAGACCCGGTATTGGTGGGTATGAAAAATGAGCTGACAGAGTTGCGCGGTTTAGTTGAGCAGCAGTTGAGTGGTTTTGCATGGGGAAGTGTAGTGCGCCAGCACCCGTTGCACGCACGTCTAATGCGCCAGCTAATGACGCTGGGCTTAAGCGCACAGGAGAGCAAGCAAATCGCCGCCGCGGTGAATGAAAAACAGACCTTTGATCAAGCGTGGCGCTTGGCATTAGCGATCATGGAGCAGCGCTTGATGATGACAGAGGATGATATTTTGAGTGATGGCGGCATGGTTGCGCTGGTAGGGCCAACCGGTGTCGGTAAAACCACCGCCATTGCGAAACTGGCGGCACGCTATACGTTGCGCCACGGAGCAGGCCGGGTGGCGCTGATTACCACCGATAATTATCGCATTGGTGCTCAGGAGCAGTTGCGCACTTTCGGCCAGATTTTGGGTGCCCCGGTCTATGTGGCCAAAAACTATCAAGAGCTGGCGCAGACGATTGAGGCGATTGATGACAAAGATCTGATACTGATCGATACCGCAGGGATGAACCCCCAAGACCTTCGATTAACAGAGCAACTATCCCAGCTGCGAAGCTCGGTGCATGAGGTGAAGTGTTATCTGGTTCTCTCGGCAAATAGTCAGGCCGCTGGGCTGGAGGTGGCCGTGAATACCTTTGAAAAAGTGGGTTTGCAAGGGTGTATTATCAGCAAGATTGATGAAACAACCAGTCTTGGTGAGGTACTATCGACCGTGTTGACTCACAACTTGCCCATCGCCTATATCAGCGACGGGCAGCAGGTTCCAGAGGACCTTCACCCCGCTCGCTCACATGATTTAGTGGCACGTTGTCTTGCGATGGCTGAGAAACAGAACAACCCCCTCTCCGATGAAATGGTTGAACTTCAATATGGAAAGGTGGCCATGAATGCTAATGTCTGAAGGCTATGATCAGGCAGAAGGACTTCGTCAAATGAGTAAAGCAAACCCGGTTAGAGTGTTGGCGGTTGCCAGTGGTAAGGGCGGAGTGGGTAAAACAAATATTTCGGTCAACCTCGCGGTGAGCCTTGCCCAGTTAGGTCGCCGAGTGATGGTGATGGATGCCGATCTGGGGTTGGCGAATCTTGATGTTATGCTGGGTCTTCATCCGCAATATAACCTCTCACATGTGCTGAGCGGCAAACGAACACTGGAGGAGATCATACTCACAGGCCCGGCGGGTATTCGTATTGTCCCCGCCGCGTCTGGCATACAAAACATGGCAGAGCTGGAGCCGGCACAGCATGCCGGTTTAATCCGCTCATTCAGTGAGTTAAGCCATACGCTGGATGTACTGATCATCGATACCGCAGCCGGAATTTCAGATAGCGTGGTTAGCTTTAGCAAGGCAGCACAAGAGGTGCTGGTGGTGGTATGTGATGAGCCCGCTTCACTCACCGATGCTTATGCGCTGATTAAACTATTAAGCCGTGAACATGGGCTGTTTCGTTTCCGAATTATAGCAAATATGGCAGGCTCTACTCAGGAGGGGCGTGAGCTGTTCAAAAAGCTGACACGGGTCACCGATAAGTTTTTAGATGTGATGCTGGACTTTGTTGGCGTAGTTCCCTACGATGAATACCTGCGAAAATCCGTGCGCAAACAACGAGCTGTGGTTGAGGCGTTTCCTAGAAGCAAAGCCTCGATGGCCTTTAAAGAGATGGCCAAACGCATTGAAAATTGGCCAGTGCCCAGTGGGCCTGGAGGCCACGTTGAGTTCTTTGTTGAGCGACTAATACAAGCAGGGCGAAACAGTGAAGAGGGGAAACTATGAGTGGCGTTGCCATGCCTAAAGCTCCAAGAAGTGATATTGCCATCCCTGATAAGATGGTTAAAAAGTATGCCACCTTGGTAAAGCGAATAGCTTATCACCTGATGGGGCGACTGCCGCCTACGGTTCAGGCGGATGACCTGATTCAATCAGGCATGATTGGTTTACTAGAAGCGGCACGTAATTATGATGAAACTCAGGGTGCCAGCTTTGAAACCTATGCCGGCATTCGTGTGCGAGGCTCGATGCTGGATGAGATTCGTAAAAATGATTGGGTGCCCCGTTCAGTACACAAAAAAACCCGCATGGTGGCTGAGGTTGTCAGAGAGATTGAGAACCGTACCGGGCGCGATGCCCGTGATCATGAGATTGCCGAAGGACTTGGCTTTACCATGAAGGAGTATCACAAAATACTCAAAGACACCGGTGGGCAGCGGGTATTTAGTTTTGATGAAATCGGCTTGGATGGTACCTCACTTTCTGAAACCTATGCAGATGAGCGTACCGGTCCCTACGAAGGTTTACAGACCGCTGGCTTTCGTGATCATCTGATGGATGCCATTGCGGGCTTGCCTGAGAGAGAGCGTTTGGTGATGGGTTTGTACTACGACGAAGAGCTCAATTTGCGAGAGATCGGAACCATCTTGGGGGTGAGTGAATCCCGGGTCAGTCAAATTCACAGCCAAGCCGTTATTCGTCTGCAAGCGCGCCTAACACCTTGGACTCGGGGCTGATTTATCAATTAAATAAAAAAGCACCTAAACTAAACTCCACTATAGGCCGAATAGTAATCCATAGAGAGCTTTGCACGAGAAATAGTTTCCATTTCTGCAAGGCAAAAATGATCGAACAAAGCTCTCCCCCTAGTTTATTACTTCAGATAATTACAAGGTGAGCTTTCAATGCCTGCAAATCCTAATATGAAGATCCTTATTGTGGATGATTTTTCCACAATGCGACGCATCATAAAAAATCTTCTTCGAGATTTGGGTTACAACAACACAGCCGAGGCGGACGACGGCCAGACCGCGCTACCCCAGTTACAAAACGGCAACTTTGATTTTTTGGTAACTGATTGGAACATGCCGGGCATGACCGGCATCGAACTTCTTAAGCATGTTCGAGCTGATGAAAATCTCGCCAAGTTACCTGTCTTGATGGTGACGGCAGAAGCCAAGCGCGAACAAATTGTTGATGCTGCGCAATGCGGTGTTAATGGCTACATCATCAAACCCTTTACAGCAGCCACTCTCAAAGAAAAAATCGACAAAATATTTGAACGCATAGACGGTTAACACGGCTCCCATGTTTCCCCTTATCTAGGACGACTCTTTAAATATGTGCGATTCAAATACCCACCCAGAGATGCTCTCTATAGCTGAAAAGCTAGTGGTCGAATTAAAGGCTGGAAATGATGAGCAAGTGACACTGCTGGTCGATGAGCTGGCTCATATTAGAGAGGGTGAGCTGTTTCAGGAGATCGGCAAGCTAACTCGGGAGCTACACAGCTCAATTGCCAGCTTCGAGGTGGACTCGGCGCTTTGTGATATTACCAAAAGCGATATTCCCGATGCAAAAGAGCGCCTGAGTTACGTTATTACCATGACCAATCAATCCGCCAACAAAACACTGACGGCGGTTGAAAATGCCATTCCTCACTGTGAAATGTTACAGGAGAAGTCCATTGAACTGCGAGCCGAGTGGAAGCGTTTCGTAAATCGAGAAATGAGTGCAGAAGAGTTTCGCCGGGTAAGTAAAACCCTTGAAGTGTATTTGTCTGAAAGCGAAGGAGAGTTGGACTCGGTTAAAGGTGCGCTAAATGAGATTTTGATGGCTCAGGAGTTTCAGGACCTGACCAGTCAAATTATCAATCGTGTGATCAAAATGGTTGAAGAGGTAGAGGCTCATCTGGTCAATATGATAAAGGCCACGGGTGGTATGCCGATTGCGGACAAAAAAGATGAAAAAGGTAAGTTGGAGGGGCCGCAAGTTCCCAGCTTATCCAAATCTGATACGGTGAGTGGGCAGGATGAAGTGGATGACCTGCTCTCTAGTCTAGGCTTTTAAGGGTTAATTATGTCGTTTGATGCTGATGACGAAATACTTCAGGACTTTCTGGTTGAGGCGAGCGAGATCCTTGAGGAGCTATCTGAGCAACTGGTCGAGTTAGAACACTCCCCCGATGATAGCGAACTGCTGAATACTGTTTTTCGTGGCTTTCATACCATTAAGGGCGGTGGAAGCTTTCTCAGCCTTACAGGCTTGGTGCAGGTTTGTCATAGTGCGGAAGATCTTTTTAATCTTTTGCGCAATGGTGAGCTTTCAGTCAATGCAGAGTTGATGGATGTGGTTTTGCGGGTTCTGGATGTGGTGAATGAGCAGTTTGATCAGCTGCGCGAGGGGATAGAACCCTCACTGGCACCACCCGAATTATTGCAACAACTTGAAGCGCTGAAGTCGCCAGGCTCAGCGAAAACTGAACCCGTAGCCGCGCCCGCACCTGAAACAGAGACTGCCCCAGCTACACCCGCTGTGGAAGAGTCGGCGAGTGCCAGTGACGATGTTTTTTTCGAAGCGGATGCGATCACTGATAGCTCGAGTGATTCCGATGAAATCACCGATGAAGAGTTTGAAAATCTGCTGGATCTGTTGCAGGGTGAGGATGGCAAAGAGGTGGCAACCGCGCCGGCATCCGATGAGATCACTGATGATGAGTTCGAAGCGCTACTCGACCAGCTACATGGTAAATCAGGCGCACCTGCCCCCGTTACCGAAACTAAAGCAGTGCCGCCAACTCCCCCTGCTCCCAGCGCCAGCAGTGATGCTGATGAGATCAGCGAAGATGAGTTTGAGGCGCTGCTGGATAAAATTCACGGTAAAAGCGGAGAGTCGACTCAAAGCACCCCGGCAACCGCTCCGAAAAACCCACCAGAAACCTCTGCCGCTAACGAACCCGCAAAGGCTGCTTCGCCAGCGGCTGCAAAAGAGCCTGTGAAAGCGGCAACTCCTAAACCTAAAGCAAAAAAACCAACCGCACCCCAGGCTGAAACAACGGTGCGGGTAGATACCAGTCGCCTAGATGACATCATGAATATGGTGGGTGAATTGGTGTTGGTCAGAAACCGTCTTGCAACACTTGAAGCGGTTCAAGTGGATGAGGAGATGGCGAAAGCGGTTGCCAACTTGGATGTAGTCACCGCTGACCTACAATCTGCTGTAATGAAAACCCGTATGCAGCCAATCAAGAAAGTCTTTGGTCGTTTTCCGCGGGTTGTGCGCGATCTGGCGCGCAGCCTGAAAAAGGAAGTCGATCTGGTGCTGGAGGGAGAAGAGACCGATCTGGATAAAAACTTGGTTGAAGCGCTTGCTGACCCACTGGTTCACCTAGTGCGTAACGCGGTTGATCACGGTATTGAAATGCCGGATAGCCGTGTTAAGGCGGGAAAAGAGCGGATAGGAACCGTTGTTCTTTCGGCCGAGCAGGAGGGTGATCACATTCTTCTGACCATTTCAGATGATGGCGGCGGCATGGATGCGGATGTGTTGCGTAATATCGCGGTGAAGAAAGGTGTTCTGGAGCCGGATGCGGCCGCTCGTCTGAGTGACCAAGAGTGTTTTCAATTGATTTTTGCACCCGGATTTTCCACCAAGGATGAAATTTCAGACATATCCGGTCGTGGTGTCGGTATGGATGTTGTCAAGACCCGTATCGTACAGCTAAATGGCTCTGTTGAGATCAACTCTGAGCTGGGTGTAGGCACCACGCTACAGATAAAAGTACCGCTGACATTGGCGATTATGCCAACCCTAATGGTTTCACTTAAAAAACAGACTTTCGCCCTGCCACTGGTTAATGTGAATGAGATTTTTCATCTGGATCTTCGCCACACCAATGTGATCGATGGCCAGTGTGTCATTATGGTGAGAGAGAAAGCACTGCCCCTCTTTTATCTCGCGGATTGGCTGGTAGGTGGTAGTGAGCAGAAGGATGAGGGGCACGTTGTGGTGGTCAGTGTGGGTTCACAAAAAGTGGGCTTCGTGGTTGATCAGCTGGTTGGTCAGGAGGAGGTTGTGATTAAACCACTGGGCAACATGCTGCTTGGGACGGGTGGCTTAGCAGGCGCTACAATCCGGGGTGATGGGAAAATTGCATTGATTCTGGATGTGCCCAGCTTGATGAAATCTTACGCCTGATGGAGGCTGAATGTCGGTACGTGTACTGGTAGTTGATGATTCGAGATTTTTTCGCAAGCGTATCGAAGAGATTCTTAAAGTTGATAGTGGGATAGAGATTGTTGGTTTTGCCGTAAACGGCAAAGAGGCGGTTGAAATGGCCGCCGAACTCAAGCCTGATGTGATCACCATGGACGTGGAGATGCCAGTAATGGATGGCATTACGGCGGTGCGAATGATTATGAAACGCAGGCCGGTGCCAATTTTGATGTTCTCCTCATTAACAACCGATGGCGCGCAATCGACACTGGATGCACTGGATGCGGGTGCGCTGGACTTTATTCCCAAACGATTTGAAGATATCTCCAGTAACAGTGATGAGGCGAAGTTATTGCTGCGCCGAAGGGTTAAGGAGATTGCCCGTCGAGGTCGCGCTATCAATATGCGGATTCGACACGGTGCTGTCGTTGCACGCCCTGCGTCAACTGCAGCGGCCGAATCTCCTAGCTCAATGGTTCCCCGTAACAAGCCTATCCCTCGGGTGCCGATTCGCTCCCATGACTTACCCAAACAAACGCCCCCCACCGCGACCTTCTCGCGGGCGCATGCCAGCGAGGCGGCAGATATTAAACTATTGGCAATTGGCACTTCAACCGGCGGTCCTGTTGCTCTGCAAAATGTATTAACGGCGCTACCTGCCAACTTCTCACTACCCATTCTCATGGTTCAGCACATGCCTGGCACCTTTACGCCTGCATTTGCTCAGCGCCTGAATCAGGTGTGTGCGATTACCGTCAAAGAGGCGCAGGAGGGTGACCTGTTGCAACCGGGCGTGGCTCTGCTTGCGCCGGGTGGTATGCAGATGAGGGTTGCACGTCGTGGTAGTCAATATATTGTCAAGGTAGAGGATGGCGACCCCCAACTTAATTACAAACCGAGTGTCGATGTCACCTTTGCTTCGATTGCCGCTAACTTCAGTGGGCGTACGTTGGGGGTCATACTGACGGGTATGGGGGCGGATGGGCGTGAGGGGTGTCGTGCACTTAAACAGAAAAAAGCTGAAATCTGGGCCCAGGATGAAAAAAGTTCCGTGGTATATGGCATGCCTTTTGCTGTTTTTGAGGCAGGGTTGACCAATAGAGTTCTCCCGCTTACTGAAATAGGCCCGGCCATATTGCAAGGAGTATAACAGTGGATTATATAGCCCTAGTGGGCTTGGCGCTCGGGCTGCTTGCCGTGCTAGCGGGACAGCTTGTTGAGGGTGGATCACTCTTAACGTTGATCAATGGCCCGGCTTTTCTTATTGTCGTCGGTGGCACACTGGGAGCCACCATCCTGCAGTCGCGCTTGCCGGTCTTTAAACAGAGCATACGCTCTCTGCCCACGGTATTTACACCACTTGATCTCGATGACAAGCAGATCCTCAGAAAAGTGATGCGCTGGTCAACCGTGGTACGCAAAGAGGGTTTTCTGGGGCTGGAACCCATCATGAATCGAGAGCAAGATCCTTTTGCTAAAAAAGCGCTCTCCTACCTAGTTGACGGCATTGTTCCGGCTAGTCTGCGTGATGCGCTGGAGATGGAAATCTCCCTGAGACAAGAGTCGGAAATTGAATCGGCAAAGGTTTTCCTCGCCATGGGTGGTTATGCGCCTACCATTGGTATTATTGGTGCGGTAATGGGGTTGATCCATGTGATGCACAACTTGACCGAACCTGAGCTGCTGGGTGCCGGTATTGCCACCGCATTTGTGGCCACAATTTACGGTGTTGGATTTGCGAACCTGGTTTTTATTCCCATCTACAATAAGCTCCGCAGCCTCACTGCGATCCGATGCCGTTACCGTGAAATGTTGATGGAGGGGGTGGTGGCCATTGCGGAAGGCGAAAACCCTCGATTTATCGAATCAAAACTAAAAAGCTTTCAAACATAGACTGCCATGGCACGTAAATATCGCAAGCGTCACATGGAGCAAGACCCAGATATACATGAACGCTGGATGGTCTCCTACGCTGATTTCATTACCCTGCTGTTTGCCTTCTTTGTGGTTATGTACGCCATTAGCATCAGTAAAGAGGGGACACTGAGCGTGGTGAGTGATTCGATTGAGCGGGCATTTACCCCACAAGATAGAAGTAAAGCGACCTCTGAAGCGGATGCTACCTCTTCAACAGGTAATGCCCCCAGTCTCATTGACCTGAATGGCGGAGAGGGTGTGCTTGATGGGCATGAATCACCATCGCCTCCGGTACCGGAAATATCTGAATCAATGGCAAAGTTACAAGAGCTGGCAACTCAGGGGGTGATGAAGCCGGTTGTTGATGAGGTAGAGAAAGCGCTCGAATCCCTGATTGAAGAGGGGGGGGTCAACATTTCCAGTGATGACCTTTGGGTGCAGATCGACATCGAAAGCAACCTGCTCTTTGAGAGTGGTTTAGCTCAGCTCAATAACAACGTCACCTCGACGATGCGTTCACTTGCGCGGGTGCTCGAGCAATTCCCCCATAATATCCAGGTGGAGGGGTACACCGACAATATCCCGATTCAGAACGAAATTTACCCTTCAAACTGGGAGCTGTCGGCTGCCCGCTCAGCCAGTGTGGTTCACCTTTTTGCGCAAAATGGAGTGGATCCAAGGCGGATGTCGGCTGTCGGCTTTGGTGAGTTTCGGCCAGTGGCAGGGAATGATACCCCACAAGGACGCGCTAAAAACCGGCGTGTGGTTATTGTAGTTTTGGCAGATCAACAGGCGGGTCGACTGATTGATCTTCAGCAGCAATTGCAACTGAATGACTAATAAATTAATCCCTTTGTGATGGCTTTTGCTTCCCATTCTAGATGGATTGAAATCTACACCAATCCTCATATCCCTATGTTTTTTAAGTATTTATACATTATTTGACCTTCCCACTGTCAGCACGGAAATAGATATCCCCCTGAGCATGGCGACTTCAGTGTATATTTTAGGGTAAGTGAATCGATTGTTGTGACGATAACAGCGGGTATAACCAAAAAAACTTTTACGCATAGGATAAATATAGCGTGATGAAGCATTGTATGGAGGGAGCTGGGTGAAGGGTCGTGATCGAATATTTTTGGGTGTGGTCTTAACACTTATTGTGGCGGGAGTCATGTCTCAGTTCTCCTCTCCTCTCTATAGCATCCCCCTGCTTTTTGTGGTCTCAGGATACTGGGTCTATAGCCTCTTGCGGATGAAAAACAGTGCTGAAACGGCGGCCAAAACAGCACTAAATAATGCTCGCCAAGAGATAAAACAGAAAATCATCGAAATCAACCAAGAGACGGCTCAATTTGGTGTGGCACAAATCAGTGCGGTTTCTGAAGGGTTGGGAAGTGCTCGCACTATTATCTCCAGCGCGGTAGAGGGCTTGTCCATGGGTTTTCAGGGGATGGAGAGTAAATCCCGGCTCCAGCTCGATTTGAGTCTACAGATGATGCAGCGTTTGTCTCCTGATGATGGTGCCGATGGGAAAAGCTTGGCAGATGAAGTGTCAGATATCATGGGGATGTTTACGGAAAATCTAACCATGATGCGAGATGATAGCTTGGCCATGGTTACGTCGCTGAACGCGATGAAGGAGTATATTTCCGAGGTTGATCGTCTACTTCATGAGATTGATGGTATTAGTGCACAAACAAACCTGCTGGCACTCAATGCGGCCATTGAAGCGGCAAGAGCGGGTGAGCAGGGGCGCGGTTTTGCGGTAGTGGCGGATGAGGTGCGTGCCCTCTCGACACGAAGTCATCTGTTCAGTGAGCAGGTCAGAGGCAAGTTCACCGTGGTTAAAAGGGAGATGGAGGTGGCCAGTCGTGTGGTGGGTAAGATGGCCTCCCGTGATATGACAATGTCTCTCAACTCTAAAGACCACCTTAATGACTTGATGCAAGATATTGAGGATATTAATCTCTATGTGGCGCAGAAGCTTAACGAAGTCTCCGGTGTTTCTGAAGAGCTGGCGGTCGATGTGGGCAATGCGGTGCGCTCACTCCAATTTGAGGATATATCACGACAGCTGTTAGAGCATATGGAGCACCGTGTACAGGGTCTGAACCAAGTGATTGGCTGTGTGACTCAATTTGAGAGTGACATGGTTGAGATAATGGCCTCTACTGGTGGTCAGCAAGAGGTGCTCTATTTTGAGCGCATTGAGCAGTTGCAAAACCAGCTCAGTGACATTATGGCCGCTATTCGTGATACCCCTGTCAGTCATGAAAATATGGATGAAGGAGAGGTAGAGTTATTTTAACAGTCGCTGGTTTCTATCCGAGGGTTTGGGATATATAATGGTGAGCTTTTATCAAGTCCCCTTACATTAGGTTGGAAACGCCCATGTCAACGCACACCTCCCGTGCACAGCAACTCAGTGATGCTCTCGAACAACGTATTTTGATTCTCGATGGTGCCATGGGTACGATGATTCAGGGGTATTCCTTGGATGAGCGGGGTTATCGTGGGGCGCGTTTTAGCGACTGGCATTGTGATGTAAAAGGCAATAATGACCTGTTAGTGCTCTCTCAGCCTGACATCATTAAGGCAATTCACAGTGAATACCTCGAAGCAGGCGCTGATATTCTGGAGACCAATACCTTCGGTGCCACCACCATCGCAATGGCTGATTACGATATGCAGTCACTTGCTTATGAGATGAATGTGGCTGGTGCTCGTTTGGCCCGTGAGGCGTGTGATGCGTGTGAAACCCCGGAGCGCCCCCGCTTTGTAGCGGGCGTACTCGGCCCTACCAATCGTACCTGCTCTATCTCTCCTGATGTCAATGATCCCGGCGCACGCAATGTCACTTTTGATGAGCTGGTGGAGACATACTGCGCAGCGACCCGAGGCTTAATTGAGGGTGGCTCCGACATCATTCTGATCGAAACCATCTTTGATACCCTGAATGCCAAAGCGGCTATTTTTGCGGTACAGAGTGTCTATGAAACGTTAGGCGTTGAGTTGCCGATTATGATCTCTGGCACCATTACCGATGCCTCGGGTCGAACCCTGTCGGGACAGGTGACAGAAGCATTTTATAACTCACTGGCACATGCTAAACCGATCTCCATTGGTTTGAACTGTGCACTGGGTGCCGATGAACTGCGTCAATATGTAGAAGAGCTGTCACGGGTGGCAAACTGCTATGTGAGTGCTCACCCCAACGCCGGGCTACCCAACCCACTGGCACCTACCGGCTATGATGATACCCCGGAGAATATGGCGGGCTTGATCGGCGAGTGGGCCGAGAGTGGTTTTTTGAATATTATTGGTGGATGTTGTGGTACATCACCGGCTTTTATCAAAGCCATTGCGGATGCGGTGGCGGGGATTTCGCCCCGCAAAATACCCGATAACCCTGTCGCCTGCCGTCTGTCAGGCCTTGAGCCACTCAATATTTTTCCAGAATCACTGTTTGTTAACGTCGGTGAGCGCGCCAACGTAACGGGATCGGCGATGTTCAAGCGGCTGGTGCTGTCGGGTGACTATGATCAAGCGCTGGGTGTTTGCCGTAATCAAGTTGAAAATGGTGCGCAGATTATCGATGTCAATATGGATGAGGCGATGCTGGATGGTAAACAGGCGATGGTGACCTACTTGAACCTGGTCGCCTCCGAGCCAGACATCTCCAAAGTACCGGTTATGGTTGACTCCTCCAAGTGGGAGATAATTGAAGAGGGGCTGAAGTGCATTCAAGGGAAAGGGGTGGTCAACTCGATCTCGCTGAAAGAGGGTAAAGCGCAGTTTGTAAAGTATGCGACTCTGATTAAGCGCTATGGTGCCGCAACGGTGGTAATGGCATTTGATGAGAAGGGTCAGGCCGATACTTTTGAGCGCAAAACAGAGATTTGTAAGCGCTGCTACGACATCTTGGTCAATGAAGTGGGCTTCCCGCCGGAAGATATTATTTTTGACCCTAATATTTTTGCCATTGCCACCGGTATTGATGAGCATAATAACTATGCGGTGGATTTCATCGAAGCGACCCGTTGGATTAAGCAGAATCTGCCCCACGCCATGGTCAGTGGTGGGGTCTCAAACGTCTCCTTCTCCTTTCGTGGCAACAACCTGGTACGTGAAGCGATTCACGCAGTATTTCTCTACCACTGTTTTAAAGCCGGTATGGATATGGGCATTGTCAACGCGGGTCAATTGGCAGTTTATGATGACCTGCCTGACGAGCTGCGAGAGGGGGTGGAAGATGTGGTGCTTAACCGCCGTCCGGATGGTACCGATCGGCTGCTGGCGATTGCTGAAAAGTACCGTGGTGATGGCATTGAGGCAAAAAAAGAGGACTTGGCGTGGCGAGAGTGGCCCGTGGGCAAACGGCTGGAACACGCGCTGGTGAAGGGCGTTGATGCCTATGTCACCGAGGATGCTGAAGAGGCGCGCCTCTCCTTTGAACGACCGATTCATGTGATTGAAGGCCCGCTGATGGATGGTATGAATGTGGTGGGTGATCTGTTCGGCGAGGGGAAGATGTTTCTGCCGCAGGTGGTGAAATCTGCCCGGGTGATGAAAAAGGCGGTCGCACATTTGATTCCATTTATTGAGGAGGAGAAAGCGGAGGGTGCTAACAAGAGTAATGGCAGAATATTGATGGCCACGGTAAAAGGTGATGTACACGATATTGGTAAAAATATCGTCGGCGTGGTGTTGCAGTGTAATAACTTCGAAGTTGTGGATTTAGGGGTTATGGTCTCTACCGCAACCATTCTGGAGGAGGCGAAAAAGCATCAAGTAGATGTGATCGGCCTCTCTGGGTTGATAACCCCCTCACTGGAGGAGATGACCCATATTGCCAAAGAGATGCAGCGTCTTGGTATGAGCACGCCGGTGATGATTGGGGGAGCGACAACCTCCAAAGCACATACCGCAGTCAAGATAGCCAACAACTGCGACCACCCCATTGTGTGGGTGAAGGATGCTTCCCGCGCCGTGGGTGTGGCCCAAAGCCTGATCTCTCCTGAGCTGCGGGGCAAGTTTGTTGATAAACTGCAAGCTGATTATCAGCGAGTGCGAGAAGGATTTGCAGCACGGCAAAAAGAGGCGAGCTCGGTCTCTTTGAGTGAAGCTCGCGCCAATAAAACATCGATTGACTGGAGTAGCGGCGTTGCTTCGACTCCCAACACGCTTGGGGTGCAGGTTTTTGAGGGTTACCCACTAGCAGAAATTGTTGAGTATATCGACTGGACACCCTTTTTCCACGCTTGGGAGTTGAAGGGGCGCTATCCAAATATTCTGGATGATGCCACCAAGGGCGAAGAGGCGCGCAAAGTATTTGCTGATGCCCAGGTGATGCTTAAACAGATTATCGAGCAAGCGTGGCTCAAGGCCAACGCGATTGTTGGCCTGTTTCCCGCCAATGCGGTGGGTGATGATGTTGAAATATATGAAGATGAGTCTCGCCAGAACCGGTTAGAGACCTTCCATTTTTTGCGGGTTCAGAAGCAGCAGCCAAAAGGTAAGGCAAACCGCTCCTTATCTGATTTTATTGCCCCTAAAGAGAGCGGTCAGCCTGACCATATGGGCTTTTTCGCACTCACCACCGGCTTGGGGATTGATAAAAAACTGAGTGAATTTGAAGCGGCTCATGATGACTACAGTGCCATCATGCTGAAGGTGCTGGCCGATCGACTTGCCGAAGCGTTTGCCGAGTTGATGCACCAAAAGGTGCGCAAACAGCTGTGGGGCTACGGTTCCGCCGAAGCGCTGAGCAATGAGCAGTTAATCATGGAGGATTACCAAGGAATTCGACCGGCGCCCGGCTATCCAGCCTGCCCAGAACATACTGAAAAAGGGGTCATCTGGAAGCTGCTGAATGTGGCAGATAGCATCGGCCTTGAGCTAACCGAAAGTTATGCGATGGTACCTACGGCGGCGGTGAGTGGTTTCTATTTCGCTCACCCAGAAGCCCGCTACTTTTCGATCAGCAAGATCTACAAGGATCAGGTTGAGGATTATGCGAAACGCAAGGGTATGAGCCTAGCGGTGGCTGAAAAATGGCTGGCTCCCAACCTGGGCTACTGACGCTGAGTAGATTACTTAATCTCTACATTTTATGAGGTAACCAATATGGCTCACGAGAGTGATACTGATTATGGACCACTGACCGGGTTGATAGGTACTTGGCAGGGTGACAAGGGAATGGATGTGGCACCTGAGCCGGATGGGCCAGATAATAACCCCTATTATGAGACCATTACCTTTGAGGCCGCCGGTGATGTGGATAATGCGGGTGAGCAGTTTTTGTCGATTGTTCACTATAAACAGGTGGTGCAGCGTAAATCCAATGATGAAGTATTCCACCATCAAGTGGGCTACTGGTTGTGGGATGCGAGCAAACAGCTGGTAATGCAGTCATTTACGATTCCCAGAGGTGTGGCCTTGGTAGCGGGAGGCGCGGTTGTTGCGGATGGTGAAACAGTTGTGATAGAGGTGGCCGCAGGTGGCCGTCATGCTGAGTGGCCCATTGCTCAGTCGCCATTTATGCTTGATAAGGCACGTACCTTGGCATTTGACCAGCAGCTAACACGGCAAGGTGACCGCCTTCACTATCGGGAAACCACGTTGCTGGATATCTACGGCAAACAGTTTGAACATACCGATCAGAATGAGTTACTGCGGGTGCAGTGAGTGGTGGGGTGTTGAGCAATGCCCCCTTCACCCATAGAACCGGGTGAAGGGGTATTGGTGTTAGCGCTTAAGAATGTGCAGCTCTACACGACGGTTTTTCATGCGTCCATCGGCATTGCTGTTATCTGCAATTGGGTTGGCTGATCCATACCCTTTAGCTTGTAGGCGCTGTGCAGCAATACCACGATCCGTGAGGAAAGTGACCACCGCTTGGGCGCGTTTGTGGGAGAGTTGCTGGTTGAAGCTCTCTGGGCCACGGTTATCTGTGTAGCCAGAAACCTTGATCACCAGTGTTGGGTACCGGTTCATGGTATTCACAACTTGGTTCAGCTCGATGGCTGATGCTGAAGTCAGCTCTGCTGAGGCTGTTTTAAAGGTGACACCTTTTAGTACAATCACCTCAGCAAGTTTGCAGCCACTTGCGTCAACTTTGGTGCCTACGGCACTATCAAGGCACTGGTCGACATTGTCCAAGACACCATCACCATCCTGATCAGCAATACACCCTTTGGCGTTAACGGCAACTCCCATTTCGGTGTTTTGACACTCATCCAATGCATCTACAACACCATCGCTATCACTATCTTTCTCGCAACCATTAAGATCGATAACACGGTTAGGCGCGGTATCAGGACACTGATCAAGGGCATCTGTTACACCATCACTATCGCCATCTTTTTCACAGCCATACTGATTAACTATGCGTTCAGCGGGAGTGTCAGAGCAGCGATCTACCGCATCAGCCACACCATCGTTGTCACTGTCTAAAGCACAGCCATTCGCATCAACTGCAACGCTTTGTGCGGTGTTGGGGCAACGGTCACGGCTGTCTGCAATGCCATCATTGTCACTATCTGTTGAGGCCACTGGCATCGGCTTAGGTGTGGGCTCTGGCGCGGGCTGGGGTTTGGGTGCTGGCTTGGCTTTCTCACCAAAGGGGATCATTAGACCAATGTTGAGCAGCGCATCTCCAAGGCGATCTTCACCCGGGACTCGATTCTCTTCGTCGAGTCGGTAGCGCAGCTCAGCGCGTAGCTGCATAGCATCCCCAATCGGCTTCATCAAGCCAAGGCCGATGTTGGCGCTGGGGTTGGTGTCAGTGTCACTCTGTATAGTGGTGCGCAGCATACCCACACCCAAAATTCCGTAGGTGGAGAGGTCGCTACCCCGGTTGAAGAAATAGAGACCATCAAGCTGTAATCCGGTCTGTTTATATTTACCATTGCCACTCTCGAAATCCAGTCTGTCCAGATTGAGGTTAAGCTCAAGATTCCAGCGCTCGGAAAGTTGTTGTCCCACTGCGATTTGTGCACCAAAGCCGTTATCAGAATTACGATCTTTATCCGCCTGAATATAGGTCAGCATCGGCGCGATATATTGCCCCGATGGCTCTGCTACTGCGTTACTTAGCGGCAGTGCCGCCAGCAATGAAGCGCAGATTAGTAGTGGTGATAACGGTCTTTTCATTTTCCCATTCCTTTATTTTTTCGAGTGTTTAGCTTAAGGCTTTAGAGGCGACAGTGTAGAGGATAGCGGTGATAAATAAAATAGACTAGGACTCAGATTGGTTGAGTCTATCATTCGCTTTCTTGATTAGTATCGAGTTTCTATCTTGAGGATTAGGGCGCCATATGTAGTGTACACTACGCCACATGATTGAGCATATCGACTTTTCTCCACTGAAAATCGACAACGCAGAGCAGGCGCGGCGGCTGTTTCATGGTCGTGGTCAGGGTTATCCGGGTTGGGAGCATCTCTCTATCGACTGGTTGCCGCCGGTGGTGTTGATCACTCTTTATAAAGAAGAGCCACGCGATGGTTTGATGGTGCTGGCCGAGCAGCTCATGGCGCGGTTAGCCGATTGTCGCTCGGTGCAGGTGCAGTTTCGCTGCCGACCAAGGGCACCGACCGAGCGGTTGCTGGGTGTGGCGGTTGAACAGTTGACGGTTGAGGTTGCGGGGTTGACGTTTCAACTGCAACTTGGGCGCAGGCAAAATTGTGGGCTGTTCTTGGATATGAGTAACGGCTGGCAGTGGTTACGAGAGCGAGCAGAGGGTAAGCGGGTGCTCAATCTGTTCTCGTATACGTGCGCCTTTTCTGTAGCCGCAATGGCGGGGGGTGCTGAGTCGGTTGTGAATGTCGATATTAGTAGGGCGGCGCTTAGTCGTGGCCGCGATAACCACCGTCTGAATGGCCAAGATACCCGCAAGGTGACCTTTCAAGGTGTGGATATTTTCAAATCCTTCTCACGCCTTAAAAAATACGGCCCATATGACCTATTGGTGTGTGACCCGCCGCTATTTCAAAAGGGCAGTATTGACCTAAAACGAGACTATAAGAAAATTATTCGACGTATTCCAGAGTTGATGCGTCCGGGTGGCTTGATGATGCTCTGTCTGAATGCGCCAGAGCTGGATGAGTCATTTCTGCATGAAACCGTAGCACAAGCGTGCCCGGCATGTCGTTATCTGGAGCAGATATCGCCGCCCGAAGTATATGTCGAGGCGCAGCTAGGTAAAGGGCTTAAAGTGTTAATATTTATTTATGAAGGTTGACCTGTATACCATGCAACGCAATATCGTGTGCTCGGTTACTAAATTCCGATGATTCAACTGCAACAACTCACTGTTACCTATCCCGGAGCCACCCAGCCTGCGCTTCTACCCACCTCGCTCATTTTTCAATCGGGCGAGTTAGTGGGGCTGTTGGGTGCTTCGGGGGCGGGGAAGTCGACCCTGTTGCGGGCGATTAATATGTTAATCAGGCCGACAGCGGGTCAGCTGGTGGTGAATGATCAGACGATAAAAAGTGCGCGTTCACTGCAACAGCACCGTCGTAACAGTGCGATGATATTTCAACAGCATCAGCTGTTATTGCAGCAGAGCGCACTACAAAATGTGCTGCTGGGTCGGCTGGGTTACTACCGCTCTTTGCGTAGCTTATTTCCGATGTCAAAGGAAGATAAAGAGTTCGCACTCTACTGCCTAGAGCGGGTGGGGTTGCTGGATAAGGCGCTTGAGCGGGCAGGTAGACTCAGTGGCGGTCAACAGCAGCGGGTCGGTATTGCCCGGGCCTTGGCGCAGCGACCTAAAGTGATTCTTGCCGATGAGCCGGTGGCCAGTCTTGACCCTCTCGCCTCTCAGCAGATGCTCGCGCTGCTGCGTAAACTCTGTAAAGAGGATGGTATAACGGCCATCGTTAGCCTGCATCAGGTGGTGTTGGCAAAGCAGTTTGCAGAGCGTATTGTTGCCCTCTCAGCAGGTGAGGTGGTGTTTGATGGCCCCCTTAATGAGTTGGATGAGGCGCGGCTATCGAACATCTATCCACAGAATTGAAGTGTAGAAGAGATAAAAAATGTTACAAAAATTGATATTAGTTATGGTGTTGGCCGGGCTACCTCTGTTTGCCGCTGTGGCGGATAATCCTGAAACCCTAAAAGTTGCACTACTGCCCGATGAAGATGCGGCGACGATTATTAAAAATCATCAGGCATTCAAAGCCTACCTTGAAGGTGCGCTGGATAAGAAGATTGAACTGGTTGTCACCACCGACTACTCCTCAATGATTGAAGCGATGCGCCACGCTCGAATCGACCTGGGTTACTTTGGCCCACTCTCCTATGTGATGGCAAAGTCGAGAAGTGATATCGAAGCCTTTGCCGCTAAAAGTACCCAAGGATCACCCCACTACCAAGCGCTTCTGATCGTTAATAGAGCGAAAGGGATTAGCCGCTACGCCGATATCAAGGGCCATGATGTGGCTTATGGAGACCACGCCTCAACCTCATCTCACCTGATTCCCAAGTCGATGTTGGTGGCGGCTGGCCTAACGGCGGGTGTCGATTATAAAGAGCATTTTCTGGGTGCCCATGATGCCGTGGCGATGGCAGTGCAGCGTGGCCATGCCGCAGTGGGCGGTCTCTCCAAATCTATTTTTGAAACATTAATTAAGCGTGGCTTGATTGATGCCAGCAAAGTGAGTGTATTGGCCGAATCAAAACCATTTCCACAATACCCCTGGGCGATGCGTAGTGATCTGGATAACGCACTTAAAACACAGATCAAAAAGGCTTTTTATGCCTTAAAAGATAAACAGATACTGGCGGAATTTAAGGCGGATGCCATGGTTGCCGTCAGCGATGCTGACTACGATGTGGTGCGCCAGCTAAAACATGATCTTGAGCTGTAAGATGCCTAAATCGCGTTATCACTCCATTTTTCAGCAGCTTCGTAAACAGCGCCAACGGCGTGGTTTACAACTCAGCTTATTGCTGGTGGTGATCTTGGTTTGCAGCTATTTTGTTGGTTTGTTTGATGGCGCACGACTAATGGATGGCATTCCCAGCCTGTGGCTGATAGCGCAGGAGAGCTTTCCCCCTGATGCAAGCGAGTGGAAAAGCTGGTTAAAGCCGCTGTTCGAGACCGTAGCAATGAGCGTCGTCGGTACCGCGTTAGCCTTTCTGATGGCGCTGCCGTTAGGCATTCTTGCCGCACGCAATACCTCACCCCATCCGCTGATCTACTCGGCTGTCCGTGGTCTGCTTAACCTGCTTCGTGCCATACCCGAGCTGGTGATGGGGATTCTGTTTGTTGCCGCAGTGGGCTTCGGGGCTTTGCCCGGAGTGCTGGCGCTCGCCTTTCACTCTATTGGTATGGTGGGCAAGTTCATTGCAGAGGCGATTGAACATGCTGATAATGGCCCTATTGAAACGGTGCGCTCCACCGGAGCCACCCCCTTTCAAGTGATCAGCCATGGAGTATTGCCGCAGGTCACTCCTCAGTTGCTGGATCTGGCACTCTATCGGTGGGAGTATAATTTTCGCGCCTCTACCGTCATGGGGATGGTGGGTGCAGGAGGGATTGGCCTAGAGTTAATGAGTGCGCTAAGGTTGATGAACTATGATGTAGTGGCGGCTATTTTACTGCTCATCTTGTTTACGGTCACTCTGGTCGATACCACGGGTGCGGTACTACGCAAACGCTATAAGTAACGCCGGGTTTTTGGGTATGAGTCTTGATACGGTATAATTACCACGGACATTTCTGACTAAATAATTAAGAGCAAAACAGATGGCAGGTTCACTATTTGATCAGCTGAAAAAAGCAGGCTTGGTTGATGAGAAAAAAGCCAAGAAGGCTAAGCAGCAAAAATATCAGCAAACCAAACAGAAAAAAGGCAAAAAGGGGCGTGTAGTTGAAGATGATGCCAGCGTAGCCGCACAGCAAGCACAACAGCAAAAAGTAGCGCGTGATCGTCAACTCAATCAGCAGCAACAGCAACAGCAGGCAAAAAAGGCAGAACAAGCCGCGCTGCGGCAGTTGATCGCTAGCCATCAACTCAGTGGCTATGAAGGTGAAGAGCGCTTCAATTTTGTTGATGGCAAACGAGTCAAAACACTCCATGTTAAGCCCGCAATCCAGCGGCAGTTAGCCGAGGGTGATGTGCGGGTAGCCCGATTTAATAACGGCTACGCCCTGTTGCCCAAGGCGGCGGCAGAGAAAATTTCGCAACGAGATGCCACGGTATTGATACCACTGGCTGTAGCCGAAGCAACACTGTCGAAAGAAGAAGATGACCACTATTCACAATTTGAAGTGCCGGATGACTTGAACTGGTAAGGGTTGCCTGTCGGGCAATTTGATCGCAAGCTGAAGCTTGCTCCTACGGGTGGTTGAAATGTTTCGAGATTGTACCTGTTGTAGGAGCCATCTTTGGGTGGCGATGAGAAAACCTTTATGCCATCAGAGGTAGAAATTTTTGGTCACCTCATCCACAGGAAACATCAGTTCTACTTTAAGCTCACTGACCGTCACATCCTGAATTGTGCTGAGTTGGGATACTATTGAAAAAAATGAGAGCTCTTTACCGCCGACTCTAAACCTAGTCGACTGTATTAATTCTCCCTCAGCGTCGCTAATGACATTAGTCTCTTGCAACAAGCGCAAAGCTAGCAGCTCCTCCAGCTCTTCCAGTCGACTAGAACCACCAGAGATACTTATTTCTAACCTTAACCGCGTTAACAGAGCTGAAGCCGTTTCATGCCAGTTTAAAACCTTTGATGTTTCGGGCGTATCGGCAGCTAACGCTTCGATTAAGTTTTTATGCTTAGAGTAGCCTACGTCGACAAGCAGCTTTTTTGCCGATCCATTGAGTTGCAACACATCCCAACTGTCATTTAAAACAAGTGCTGGATAGGGCATATGATTTTCAATCATTTTTTCTACCGCCGAAAAGACAGGTTGTAAATCTTTGTGCCCGATTGGCAAATCTCTATAAACAGGCGCATAACCCGCCAAATAGAGTCCTCTATTTATTTCACGCATAGGTAAAAACAGAAAGTTTCCAATTTTAAGAATCATCTCTTTGCTGGGGATAGAGCGCCCCGTTTCAATAAAACTGACATGTTTGCTAGAAATTCCCAACTCTAAGGAGAGTTGAAGCTGGCTGTACCTTCTTTTTTTACGCCATTGCTTTAAAAAACAGCCAATAGAATGACTCATTCCACGCTCCCTGAATTTAATCCACAATCTAAAATTATTACCTTTGAGGTAATTGTTTTACAGTACAGCGCAGCCTAATATCCTGCATCTACTTTTTTATTTTGGAAACTAAAATGTCACTGGATACGCGTGCAAATTTTTTAATGGCTGTGGCGGTCATCTTTTTTATTTATTCGCTGCTGTGGGGCTTGGCACCTTTTGCAGAGATGAATATTTCCGCTCGAATAATCCTTGATCTTGCCGATTGGCCGCTGGATAACTTTTCTCACCCTCTCGATAAAAATACAATGTGGCTCTCTGCAATCGGCGCTGGGTTATTAGCGGCTATTGCAATATTTCTAGGGGGCATCGTTGTGCCTGCACTCAAAGAAAATAATCGGTCAGTGATTCGGACAACAATTGTGGCAATGACGGTTTGGTATGTTATTGACGGAGTAGGGTCAATAGCGGCGGGGGTCAGTTCAAATTTGATTTTCAACTCTATCTATTTGTCTTTGGTTCTCATTCCACTTCTTGGCATAAAAACCGAGGAGATTTCTAGAGATAAGGCAGGTACTTGATAGTCTGCTCAAACACTCAATTTTTATCGCTAAATTAGCGAATTTAACATAGATAAAACCTCATCTCAGATCTACACTTTAAGGGTAAGTGGCGGGCGCTTAATTGAGTCCATTAGTATCTCGGAATGTATACCTAATTCTGAGTAATCAAAGCAATTGATGA